>Ga0302314_10002232_pt1 | contig 36104 bp, 30 predicted proteins | sample III_Palsa_N2_3_FD_200533 | JGI IMG/M metagenome (GOLD analysis project Ga0302314, IMG submission 200533) | Peat permafrost microbial communities from Stordalen Mire near Abisko, Sweden - III_Palsa_N2_3 | ecosystem: Environmental > Terrestrial > Soil > Palsa > Peat permafrost | place: Sweden...
ATGAGAGAATGCTCAACCGTCGCTCTCGGTCCCGCCTCCTGCCTTGGGCATCTCTGCAATATCCCGCCTGGCTAAGCCAGAGCCTTACGGCTGCCCAAATCTATTGACGGCGAACATGAGAGAGCGGTTTGCGATTCCTTAGCCGAAGTCTGATCAAGCCGACTTTTCCGTCGACCGTCCGCTGCTCCAGAAACCGACCGCCAGCACCGCCAGCACGACGATCTGCGCGATGATCGTCTCCCAGGTCGGGAACAGGCCGAGCCATTCGAAGCGCGGCACGAAAGCGGCCGGACGGATATCGACCAGGCCGGTCTCTTGCAGCGAGGAGACGCCCTTGCCGGCCAGCACCACCGCCAGCACCGCGATCAACAAGGAACTATAGGAGAAGAACTTGCCGATCGGCAGGCGGGCCGAATAGCGCAGCAGGATCCAGGCGATCACCAGCAGCCCCACCGCCGCGGCGCCGGCGCCGGCGACGATGGCGAGATGGGCGCCCTGGCTCCACAAGGCGGCGTAGAACAGGATGGTCTCGAACACTTCGCGATAGACCACCACGAAGGCCAGCAGGAACAGGAACCAGGAGGAGCGCTTCGACAAGGCGTGGCTCATCTTTTCCCTGATATAGGCCGACCAGGCATCGCCCTTGCTCTTGCCATGCATCCAGACGCCGACCGAGACCAGCACCAAGGCGGCGATCAGCGAGCCGAAGCCTTCGGTCAGCTCGCGGCTGGCGCCCGAAATGGCGATCGCCCACGTGGCGACCGCCCAGGTCGCTCCACCGCCCAGCAGCGCCACCACCCAGCCGCCATGGACATAGGGCAGGGCCTCGACGCGATCGGCCTTCTTGAGGAAAGCGATCATGGCGACGACGATCAGCAGGGCCTCCAGCCCTTCGCGCAACAGTATGGTCAGCGCGCCGGCGAAGCTGGCGCCGGGGCTCGCCTCGCCCGGCCCGAGCGCACGCTCGGCGGCGTCGAGCAGCGCCGAGATGCGGGCCGCCTGCTCCTCCAATTGGTCGATGGGCACGCTCTGGCCGATGGCGCCGCGGAAGCCGCTCATCGCGCCTTCGACCCGCTGCATCAGCGCGTCGTCATGGGCGGTCAGGGCCGGCTCGACCGGCTCGAACCCGTCGAGATAGGCGGCCAACGCCAGATCGGCGGCTTTCGATTTGTCGCCGCCGTGATAGGCCTGCAGGCTTTCCGCGAGACGGGCGCGCGCAACGAGCAGCGAACTGGCTCCACCGGCGTTGAAGGCGTCGGGGTGGCGGCGCAGATAAGCGAGCAGCGCCTCGGCCTTGTCCTTGCCAAAGGTGGCGTCGAGCTTCTCGGCGGTGGCCTGGGTCAGGGCCTGCATCGAGGGGACGGCCTCACGGGCGCGCGGATCTTCCTGCCAGATCTTCTCGCCTTCCTGGGCCATTTCGTCGGTGAAGGCGAAACCGCCGGCGCGGAAAGCCAGCTCCCAGCGATCCTGGTCGGACAGCTGGGCGAAGCTCGGCATCGGGGTATCCTCGACGCCCTGGGTGATCACCTGATAATAGCCGAACAGGCTGCGGCGGCGCGCGCGCGACATGTCGGCGAAGGCGATCGGCGGCGGGTCGAGGGTTTTGGCGGCCGGGCCGTCGGACAGGCCGGTCTCGCCATGACAGCCGGCGCAATTTTCCGTGAAGAGTTGGGCGCCATGGGCCAGATCGGGCAGTGCCGCGGGAGTCGTGGGGGCCGGATAGGCGGCCAGCAGATCGGCGGCCAGCTTGTGGGCCAGATCGGCGACGATGCCCGGCTTGGATTTGGCGGCGATGGCCTTCTTCAGTCCCTCGCCCTGCTCCAGCAAGCCTGCCTTGGCCGGATTGTCGCCCAAACCTTCGAGGCGCTGCTGCACATTTTCGGCGAATTCATTCATCTCGGCGAATTCGGACTCGCTCTTCACCTGGCCGTTCTCGTCGATCGCCCCGGCATAATCGGCGGAGAGATAATCGATCAGACGCCAAGCCACCTGCGACGGCGGCGCGGAGTCGGCGGCGCGCCCGGCCGATGCGAGGATCAGGACGGCGGCGACCGCGAAGGCCGCGCAAAGCTTGCTGGGAAGAGACATGAAGGGCCGGATCAGCGAATTGAGAATGATTATCTATAGCAGGACGGCGGCCGAGGGAAAGAAAATAGCTTTCACCTTTGCATAAGCATTGCCTGCCATAGTCGGGGTCTGCTGACTTTCGCGGGGATATTGCTGTGCTGCGGCGGATAGTGGGTGCGTTTCTGATGCTGTGCGCGGCGTTGGCGGGGTCACCCGCGCCGGCCGCCCAGACTCATACCGACGGTCATATCAAGGCCGATCATATCGTGGTGCTGAAGCAGAAGCGGGAATTGCTGCTGATGCGCGGGCTCAAGGTGCTGAAGACTTATCCCGTCGCCTTGGGCTTTCACCCAAGCGGCCCCAAGCATGCGGAAGGCGACGGCCGCACGCCGGAAGGCGCCTATGTCATCGACAGCCGCCTCGGCCCGTCGGTCAGCCACTATCATATGGCCTTGCACATCTCCTATCCCAACGCCACCGACCGCGCCCGCGCCGCCGCGCAGCATCTCGCGCCGGGCGGGTCCATCATGATCCACGGCATGCCGTCCTGGTTCGGCCGCGACGATCTGCAATTCGCCGCGGATTGGACCAATGGCTGCATCGCGGTCAGCAATGCAGCCATCGAAGAGATATGGCAGTCCGTCGACGACGGAACGGTTGTCGAAATCCGCCCCTAATGGCTCACCAGGCCGGAGGAGCGTAACGACGATTCCGAGGATCCGGGGGCCGGCCCCCGCCACTCTATTGTCTTGGCGAAGCCCTCGACACTCGCCGCGATCGAGCGCACCGTGCCCGCCACATGCGGGTCACCCAAACCGGCCAGCCTGACCGCCTCGCCCATTTTTTCCAGTAACTCGACCGCGACGCCGAGCAGGCGCGCCTGACCCGGCGGAAAATCGGCCATCACCCCCGTCAGCAACACCAGACTGCCGGCGATTTCCGCCAGATAGCCGTGCCCCGTGTCGCGATAGCGCAGTTCCAACCCCTCGCTCATGGTGCGCAACCGCGCCAGTTCCTTGCCGATCTGCCCCGGCAGGCGGCGGCGGAAATGCACCGCCACCCGATGCGCCGATCGCGCGATGGCCAAACAGCTGGTCTGTAAACGAAGCGTGCCGACCGCGGCACGTCCGCGCCCGATCAGCGCTTCGAGGCGGGCCTCGCCCGGCATGCCGGCCAGCTTGGCCTGCAGCGTGTTGGGGGCGTTCATCCCCTCACCGCCCGCCTCGACACGGGCGATGCCGCGGCGCGACGGGCCGACATAGGAATCGGTGGCGACGAATGGCTTGCGGGCATTGGCCAGGGCGTTGACGCAGGTGGTCATGTCGGCCATCGACATCGGCTTGACGGCGACGCGATCGACGCCAGCATTCATGATGTGGCGAATACCGTCCAGCGTCGCCTCGCCCATGGTGGCCAGCACGAGCGTAAAGGGATTGCGTCCGATGGCGCCGTGACGGATCTGCTGGATCAGATCGTAAAAATCGAGTCCCGGCAGATCCGTGGCGCAGATCACCAGATCGACGATTTCCGCCTGCAGCAGCCCGATGAGGGCGCCGCTATCCTTGCACACTTCGATATTGCGCAGACCCCGGCGATAGAGAGCCGTCTGAAAGCCGCTCCTCAGCGCGGGATGCGTTTCGCACAGAGCGATACGCACATCGCTTCTTACAGGATGTTCCATGTCCGATGCCCCGAATTGTCGGCGAGTTGCCGTCAGACGCTGCCGGCTGGTCCCATTGCCCTGGAAGCGTCCTTCAAGTCACGAGAACTCTGCCATTATAGCAAAGAAAATCTTGTGACATAAGTCACTGGCCGTTCACCAAACCCGGCATTGCCTTGTCAAATCCGTGACGGATGTTATATCGGAAGACGGAGGCGAACGATGCGCGGCCCCGGACATCTGCAGACCGTTTTCGTGATCGTCGCCGTGGTCGCCTTGGCGACGGTGACGGTTCTCGGCATAACCGCCATCAATTATGCCAAGGACGGCCAATCGTGGGTCGACCATTCGCTCGACGTGATCAGCAGGGAGCGTTCGCTGCTGACCGCGCTGGTCGACGCCGAGACCGGGGCGCGAGGCTATCTGCTGACCCGCGACCCGGCCTATCTCGAACCCTGGGCCCGCGCCAGGAACGAGACGCAGCCGGCCCTGCAGCAGCTGTTCGACCTGACCGCCGACAACCCCGAGCAGCAAAAGACCCTGGCCCGCCTCGACGTGCTGATCGGCCGCAAATTCGAGCTCAACGCCCAGGAGATCGCCGAGTTCGACAAAACCGGCCATGTCTCCGGCGTGGATAAGAACGTGATGGACGCCATCCGCGCCCTGATGGCCGAGTTGGAGCGGCGCGAAGGCAAGCTCTATACCGGGCGCACGCATGACATGAAGCTGCGCTATGAGCGCCTGCGCATGACCCTCGTCGCCACCTGGCTGTTGTCGCTGGCCGGCCTGGCCTTCGGCGGCTGGAGTCTGCGCCAGAGCAGCCGCAAGGTGGCCGAAGCCGAGGCGGTCAACCGCCAGGCCCGCAAGATGGAGGCGATCGGCAATCTCACCGGCGGCATCGCCCATGATTTCAACAATCTGCTGCAGGTAATCATCGCCAATCTCGATCTCGCGATCCGCCAGATCGGGCCCAAGCAGCCGGCCGCCGGTTTTTTGCAATCGGCGATGATGGCGCTGGAGAAGGGCGGTCGCCTGACCAGCCAGCTGCTCGCCTTCGCCCGCCGCCAGCCCCTCAATCCGCAGCCTGTCGACATCGCCCGCATGATCGAGGAATGCGGCAACCTGCTGCGCCGCACCCTGGGCGAGGCCTATCACATCGAATGCGTCACCTCGGCCGGCCTGTGGCGCGGCATGGCCGACGCGACCTTGCTGCAGAACGCCATCGTCAATCTGGCCCTCAATGCGCGGGACGCCATGCCGACCGGCGGGCGGCTGATTATCGAGGCCAGCAATGTGACCCTGGATATCGACTATGCCGAACAGGCCGGCGACGTCTCGCCGGGCGCCTATGTGCTGATCGCGGTATCGGATAGCGGCACCGGCATGACCCGGGAGGCGCTGGGCCGGGTGTTCGAACCCTTCTACACCACCAAGGAAACCGGAACCGGCCTCGGCCTGCCGATGGTGTACGGCTTCGTCAAACAGTCGGGCGGTCATATCGCCATCTATAGCGAACCGGGCCAGGGCACCACCGTGAAGCTCTATCTGCCGCGCACCACCAAGCAAGCCGCCGAGCTCGATCGCGCGAAACGCGAAGCGGCGCGCGGCCATGGCCAGTTGGTGCTGGTGGTCGAGGATGACGACAGCGTGCGGGCCGGCGTGGTGGCGCAGCTGTCCGATCTCGGCTATGGCGTGTTGGCCGCGGCCGATGGCGACATCGCGCTCACCCTCGCTCGCGGCAATCCGCGAATCGATCTTCTTTTCACCGACGTGGTGTTGGGCGGAACCCATAACGGCCGCGAGCTGGCCGACGCGGTGCGCACGCTTCGTCCCGGATTGCCGGTGGTCTACACTTCGGGCTATACGGAGAATGCGATCGTCCATCACGGGCGGTTAGACGAGGGAGTAACGCTTCTGTCCAAGCCCTATCGCGCCGAACAGCTGGCCCGCACCGTGTCCGAGGCCCTACAGGCGGGCCCGGCGACCGGACCCGCGACTCCCCCGGCGCCGCCCCCGCCGCAGTTCGGCCAGGATGACGACAGCGCGTCCACCGACGAGGAAGAGATCGTTCTGCTGGTCGACGACAACCGGCTGGTGCGCAGTTCGCTGGTGATGATGCTGGAGGATATCGGCTTCGCCGTCATCGAGGCCGAGACGGCGCTCGAAGCGCTGGCGGCGCTCAACGCGGCGCCGCGGGTCGACGCCGCCCTGGTCGATTTCCGCCTGCCCGACATGGACGGCCTGGCTTTGGCCGCCCGCATCCGCGCGATCAAGCCCGATCTGCGGCTCGCGATCGTCTCCGGCCAGCCGGTCGGAGCGGCCGACCTGGCCAAGATACCCGGTCCGCCGGTCGGCATGCTGCTCAAGCCCTTCAACGCGAAGCAGCTCGAAGACCTGCTCTACGGGGGCATCTCCGAGCATTGAGGGGCACGGCGCCGATGAGGGCTGAGGCGGCATTCCGGGCGCGTGACGACGCGCTACCTCATAATTTAGCCAGCGACAGTGGCCGACAGCCGGAAGAGATCGCCTTACGGCGAACAGAGGGGGTTTCCCTCTGTAACTCCCCTTGCGCCTCGTCGAAACGATTTTCGCCCAAGAGCGAAAATCATTCCGCCGACGCGCCCGATTGTGGGCACTGTGCCAGGACGAGAGGGGGAGCCAGAAGCACGATGGCGACACCCCGGCACTTCCTGATTTAACTACGCATCATCCTTCAGCAGCAGCCTGACTCGCCAGAACCCGCCCAGGATCAGCGCGCCCGCGAACACGATCAGCAGGGTCAGCGTGCGTACCATCGAGCGGCTGGCCTCGGTGACGTCGCGCAGCAGCACCACTTCGCCGATCTGCTTCTTCTGCAAATCGATCAGCGGCCGCACCGACACCGCCAGACTCTTCTTACCGACCGGGACGATGGTGGCGCCGGTCTTGTCCGGCTGACCATCCTCGATCAGCAGGCCGACCTGGGTGGGAATGGTCTGCAGCGTGCGGGCCACCGAGACGGCGTTGGCCAGCTCGTCCCAGTCGCCCTGGCCGCCGCTCTGGCGCTCGCCCTCGTCCCAGCGATCGCGATCGAGCATCTCCTTCTTCACCAGCATGATGATGTCGAGCCCCATCACCCGGTGCACCGCCTCGACCATCGGCGACACGTCACGGCCGATCTCGACGAAGCCAAGCAGCTTGCCGTCGGCGTCACGCCAGCCGGCGCTCACACGTAAGGTCACCACGCCGAAGGCGTTCAGATCGATGCCGTCGGCCTGGCCTTCATTCTCGGCGACGTCGAACAGATCCAGACGTTCGACCACCTGCCCGCTCTTGCCGGCGCCGTCGAGACGCAGCAGCGCCGACCGGTCGGGCCGGGTGAAATAGAGATGGCTGATGCCGTGCTGGTCGCGCAGATGGGCGAAATTGGCGGCGATACGATGCTGCAGCGCGTCGGCGTCGCCGGCGGCCAGCGCGCGGACCAGCTGCGGATCGTCCTGCAGCCCGTCCAGCACCACATGCAGCGAGGCGGCGGTGTCGTCGATCTGCTGGCGCAGCAACGCCTGGGCGCGGTCGGCGTCCTTGACCAGGCGGCCGCCGCGGCTGTCTTCCTGATAGACGTAGGTGGTGGCGATGGACATCACCAGCACCAGAACCGGCACCAGAACCATGATCAGAAGAATCTGCGCGCGGGCTTTTGCCCTACTCCCGGCTTGCACCGTCCACTCCCTCATCTTTTTTGGGTTGCGCGGCGCGGGCCTGCGATTTGCCCATCCACGATTTCACATCATGCCACCGCCGCTCGCTCCAGACCCGTCCGGCCCGCACGAAAGGCAGCCGGTAGAGAATATCATGAGCCCACTGGGTCCAGCGCAGCAAAACCCGCTCGACCGCGACAAACCACGGCCACCGATGCAGCGCCGGCCGGCATAATTCATAAAGGCGGGCCAGGAAAGCGACGCCGAACGCCTCGCCGCCTATGAATAACAGCGCTCCATGGATGATTTTTCCCATGGCGATCAGCCATAGGGCGCCCAATTTGACGGGCAGCATGATCAGCCAGGGCAGCACGAACAAAGGCAGCGCCCAGATCGGTGGCAGCCGGCGGATGCGGTCTTCGATCCAGGCGACAGGGGCGAAGCGCCCGAAGAACCGCATCAGGCCGCCGGTCAGGCCCCACAGCACCTCTTCGAAAAGAACGAAGACCATGCCGATAAGCGCTAGAAACCAACGTATAATAAGATGGAGTCCCCGCAAAAACATGGCCGCGAGGATACCATCGAATTGCTCAATCCTCGATACGGACGATAACTTCGACCCGCTGAATCTTGGTGCCGGGCGGCGGCGGCGGAAGCTGCGAGACCACGACCTCGTGACCCGGAATATCGGCCAGATAGCCGGTGCCCGGATGGTAAAAATGATGATGGTCGGTGACATTGGTATCGAAATAGGACCGGCCCGGCTCGATCACCACCTCGCGCAGCATTCCGGCTGCGGTGAATTGATGCAGCGTGTTGTAGACAGTGGCCAGCGAGACCGGAATGTCGGCGGCCATCGCCTCGGAATGCAGGACTTCCGCCGTGACATGGCGGTCTGTGGCGCCGTACAGCAGCCGGGCCAAGGCCAAGCGTTGCCGGGTCGGGCGCAGGCCGGACGCGCGAAGGCGCTCGAGCGCGTCGCGGAAGGGCCGCTGGAAAAGCATATTCATGATCCCCCTCACTGACTGGAATTCATCCAGAGGGGAACTTATCCACATCCCGCGCCGGAGCGCGTTGATCTGGGTCAAGAGACGGGGTTTTTACGCCCCGGTCTTCATGTGCTCGATCAGTTGCTTGACGGTCGGGATGAAGCCGCCGGCATAGAAGGGATCGCTGCCGAACCGATAAGCGTTATGCCCGGCGAACATCAATTCCCACTCGGCCTGGCCGTCATGGATGATGTTCTGCAGGGTCTTCTGGATGCAGAAGGAACGCGGATCCGCCTTCTTGCCGTTGGTGCCGGTATCGCCCTGGGCCCAGTTCGAGAAGGAGCAGGCCGACAAACAGCCCATGCATTCGATCTGATCGCGGCGGATGGTCTCGGCGCCATCGGGGGTCACGAAGATCACCGTCGAATCCGGGGTGCGCAGCCCTTCCGAATAGCCCTCGCGCATCCAGGCCTCGGCATGGGCCTTGTCGACGTCGGTAACATAGAGGACGCGCTTCCTGACGCCGATCTCGAGCTCGGCGTGATGCTCGCCCAATGGCTCGGCGGAGAAAGAGATCTGGCGCTCGCTGCGAGTAACCAGCTCGGCCAGGAAGTCGTTCTTGACCGCCGAGGAATAGAAGCCGGTCGGGCTGAATTTGTGCAGCAGAACGTCGCCCGGCTGCAGCTCCAGCAGCTTCTTCTTCCAGTCCGCCGAGATCGGGCTTTCCACCGTCAGCAGCGGACGCGTACCGAACTGGAAGGCGATCGGGCCAAGCTCGGCATTGTCGATCCAGTCTTCCCATTCGTCGAGGCGCCAGACGCCGCCGGCCATGAAGATCGGCACTTCGGGACATCCATTGGCCCGCATGCTGGCGCGCAAATCGGCCACCCGCGGATAGGGCGGCTGCGGCACGCGCGGATCCTCGGAATTGGACAGGCCGTTATGGCCGCCGGCCAGCCACGGATCCTCATAGACCACGCCGCCCAACCATTCGGCATGCTTGTGATAGGCGCGCTTCCACAGCGCGTTGAAAGCGCGGGCCGACGAAACGATCGGGTAGTAATGCACGCCGTAGGAGGCGGCGATCTCGGCCACCTTGTAGGGCATGCCGGCGCCACAGGTGACGCCATGCACCAGGCCGCGGGCGCCGTCCAGCACGCCATGCAGGATGGCCTCCGCGCCGCCCATTTCCCACAGCACATTCATATGGATGCGGCCCTGGCCGCCGGCGATGTCGTGGGCGATGCGGGCCTGGGCGATGCCGCCGCGGATGCCGTAGGCGATCAGCTCCTCATGACGCTCACGCCGGGTCTTGCCGTGATAGACGATCGGGACCAGCCTGCCGGTCTCGTCGTAGAAATCCGCATTGACGCCGGAAAAGGTGGCGACGCCGCCCGCTGCCGCCCAGGCGCCCGAGCTTTCGCCGTTGGAGACGGAAATGCCTTTGCCGCCCTCCACCAGGGGGAGGACTTCACGACCGGAAATAACCAGGGGCTGCAAAGGTTTCACGTTTGGTTTCTCTCTCTTTTTCGGCGGGGGCGACTGTACAACGCGCCCTGTGATAAATCCAGATCAGCCCAGTAACAATTCTGGCCGGTCGGAAAACACCGAATCGACGCCCCATTCCCAGAGCCTTGCGGCCGTTTCCGGCTCGTTGACGGTATAGGCCAGCACAGACAGGCCCGCTTCCTTCGCCGCCGCCACACGATCCTCGGTCAGGCTGGTATGGAGGATGTGCAACGTGGCGCAGCCATCGCGGACGCACACCTCGCGCCAATCTTCCGGCCAAGGATCGGACACCAATCCGCGCGGCCAGTCGGGAGCAACCTGTTTCGCTCTCTCGATGGCCTTGCGGGAAAAGCTCGTCACCAGCGGCGGAGCCAGCTCGCCCGGCCATTTGGCCACAGCGTGCTTCAGGCCGATCTCGGCGGTGATGGCGCCGCGCGTATCCGCGGCCTTGATCTCGATATTGACGCCGAGCCGGCGCCCGACCAAAAGGTCGAGCACCGTATCCCAATGGGGCAGCTTTTCGCCGGCATAGTCCGGCGAAAACCAGGCCCCGACATCGAGATCGCGCAAATAAGCGTAATCCCGCTCGACAAGGAAACCGGTTCCGGTGCTGGTGCGTTCCAGACGATCGTCATGGAACACCACCGGCACCAGATCGGCGGACAATTGGACATCCAGCTCCACCCAGGTCACCCCCGCCGCGGCGGCGAGGGCAAAGCCGGCCACCGTGTTTTCCGGCGCGCGCTTAGGCGTGCCGCGGTGGCCGATGACCTTAGGAAAATGGAGCGACGACGTCACTCGGCCGGAGCCTCTTCCGAAGCCTTCTTGGTGAGGTCTTCGCCAGTCTCCTGGTCGACCTGCTTCATCGACAGCTTGACCTTGCCGCGATCATCGAAGCCGAGAACCTTGACCTTCACCGTATCGCCCTGCTTGACGACGTCGGTGGTCTTCTCGACCCGCTTCGACGCCAGCTCGGAGATATGGACCAGACCGTCACGCGAACCGAGGAAGTTCACGAAAGCGCCGAAATCCATGGTCTTGACGACCTTGCCGGTATAGACCACGCCCAGCTCCGGCTCGGCGACGATGCCCTTGATCCAGTCGATGGCGCGCTGGCCGGCTTCGCTGTCGACCGAAGCGACCTTGATGGTGCCGTCATCCTCGATGTCGATCTTGGCGCCGGTCTGCTCGCAGATCTCGCGGATGACCTTGCCGCCGGTGCCGATCACTTCACGGATCTTGTCCTTGGGGATCGAGAAGGTGACGATGCGCGGCGCATTGCCCGACACCGCCTCGCGGGCGTGGTCGATGCCTTTGGCCATCTCGCCGAGGATGTGCAGACGCCCGTCCTTGGCTTGGCGCAGCGCGATGTCCATGATCTCCTTGGTGATCGAGGTGATCTTGATGTCCATCTGCAGCGCGGTTACGCCGTTGGCGGTACCGGCCACCTTGAAGTCCATGTCGCCCAGGTGATCTTCGTCACCCAGGATGTCGGACAGCACGGCGAACTGCGCGCCTTCCTTGATCAGGCCCATGGCGATGCCGGCCACCGGGCTCGGCAGCGGCACGCCGCTATCCATCAGCGCGAGGGACGCACCGCAAACGCTGGCCATCGAGGAGGAACCGTTCGACTCGGTGATTTCCGAGACGACGCGCAAGGTGTAGGGGAAGTCCTCCTTGGCCGGCAGAACCGGATGGACGGCGCGCCAGGCCAGCTTGCCGTGGCCGATTTCGCGGCGGCCAGGAGAGCCCATGCGGCCCGCTTCACCGACCGAATAGGGCGGGAAGTTGTAATGCAGCATGAAGTTCTCGCGGTATTCGCCCGCCAGAGCGTCGATGATCTGCTCGTCCTGGCCGGTGCCGAGAGTCACGACCACCAGGGCCTGGGTCTCGCCACGGGTGAACAAGGCGGAACCATGAGCACGCGGCAGCACGCCGACTTCGACTTCGATGGCGCGAACGGTCTTGGTATCGCGACCATCGATGCGCTGGCCGGTCTTCAGGATATTACCGCGCACGACGTCGGACTCGAGGCCCTTCAGCACGGCGCCGGCAACGGCCAGCGCTTCGGCATCGTCCCCCAGGCTCGCGATGGCGGCCTTCTTGACTTCGCCGACCTTGGCGTAACGGTCCTGCTTGACGACGTTCTTGTAGGCTTCGGCCAGGGCGGCGATGGTGCCGTCCTTGGCGAACTTGGCCTTGACCGCTTCGATCGCCGGCGAGGGCGCCGGGACGTCGAAGGGTTCCTTGGCGCACTGCTCGGCCAGGTCGATGATCGCATTGATCACCGGCTGGAAACCGTCATGGCCGAAGGTGACCGCGCCGAGCATGATCTCTTCCGACAGCTCCTTGGCCTCGGATTCGACCATCAGCACGCCTTCCTGGGTGCCGGCGAGGACCAGATCGAGGGTCGAGCCCTCGGCTTCGGCCGGGGTCGGGTTCAGCACGTACTGGCCATTGACATAACCGACGCGGGCGGCGCCGATCGGGCCCATGAAGGGCACGCCGGAAATGGTCAGGGCGGCGGAGACGCCGACCATGGCGACGACGTCGGGATCGTTCTCGAGATCGTGCGACAGCACGGTGCAGACGACCTGCACTTCATTGCGGAAACCATCGGCGAACAGCGGGCGGATCGGACGGTCGATCAGACGGGAGACCAGGGTCTCCTTCTCGGACGGACGGCCTTCGCGCTTGAAGAAGCCGCCCGGGATCTTGCCGGCGGCAAACGCCTTTTCCTGGTAATTGACGGTCAGCGGGAAGAAATCCACGCCGGGCTTGGGAGCCTTCGAATAGACGACGGTGCAGAGCACCTTGGTTTCGCCGTAGGTCGCCATCACGGCGCCATCGGCCTGACGGGCGATCTTGCCGGTCTCGAGAACCAGCTTCTTGCCGCCCCAGGTCAGTTCCTTGCGGAAGTGGGTGAACATGGACATGTATTTTTCCTTATCTCAACGGACAGAGCCGGATTGCCCTGCCGTCCATCGACGTACTGAAATCAAACGACCAAATATGGCAAAGCCCGCGCAAGGGCTACCTCGCGCGGGTTTCTACAAAATTCGAAAGCTTGCCGCCCACCTGTCGATAATACGGGGAGCGGAGCGTCATGGATTACTTGCGCAGGCCCAGACGACCGATCAGCTGCTCGTAGCGGCTGGTGTCCTTGGCCTTGAGGTAGTCCAGCAGCCGGCGACGCTGGCCGACCATGATCAGAAGGCCACGACGCGAGTGGAAATCCTTCTTATGATCCTTGAAATGCTCGGTCAGATTGCGAATGCGCTCGGACAGAATAGCCACCTGCACTTCGGCCGACCCGGTACCTTTACCTTCGGCGGCGAATTCCTTGATGACTTCCTGCTTGCGTTCAGCGGTGATCGACATCGGATTGCTCCATATTTAGAGATTCAAAACACGCACCGGACGGAGTTCACCGTTCTCGATACGGGCTAACGCCACCAATCGCCCTTCGGCCATGGCTCTTACGGTCTCACCGCTCGAAATGGTCGGGATCGAATTACGGTCAGTCAGCCGAAGGATCGGCAATGATTGACCGCTCTGCAGGCGGCGCGCCTCATCTTCCGTCAGGGCCAGAGCCGGGATGTCGTCCAGCACGGTCTCGACAGGAAGCACCAGATTCGCAGACGCGGCACTATGCCCAAACTCCTCTAGCGTTTCCAGGGAAATCGTGCGGGAGAGATCGAACGGTCCGACAGCCGTTCGCCGCAGCGCGGAAACATAGCCAACGGTGCCCAAAGCGCGGGCCAGATCGCGGGCGAGAGAGCGAATATAGGCGCCCTTGCCGGTCGCCACCTCGAAGCTGGCGGAGGTTTCGCCGCACTCCAGCAGCTCGTAGCGGTCGATGCGGACGATGCGCGCCTTCAAGGTCACTTCCTGGTCGGCGCGCGCCAGATCATAGGCGCGCTTGCCGGCCACCTTGACGGCGGAATAGATCGGCGGCACCTGCTCGATATCGCCGATGAATTGCGGAATGGCGGCCAGGATTTCTTCGCGGGTAGGCCGCGCCGCGCTGGTTTCCGTGACCTCGCCTTCGGCGTCGTCGGTCGAGCGTTGCTCACCCCAAGTCACCGTCCAGCGATAGGTCTTCTTCCCGTCCATGGCATAAGCGACCGTCTTGGTCGCCTCGCCCAACGCGATCGGCAACACGCCGCTGGCCAATGGATCCAGCGTTCCGCCATGGCCGACCTTGGCCGCGCCGGTGAAACGGCGCACCATGGCCACCACCGCGGTAGAGGTCAGATTGAGGGGTTTGTCGATCGCCAGCCAACCATTGATCGGCAGGCCGGTGCGCTTACGACCCATCGTCCGCGCTGTCATCATGGTCTAGATCCCGACGGACTTCCGGCAGCGCCAGCAGAGATTCGATGCGGCTGGCACGGTCGAAAGACGTGTCGGGATGGAAATGCAAATTCGGCACGATGCGCAGATTCATCTTCTGCGACAGTTCGTGACGGAAGTAGGAAGCCACGCGTTTCAAGCCGGTCAGCAGCGCCTTGACGTCGCCGCCGCCCATCTCGACCACATAGACCGCCGCGTTCCTGAGATCGGGACTGATCGAGACCTCGGTGACGGTGATGACCTTGCCGGCGACGTCGGGATCCCGGATCTCTCCGCGCTCCAGCACATTGGCGAGGATGTGACGCACTTCCTCGCCGACGCGCAGCTGCCGCTGACTCGGCGCCTTCTGGGCCCCTTTGGACATAGTCTGGTACTCCGAATGGACGGGCCCCGATTACAGGACGCCCGCCACCTCTTCGATCTCGAAGCACTCGATGATGTCGCCGACCTGGATGTCGTTATAATTCTCGAACGACATGCCGCACTCGTAGCTCTCGCGGACTTCCTTGACGTCATCCTTGAAGCGCTTCAGCTGGCCCAACGACCCTTCATGGATCACCACATTGTCGCGCAGCAGGCGCACCTTGGCACCGCGTTTGACCAGGCCTTCGGTGATCATGCAGCCGGCGACCTTGCCGACCTTGGTGATGTTGAACACTTCGCGGATCTGGGCATTGCCCAGGAACTGTTCGCGCAGCGTCGGCGACAGCATACCGGTCAGCGCCTTGCGCACATCGTCGGCCACGTCATAGATGATCGAGTAATAGCGGATCTCGACATCGTCGCGGCGCGCCAGGTCGCGGGCCTGCGGGTTGGCGCGGACATTGAAGCCGACCACCAGGGCGCCGGAAGCCTTGGCCAGGGTGATATCGGACTCGCTGATGCCGCCGACCGCGGCGTGAAGAACGCGGACCTTGACCTCTTCGTTGCCCATCTTCTCGAGCGTGGAGACGATGGCTTCGACCGAACCCTGCACGTCGCCCTTGATGACGACCGGCAGCTCCTTGGCTTCGCCGGCGGCGATCTTCGAGAACATCTGTTCCAGCGTGCCTCGGGCACCTGCGACGGCTTTGGCGTCGCGATTCTTGCGCTGGCGATACTCGGCGACTTCGCGGGCGCGGGCCTCGCTCTCTACGGTGATGAAATCGTCACCGGCAGACGGAGCGCCCTGCAGACCCAGAACCTCGACCGGGGTGGCCGGGCCCGCACTCTCGATCTTGTTGCCGTGAGCATCGAGCAGCGCGCGGACGCGGCCCCAATCGGAGCCGGCCACGAACACGTCGCCGACCCTCAGCGTACCCTTCTGCACCAGCAGCGTCGCCACCGCACCGCGGCCGCGCTCGATCTTGGCCTCGACCACGACGCCCGAGGCGGCGCGGTTGGGATTGGCCTTGAGATCGAGGATTTCCGCCTGCAGCAGGATCGCCTCTTCCAGCGCCTCGAGATTGAGGCGCTGCTTGGCCGAGACTTCGATGGCCAGCACGTCGCCGCCCAGATCTTCGGTCACCAGCTCGTGATTGAGCAGTTCCTGACGGACCTTCTGCGGATTGGCGCCGGGCTTGTCGATCTTGTTGATCGCCACGATGATCGGCACACCGGCCGCCTTGGCGTGGCGGATGGCCTCGACCGTCTGCGGCATGATGCCGTCATCGGCGGCCACGACCAGCACCACCACGTCGGTGACCTTGGCGCCGCGGGCGCGCATGGCGGTGAAGGCCTCATGGCCCGGCGTATCGATGAAGGTGATCTTCTGACCGGTCTTCATCGTCACCTGATAGGCGCCGATATGCTGGGTGATGCCGCCGGCTTCGCCCGACACCACGTCGGTCGAGCGCAGCGCATCGAGCAGCGAGGTCTTGCCGTGATCGACGTGCCCCATGACGGTGACGACGGGGGGACGCGAGATCAGCTGCGAGTCTTCGTCGGTATTGCCTTCCAGGCCGATTTCGACGTCGGCATCGGCGACGCGCTTGATCGTGTGACCGAACTCGGACACTACCAGCTCGGCGGTGTCGGCATCGATAACCTGATTGATCGTGGCCAAGATGCCATTGCGCATCAGGCACTTGATCACGTCGACGCTGCGCTCGGCCATACGGTTGGCCAGCTCCTGCACCGAGATCGTTTCGGGAATCACCACGTCGCGTACGACCTTCTCGGTCGATTTCTGCGACTGCTTAAGACGCTCGCGCTCGCGGGCCCGCTTGACGGCGGCGAGCGAACGGCCACGCTGTCCGCGATCCTCGTCCAGCGCGGCGCTGATGGTCAGCTTGCCTTCGCGGCGGCGCGGCTCGTTGCGCTTGACCACCGGAACCGGCTTGTGCGGCGCCGGACGGGCGCCCGGACGCTTGGCGCGGTCCTCTTCCTCTTCCTCGGCTTCGGTCGTTGCCGCGACGGGAGCGGCGGCGACCGGAGCAGCCGGAGCAGGCGTCGCGACGGGAGCCGGCGCGGCAGCGGCGGCCGGAGCCGGGGCCGATTCGGGTTCCAGATCGGACTTGGGCTCGGCGGCCTTGGCGGCGGCCAGTTCGGCGGCCAGGCGGTTGGCCTCTTCCTCGGCGGCGAGGCGCTCGATCTCGCGCTCGGCGGCGCGGCGGCGGCTCTCCTCATCGGCCTTCAGCGCGTCCTGCAGCACCCGGGCGCGCAGAGCCTTCTCGCTGTTGGTGAGATCGTGCGCGACATACGGCAGCTCGGCCTCCGGGACGGGCGCCGCGGCGGCCGGCGCGACCAGCGGATCGAGCCCCTTGGGCAGATCCTTGACCTCGTGCAAAGCGCCGCCGGCGTCCGCGGCGAAGGTGCGCTTCTTCTTGACCTCGACGGTGACGACCTTCGAGCGGCCATGGCTGAAGCTCTGGCGAACCTGGCCGGTCTCCACGGTCTTCTTCAGTTCCAGCTTGCCCGGAGACAGCTTCAGCGGCGCCTTCCGATCCTGATCATTAGACTCGGTCATCTGTTCGACTTACTCTCGCTCTTGTGCGTCCGCCCTGGGTTGGGCAGCCGCAATTCCGGCCAATCTGGCCGATTCCGTCAGCAGCAGCGACGCCAGGCGTCCCCGCAGCATAACTCCATGCACCGTATGGTCACGGCCGAACGCCGCGCCCAGTTCAGATGCGCTCAATTCCCGCACCACCGGTAAGGTGGGCGCCAGCGCGCCGATCTTGGACACGCCATCCTCAGCCCCGTCGGAAGCGGCGAGCAGCACGGCACCCCGGCCCGCTTTCAACTCGGTGCGGACCTTGTCATAGCCCGACACCACCTGCCCGGCGCGGCGCGCCAGCCCCAAAATATCGAGGCAACGCCGCCTGAGCAGGGTCTCTAAACGATCGGCCAGATCGGCCGGCACATCGAGCTTCTGGCGAGCGGCCTTGGCAAAATACGCCTTCGCCACTGCGGTATTTACCACATCCCGCTTCGCGCTCAACCACATTCCCCGTCCGGGCAGCCGTCCCTCGAGATCGGGAACCGGGGTCCGGTCGGGTCCGACGACGAATCGGATCATGCCTTCCTTGGGGCCCACCGCGCCGGTGACGATGCAGCGGCGCAGCGGTCCCTTCTCGTCGGCAGCGACGTCCTCTGGGGTGTCCTCTGGGGCGTTTTCCGCGCCTTCAGTTTCCGCCAAGGTCGGACGCTCCTTAGTTCTTGCCCTCTTCCTCGGCGACTTCATCCTCGAACCAGTGGGCGCGCGCGGCCATGATCACCGCGTTGGCCTGGTCCAGGGTCATCGACTCCTTGCCAAGGAATTCGATCAGCTCGTCACCCGCCAGGTCGGCCAGGTCGTCGAGGGTCTTGACCCCCTTCTCGCCCAGCTGCACCAGCATGGTGGAATTGATGCCTTCGAGGGCGGCCAGCTCGTCGCTGACGCCGATCTCGCGGCGGCGTTCTTCATTACGCTGATCGAGCTCTTCCAGAGCGGTGCGGGCGCGCTGCTGCAATTCCGCGGCGACGTTCTCGTCGAAGCCCTCGATGTCGGTCAGGTCTTCCAGAGGCACGAAGGCGACTTCCTCGACCGAGGAGAAGCCCTCACCCACCAATAGATGGGCGATGACGTCGTCCACGTCCAGCAGGTCGATGAACATTTTCGACCGGGTGCGGAATTCCTCGTTGCGGCGATCGCTCTCTTCCTGCTCGGTCAGGATGTCGATATCCCAGGTGGTCAGCTGCGAGGCGAGACGCACATTCTGGCCGCGACGGCCGATGGCCAGCGACAGCTGATCATTGGGAACCACCACTTCGATGCGATGCGCTTCCTCGTCCAGCACCACCTTGGCGACCTCGGCCGGAGCCAGGGCGTTGACGATGAAGGTGGCGGGGTCCTGCGACCACTGGATGATGTCGATCTTCTCGCCCTGCAGTTCGGCGACCACCGCCTGCACGCGCGAACCGCGCATGCCGACGCAGGCGCCGACCGGATCAATGCCGGAATCGCGGCTGATCACGGCGATCTTGGCGCGCGAGCCCGGATCGCGGGCGACCGCCTTGATCTCGATGATGCCGTCATAGATCTCCGGCACTTCCTGGCCGAACAGCTTGGCCATGAACTGGGGATGGGTGCGGCTGAGGAAGATCTGCGGGCCGCGCTGCTCCTGGCGCACATCGAAGATGTAGGCGCGCACACGGTCGCCGGTGCGGAACAGTTCGCGCGGGATCAGCTCGTCGCGGCGCAGCAGCGCCTCGGCGCGACCGAGATCGACCACCACATTGCCGAATTCGACGCGCTTGACCAGGCCGTTGACGATCTCGCCGGTGCGGTCCTTGAACTCGTTGAACTGGCGCTGACGCTCGGCGTCGCGCACCTTCTGAACGATCACCTGCTTGGCGGTCTGGGCGGCGATGCGGCCGAAATCGATCGGCGGCAGCGGGTCGACCAGGAATTCGCCGACCGCGAGGGTGAGCTTCTTCTTGGCGGCCTGAGCGACGGTCAGCTGGGTCAGCTCGTTCTCGACTTCCTCGACCACTTCCATGAAGCGGGCCAGCTGGATCTCGCCGTTCTTGCGATCGATATGGGCGCGGATGTCATGCTCGTGGCCGTATTTCGACCGGCCGGCCTTCTGGATCGCCTGTTCCATCGCGTCCAGCACTTCGTCGCGGTCGATGCCCTTGTCGCGGGCGACCGCGTCGGCCACCTGCAGGAGTTCGGGACGGGGGAGAGCTGCGGTACGTTCAGTCATGGCCCTTATCTTCTGCTCTATTGTTGTTGCTGCTGCTGCGTCGCTGCAGCGATCAATTCGTCGGTCAGGACCAGCTTGGCCCCCTTCACGATGGTCAACGGCACGGCCCACTCGGCCCCGTCCGCCACCAGCTTCACGCATCCATGCTCGTCGAGACCGAGCAGCTTGCCACGAAAGCGCTTGCGGCCTTCCAGGGGCTCGTTGGTCTCGAGCTTGGCCTCGAAACCGGCATAGGTCTCGAAATCCTTGGGACGAGTCAGCGGCCGGTCGATGCCGGGCGAGCTGACCTCGAGCGAATAGGCGCTCTCGATCGGGTCGTCCACATCGAGCAGCGCCGAGATCTGGCGGCTGATGTCGGCGCAATCCTCGACGGTCATCCCGGCGCCGTCCTTGCGCTCGGCCATGACCTGCAGCACCTGATTCTGGCGACCCTGCAGCTGCACGCGCACCAACTCGTAGCCCATCCCATCGAGGGACGGCTCGATCATCTCGGCGATGCGGCGCTCAAGTTCCATCTATCCTAGCCTTAAAAAAACAAAGAGTGGGCCTATGGCCCACTCCAGAACTCCGCATCCCGTGCGGAAGGTCAGAATGTGTCAGGGCGACACTATAGCCAAGGAAGTCAAGCCTGCAAGGTTTTTATCAGGCCGATTGCGGCGCTTCAACCACGCGATTACGCCCGCCTGCTTTGGCCGCGTAAAGCGCCTTGTCGGCACGCCTCAGCAAGGACTTCAGCGGCTCCTCCGGGTCCTTGATGGTGGCCGCGCCCACGCTGACGGTAATCAGCAGCCTGGCCTCGCCGGCGGCATAGGGACCGCTGGCCACACTTTGTCGCAACCTCTCGGCCACGGCCCAAGCGGCGGCAGGGTCGGTCTCGGGCGCCAGAACGCCCAGTTCCTCGCCGCCGAGGCGGGCCAGCGTGTCGGCGTCACGCAGCGCTGTCGCAAGCCGGGCGCATACGCCGCGCAGCACTTCGTCACCGGCTTCATGGCCATGGGTGTCGTTGACCCTCTTGAAATGGTCGATATCGATCAGCAGCACGCTGGTCTGGTGCCCGGCGCGCCGCGCCCGCTCCAATTCGCGCTCGGCCAAATCGAGGAAATGACGGCGATTGAAAATACCGGTCAACGGATCGCGCGCCGCCAGCTCCGCCAGGCGATGGTTGGCCTCGGTCAATTCGCGGGTCTGCGCCGTCACCAGCCGCTCCAGCTCCCTGCGGCGCGCCAGCAGCATGGCGGTGCGCATCTGCACCACCGTCAGCACGGCGAGAATGACGGCCAACAGCGCGGCGGCGCGGAACCACCAGCTCTGCCACCAGGCCGGCCGCACCTCGACGGGGAGAACCAGCGTGTCCGACCAGGCCCCCTCGCGGTTGGAGCCCTTGATCAGCAGGCGATAATGGCCCGGCGCCAGATTGGTGTAGGCGGCGACGCGGCGCCGGGAATCGGCGGCCACCCAATCGCGGTCGAAGCCTTCCAGCCGGTAGGCGTAGCGCAGCCGGTCGGGCGCCGAATAGTCCAGCGCGGCGAAATCGGCCTCGAAACCACTGTCCGCCGGCCCCAGCACCAGCGGATCGTTCGCGCCGCCGCCGGGCCTCGCCACGCCATCGACGCGCAGTTCGGTGATCACGACCGGCGGGTGATAGTCCCACGCCGCCAGGCGCTCGGGATGCACCACCGACAAGCCGCCCAGTCCGCCGAACAGCAGGGTGCCATCGAACAGGCGGGCGGCCGAATTGATCCAATAGGCCGACACTGCCCCGCCGGCCGCGCCGCCGGAGGCGGGCGGGCGGGCCGTCAGGGTGTCGGGATCGATCACCGCCAGCCCGTCGGCGGTGCTGGCCCAGATCCGCCCGGTGGAATCCTCCTGCAGGGCGTCGACATTGTTGTTGGGCAGGCCCTGATTGGTGCCGACATGGTGGAAGCGGGGCGTCTCGTCGCTCGCCTTGTCCGCGACGCCGATACCGCTCGAGGTGCCTACCCACAGCCGGCCGCGCCGGTCGACCAGAATCGCCGAGATATAATTGCCGGGCAGCGACTCCGGATCGGTCGGATCGTAGGAGAGATGTCGGAAGCGCCCCGAGGCGATGTCGAAGCGATCGAGGCCGCGCTGGGTGCCGACCCACAGGCTGCCCGGTTCGGCCCGCTGGACGGCGTTGGCGCTGTCATCGACCAGGGTGCCGAGGTCGAGGCCATGACGGTAGGTGCGGAAAGTGTCGCTGCCCGGCTCGTAGCGCACCAGCCCGCCGGCCGCCAGCCAGAGCGAGCCCTCGGCCCACACCTGGGCGAGCATGCGGCGCGCCTCGTTATTGACGCGGGGAAAGGGATGGCGGGCTATCGCATTGGTGCGCGGGTCATACCGATAGAGCGCGCGCCCGTTGCCGGCGGCAATCCACAGCGCCCCGTCGGGACCGGCCGACAGGCTGTCGACGATGCCGTCGGCGATGATGTCGGAATCGCCGGGGATCGGCGCCAGGGTACCGCGCGCCGGATCGAGCGCCACCACCCCATGTTCCTTCAATCCCAGCCAGGCGCGCCCATCGGCGGTGGCGGCGATGCCGAACACGTCGCCGTCGGGCAGTCCGCCGGCCTGGGTCGCCGACGGCAGCACCGTGTCGACCACCGAATTGCGCGGGTCGGTCCAGCACAGGCCGTGATTGGTGCCGGCCCAGATCAGGCCGGAGCGGTCGCGGATCAGGCCGCGCACCGTGTCGTCGGCCAGGCTCTGCGGCTGGCTGGGATCGTGCTGGATCAGGCGCGTGCGCCCGCTCGCCATGTCGATCACGGCGATGCCGCCCGAGACCCGGCTGACCCACATCTCGCCCGGCACCGCCTCGCTCAGGGCCAGGCTCAACGGTCCCGCCGCCACCTCCGCCGATTGGCCGGGCAGAATACGCCCGACCATCCGCGAGTCGCCGTCGCCGGCCGGCTCGATGCGGCCGATGCCCGATTGCGCGGTGACGAACCAGACATGGCCGTCGGCCGCCAGGGTCATGCCGACCACCATATCCTCGAAGGGGCGGTTGTGCCCGCCGACGATCGGTACCGGCTCAAAGCCGTCCTGCCCAGGCGCCTTGCGCACCAGCCCCCAATAGGTGCCGACCCACAGATCGCCCTTATCGAGGAACAGCGAGCGGATGCGGTCGCTGGGCAGGCTGGAGGCATCGCCGTCGCGATGACCGTAATGGGTGATGCTCCCGCTGCCGGCGTCGATGCGCTCGAGGCCGGTATTGGAACTCGCCACCCACACCCCGTCGCCATCGCCGGCCAGCTTCAATCCGCTCCCGCGCGGCGGCACGCCGGACGGTTCGGGAAAGGAATGGAACGTGTCGGCGACCTTGTCGTAATAGGCGACGTCGCCGGAGGCGGTGCCGGCCCAGACCCGCCCCTTGCCGTCCACCGAGAGAGCCAGGATGAAGTCGCCCGGCAGCGAGGTGGCGTCGCCCTCCTTATGGACGAAGCCCTTGAAGCGCTGGCCGTCGAAGCGGGCCAGGCCGCCCTGGGTGGTGCCGACCCAGATGAAGCCGTCGGAATCCTGCAGCAGCGCCGAGACATTGGGATGCGGCATGCCCTGCTCGCGCCCGAGCCGGGTGAAGACGGTGGTGCGCAACCCGTCCCAACCCTCGGCGGAAGCGCCGCCGGCCGCGATCGAGGCCAGAAGAAGAACAGACCGAAGAATTCCCCGCACGCGTCCACCACTCACTTGCCTGACATAAAAGCCTAGCATTGACACACGGTCCCTGCCGACCCAAAGTTCGGCACGATTTATTTTCCTTTGGTTCAGGTATGAAAAACCACCATCTCGCGGTCATCGGCCTCGGCTATGTCGGGCTGCCCCTGGCCGTCGCCCTGGCCCGCCGCTTCCCCGTCATCGGCTTCGACATCAAGTCCGAGCGCATCGCCGAACTGTCGGACGGGCATGACCGCACCGGAGAAGTGGCCGAGGCGGATCTGCGCGCCAGCGCCATCACCCTGACCGCCGCGCCGGCCGACATATACGGCGCCGACATCTATATAGTCACCGTCCCGACCCCCGTCACCGAAGACAACAAGCCCGACCTCACCCCGCTCTTTTCGGCCTGCAAGACCGTCGGCGCGGCGATGGGCAAGGGCGCCATCGTCGTGTTCGAAAGCACCGTCTATCCCGGCCTGACCGAGACCATCTGCGGCCCGGCGCTGGAAAAGGCTTCCGGCCTCAAGGCGGGCGAGGACTTCTTCCTCGGCTACAGCCCCGAACGCATCAATCCGGGCGATCATGTCCACCGGGTCGAGAAGATCGTCAAGGTGATCGCCGGCCAGACGCCGGAAGTCACCGAGATCCTGGCCGAGATCTATGGCTCGATGACCGAGGCGGGCGTGCACCGCGCCCGCTCGATTCAGGTCGCCGAGGCGGCCAAGGTCATCGAGAACGCCCAGCGCGACATCAACATCGCCTTCATCAATGAAGTGACGATGATCTGCCAGCGCCTCGGCCTGTCGGTGCATGACGTGCTCGACACCGCCGGCACCAAATGGAACTTCCTGCCCTTCCGCCCCGGCCTGGTGGGCGGTCACTGCATCGGCGTCGACCCCTTCTATCTGGCGGAGTGTGCCACAAAGCTCGGCCATCATCCCGAGATCATCCTGGCGGGGCGCAAGATCAACGACCAGATGGGCGACTTCATCGCCGGATGTATCAGCGAAGCCCTGGGCGGCAAGTCGTCCGACATCCTGCTGCTGGGCCTGACCTTCAAGGAAAACGTGCCCGATCTGCGCAACACCAAAGTTGTCGATCTGATCGCGGGACTGAAGAAATTGGGCCATCGCGTTTCGGTGCACGACGCCATCGCCGACGCGGACGAGGCCCGCCACGAATACGGGCTGGAGCTGATCTCCGACCTGTCGAAGGGCGGCTATGACGCGGTGGTCGGCGCGGTGGCGCACGCCGACTATGCCGCGTTTCCGCCCTCCGAGCTGGCCCGCCTGGCCAAGCCGGGCGGGCTGATCGCCGATATTAAGGGGCAATGGCGTAACCTCGCTTTGCCGGACGGTCTCAAGCGGTGGGAACTCTGAAGCCGCCCAGCCTGCTGTTCATCACCAGCAACCGGCTGGGCGACGCCGTATTGTCCTCCGGAGTCCTGTCTCATTTCGTCGAAAGCCAGCCGGGCTTGCGAGTCACGATCGCCTGCGGCGGGCTGCCGGCCCCCCTGTTCGCCGACCTGCCCGGCCTCGAGCGGGTAGTCCCGATCGTCAAGGACAAGAAGCGGCGCCGCCTCAGCCATTGGGTCGATCTGTGGCACGCCCTGCCCCGCCATCGCTGGACCAGCGTGGTCGATCTGCGCAGCAGCTTCTTCGCCTGGACGGTCCGGGCCGAACGCCGATACGCACCCCGCTTCGACAAGCGCCACGAACATCGGATCGAGGAGCTGGGCCGCCAGTTCGGCATCACGCCGCCGCCCGCGCCCAAATTATTCGTCGCCAAGGACCGCCAGGCCCGCATGGACAGATTGATCGATTCGCGCCCGATCCTGGCGGTCGGGCCCACCGCCAATTGGGGCGGCAAGCAATGGCCGGCCGAACGCTTCGCCGAAACGGTGCGCCGCCTGACCAGCCCGCGCGGCATCCTGCCCGGTGCCCGCGTCGCGGTGTTCGGCGCCGCCCATGAGCGCGAGGCGGCGCTGGCGGTGCTGTCGGCGGTCGAGGATCCGCTGGATCTGATCGGCAGCGCCGACCTGCTCAATGTGTTCGCCGTCCTGCGCCGCTGCTCGCTGTTCGTCGGCAATGACAGCGGCCTGATGCATATGGCGGCGGCGGCCGACATTCCCACGCTGGGCCTGTTCGGCCCCAGCGCCGAATGGCGCTACCGGCCGTGGGGCGAGCGTACCGCGGTGGTCCGAACCAAGGAAACGCTGGAAGAGATCCACGCCGCCCCCGGCTACGATTATCGAAGTCACCGCTCGCTGATGCTAAGTTTGACCGTCGATGATGTGGTCGAGGCAGCGGAGGCACTGTGGCACAGGTCCGGAACTCTGGTGCGGTAGCGATACCGACCCGCTGGCTGGGTGGCGGCGCCGTAGCCCTCGTTCACCTGCTTTTTCTGCTTGCATTGCTGCTGACCGACAAGCTCAGCATCCATAAATCGACCGACGCGCGGACGATGACGGTCTATCACCTGCCTGAGGCACCGATGGCCCTGCGCACGGCGCCGGCCGCCGCTGGCACGCCCAGCCGCGTCACCAGTCTGCCCTCGGTCGCCGCGCCCCATCTTGAAGGACCGATGATCCTGGTCAGGCCCGACAAACCCCTGCCGCCCGGATTGCCCAGCATCCTCGACCTGTCAGTCCATCCCGGCACGGGCGTGAGTCTCGATGACCTCGCACCACCCTCGAAGGAAAAGCAGCTTAAGCAGTTCTTCCGCGACTCCGCCGAAGAGAACCGGTTGGCGCGGGAGCCTTCGGCCGGCGAGGATTGCCAGAGCCTGCTGGCCAAGGATCGCGACATAGGGTCGATGGGCGCTTTCCACGACCCTCTGCCCGCCGAAACGGTCTGCACGCCGCGCAGCTCGGCCAAGGAGCTGGCGAAGCGCAATCAGCGTTTCGCACCGCAATAAGCCTTTTGGTTCGCCCATCCCGCAAGCCGTGCTAGCGTTCTTCCGCTTTTCCGGGGCTGGGGGGCCAAAAAAATGAAGAAGCTTGCGCTTTTCGCTGCCGGCCTGCTGGCCTTGGCCGGCGGGACGGATGTTCAGGCCGGCGACGATGCGCGCTGGCGCCAGGAAGCCGCCGCCGTCGAGATCGTGCGCGACAATTGGGGCATCGCCCATGTCACAGGCAAGACCGACGCCGACGCCGTGTTCGGGATGATCTACGCCCAGGCCGAGGACGATTTCTTCCGCATCGAGCGCAATTACCTGGTCAATCTCGGCTGGCTGGCCATGGCCGAGGGCGAGAAGGCGGTATGGAGCGACGTGCGCCAGCGCCTGTTCGTAAACACGGAAGACCTCAAGCGCCAATACAAGGCCAGCCCGGCCTGGCTGAAAAGCCTGATGGACAGTTGGGCGGACGGGCTCAATTACTATCTCTCCACCCACCCCAACACCCATCCGCGGGTGATCACCCGCTTCGAGCCCTGGATGGCGCTGTCCTTCACCGAGGGCAGCATCGGCGGCGACATCGAGAGCGTAGCGCTCGACAAGCTCGAGGCTTTCTACACTAGCCGTCCGGTGCCGCATGCCGAGAAACAGCCCAATCCGGGCGGCTCGAACGGCTTCGCCATCGCGCCGGCCAATTCGGCGACCGGGCATGCGCTGCTCTGGATCAATCCGCACACCTCCTTCTATTTCCGCTCCGAAGTGCAGATGACCAGCGACGAAGGGCTCAACGCCTATGGCGCGGTGACCTGGGGCCAGTTCTTCATCTATCAGGGCTTCAACGAGCATAATGGCTGGATGCACACCTCGAATGGCGGCGACGCCATCGACGAATTCGCCGAGACGGTGAGCGAGCGCGCCGACGGGGTCTATTACCGCTTCGGCGCGGACTGGAAGAAGCTGAGGAGCGAGAAGCTCTCCGTGCCCTTCAAGCAGCCGGACGGGACGACGGGCTATCGCGACGTCACCGTCTATCACAGCCAGCATGGCCCGATCGTGCGGGCCGAGGGCGACAAATGGATCGCCTTCAAGATCCTGCAGACGCCGGTGCCGGCTCTGTCGCAATCCTATTTGCGCACCAAGACCCGCGATTATGCCGGCTTCTACAAGACCCAGGAGATGCGCACCGACACCTCCAACAACACGGTCTATGCCGATGCGAACGGGACCATCGCCTATTTCCACGGCAATTTCATTCCCAAGCGCGATACCCGCTTCGACTACCGCCATCCGGTCGATGGCAGCGACCCCGCCACCGACTGGCAGGGGCCCGAGAAGCTGGAAAACACCATCATGGTGAAGAACCCCAAGATCGGCTGGCTGTTGAGCACCAATAACGGTCCCTTCTCCGCCGCCGGGCCGGAGAGCCCAAAGAGGGAAAATTACCCTCGCTATATGTGGACGCTGGACGAGAATCCGCGCGGAATCCATGCCCAACAGGTCCTCACCGGCCGCCACGACTTCACCCTCGACAGCCTGATCGCGGCCGGTTACGACCCGAAACTCACGGCCTTCGACGTGCTGCTGCCGCCCCTGCTGAAAGCCTATGAAGCGCTGCCGGCGGGCGATGCGCGGCGCGAAGCCCTGAAGGAACCGGTCGAGGCGCTGCGCACCTGGGACCATCGCACCGGCGCGGCATCCGTGCCGACCTCGGTGGCGATCTTCTGGGGCAACGAGCTGATCGAACGCAAGAGCACGGCGGCTCGCGAGGCCGACGAACCGGTCTATAACTATCTGGCCGGAAAGCTGACCGACGAGGAGAGGCTGTCGGCCCTGACCGCCGCCATCGCCAAGCTGACCGAGGATTTCGGCAGCTGGAAGACGTCCTGGGGCGAGATCAACCGCTTCCAGCGCCGCACCGACGACATCGTCCAGCCCTTCGACGATTCCGCCCCGTCCCTGCCGATCGGTTTCGCGCCGTCGAAATGGGGTGCGCTGGCTTCGTTCGACTCCTCCAAGCCTCATCTGACCAAGCGCATCTACGGCTCGACCGGCAATTCCTTCATCGCCGCCGTCGAGTTCGGCCCCAAGATCCGCGCCAAGGCGCTGATGAGCGGCGGCGAGAGCGGCGACCCTTCGTCGAAGCATTTCGTCGATCAGTCGGAAATCTATAGCAAAGGCCAATTCCGCGACGTGCTGTTCTACCGCGCGGACGTAGCAAGCCACGCCGAGCGTACCTACCATCCGGGAGAGTGAAGAAAACCATGAAGAAACAACAGATTCTCAGTGCTGTGGCGCTGACCGCGTTGCTGGCCGCCTCCGCGGCTTTCGCCGCCGACAAACCCGACGATTCCGACAAGGGCGGCAAGACCCCTGCCCGCGCCCATTATTTCGAGCCCGAGGAAAAGGTCAGCGAAGGCAGCGTCACCACCAATCACCAGCAGGTGAATTACAAGGCCGTGGCCGGCACCCTGGTGGTGCACGCCAAGGGTTGGGAAGATGCGCCGGTCAAGGCCCAGGGCGGCGACGACAAGACCGAGGACAAGGCTTCGGCGGAAGCCGTCGATGTTCTATACCGCCTATTTCAAGAAGGACGCCAAGGCGGAAAATCGCCCGATCACCTTCATCTATAATGGCGGCCCCGGTTCGGCCACGCTCTGGCTGCATATGGGCGCCTTCGGCCCGCGCCGCATCGTCACCAACACCGACCAGCACATGGCCGCCGCCCCTTACAAGGTAGCGCCGAATGACGAGAGCCTGCTCGACGCCTCGGACCTGGTCTTCATCGACGCGCCGGGCGCCGGCTTCTCGCGCATCGCCGGCCCGGACAAAGAGAAGGCCTTCTGGGGCATCGACGCGGATGGTTACGCGTTCGCCGAATTCATCACCACCTTCCTGAACAAATACGGCCGCTGGCAGTCGCCGAAATTCCTGTTCGGCGAGTCCTACGGCACCACCCGCTCGGCGGTGCTGGTCAATATGCTGGAACAGCGCGCGATCGACGTGAATGGCGTGATGCTGCTTTCCCAGATCCTGGCCTTCGACCTGTCGCCGGACAGCCCCTATTTCAATCCGGGCCTCGACCAGGCCTATATCACCAGCCTGCCGACCTACGCCGCCACCGCCTGGTATCACAAGAAGCTCGGCGATCAGGGCAAGGACATTAAGCCCTTCCTCGACGAGGTCGAGAAGTTCGCCACCACGGACTATGCCCTCGCCCTGCAGAAGGGCGCCGACCTGCCCGACGCCGAACGCACCGCGGTCGCCGAGAAGCTGCATAAATATACCGGGCTCTCGGTCGACTACATCAAGAAGGCCGATCTGCGCATCTCGGGCGGCGAGTTCACCAAGAACCTGCAGGACGACCAGGACACGACGACGGGCCGCATCGATACCCGCTTCTCGGGCCCCAACCTCGACACCCTCAGCAAGGAAGCCGATTACGATCCCTTCATCTCGGCGATCGGCTCGGCCTACATCGCCGGCTTCAACGATTATGCCCGCAAGGATCTGAAGTGGGGCGAGGAGCGCCGCATCAAACTGTTCGCCGATGTCGGCCACTTCTGGAACTTCCAGCATGTCCCGCCGGGCGCCGACCAGGCTCCCTGGCAGAGCCCCAACGTGATGGTAGACCTCGCCACCGCGATGAAGACCAATCCGAAGCTGAAAGTGCAGCTCAATATGGGCTATTTCGACCTGGCGACGCCCTTCTATGAAGGCATCTACGAGATGAAGCACCTGCCCATCCCGGCGCGCCTGCAGTCGAATATCGACTATAAGTTCTATGAGTCCGGCCACATGGTCTATGCCAATGAGACGGCCTTGAAGCAGCTGCATGACAATGCGGCGGAGTTCATCAAGAACGCCTCCACGCCGGCGCCGTAACCTTCGTCATCCCCGGCCTTTGACCCGGGGATCCACGTGGACGGCCGGGTAAAAGCCCGGCCGTTACGAAACGCCCTCTACCCGATGATCTGGGTCAAACTTCGCTTGTGACCTCCGCAGCCCGGCAGACCTCATAAACCGCGCGCCTCAAGTCACACAGATCTGTCTCGTCAGTCATTGGGTTCTCGCTCCCGAAAGACGAGATTAGAATAGCATCGACATTCAATAACCGTCATAGCCGGGCTTGACCCGGCTATCCACGTGGATCCCCGGGTCAAAGCCCGGGGAAGACGGAGGCAACGTAGCCGCCTCATCCTCGCGCAGCCCGCCGCCGTAGATAGAGATTGTTGAGGATCAGCGCCGTGCCGCTGAGGCCGGCGCCGATCAGCTGCCCCGCCGACGGCACCACCCCGGTCAGGGCGGAGACGGTGAAGGTGGTGATCGGCACGATATCGACGAACAGCACGCCGTTCAGCGGCGTCAGAATCTTGTTGCCGGTCATCCACAGCAGCACGGCGGCGAAGCCGGCGATCGGCCCCATATAGAGAAGATCGGGCAGGATCGCGATCAAGTCGGCCTGCGACGGCACCGGCACGGCGCCGATCGCCAGCAGGGCAACAGCGAGCCCAACGATGGTGGGCAGTCCTAGCAACAGGGTTATGGTGGTGTATTTCAGCGGCGACCAGCGCGGGAAATAGGCGCCGCTGAAGGTGTAGACCACCCAGCAGGCCGCGCCGACCACGATCAGCGCATTGGCCGAATAATTCTGCGGCTGGGAAAGCAGCGCGGCGAGATCGCCCTTGGTCACCACCAGCGCGATACCGACGAAGGACATCAGGATGAACAGGAAGGCCGGCAGCGGCGGGGCTACCTTTTTCATCGCCGAATTGACCAGCAGCCCGATCATCGGCTGGGTCGCCATCATGATCGAGGCGGTCAACGCGCCCTCGGGCCCCGCCAGCTTCTGGCCGAGAAAGACGAAGGAGCCGAAGCCGCAAAAGCCGACGGATCCCAGCAACCAGGCCAGCCAGCCGGACCCGCCCTCCAGACGGAGGGCGCCCGGACCCTCGCGCAGGCGCAACAGGAGCACGAAGCAGACGCCACCGAGAAGATAGCGCAGCGCGGTAAAGCTGAACGGATCGATATGGGTCAGCGCATGGGTCATCACCGGGAACATCGTCCCGAACAGCAGCGCCGCGACGACGCAGGCCACCATACCCTTGAAGTAGCCACCATCGGCCGGGAAGCTCCCCTGGGCCGGCTGGACCGGCGCTGCATTTTCCCGGGTGATTTTCATGATGGAAGACCCTATATTCACAACGATCGCTCCTTAAATATAGAGGCGTGACACCAATTTCAAGAGTGATCGTTATGATAAATGCCGATTCTCCCCGTCCGCGCGGCCGCCCGCGCGCTTTCGATCGCGATGCCGCCCTCGGGCTGGCGCGCCGGACCTTCTGGCAATTGGGCTATGAGGGGGCGTCGATCGCCGATCTGACCGCCGCGATGGGCATCACGCCGCAAAGTCTCTATGCCGCCTTCGGCTCGAAGGCGGAGTTGTATCGTGAGGCCTTGGCGCAATACCGCCTGACCGACGGCGCCTTCGTCTGGCGCGCCCTGGCTGAGGAACCCACCGTGGCCCGCGCCTTCCGCCGCGTCCTGACTGAGACGGCGCATGAATATGCCCGCCCGGACCGCCCGCCCGGCTGCATGGTATCGACCGCCATCACCACCTATGCGGTGGAGCATCACGAGATTGCCGACCATGTCTCGGTAATGCGGCAAGAGTCGCGGGACAGATTCCAGGCGCGGATCGAGAAGGGAATCGAGGAGGGCGACGTGCCGCCTGGGATCGACATCCCGGCCACCGCCCGTTTCCTGCAGACGATCCTTCAGGGCATGTCGATCCAGGCGCGTGACGGCGCCGGCGAGGAAGAGCTCAAGGCCATCGCCGACATCGCCTGCGAACAATTGGACAGGCGATTGTCGGCGTGATTAATGCTTAAGGCGATCCAGGAGCCGGCGCTTATGATCGATGCCGCCGAAGAAAACCGCGAGGATTATGACCTCTGACGACGGCTCATCGATCTCGAAATAATAGACGAACCGATTGTGGGTCACGCTGCGAACTCCCGACCTGATTTTCGGATGTTCAGTACCGCGATAAGGGTGATTGGCAAAGCTATCCATGTAATCGAGTGCTTCGGTGATGCGTAAGGCCGCGCCAGAAGTGGCGCGTTCCGCGTCCTCCCCGAATCCCTGATAGGCCTGGCTCAGATAGTCTTCGATAAGCTCAAGATCGCGGGCAACTGGGGCTGCAGGAATGACCTTATAGACCACGCTCGCGTCTCTTCCTCTCCAGCATTGCCAGGGTATCCGCCCTAAGCGTCTGCATGTCCGTGAACGGTCCTTCGCGGCGGCTGTCGATCAGACCCCGCAGAGCGTCCAGTTCCGCATCGTGCAACTCATTTTCGCGCCGCAGCATATCGAGCCCTCGCTGCAATACAGCGCTGAGGCTCGAATACTGCCCGTTCTCGACCAGGCTGCGGGCGTAAGCCTCCTGATCATCGGTCAATGAAATCGACGTCTTGACGGTCATAGCCTTCTCCTCCTCAAACCATATACTACTCAGTAGTACCGTTTCAAGGAGGTGGCAGCCGGAGCCGATCGGCTTGCAGATCATGCCGTTGCCTTGACACCTTGCACAACTCATCCTTATCGACAATATGATGCGTGATGTTTGATGCGGCACAAGGAAAGCGCCATGCGAACGACACTTGCGATCGATGACGATGTACTGGTCGTCGCCAAGGCCCTGGCCAGACAGCAGGACCGAAGCCTCGGCGAGGTGATTTCCGATCTGGCGCGACGCTCTCTGCACCGGCCGCAACCCGACGGCGAGCGCAATGGCTTCCCTTTGCTATCGCCAAAACCCGATACCGCGCCGGTCACGCTAGAAACCGTCAATGCGCTCCGCGATGACCTGCCGTGACCTATCTTTTGGACGTCAATGTGCTGATCGCCTTGATCGATCCAGGCCACATCTCACATGGGGATGCGCATCGCTGGTTCGAAACGTCCGGCCAATCGGCCTGGGCGACATGCCCGATCACCGAGAACGGCGTCATTCGCATTGTCGGTAATCCGAAATATCCCAATTCACCGGGATCTCCTGCCATCGTCGCGGATATCGTGCGCAAGGTACGCAGGCTTGCGGGACACCAGTTCTGGCTTGATGACATCAGCCTGGTCGGAACCAGCGACATCGATTCGACGAAGATCCTGACCTCGGCGCAGGTTACCGATACCTACCTGCTGGCACTCGCCAAGGCGCATGGCGGCGCCTTGGCGACCTTCGACCGCAAACTGTCGGCAGCCGCCGTGAAGGATGGAAAATCGGCCATCCACCTCATCGCCAGCGCCTGATCGACGGCAGTCAGTGCCGGAAGTGCCGCATCCCGGTGAACACCATCGCCAAGCCCTTCTCGTCGGCGGCGGCGATGACGTCCGGATCCTTGATCGAGCCGCCCGGCTGGATCACCGCGGTGGCGCCGGCTTCGGCGGCGGCCAGAAGACCGTCGGGGAACGGGAAGAAGGCGTCGGAAGCCACCACCGAGCCGATCACGCCCGGCTCCTTGAGGCCGGCCGTCTCGGCGGCTTCCTTGGACTTCCAGGCGGCGATGCGCGAACTGTCGATGCGGCTCATCTGGCCGGCGCCGACACCCACCGTCTTGCCGTTCTTGGCGTAGACGATGGCGTTCGACTTCACATGCTTGGCGACGCGGAAGGCGAAGATCAGATCGGCCAGTTCCTGCGCGCTTGGGGCGCGCTTGGTCACCACCTTGAGATCGGCTTCGAGGATGCGGCCCGAATCGCGGCTCTGCAGCAGATAGCCGCCGGCGATCGAGCGCAGCGTCATGCCGGGGGCGGCAGGATCGGGCAGACCTTCCGTGATCAGCAGGCGCAAATTCTTCTTGGCGGCGAACACCGCCTTGGCGGCCTCGTCGGCGCCCGGCGCGATCACCACTTCGGTGAAGATCTTGGCGATCTCTTCCGCGGTCGCACCGTCGAGCGGACGATTGAGCGCGATGATGCCGCCGAAGGCCGAGGTCGAATCGCAGGCCAGCGCCTTGAGATAGGCGTCCTTCATGTCGCTGCCGATCGCCACGCCACAGGGATTGGCATGCTTGATGATGGCGACGGCCGGCTTGTCGAACTCGGCGACCAGCTCGTAAGCGGCGTCGGTGTCGTTGATGTTGTTGAAGGACAATTCCTTGCCCTGCAGCTGCTTGGCGGTCGCCACACCCGGGCGCGACGGGCCGGACAGGTACAGAGCGGCTTCCTGATGCGGGTTCTCGCCATAGCGGAGGGTCTGCTTGACCTCGGCGCCGACGGCGATGCGGCGGGGGAAACTCTCGCCGTTCTGCTTGGCGAACCAGCCGGAGATGGCGGCGTCATAGGCGCCGGTGCGGGCGTAAGCGATCGCGGCCAGGCGGCGGCGCAGCTCGAGTGTGGTGGCGCCCTTATTAGCCTTCATCGCTTCGGTAACGGCTTCATAGTCGGCGGCATCGACCACCACGGCCACGTCATTGTGGTTCTTGGCGGCGGCGCGGATCAGGGCCGGGCCGCCAATGTCGATATTCTCGATGCAATCCTCGAAGGGAGCGCCCTTGGCCACCGTCGCCTCGAAGGGATAGAGGTTGACCACCAGCAGGTCGATCGGAGCGATGTCATGCTCCTTCATCGCCGCCTGGTGCTCGACATTGCCGCGGATGCCCAGCAAGCCGCCATGGATCTTGGGGTGCAGGGTCTTGACCCGGCCGTCGAGCATCTCGGGGAAACCGGTATGGTCCGACACGTCCGTCACCGGTAGGCCGGCGTCGCGGATCGCCTTGGCCGAACCGCCAGTCGAGAGCAGCTGCACGCCCTGCTCGGTCAGAAAACGGGCGAAGTCGATCAGGCCGGTCTTGTCGGAAACGGAGATGAGAGCGCGACGAATGACGGGTTCGGTCATGGCGTGAGGCAATCCAGATGGCGAAGAAGGCCGTCTTATACCAATTATTTTTCCGCCTGCACCATATTCCCATATTCCGGCACCAGCCGCCGGATGAGGGCCAGACCCGCTTTTTCGTCATGGCCGAGGCCGGCATCCTGGATATGCTCCAGCGCTTCCGCCAGCGAAGCGAGGTCGCCGGCGCGCACGGTGGCTTCGAGAATTCCGTCCATCTCGGTCGGCACCGGCGCTTCGGCGCCGTGGAAGATTTCCTCGAACAATTTCTCGCCGGGACGGATGCCGGTGAACTCGATCTTTATATCGACATCCGGCCGCAACCCGGCCAAACGGATCATCTGACGCGCCAGATGCACGATCTTGACCGGGTCGCCCATATCGAGCACGAAGATCCGCCCGCGATGATATTCGGGATGGTGGAACCGAAAGGCCGAGGCCTGCAGCACCAGTTCCACCGCTTCGCGGATCGTCATGAAATAGCGGGTCATCTCGGGATCGGTGACAGTTAAGGGACCACCCGCCGCCAATTGGCGCTGGAACAGCGGCACAACCGAGCCAGTAGAGCCCAGCACATTGCCGAAACGCACGGTGACGAAGCAGGTGCCGCCCTCGGAAACGACATCGAGCGCCTGGCAATAGGCCTCGGCGACGCGCTTGGTGGCGCCCATCACATTGGTCGGATTAACCGCCTTGTCGGTCGAGATCAGTACCATCAGCCCGACCCCGGCCGCCTTGCAGCTGTCAGCCACGATCCGTGTGCCGACCGCGTTGGTCATCAGCCCCTCGAGCGGATTGGCCTCGACCATCGGCACGTGCTTGAGCGCCGCGGCGTGGAACACCAGCTCGGGGCGCACTTCGGCGAACACCTGGTGGATGCGGTCGGCGTCGCGCACATCGGCCAGCACGGCCCGGCGCGGAATGGAGGAGAAGCGCTCGCCCATCTCCATGTCGATGGTGTAGAGCGCGAACTCGCTATTCTCCACCAGGGTCAGGGTGGCCGGATTGGCGTCGGCGATCTGGCGCACGAGCTCGCCGCCGATCGAGCCGCCGGCGCCGGTCACCAGCACCCGGCGCCCGGCGATCAGGCTGGCCATAGCCTGGCGGTCGAGCACCGCCTGGGCGCGCCCCAACAGATCCTCGACCGCGATCGGCTTCACTTGCAGCCGGTCGCTCAAGCCGTCCTTGAGATCGGTCAGGCGCGGCAGGCGGGCCAGCGTCAGC
>Ga0302314_10002233_pt1 | contig 36056 bp, 29 predicted proteins | sample III_Palsa_N2_3_FD_200533 | JGI IMG/M metagenome (GOLD analysis project Ga0302314, IMG submission 200533) | Peat permafrost microbial communities from Stordalen Mire near Abisko, Sweden - III_Palsa_N2_3 | ecosystem: Environmental > Terrestrial > Soil > Palsa > Peat permafrost | place: Sweden...
GGTTTTGTGGCGCTGCTCGGCACCATCGCGATGTTCGGCATCATTATGCGAAACTCGGTGATTCTGGTCGACCAGATCGAACAGGATATCCGCGCAGGACACGGCCGTTTCGAGGCCATCGTGGGTGCGACGGTACGGCGCTTCCGGCCCATCACTCTCACCGCGGCCGCCGCGGTGCTGGCGCTCATCCCCTTGTTGCGCAGCAATTTCTTCGGACCCATGGCCACCGCGCTCATGGGCGGGATCACGGTCGCGACCGTACTGACGCTGTTCTATCTGCCGGCGTTGTATTCGCTGTGGTTCCGCGTGCGCCGAGATGAACCCATTGCCGGAGCGGCGACATGAATCGACTCCTACGATTGACCTTGACGTTCGCCCCGCTCGCGATCCTCACCGGCTGCGGTGCCTTCGGTCCCGATCGCAATCCGCCGCACATGGCCGTGCCCACACACTATTCGGCATCGCCCGAGGCCGCTTCCCTGACGACGGCGGACGGCGTGTCGCAACGGCTCGCCGCCGATGTTCCGCCGGTGCCTGAATGGTGGAAGGTGTACCAGTGCCCTGAGCTCGATGCGCTGGTCGCCGAGGGGCTGGCGCACAGCCCCTCCTTGGCGGCAGCACACAGCACGCTCACCGCAGCGCGCGAGGAGCTGCGGGGCCAGATCGGCAGCAACATGCTGCCATCGGTCGATGTGGGATTCGATCCCTCCCGGCAGAGGGCACTCGGCATTCCGGTCCTGCCGCAGCAGACCTTCCTGGAAGATGTGTTCGCCGCCGAGGTGCAGGCTTCCTACACCTTCGATTTCTTCGGCGCCGCGGTGTTGGCTGACCGTGCGCTGGCTCAACAGGTACACCAACAGGCGCTGCAATTCGACGCGACCCGTCGAGCGTTGGCGACGAATATCGTCGTGGCGGTAATCAATGCGGCCTCGCTGCAGGCGCAGGTGGACGAGACTATCGAACTGGTTGCGCTCGGGGAGCGACGCGCCGAACAGGTGTCGGCACGCCATCAAAGTGGCAGCGCTTCCCATGACGAGGCCTTGGCGGCCGCTCAAGATGCCGCGAACGCGGCGGCGACGTTGCCGGCGTTGCGCGGACAGGCATTGGCGGTGCGGCATGCGCTTGCGGTTCTGTTGGGACGCATGCCGGATGAGGCACCGCCGGCGCTGCCGCTCGCCGCGTTGCATTTACCGGATACTCTGCCCCTGTCGGTACCCAGTGAGTTGTTGCATCAGCGTCCGGATATCCTGGCGGCCGAGTCCGCGGTTAGAGCGGCGGCGGACGAGGCGGGCGCCGCCACCGCCTCGATGTTCCCGTCGTTGACCTTGTCGGCCGCCTACGGTCGCGGGGGCTTCGACTGGGCACACTTTACCTCGCCGGCGGGCGCCATCTGGAGTGTGGGCGCCTCGCTGACTCAGCCGGTATTCCATGGTGGCGCGCTGCTCGCGCGCCGGCGTCAGTATCAGGCGAGCTACGAGGCCGCGGCCTCGCAATACAAGCAGACGGTGTTATCGGCGTTTCGCACCGTGGCCGATACCCTCGAGTCATTGGATGAGGATGCCGCCACGCTGGTGCAGGTACAGCGCGCCGCCGAGGCTGCCCGGGCGGCGAATCAAAATACCGAGGCACGCTACAAGCTGGGCGCCACACCGTTTTACGCAACGTTGACGGCAGGCCAGCAATATCGCAGCGCCAACGTCCAGGTGATTCGCGCGACGGCGGCGAGGCTGGCGGATACCGCCGCGCTATTGGATTCCATGGGAGAGCCGAAGGCCACGGCCGGCCGCGGCTTGGCAAAAGTTGAGCCCTGACGTATAGGCGTTACAAGACACGCTCCGATGATGGACAATATCATCGGAAGCGCCCATGAACCCGCCGACACCAACCAGCAATTCCCCAGAGGACCGTGTGCCGACGCGTATCGTGGCACTAGGCGCGTCCGCGGGCGGTCTTGAGCCGCTCGAACAGTTCCTCGCGCACGTTCCGGTGCCGAGCGGGCTGGCCTATGTCGTCGTGCAACACCTCGACCCGACGCACAAAGCGATGTTGGCCGAACTGCTGCAGCGGGCGACGTCCATGCCCGTTCGCGAGGTGACAACGTCCTCGCGGGTGCAACCTAACGCCGTCTATGTGATCCCCCCCAACACCGAACTCACCGTGAAAGGGGGACTTCTGCATCTCGCAGAGCCGAGCGAACCCCGCGGGATGCGCCTGCCCATCGACGTGTTGTTCTGCTCCCTCGCCGGGGAACAGGGGGCCCGCGCGATCGGGGTGGTCCTGTCGGGCATGGGGTCGGACGGGACGCTGGGTCTTCAGGCGATCAAGACGCAAGGCGGCTTGACGCTTGCGCAGGAGCCGCGTTCGGCACAGTTTGATTCCATGCCGAGGACCGCCATCGCGGCCGGAGCGGCGGATGTCGTTGGGCTCGCCTCGGATCTGCCAGCACGCATTCTGCTCGTCACAGGCGGGCAACCCGCCACCACCGCTGCCGCGCACGGCGCCGAGGTCGCCGCAGCCAGTGCGTTGGATTCCATCCTCGATTTACTGCGTGCACGCAACAAGCGTGATCTGACGCTGTATAAGCCGAGCACGCTACGGCGTCGCATCGAGCGGCGCATGGCCATACATGGCGTCAAGAGGATGGAGGAATACGCAATCTTTTTGCTTGAAAATCCCTCCGAACTCGATCTGCTCTTCAAAGAAATGCTGATCGGGGTGACTAATTTCTTCCGCGATCCGGAAGCTTGGGATGAACTCGGTGCCGTCGTGCTCCCAGAGCTGCTCGCACGCGCCGGGCCCGACAGGCACTTTCGTGCCTGGGTCGCCGGGTGCTCCACCGGCGAGGAGGCGTTCTCGTTGGCAATGGTCTTCGCGGAGGCCCAGGAGCGCTTGGCGAGTCAGGGCAGACACACGTTGCAGATCTTTGGCACGGATCTCAGCGCTGATGCGATTGCGTTCGCCCGGCGAGGACGCTACCCCGCCTCGATAGCCGCGGATGTCTCGGCGGAGCGCCTGGCCCACTTTTTCCACGAGCAGGGTGGCGGCTATCTGATCGACTCGCGCATCCGCGAAATGGTGCTGTTCGCGCAGCACGATCTCATCATGGACCCGCCGTTCACCCGGCTCGATCTGCTCATCTGTCGCAATGTCTTGATTTACTTCAGCGCCACACTCCAAAAGCGCATCTTGCCTCTATTCCACTACAGCCTTCTCCGGAGCGGCGTTCTGATGCTCGGCGGGTCCGAGACCGTGGGACCGGCTCAGAGTCTCTTTCCGCCACTATCGTCGAAATCGCGACTTTACCGGCGCGGCCCCGGCAAGGCTCCGTCCGGTGCCGTGGATTACCCTGTCTATCGACGCATTTCAGCGCACGCGCACGCGGCCGCGCAGGAGTTACCCATGTCACCGCAGACACCCCCTACCCCAAACGTCCAGGCGCTGGCGGACCAGCTGCTGTTGCAGAAGTTCTCCCCGGCGGCCGTCCTGGTGAACGATCTCGGGGACATTCTCTACATCAGCGGACACACGGGACAGTTTCTCGAACCTGCGGCCGGTAAGGCGAACTGGAATATCCATGTCATGGCTCGTCCCGCCATACGAACACAGCTTGCTATCGCGCTGCGGCGGGCCGTCAAAGAGCGCACGGCCGTCGAGGTGCAAGGCCTTCGCATGGACGGCAACGCGACGCACCAACTCGACATCACCGTCGAGGCCATCGACGAGCCGAAGGCGCTCCAGGGCATGGTGGTGGTTGTATTTCGCGAGATCGCAGCTCCAATGGCCGAGAAGTCGCGGCGCAAGAAGCGCGCGGGCGCGATCGACCCTGCAATCGCCGCGGAGCTCATGCGTACTCAGGCGGAACTCAAGGGGCTGCGCGAGGCCATGAGCGCTTCGGAAGAGGAGCGGCAAGCGGCCATCGAGGAACTGCAATCGACCAACGAGGAGCTGCAGTCCGCGAACGAGGAACTCACGACTTCAAAGGAAGAGGCCCAGTCGATGAACGAGGAGTTGCAGACAATCAACGTCGAACTGCAATCCAAGCTCGACGATCTCGCGCTCGCCCAGAGCGATATGCAGAACCTGCTCAACAGTACCGACATCGCCACGCTATTCCTGGACAAGGATCTCAACGTGCGCCGGTTCACCGAGCAGATCAAACGCATCATCAACTTGCGAGACGCCGATATCGGCCGTCCTCTGAGCGACCTGACCACGACGCTACACTATCCTGAACTCCACGCGGACGCGAAGGACACTTTGCGCACCCTCGCATTCAGTGAGAAGGAGATCTCGACGAGCGATGCGCATTGGTTCAAGGTGCGTATCATGCCGTATCGGACGGTCGCCAACGTCATTCAGGGCGCCGTGATTACGTTCGTCGACATCACCGCTGCGAAGCAACTTGAGTCCCGGCTCCGCAACGCATAAGGAGTACACTAAGATGCCATGGAAAGGCGCCGGCGGCACACGATCAACGAGGTGGCATGATGACTGCAATTCCCCACAACTTGAACCGCCGGGACGATCTGCGGTCCCGCGCCGTCGTGCACTTGAAGGGACCCGATGCGCGGGCGCACGCGGGCGCATCGGCCGCTCTTGGCGTGCTCTACGAACTCGCTTCCTCACCGTCGACCGCACCCGACGCGCTCGCCTTGCTTCATGAGCTGCAGGTCCACCAAGTTGAAGTGGACCTTCAGGACGAGGAGCTGCGCCATGCGCGCGTTGAGCTAGAGACCGCGCTCAATCGCCAGGTTCAACTCTACGATTACGCCCCGGTTGGCTATTTAACAGTGGATTGCAACGCGATGCTACGCGAACTGAATCGGACGGCGGCTACCCTGCTTGGACTCGAACGTGATTGCCTGCTCGGCCGGTCGCTGGAGAGTTTCCTGACTCCGGAAGGTGTGTCGATACTGCGTGCGATGCTCGGGCGCCTCACCGAGGGTGCCCCCGCTGAATTCGCCGACCTGGACTTGCGGGCCACGCAGGACGGGCAGCCTCGCTGCATGCACGCGTCGGCCTGCCCGGATCCGGCGGGCGGAGGATTCCTGATCGGGCTCACAAGGAGCAAGGCGGCACCCGTCGCTTGATGACCGCAATCCACGATCCCACCGAGAATCACCTTCTCAGAGCCCTCACCACCGGCGACCTGGGGCGCCTGTTGCCGCACCTCGAGTACATCGACCTGCCGCTGGGCACCGTGCTCTACGAGGCCGGCGATGTACTGCGCCATGTTTACTTTCCGGTCGATTGCATCGTCTCGCTTTTACATATGCTGGCGGATGGCTCCTCCGCGGAGATCGCCGTCGTGGGCAATGACGGACTGATCGGCATTGCGCTTTTCATGGGCGGCGAGACGACCCCCGATCGCGCCGTCGTGCAGAGCGCGGGACATGCCTATCGCCTGATGGGGCAACGGCTCAAGGACGAGTTTCATCGCAACGGCACACTCCAAGGGCTGTTTCTGCGCTACACCCAAGCCCTGATCACCCAGATGGCGCAGACTGCCGTATGCAATCGCCATCACTCGGTCGACCAGCAGCTCTGCCGCTGGCTATTGCTTTCGCTCGACCGTTTGTCGTCGAACCGGTTGGATATGACCCAGGAACTGATCGCCAACATGCTGGGCGTGCGGCGTGAGGGCGTCACCGAGGCCGCGGGCAAGCTGCAGCGGCTCGGGATCATCCACTATCAGCGCGGACATATCACGGTCCTCGACCGGCTCAGGCTGGAGGCTCTATGCTGTGAATGCTATGCCGTAGTCAAAAAGGAAACAGATCGCCTGATGGCACGGCGCTCTGAGCGCGGTTGACACCAGACGCATGAGGCGCCCGAATCTAATCCCTTCCCGCGCGCGCCGCCTCGACTCGTTTTGCCAACGCGGCGTTTGAAAGGCTGCCATCGAGCGTAATCTCATCGCCGATCCAAGGCGCCAGCGGCGGGTCGTTCGCTGGCGACCCGGAACCTGCGTTCGATTTCGATCGCCATGACCGCTGAACTCCTGTGGGAATTCCCCCATTTGAGTTCCTTCATACTTCCAAGTCAACCACGAATGCGGTGGCCGCGCGGTGCATCGCATCCCCTAATTTCCAGGATATACTGGACATCAACGTTGTCTAGAGAGCGAACGAGTACCTCATATGACCCTACTCGAAAAATATGGCCCGTGGGCCCTCATCACAGGTGCATCCGAGGGAACGGGAAGAGCCTTCGCCCTCAGGCTCGCGGATGAAGGCATCAACTGTATTCTCGTTGCGCGACGCTCGGCCCCGCTGGAGGCGCTTGCCATCGAGATTCGGGCGAAAGGCGTCGAGGCGATCACCGCGTCGGTGGATCTGACGGCCCCTAACGCCGCACAACAAGTCACTGACGCGACGGGCGAGCATGCTATCGGGCTGCTGATTACCAATGCCGGCGCTGACACCAACGGTTCGCCGTTCCTGGACCGCGATATAGTCAATTGGGACCAACTGGTCGCAATGAATATTACGACCACCATGCGTCTCGCTCATCATTTTGGGAGAACCATGCGAGAGAGTCGGCGCGGGGGCATGATCCTGGTCGGGTCGGGCGCTTGCTATGGCGGACTCAACGGGATTTCCGTCTATTGTGGCGCCAAGGGTTTCCTCTTGTGCTTCGGCGAAGGCTTGTGGGCGGAACTGCGCCACCATGGCGTCGAGGTACTCAATTTGATCCTCGGGCGCACGGATACGCCGGCGCACCGCCAACTTCTAGAGAGCAAAGGGCTGCCGGTTCCAGAGAATATGGCCTCACCCGATGACGTCGCGCGGATTGGGCTGGCTCAGCTGCCCCACGGGCCGGTCTACAATTGGGGTCAACCCAACGATGCTGCGGGCTATGCGCCGAACTCTCCCGACACACGCCGAGAGCGCATCGTGGCCATCGAAAAGATGTCGGCAGCCTATGCCAAGCACGAGGGCAGTTGACCATGACCACGCTTATTCAGCTGGCGGACCATCAAGCAATAACGGACCAGATCTATCGCTATTGCCGGGCCATGGATCGAATCGATCATGAACTAGGCCATTCCATCTGGCACGACGACGGCACCGCCGACTATGGGCACAACTTTCAAGGCACCGGCCGCGCTTTCATCGACCATGTCTGCGCTCAGCACCGCCAGTTATTGATGCATTCTCATCAGGTCTCCAATATTCTCATTGAGCTCGATGGGGATCGCGCCGGCAGTGAGAGCTATGTCACTGCGACCCTCCGAATGCGGCGCGAGGAAAAGCTGCTCCAGATGACTGTCATCAGTCGCTACCTGGACAGATGGTCGCGACGCGGCGGGACCTGGGCAATCGACCACCGAATCGCCGTCATGGATATGGATGAGATTCGTGAGGTGATACCGATGAAGGAACATGAGCGGGCAAGCCGGGATCGCACCGACGTCTCCTATTCGGTGCTTCAGCCGCCTACCGCATGACGCGCCGGGCCTGAGCGAGTCATCTCATCGCCCGGCCGCCAGCTCGGTTTCGAAGGCCGCGCTGGAGTGCGCCACGAGCGAGGGGAGCAGGTGCGGATCGATGAAGGCGTCTTTTTCTCCAGCCTCGCGGCGTGCCCCGCGCTCGATCACATCCGCTATGTCAGGGTGACTAGGCAGCACGATGTCTGCTTTCAGGTTCTCGAGTTTGCGGAAGGTGGCGCGGTAATCCGATGTGATCTTTGGGTACGCGTGGTTGCCGACCAGGACGTTGCCGGCTACCGTGATGCTGCAGAGAAAAATGACGTCCCGCTGTCGCCCTAGGTCTTGGACCGTCATGCTCCAGCTCGTGCAGCCCGGCGTATGGCCCGGCGTCAAGTGCGCGGTGAGCGTCACGTCGCCGAGATGCATCGTCTCCCCATCCCGGACCACGCGATCGACTTTGATCGGCGCAAAGGGCTCGGGTTTATAGTGGGTGTCGCCGCGTACGCGGCCATGCTCCAGAGCCCACGTGTCGCCGGCGCTGGCCCAGAGCTCCGCGCCAGTGTCCTGTTTGATTTGCGCCAAGGCGCCGACGTGATCGGGGTGGGCGTGGTCGCTGATCAGTCGCTTCACGGCATGCAGCGGAACGCCAACCTGCTCGATGTTGCGCTCGATCAGCGGGGCGTTCTTGGCAGTGGTCCCATCCAGCAGGATGGCGCCTTCATTGGAGACGATGAGATAGGCCGCCAGCCCTTTCGTCCCGACGTAATAGACCTCTCCCGCTATATTGAAAGGCTTCACCGGCGTCGACCACTCCGGCGGATCATGCGCCGAGGCGGGTGCTGCCAGTCCTAACCCCGCGGCCAGGGTCAACGCCGCGAGCCATGCATAGCGTGCCCACAAAGTCATTCCGACAGCATCCCGATGGTGCTCAGCCATTTCTCCACCAGTTGAGGCCATCCAGACACGGGCAGCTTCGAGGGGCGAAGGCCGAACGCATGACCGCCCTGCGCGTAGGCGTGTAACTCCGCGGGCACGTGGGCCGCTTTCAGCCCCATGTAATAGCTCAGCGCGTCCTCGATCCGGTCCACGTGATCGTCCTCATTCTGCAAGAGGAAAGTCGGCGGAGTCTGGGAGGTGATGTGGCTCTTGATGGTGGGATTGAGCGCAATGCTGTTCTCGGCCAGGGAGAGATGCCCGGGATAAATGGCGACGGCGAAATCCGGGCGGCTGCTTTCTTGGTCCGCTGCGTCGGTAGGGGCATAAAGACGGGTGTCGAAGTATGTGCTCACCTCCGCCACCAGATATCCGCCCGCTGAAAAGCCGAGCACTCCAATCTTGTGGGGATCGATGTGCCATTCGGACGCACGAGAGCGCATCAACCTCAACGTTCTCTGGGCGTCCTGCAGCGACGGCGTCGACAGTGACCTGTTGTGAGGGCGGCAATCGCATGGCCAAACATAGGGCGCGCTCGGCACACGATATTTCAGCAACACGCACGTGACGCCTCGGGACGTCAGCCAATCGCAAACCTCCGTGCCTTCCAGATCGATGGCAAGCATCTGGAAGCCGCCACCCGGAAACACAACCACTGCGGTGCCGGTGTTCTTCCCGCTGGGGGCATACACGGTCATGGTAGGCCGGGTCACGTTGGTCACTCCGCCCGGCGTATGGGTTTCCGGCGTCGGGACGGACTGCATCTCGGGTGCCTCGCCTGGCCAGATGGAAATCTGGTTATGACCTGGCGATGGCTGCCAAGTAGCCGATTCCGCGCCCGGTTCCGCGCCAACAGCGCTCCCCTGATGGACCGAGGCGAGAAGAACTCCCGCTAGCGCCAAGGCGGAAGAAGATTTCATGCTGTTCAATGCTCCCTTAAAGTTTAGGTAACACCATCGCCCCACCACGTCGCCCTTGGGCGCCTCTGTGAGCACGACGTATTGTTTTTTTTCATGCCGCAGTAACCCACATACGGCATGCCTCGTTATCGAAAAAGTCAATTCAACGAGCCCCCAAGGAATTTTGCAGAACATCGTCTCCGTGACCAACGATGTAATTTGTCAGAAGCCATTATTTAAACTAATGTATTTCTATGGAACGATCGCGACTGCCACTCAACGCGCTCCGCGCCTTCGAGGCGGCCGCGCGGCATCTCAACGTCACGCGCGCCGCGCTCGAGCTCTGCGTCACTCAAGCCGCCGTCAGCCATCACATCAAGCTTCTGGAAGAGCAACTGGGCGTGCCTCTCTTCCGCAGGTTGCCTCGCGGCCTGATGCTGACGGATGAAGGCGCCGCGCTGGTGCCGATGCTGAACGACACCCTCGATCGCATGGCCGCCACATTGGACCGGTTCGTCAGCGGACGCCTGCGGGAAATCGTGAATGTCGGCGTCGTCGGGACCTTCGCCACCGGATGGCTGCTGCCGCACCTGGCGGAATTCGAGGCACTTCACCCCTTCGTCGATCTCAGGATCATGACCAACAACAACCGGGTGGACCTCGCCGGCGAAGGACTCGACTTGGCGATCCGCTATGGCGATGGGGCCTGGCATGCAACCGACGCCGTCCCCATCCTGGACGCGCCGTTGACGCCGCTGTGCGCTGCCGGCATTGCGCGGCGACTCACGACGCCACGCGATCTCGGACGAGAGGTGTTACTGAGGTCTTACCGTCCCGACGAATGGAAACTCTGGTTCGATGCAGCCGGCATCGCCACACCGCCCATCCGTGGGCCTATCTTCGATGCCTCACCCACCATGGCGGCGGCGGCGGCCGGCGGCGTGGGCGTCGCCCTGCTGCCCGCGCGATTATTCGAGCAGGACCTCGCGACGGGCCGCCTGGTGCAACCCTTCGATCTTTGCATCAGCGCCGGCCGCTACTGGCTCACGCGGCTGAAATCACGTTCCGAAACAGCGGCGATGGTGGCGGTCAAGGAATGGCTGCAACAGGCCGCCTGGGCCGATTGGCATGGGCTTACCCGGACTGACGTCGCTCCGCGTCTTCCACGATCCGACAGGCAAGACTGATCGAACCTTCGAGACTCTCTAGATTGCCGACGAAGTCCTTCATGGCCTCTTGGGAGCGACGGTAGAGCGCTGCCGATGTGATTAGACCGTGTTTGGCGAGCGCGGTGATGTCGTCGCGGTCTTGGCTGGAGAAGCGGCTGATTTTGCTGACCGCAAGATCGACCGGGGTAAGGAGCCGAACATCCAGAACGGACGCATCGATGTGCTTCAGTGCCAAAGGTGCCGAGTCCTCGTGAGCGTCCTTATGCATTAGAGCGAAGGAGTCGTTGTATTGTCGGTCAAAGTAGAGCAAGCGGGCCGCGCCGTCCGGATCTCGGTAGGTAACTTCCAGGTCGCTGGGTAGCGCAATGCGTTTGGAAAATACGGCATCGACATCGTTGGATATCCGCTCGCCGGTATAGAAATGCATGGCCGCGCCGCCCGCCACGTACATCTTGATAGGCAGGCTGCGCTTCGGCAATTCCCGGAGCGGCGCGGCGATGCGCTGGACCAGCTCAATAAAGGCGGCGAGATACTCGGGACGGGTCGCGCTGCTAGGCCGCATGCTTTTTCGCCATCGCCAACATCGGCAGGAAGCGCGACGGGCGGAGCGGGCTACGTCTCAACCAACGGGCAAACACCGGAACTTCTGTGGCACCGGGGTGCAAATTTTCGGCGAGGGCGAGCAGGGCGCGACGATCCGCGTCGGCAGAACTGGCAAGCATGACGGCGAGGCCCGCCATAAAGAAGGCGGGGCCGGCAGCCGCCCATTCGGCCGCATCAAGTCGGCGCGAAGCACAGAGCGTCAGAAGGCGGTCTTCGTACTCGCGTGACAACTCGTTGGGAAAATGACCGTCGGCGGTGGTCACCGGTTGAGAGGCTACCGCTACGAATAATTGGGCGCCGGCCGCGTCCGCCAGGGCAATGAGCGTGGATAAATCACAGGAACTCCTGCGTCGCAACCTGGAGAGGGTTTCCTTACTGAAACCCGCCGCAGATGCCCAGGCAGAGTCATTGAGCCCCCTATCGCGTGCGGCTCGTGTCAGGGAACTCAAAAGGGTCTCTAATTCGCCAGTTGATCTCAACATCAACTAATAGTCTAGAATAGTTGATCAAAAAGTCAACTTGGCTACTGAGGTAATTACGCAACACCCGGTGCTAGTCCCGTAGCGGCCCGGCGGCGCATGCGGCATTCGCGATTTCGCTCGCCTTCAGTCAATATAGGCGCGGGCTCCATTTACCGGTCGAAATTGCGTTTTTTCCCAGGGCCCACGGCCTTATTCAGGAGATGCGGTGTTGGAATCAGACGGCGAGGGACTTCGCAGGCTCGCAACCCGGCTGCGGGATCAGCGGGATGCGATATTGCTCGAATGGTCTCGCGCGGTGAAGCGCGATCCGAACCTTACCGACGGGGATTCGCTGCCGCGGGTGGACCTTTACGATCACATCCCGTCCCTGCTCGGGGCTTTCGAACGCAGTTTGCATCGTGCGGCCGGGCCTGCGGATCCCGCCGGCAGCGAGGCGGCGGCGGCGCCGGCCGCGGCTCACGGCCTGCAACGTTGGCAGCAGGGCTACGATTTGCAGGAAGTGACCCGCGAATTGGGCGCGCTGAACGAGTGCGTCATCTTGGCATTGAATCGCTACGCCCAACTCGAGGCTGCTTTGTCTGCAGAGGCGATCGCCCGGGCCCATGCGCTCTGGGCCAGCCTTTTCGGTGCTGCGATTGAAGGCAGCGTCACTCAGTATTTTGCCCTGCAGCAACAGGAAGCCCTCGGTCAAGTTCGAGACTTGGAACAGGCTCTGGAGCAGGTCCGCGACCTCGAACAGCAGCGCGCCGATCAGTGGCAGCAAGCGGCACACGACCTACGAGGCAATCTAGGAGTGGTTGCCAATGTGGCGGTTGGATTGACCCGTCAACCTGACCAAGACGTCTCGCGGCAGCAATTCGTGCGCATTCTGATGCGCAACGTCACCTCGCTGCATCAGCTGCTCGAGGATGTCACCAGTCTCGCCCGCCTGCAGGCGGGCAGGGAGAAGCGTCAGATAGAGCCGTTGGACGTCACTGTGTTACTGCAGGCGTTGTGCGAGGGCATTGAACCCTTGGCCAAGCAGCGCGGACTGGCGTTGCACTGTCACGGGCCGGCAGGCTTGGGTGTCGACGGGGATGCGGTGAAGATTCGACGCATCGCCCAAAACCTCATCTTGAATGCAGTCAAGTATACCCACCAGGGTACCGTGACCGTGACATGGGGCGACAGCCGCGCCGATGATCCCAAACGCTGGCTGCTGACCATCCAAGATACCGGCCAGGGGCTTCATACCAATTCCGCGGCGCCCATCGCGGCGGGGCTCGAACCGGCGTCTCCATCCGGCGCGGCAGCACCTCTCGCGAGTAACGTGAGCGTATTGCATCCGCCGACCGTCCGTCCGCAGACGACGCCTTCACCGCGTGCTGAGGGAGGGGAGGGGATTGGGCTGTCCATCGTCAAGCGGCTATGCGAGATGCTTGACGCGACGATCGAGATGGAATCAGTCCAAGGCCAGGGAACCACTTTTCGGATTCTATTTCCGCGACACTACGCGGGCTGACCTCGCCCGGCCACCGACCTCGAAGCCGGCGTCGATAGCAACGACGCCTCCTCATTCAGGCGATCCACGGCCAGGGTCATGGGCATCGGTCGCGCCAGATGATAGCCCTGCGCGAAATCGACCCCGATCTGCCTGAGAGCGGATAAGGTTTCCGCATTCTCCACGGATTCGGCGACCGTTTTGATGCCCATGACCTTGCCGATGTGAAAAATGGCTTCGACGACCGCATAGTCGATATTGTCCGTGGCCATGTCCTTCACGAACTCGCCGTCGATCTTCAAGTAGTCCACCGGTAGATTTCGCAAATAACCGAATGATGACATGCCGCTGCCGAAATCATCGAGCGACATGGGGCAACCGAGTTCACTCAATTGGCCCATCAATTCCGCGGCTCTCGAGAGATTGCCAATGGCGGCCGTTTCCGTCATCTCGAACCCCACCCGATGACCGGGCAGCGAGTACTGTGACAGTCGCGCGCGAATGAAATCCACGATGCCCGAATCCGTGATCGAACCGCCCGATAGATTGATCATGCAAGTGGGGATCTCGCCCAAGCGGATTCGGCATTCGGCCAGCGTCTTGCACGCGGTCGCGATCACCCAGCGATCAATTCTCGGCATCAGGCCGTAACGTTCCGCCGCGGGTATGAACGCCATGGGTGAAATCAGCGCGCCGTTCGCATCGAGCATGCGCACCAGGATCTCCAAATGCGGCGGCTCCCCGCCGGGATGATTCGAATTCCATGTGGTCAGTGGACGAATCTCCTGGGCGAACAGCACGAATCGATCGAGCTCGAGCGCTGCGGTGATCCTTTCGACCCACTGCATTTCACCGTGCCTCGCCCGCATCTCCTGGTCGTCCGGCCGATACAGTTGCACGCGATCGCGGCCATTGTCTTTGGCAAGATAGCAGGCTTGGTCCGCCGCGCTCATGGCGTCGTCGACCGTCGCTTGATGATCGGTGAGGCAGAGCACGCCAATGCTCGCGTTGATCGCGAACACCTTGTCCTTCCAGGGGAAGCGCTGCTCCGATATGCGCTGGCGGATCAATTCCGCCAGCGACATCGCATCGGCCGCCGCACAGCGAGCCAATAGAATGCCGAATTCGTCCCCGCCCAGCCGCGCCAGCAAGTCGCCGCTGCGCAATCGTTGCTTGACCGCCGAGGAGACCTGACAAAGCAATTGATCGCCGGCGGCATGGCCGCAGGTGTCGTTGACGACCTTGAATTGATCGAGGTCCACGTACAGCAGGGCGTGATCGGTGCCGATGCGCCGCCGCTCGTCAATGGCGTGTTGCAACCGGTGTTCGAATTCGCGCCGATTCGCAAGGCCCGTCAAGGCGTCGTGCGTGGCCTGATGGTGAAGCTGCGCCGAAAAGGCGCGTTCTTGAGTGATGTCGCGCAGCACGAAGACGATGCCGATCACCTCATCTCGGGAGTCGCGGATCGGCGAGCCGTGTTCGTGGATGGCGACCGTCGACCCGTCCCGCCTTTTCAAGATCGAGCCGGTTGCAGGCCCGGTGCGTTGTTCGCCGCTCAAGATCCGCGCGATATCAGAGGTAATGCTGAAGACGTTGGGTTCCGAGACGATGTTCAGAACGATGGAAATTGGTTGCTGAAGAGTTTCCGCGCTCGACCATCCGGTGAGAGCCTCGGCCGCGCCGTTCATGTACGTCACTTGATTCTCAAGGTTCGTACAGAGAACCGCGTCTGCGATGGAGGCAAGCGTCACGTGTGAGCGTGCTTGCGCGACGAACGCCTGCTCCTCGGTGGCGCGCAACGCACGCGCGAGGCGCTCGCTGCGGCGGATGGTCCGGTGGCAAATAATCAGGCCGAACCCTACGAGCGTGGCGCTGCAAAGCCCGATCAATCCGGACAGCAACTGGTAGGCGAGACGTGACGTCCGGCCGAGGGAGGCGGAAAACTCGTCCTCGAGCGGTGCCACCTGAAGGTGAATCACTTCGGCGTTGGCGGCAAGTTGCTCCAATGCAGTGGGGGCAGCGTGTTTCGATGCGATGGCGGTGTGTATTTCAAGCCCCACCCGTTCCAACGTGGTTATCAGGTCGTCTGCTTGCGTCCAGGCCGTGAGCGGTTCAGCGAGAATGGGTGAATGCCGAAACCACCTAAACAAACGCATCATCCCCGGTACGTCATCCGGATGACTTCGCCCGGCGATGAACCCTCGAGCGGCAAGATCGTAGTCGGGATGGGAGCTTTGCAACTGCAAACGCGCGGTGCGATCACCCAGAGTGACTGCGAGCTCGGTACGAAAGCGCAAATAGTTATCGGGACTGCCGCCCCTGGCATAGTCCCGCAATTCCGAGACTGCCTGTCGCTCCGCCTTTGACCACATGCCTTCGCCGTTGACGAACGCACGAATGGACGACAGCAGGCTCAAGCTCGCGACGCACATCGAGAGCATCAGCAGGGCTATCACGATCATCGGCCAGGTGACCGACAAAAGTCTGCGGTTCCGGACCGGCAATCGGGGCGGTCGCTGGTCCGCTTGCATTACATGCCTTTATCCTAGGAGTTACGAGGCGTTATCGACAGCGCATCCGTGTTCTTGAGCAAGGGTGCACCATGGCGGCCGCTGCGCACCCTCGCCAGCGGCTCGGCTTCACATAAGACGGCGTGCGACCTTGGGCTTCTCCGCAGCGTAGCTGACTATCCGGGAGCCGCTAAGACCTGGCGCAAGTGTGGCGGTTGCTGCGATGCGGCTCGCCGCAGATTGCTGACCTCGACCGAATCACCGTACGCGCTTACTGGAAACTGCCGCTTTCAACCCGGGTCGCGCCCCGGGGATGGAATAACAATAAATGTGACGCCGTGCCGCATGCGCACGTCATCGCCGCGCCGCGGCGCGCGTTGGTGTACTTATGATGGGACACCGCGACCCATAATTTTCCACACGGCACTTCAATTGCACTTCTCGTCAGTCGACATCCCATATTGCTTGTCAAGCAGCGGGCACCGATACGATTTGTTCCAGTCGACATTTGGTAGATGCTCGCGAATCACGCGGGATTTTGCCTCTGATTCAGCGATCTCCGTTATTGCCGTACTCGCATAGGCGTTCCATATTTTCGCGCAAGAAAGCGCAGCGAATGGAACCGTTGGATTTGGTTGAGCCAACTGAAGTTGCGCATCTTGCTCAGCGGCGCTGACAACATCTTGGCAATAATGACTGGAAGGTTGCTTGTCAAAAAATGCCGTTATCTCGGCAGGTAATTTCTCGTCCCGAAGTAATGTTACTTCGGTGTCGTCCTCTCCCCAGTGATTTCTATCATTGGAGTTGGGAGCCGCATTTTGCAAATCGATGGCAAGGATCGACAGTAGGGGCTCACTACCCTCTCCGTTCAGGAGCGGTACTGCGCCAGCGGGATATTTCATCCAGCGACAGAAACGGGTAGGCAAATCCTTGCCGGACGCCGCGCATTCGTTGCGTACGACGCTATTGCAGGTCTGGAATAAATGCAAACCGTTATAGTAACCGTCGCACAGGGGGTAATCCGGGTACGAGAAGTCTTTGGCGTGCCCCATGCCGGTCGAATACATCACCAACGATCCTTCGGCCATAGCTTGATGCGCATAGGCATCGCCCAACATGTGCATGCCTATCCCTAAGGCGCATATATTCGTGCGCCTGTCGGCATCTGAACTGTGCATGACGTTATTAAAGAGATGTTGCACGGTGTCTTTCGCAAAATCTTGCACATCGGCAGCGTTGCCGCCAGTCAGGACATGGATCAACTGTTGCACACTAATCATGCTCCGGACCCACTCGGTATCGGCGGTGTTGGAGCTTCCCCAGCGAGCCCAGTCGATTGGGTGACCGAGCACGCGCCGATAAACAGCCACCGCGTCGAGATCCTTGCTTTGGTCAGGCAGTTGGGCGCAGAAGGCGAGCAGTCTGCGCTCGCTGGCGTCAACCAGGGTCTTCGATGAGGATGCGACCGGATACACCGAGAAAAAATGACCGGATTTTTGATAGGAGAGTGCTGGGTACCAGTCGAGGCACCCGACGAACAGCGTGACGGAAAGCAGTCCCACCTTCAGCGCCTTGCAGATTTTGCCGTTCATCGTTCCGTCCTTGGATGCCAAATTCTAAGTGTTCAGTGCAACAACGGTGACGCCACCTAGGCGTTCTGGTACTTGCGTTAAAATCGAACTCCGCTCAGAAAAACCAACCAAAAAACGAACCCCAGACCCAAAATCATTAAGGTCGCAGACGCGGTCGCATGCCGTCGCGCCCTCGGCTCGAGCGCGTTGAGTTGCCGGCGGGCAGTGCGAAGCTTGAATTCGCCCGGCCGGGTCCGATCTTCGGAATAGCCGCGACCCAGATCCCTGACAAAAAGTGCCAGCACATAGACGCCGCCAGCGAGTGAAAGATATGTCGCGATGTTGAGATGACAAACGAATATGCCAAACCACCCGTAGCCGCCCCAGCACAACGAAATTCGAGCAAACCACCAAACCAGCAGCGAGACGATCGCAAAGCCAGCCAGCGTATATATATGTCGACTTCGTTTATGCATGGTGCCCCTCGATTGGCCAGTCGAACCCTATGGGGTTGGCAGCGGCCGTGAAAGGGAATGCCGGTATCGGACGATGTCGGTGCGATGTTCTTGTCATGTAGTCGACTTCCATGGCGACATACCAGAGTTCTAAATCTATCGCATTTTATGAATAGGCTCAAGGCTAAGGGTTAGCGCATCTATAACCACGGCTAATTTGCGCGTGCCGGTTCGTTCCCTATACTGCACGCTTACCAGGGAGATCGTGACATGCGTTCAATCGTGACGGCGGCGTTGCTCGCCGCAGGCTTCTGTGCGCCCGTGATGGCCGATATTCGGCCGGATCAGGCTGAATTCCGCGGCCTATATAAGGAACTCGTGGAGACCAACACGACGTTGTCGGTGGGAAGCTGCACCTTGGCGGCCGAGCGCATGGCGGCACGACTCAAAACGGCGGGCTACGCGGACGATGAGATACACCTGTTCAGCGTGCCGGAGCATCCGAAAGACGGCGGATTGGTGGCAACCCTCGCGGGGTCCAGCCACAAGGCCAAGGCGATTCTCTTATTGGCGCATCTCGACGTGGTCGAGGCGAAGCGCGAGGACTGGGAGCGCGATCCCTTCGTATTGGTGGAGGCAAATGGCTATTTCTATGGCCGAGGGTCGTCCGACGACAAGGCTCAGGCGGCGATTTTTACCGACACGTTGATGCGGCTCAAGACGGCGGGTACCAAGTTTCGCCGGCCGCTGAAGCTCGCGCTCACCTGCGGTGAAGAGAGCGACGGCGCCTTCAATGGTGCCTCGTGGCTGGCGAACGACCACCGCGAGTGGATCGACGCGGAGTTCGCGCTCAACGAAGGCAGCGTCGGCGTGCGCGATGCGAACGGCAAGCACGTGTCACTCGGATTCGAGGCCGGCGAGAAGGTTTACCAGGATTTCCTGGTCGAGGCGAGAAACCCCGGCGGCCACAGTAGCTTGCCGCGTCCCGACAATGCCATTTACAGTCTCGCGGCGGCGCTGGTGCGCATCGGCCAATACGAGTTTCCGGTGCAATTCAGCGACACGACGCGCGGCTACTTCACCGCGATGGCGACATTGGAGGGCGGCGAGAAGGGCGCCGCCATACTGCGGCTGCTCGCGGATCCGAATGACCGCGAGGCCAACGCCCTCGTGTCGACGAATCCGGTGTATCACTCCATGCTGCGCACGACGTGCGTCGCAACCCTTCTCGAAGGCGGCCACGCCCCCAATGCGCTCGCCCAGCGCGCCACCGCCAACGTCAATTGCCGCATGTTTCCCGGCGATCCGATCGAGAATGTCCGCGCGCAGCTCATCAAGGCGGCCGCCGATCCGTCCGTGACCATCGTGACGACCGGCGAAGTGGGTCCGACGACTCCGCCGCCGCCGCTGATTCCGTGGGCCTACGACGCCGCGAAACGCGTGGCGGAGAAACACTTCCCGGGCGTTCCCCTGTTTCCCATGATGACCACGGGGGCCACCGACGGCCCTGCGCTCAATGCGGTGGGCATTCCGACCTATGGCGTGCCCGGGCGCTTCAGCGATCCCGATGGCGACGGCGTGCATGGTCTGAATGAACGTAAGTCGGTCGAAGGTCTCTACGATGAACGCGACTACCTATTCGATCTGATCCAGGTCTATTTGAACGGCAAATGACTCAACCGGGCGGCGCGAGATGCAGCCGCAGGAGATCGGCGAACGCGGTCGCGATTTGCGACCGCTCGCCATTGGTCGGATAGAGAATCGCGATTTCGTACGTGATGTCGGGCACGAATTTTCGTCGCACCACATTCGCGGTGAACGGCGCGCTCGCCACCGGATCGACCACGCCGACCCCGATGCCGGCCGCCACCAGTTCGCAGGCGGACGAAAAAAACTCGGTCTCGGCCACGATATTCCAGCGCGCGCCGTAGTGTGAGAACGCCGCGGCCAGCTTTTCGTACACGGGGTCGCCGCGAAACAACGTCACGAACGGCACGCCGTCGAGATCGGCAGGGGAGATGACCGACTTGGCGGTCAGCGGGTGATCCGGCGGCAACATGCATTCGCACAGATACGGAAACGTCTCCATGTACGCTTCCGGATACTCGAGCGGCAGTTCCGCGATGGCCATGTCGAACTGCTGGGTCGCAATCAAGTCGCGCACCGTCTGGGAATTGCGGGAAATGATCTTGATGTGTAATTCCGGTCGCTGCTCGGCGAACAGGGACAGAATCCGTGGCAGCAGACTGATGGAAATGCTGGGATACGCCGCGATGGCGAGGTGACCGCGCTTGCCTTGCGAGATTTCCTCGGCCAGGCGAATGGCGTTTTCGAAGCCTTCGAGAGCGCGGCTCGCCTGCGCGTAGAAGAGCCTCCCCTCCGGCGTCGGCACCAGCCGGCCCGCTTTGCGATTGAAGAGCTGGAAACCCACCTTGTGTTCCAGCGCGACGATCATGTTACTGACGGCGGGCTGTGATACGCCGATCACTTCGGCGGTACGGGTCATCGTACCGTGCAACATCAGTGTTCTGAAACACTCGAGTTGACGAATCTGCACGGGTCAGTGGCGGGTCACGTTGACGTGTCGGCCGGCCGGCCCATGCGCGTGCCTTATGGACGACCTACGCGTGCTTATTGGTGCTGGACGGTGTTTCATGGTGTAGTTCATTGTATGCACAATACAGAATCACTTGCGAGCGAAATTCGTCAGCTCGTCGCTCAACGCCGCTCCCAGACTCTCGCGACCTTGCAAGAATTGGTCGCCATCGACAGTGGTTCCTACGATCCGCCGGGCGTTGACCGGGTCGGGGATGTGCTCGAGCGGGAGTGGCGGTCCCTCGGCTTTTCCTGCGAACGGCATCCGCTCATGGGGTTCGGCGCCCGCCGCTTGTTCCGGCGGCGCTTCGCCGGACGCGGCCGGGTCCTCATCGTCGGGCACTTGGACACGGTATGGCCGTCGGGTGCCTGCCGCGAGTGGCCGTATTCGGAAACGGATGGCGTGGCGTCCGGCCCCGGCGTCGGCGATATGAAGGGGGGCCTCGTCATGGCGTGCGAGGCGGTGCGCGCCCTGCTGCACGTTGGGTTCGATACGTGCGAGGAAATTCGACATATTTTGGTGCCCGATGAAGAGCTGGGTTCCGCCGCCTCGCGAGCCTGGATCGAGCACCAGGCTCGCGGCGCGGATGCCGTTCTCGTGCTCGAACCCGCGCGGGCCGACGGCTCGGTGGTGGCGGCTCGCGGCGCGGTGGGTGCGCTGGTGGTACGCGCCCGCGGCGTGTCCGCTCACACCATGCACCTGCGTGCCGGGGCCAGTGCGCTGCGGGTGTTGGCCGATCGAGTCGCTTCGCTCGAGGACCTGACCGACTTGAGCCAAGGCACCTTGGTCAACGTCGGCGTCTTGAATGCCGGGGATGCCCGTCAGGTCGTGCCGGCGTCGGCGGAAATGCACGTCGATCTGCGCGCACGCAACGACTCGGCCGCCGCGGCGCTGCTGTCGCGCGTCTTAGGAATACTCCGGGCACCGTGCGATCCCCGGGTCACCCTCGAGTTCAGCGGCGGCATCACGCGACCGGCCTTTCCGCAGGCGGCGAGCGCAGCGCTCTTGAGCGAAGCGAGCCGCGCCGCCGCGTCGTTGGGCATCCCCTATCCCGCGGTCGAGTCCGGCGGCGGGTCGGACGGCAGCTTTGCGGCCGCGCTTGGGCGGCCGACGCTCGATGGGTTGGGGCCCATTTGCATCGATCCTTGCAGTCGCCGCGAGCGCATCGTCATCGACAGCTTGTTTGATCGTGCCGCCATACTGGGGTCGCTCATGGCCAATCTGCCTGGGCCGGCCGCCCCTCATTCGATCGGAGACGTTTCATGGGTTTGATGACTGGCAGTGACTATCGCGCGAGCCTCGATGATGGCCGGCAGGTGTGGATCAGCGGCCAGCGGGTGACGGGCAGCGTCGCCGATCATCCCGCCTTCGCGCCCATGGTGGACACCGTGGGCAAGATCTACGACCTGCACCACGATCCGGCGCATCAAGACATCATGACCTATGAATTGCCGGACGGCACGCGGGGCTCGCGTTTTTACAAAGTGCCCGAAAGCAGCCGCGATCTCACGTTGCGCCGGCTCATGACCTCGACGGTTCTTCAAGAGGTGTGTCCGACCATGGATCGCTTCGGTGATGAAACGGTGTCGCCGCTCTTCGTGATCAAGGACCGGGGCGATCTGTTCGACCGCTTCGATCCACGGTATCGTGCCAACGGCGAAGCGTGGCTGGAGCGCTTGCAGCGCGAAAACCTCTTCATGACCAGCGGCAACACCGATCCCAAAGGAGATCGCTCGAAGCAGCCGCACGAGCAGGACGATCCGGATATGTATCTGCGCGTGGTGAAGGAAACGGACGCCGGCATCGTGATTCGCGGCGCCAAGTTCGAGACGGGTGCGCCCTATGCGCACGTGGCCTTCGTCAAACCCACCGTCGGCAGTTGGGTGGAGGCGAATCGCGACTATGCGGTGTCCTGTATCGTCAAATTGAACGCACCGGGCGTGCGACACATCTGCCGCATGCCGCTGCTGGCGGGAGGCTACGCGGGCGCCGACGTGCGCGACCATCCGCTGACGGCGCGCTACGACGAAATCGACACCTTGATCGTCTTCGACGACGTGCTCATTCCGTGGGAGGACGTCATTTTCAGTCGCGAACCGGAACTGGCCGCGCTCATGCGCAGCGAGTTCGCGCGCTGGGCCGCGCAAGGCTACCTCACGCGCAGTCTCGCCAAAGCGGACATTCTGGTGGGCGCGGCTCTTCTCTATGCCGAACAGGTCGGCTCGGCCAACGTCCCGGCGGTGCGCTCCAAGATCAGCCAGCTCATGGTGTTCAAACAGACCATCGAGTCCTTTCTGATCGCGGCTGAAACGGCCTGTCAGCCGTCTCGCTGCGGCTTCGCCATGCCGAATCAAGCCATTCAGAATGCGGGTCGCATATATTGCTCGCAGACGTATGGCGACATGGTGCAGCACTTTCGCGAAATCATCGGCGGTCAGCCGGTGATGCTGCCCGATCACGCCATGCTCGACAGCGCCGAAATCGGCCCCGACGTCCGAAAATACTTTCGCACCGGGTGTGACGACGGCGTCGAGCGGCTTCGGGTCATGCACCTGGCGCGCGAACTCACGAGCTCGGCGTATGCCGGTCGTGTCCAGGCCTATCAACTGTTCGCCGAAACGCCGGTGTTCGCGCAGGAGGCGGCGCTTTATGCTACCTACGACCGGGCCGGCTCGCTCGGGCGCGCCCGCCGCCTGGCGGGTCTCGACCAAATACCAAATTTAACCTGAAGGGAGTATCACGGTGAACGCACCCGGAACCTGGCGATTGGAAATGACCAAGACGGCATCGGAGCTGGCGTACGAGCGCTTGCGCCAGGCCATCGTCGACGGCGAGTTCGAACCGGGTAAGCGGCTCACGGAACTCGGGATCGCTGCGTTGTTCGGCATCAGTCGCACCCCCATCCGTGAGGCGTTCTTCCGCCTGGAGCGGGATGGCTTGGTGCGCAGTGCCCGGGGATGGGGCATTGAAGTCGTCGATCCGCGGCAAGAGCTCACCGACATTTATCACATTCGGGAGGCGCTGGAAGGCCGCGCCGCCCGCTTGGCCGCGGAACGCGGCAGCGAGGAGGAGATTGCACGCATCGTCGAGTTGGCGCGGGCCAGCGCCAACACCGATCCGGGCGACGTCGAGACGCGTGCGCGCCTGAACGAAGAGTTTCATCTCGCCATCACGACGGCGAGTCACGCCGAACGCCTGCGGCGACTGGTGGGCGAATATCGGGAGTTATTCGCGAGCCCCCGGCGTCTGCGTCGGTACAGCCTCGAGGAGACCCGGCGCGCCGTGGATGACCATCGACTGATTGCGCAGGCCATCGAGCGCCGCGACGCCGATGCCGCCGAGGAAGCCGTCCGCCTGCACTTGCACCACGCCTACGGCGCCATCGTGGCCGCGGCGCCTCCGGCCGTTACGGAAGAACAGGAAGCGCCGCCGGCGGCCAAGCCGCGCATTGCAAAAAGGAAGCGCAGTCCTGCGTGAGGCGTCGACATCCGCGTCACGCGTTGTCGGGATCGAGCGCCCAGCGCCGGCAGGTCTCCGCGACCGGCTGCCACTGCTGCCACAGCTCCTCGAGTTTACGCAGGGGATCCGCGTCGGCATCGATGCGCAAGTGGGTATACGGAAACGCATCGCGATCCACCACCACGAGCGCGGCCGACCGCAGCGGCTTGATCTCGCCGCCCGCGGCGAGGCCGGCGGCGAGTCCTGCGAGCAGACGTTCTTCGAGAGTTCCCGTGGCAGCGTCGTACCCGGCGAGCGCCGCTTCCGGCACTCGCGCCGAGCTGAGCAAGTTGCCGAGCGACACAGCCGCCTCGCCGCGCGCCTCGGCGTGCACGCCGGAACACTTGGCGCCGTGATAGGTACCGATGCGCCCGGACGCGTCGATGAGCGCCACCTGCCGCCATTCGGGAAAATCAAAGGCCTCGGCGGCCTGACGGGCGGCCGCATCGCCCCAGGCGCCCGCCTCGAGCAGCGTCAGCGCGCGCGGCCCGATCAAGGGATGCGTTCGATTCTGACTGACCACGGCGCCGATACCCGCGGTCGCGAACGGACAGCGCGCGCCGACGGCGACGCTCGCCGTCGCCACGGCCACGCCGAGGCGTTCGGTCCGCGCACAGCGCGCGACGATCGAATACGTCATCGAGACAATCCCGTTTTGAGCAACCGATATGTACGGAGCCAGTGACCCATGATCATCCAAGACGCCCCCGCGAAAAAAATAGACATCGACACCGAAGACGATGTGCGGCTGCACTTGGCGGCCGTGTATCGCCTGCTGGCGCATTTTGACATGGATGATCTCATCTTCACCCACGCATCGGCACGCGTCCCAGGCGAGGATGCCTTTCTCATCAACCCGTTCGGCTTATTTTTCAACGAGGTCTCCCCCGCGAGCCTCGTCAAATTGGATTTCGACGGCAACGTCGTCGGCAGTGGACGACATGCGGCCAACGCGGCGGGCTTCGTGATTCACGGCGCCATCCTGCGGGCGCGTCCCGACGTGAATTGCGTGATTCACACGCACACCCGGGCCGGCGTCGCGATTTCCTGCCTGGCCGACGGCATCCTACCCATGAATCAATTCGCGATCGAGTTCCATGAGCGCATCGGCTATCACGACTACGAGGGCATTGCCTTCAATCTGGACGAGGGCGAGCGGCTCGACCGGGACATCAAGGGCAAGATCGCACTGGTGCTGCGCAACCATGGTCTCTTGACCGTCGGTGCCACCATCCCCGCGGCGTTTTATTTCACCTACTATTTGGAACAGACCGCGCGCGTGCAAATGGACGTGCTCTCGACCGGGCGCACCATCACCATGCCCGATGCGGCGACCATCGGCACCACCATGCAGCAATACACGAGTGCGCGAGACCCGGCGGCGGCCGGGCATCGCATGTGGCCGGCGCTGCTGCGTCTGCTCGACACGAACTATCCCAACTGGAGGGACTGAGCATGGTTGCCGCCCCGTCCGCCGGCCCCCCGCGTTGGTCGGAGCCCGCCGATCCGTTGTCGGCACATCACTTTGCCAATATGCGTCTCCCGCTGCTCGAGGCGTCCACGCTGCCGCCGTGGGCGTATACCTCGACCGGCTTCTATGGCGGCGAGGTGCGGCAGATCTTTGCTAAGAGCTGGAATTTCATCGGACGCGCCGACCAACTGCGCGAGCCGGGCAGCTACCTCACGCTGGATTTTGCCGGGGTGCCGCTCGCCGTGGTGCGCGACAAGGACGGTACCATTCGCGCGTTCGCCAACACCTGCCGTCACCGGGGTGCCCGGCTGCTGTCGGGCGAAGGCACGACGCGGGATATTCGCTGTCCCTATCACAGCTGGAACTACAGCCTGGCCGGAGCACTGCGCATCGCGCCGGAAATGGATCGGACCGTGGGCTTCGAGCGGGCCGATTTTGGGTTGCGCGAGTTTCGACTAGAGGCGTGGGGCGGGTTCTTGTTCGTGTGTTTCGATCCCGCGGCGCCGCCGCTGCTCGAGTTCTTGGGCGATTTGCCCGCGCTGCTCGCACCCTACGGATTGGATGACATGGTGACCGTGCGGCGCAAGGAGTGGGATATCGCCTGCAATTGGAAAATCTACGTGGAAAACGCCATGGAGTCGTACCACGTGCCGACCGTGCATGCGCAGACCATCCAGCGACAGAAACGCAGCATCACGCCGCCGCTGATCGGCAAGGGGCAGTGGTGCGGACTCTATACCGCGCATACCGGGACGAGGGCCCTGGAAACAGGCGATACCGGATTTCCGTATATCCCGACGCTGACGGGCGCGAGCGCCGCGGGGACCTATTACATTCTGATCTATCCGAGCACCATGCTGGCGCTGACCTTCGACTGTCTGTGGTGGCTCGAGATCCATCCGCGTGGGCCGCAAGCCATGCATCTGGTATCGGGCGCCTGTTTTCCGCGGGCCACCGTGGCGCGCGACGATTTCGCCGAGGTGTCGCAACGCTATTACCGCCGGTGGGACAAATCCATACCCGAGGACAACGTCATTTCCGAGATTCAACAACACGGCATCAGTTCGCCCTTTGCCCAAGTGGGACGGCTCTCGCACATGGAGCCGCTGGTGCATACCTTTGCCAACTGGGTGCTCGACCGTGTCGTCGACAGCGGTGGAGGTCAGGTCGGCTGATGCACAAGCTCAACGTGCTGGTGGCGCAATACCCCAATCAGGAAGCCGTGTTCCGCATCATACCGTCCCGCGTCGAGGCGGCGCTCGCGCGGGCGGCTCCATCAATGCCGCCGGTCGAGTTCGCCTGGTGCGCGACCGATGATCCGGCCTTCGGTGAGCGCGTCGCGGCCGCCGATGCGATGATCGGCTTTCGATTTCCCACGGAGCACATCGCCTCGCCCGGCAGTGCGCTCAAGCTCATCCAAGTGGCCGCCGCGGGTATCGAACACTTGTTGCCGCTCGATTGGCTGCCGCGCAGCATCGCGCTCGCGACGGCGAGCGGCGTGCACGCGCCGAAGATCCGGGAGTGGGCCACCATGGTGTTCCTCATGCTGCACAGTCGCATGCCGCATTTCGTCAGCGCGCAGCGGGCTCATGCGTGGTCGAAGGCGTACAGCTCGCACATTGCCGGACGTAGCGCGTTGATCGTCGGCACCGGTGGGATCGGGGGGGCCATCGCGGCGGCGGCGCGCAGCTTGAGGTTGCGGACAACGGGCGTCAGACGCAACGTACGCCCCACACGCCACTTCGATACGGTGATTGGTCTCGACGCTCTCGACGGCGCGGTGGCTGAGGCGGACTTCATCGTGTTGGCCATGCCGTTGACGCCGTCCACGCGCCACATCATGAATGCGGACCGGTTCAAGCGCATGAAGCCCGAGGCTGGTTTCGCCAACTTCGGTCGCGGGGGATTGGTTGATCAGGACGCGTTGCGGGCGGCACTCCTCGCCGGCACCCTCAGCGGCGCCATCATCGACGTCACGGATCCGGAGCCGTTGCCGTCCGATTCACCGTTGTGGGACGCGCCGCGTCTCATCATCACCCCGCATCTGTCCTGCGACGATCCGGAGTCCTACGTCCCGCGCACGCTCGACCTCTTTCTCGACAACATCCGACGCTGTATGGACGGCCGCCCGATTCGCAATCGCGTGGTCCGCAGCCGCGCCTATTGAACACCGTGGATGTCGTGCACCGATTCGGTGGCCGTCGACGTGCGCTGCGCACCAACATGATGCCGCGTACCGATGTGCCCTGCACTGGACGCCACGCGGGCACATCGCTATCGGCTCTCGTTATAGAAACCCCAGGTTAATTTATTGGTGCTGTCTTTCACTTGCTGTTATCTCTAATGCAGCGCGAATTCATCGTTGCTCACGAGAGAAACAAACCCATGTTGATGACATCGATCTGTGGACCGACTGACACCGAGCGCAAGCGCTCGCGACACTTGCGCCTCGCCGCCGTGATGGCGACCGGAATGTTCGCAGGACTGCCCGCCGGCGCGGAGACCGCGGCGGAGGACTCGGCGGCCGGCGCTCCGGATACTCAGCTGCAGACGGTGGTCGTGACTGCGGGGCGCCTGGGCAGCCAGGACATTCAAGAGGTCCCGATGGCGGTGACCGCGATCAATCCGGAAATGCTGTCCAAACTCAATCTCACGAGCCTGTCGGACTTCGCGCGTCTCGCGCCGTCGGTCAACATGGAGTCGACCGGCAACGGCATCAACACCATCACCATTCGTGGGTTGGCGACGCGCGGCAGCGACGCCTCGGAAACCGAAGACCGCACGCTCGTGTCGGTGTACTTGGACGACACGCCGATCGCGCTCAAGTCGTGGACCCCCGACATCAAGGCGCTGGACCTGGAATCGGTCGAAGTCCTGCGCGGTCCGCAAGGAACGCTGTACGGCGCCGGCGCCATGGCGGGCAATGTTCGCTTGATCACGAAAAAGCCGGATTCGCAGACCTTGTCGGGTTATGTCGAAGTCGAAGGATCGGACACCGCCAATTTCGGCGGTTGGAACAACGCGGAAAAGTTCGCAGTCAATCTGCCGCTGATCCAGGACGTGCTGGCGGTGCGCATCAACGGCTACCGCGACGACATGTCGGGATACATCAAGAACATCGTCATCGGCGGCACCGACAACGCGACGCGTACCGATCAGGGGCGCATCGCCGTGCGCTTCACGCCGAACGACAAACTCATCGTGGACGCCACCTACACCACGGACAAGGTCAGCAGCGGCCTCAACTTTGCGGAGGCGGCGCTCCCGGTGTACGAGTCGGCGCGTCTGAAGCGCAGTCAGTCGGACCTCGACCTCAACATCTTCACCTTGAATCTCAAGTACGACCTGGGTTTTGCCGACCTGAGTTCGGCCAGTTCCTTCATGCGCATGGGCAATTACTACCTGCACGATCAGAGCTACGAGTACTACGACTATTATCTGGGCAACACGGGACCTTTGGAGCCGGCGGATTTCGACTCCACCAATATGATCCACGACGTCGTCGAAGAGATCCGCTTGACCTCGAAGACCGACGGTCCGCTCAAGTGGCTGGGCGGCCTGTTCTACGAACGGCAGACCCGTCGCTTCATCATGAACAACCCCTTGACCGACTTCGACGCCCTGTATGCCCCCATCGTCGGCATCCCGGACTACAGTTCGGTCACCAACGATCTGTCGGATCAAGCGAACAATCCATATTACGGCTACATCCATACCATCGACCGCCAGTACGCCGCGTACGGGCAGCTGAGCTATGACGTGACCAGCAAATTGGAGTTGACCGCGGGTCTGCGTTACTTCAACTGGCACGAGGATTACTACATCTACTCCGGGGGCTACGTGGGTGATGGGCCCAGCGCCTCCGCCACCGATCCGGTCGGCACGCCGCTCATCGTGACCGCAAGTCCCGCGGCGACCGGCGCGACGCCGCGCTTCGCCGCTAGCTACAAGCTGACCGACGCCACCAATTTGTATGCCGAGATCGCCGAGGGCTTTCGCTACGGTGGCGTGAATCAACCCGTGCCCGTGGTCTATTGCGGCTCCGACTTGGCGGCGGAAGGCTTGACCGCCGCACCGGCGAGTTTCAGTCCCGACAAGCTGTGGAGCTATACGCTCGGCGAAAAGAGCAAACTCGACGACGACCGGGTGACCTTGAACGTCGCCGCGTTTTTCATCAAGTGGCACAACACGCAAACCTCGGTACCGCTCGATTGCTCCTACGTGTACACCCAGAACATCGGCTCGGTGACCAGCAAGGGGTTGGAACTCGAAACCGCCGCCAAGGTCACGCCCTACGCCACGGTGTCCTTCAATGGGTCTTACAATCATTCGGCGGCGGGGTCGGACATCAGCAACCTCGATGCGCCGGAGGGCACCACCTCGCCCTACGCGCCGCGCTTCATCGGCAGCATCACCGGCGACTATCGCATTCCGATGGGCATGAACGCGGTGGATGTCGATCTCAATTACTCCTACAAGACGAGCTTCAATAACTCGTTCAACCAGTCCTCGTCGAGTTTCGCCCAGATTCCGTCGACCAAGCTCCTGAACGGCGCCGTGGCGTACGACTTCGGACACTTCGAGGTCAGCGTATTCGGCAACAACCTGACCAATGCCCGCAACATCGAACACATCCAGACGGTGCCGACGGGGTCCCTGGCACCGGGCAATGACGTGGCTTACGATCGTCCGCGCACCATTGGACTGCGGCTGCGGGCATCGTTTTGAGGGATCCGTGGCGACATTCGAACCATCGAGAGCATTGCTTGACGAGGGCCTGACAGGCACCCTCCCGGCGCGACAGGGTCGGGGCGTATTCCTGCGCAAGGGTCAAATCCTGGTCGTGATCAACACGCATGGCTCGCAGGTGGTCGATACCTGGGCGTTCAACAGCACCGATGTGCTCGAATACATGTCGATGGAGCACAGCCGCGCCTCGATGCTGAAGGTCACGCCCGGCGTGGGCGACGCCTTGGTGACCAACCGGCGTCGACCCATCCTGCGCGTCGTGGAGGACACCAGTCTCGGCGTGCACGATACGTTGATCGCGGCCTGCGACCGGTATCGGTACCAGGAGTTGGGTGCGCCCTCCGATCACGCGAACTGCAGCGACAATTTGACGAGCGTACTGCACGAATTGGGCTGTGAGAGCGTCGCCGCGCCGTGTCCGCTCAATTTGTTCATGAATGTAAAGTCGGCGGGCGGCCGCGTCGAATTCTTGCCTCCGGTGAGCAAGCCCGGCCAATCGATTTCCCTGCGGGCCGAAATGGATCAAGTCGTGGTAATGTCCGCCTGTCCGCAGGACATCACGCCGGTCAACGCGGGGTGTCCCACCGACGTGCATTTCAGAGTGTCCTCATCGGGATAATCCGCTATGGTTTGGTACGGTCTCCGACGCATCGCCCACGGCGGCCTCGTGCTGGTCACCGCGGTCGGCATGATGTTTTGGTTCATTTACGTCGTGCCCGGCGATCCCGCCAGCGTCATCTTGGGTCCGCGGGCGGATGAGGCGCATCGCGTGGCGCTGCGCGCCGAGATGGGGTTGGACAAGCCCATCCCCTTGCAGTTTGCGCGCTTCGTCGAGCGCCTCTCGGTCGGCGACCTGGGAAAAGACGTCGTCACCCAGGAGCCGATTGCCGGGCTCATCGCCCACGTCCTGCCCGCCACGTTGGCGTTGACCTTCGCGGGGCTGGGCTGGGCGTTGATCGTGGGGGTTCCCCTGGGCTGTTGGTGCGCCATGCATCGAAATAGTTGGGGCGACAGGCTGGTCGGCGTCGTTTCCATGGCCACGCTCGCCTTGCCCTCGACAATCCTCGGTATCTACGCCTTGCTGCTGTTTGCCGTCACGCTCCACTGGCTGCCGGCCATCGGTTTGGGTTCCGGCGTGGGCGATGAATTTCGCCATTTGTTGTTGCCGGCGTTGACCTTAGGGCTAGGCTGGGCCGGTTATTTGATTCGGGCGGTGCGGTCATCCATGCTCGAAGTGTTGCAGGAGAACCATGTGCGGACATTCCGGGCCTTCGGCGTGCCCGAGCCGCGCTTGGCGCTCCGCTACCTGTTGAAAATCACCATCGCGCCGGTCATCGCGGTGGTCGCCATCGGCATGGGGAGCTTGTTGTCGAACGCCGTCATCATCGAAATCATTTTTCTGCGGCCCGGCATCGGCCGTCTGGCCTACGATGCGGTTCTGCAACGCAACTTTCCCATCGTGCTCGGCGCCGTCTTGGTCGCCGCGGTTTTCTATGTGATTTGCAGCATCGTTGCCGAGCTCCTGATCGCGAGTCTCGATCCGCGTGTCCGATCCGCCCTTTGATGCGCCGGCGGCCCGGCCCATGATCACGGCCCACGACGACGCGAGGGAGCCGCGGCCCGCGCCCGCCCTGATACTGTTGGCGCGCAATCTGTGGAGCAGCGCCGCGGGCCGTGTCGGTCTGTCCTGCGTGCTCCTGATCGTCGGCTGCGCGCTATTGGATCCATGGATCGTGCCCTACGACCCGAATGCCATCGATGTCTCGGCGCGGCTTGCCGCCCCCAGTTTTCAGCATTGGCTGGGAGCCGACCAGTTGGGCCGCGATCTCTTGTCGCGCATCATCGACGGCAGCCGCGTGGTCATGAGCATCGTGGTCATCGGGGTGGGGGTGGCGTTGGCCATCGGCATGGCGGCGGGCGTCATCGCGGGCTACGGGTTCCGAACGGTGGGCGCGATGTTTGCCCTGTTCTGCGATGTGATCCGCAGCCTGCCCATGATGCTGTTCGCGCTCGCCGTGGCGAGCTTGATCGGGACGGGCTTGGGGACGGTGACGTTGATCGTGATCGTGTTCCTGATTCCGGTTTATTTCCGCATCGCGCGCAATCAGACCGTGGTCCTCAAACAGAGCGAATACGTGACGGCGGCACGCGCCATGGGCGCCTCGTCGCTGCGCGTCATGCTCAAGCACATCTTGCCGAACCTCATCGGGCAAATGGTGGTGCTCGTGGCCATGGATGTGCCCACGGTCATCGGCATCGAAGCGGGCCTGAGTTTTCTGGGCGAGGGCGCGAGGCCGCCGCTCGCCACGTGGGGCAGCTTGCTGCGCGACGGCTTTGCCTTCATTCGGGAAGCCCCGCACATCGCGATGGTCGCCGGCGTCCCCATCGTGATAGCGACCATCGGATTTACGTTCCTCGGCGAAGCGCTGCGCGATTCGCTCGATCCGCGCGTCACCCGCGGGCCCCGGCACTGAACATGGAAGCACTGCTCGACATTGCCGAGTTTTCGGTAACCTACCCGACGGTTCGCGGCCGGGTGACGGCGGTGCGCGAGGTGACACTGCAAGTCCGCGAAGGCGAGGTCCTAGGCCTGGTCGGTGAGAGCGGTTCCGGTAAGTCGACTCTGGCCAACGCCATCATGACCTTGTTGCCGGACTCTGCCGAGGTGAGCGGCCGGATGGCCTTTGCCGGCCAAAATCTTTATTCCCTCGACCGAGCCACCCGCCGGCGACTACGCGGCAACGGCGTCGCCTCGGTGTTCCAAGACCCTTTCACGGCGCTCAATCCGGTGGTCAAAATCGGGCGGCAGTTGATTGAATTCCAGCGCCAGAAGGCGGGCCGTTCGGCGGCGGAGGCGAAGCTGCTGGCCATCGACATGTTGGGCCGCATGGGCATCTCGAATCCCGCCGGCCGCATGAACCAGTATTCCTTCGAGTTGAGCGGCGGCATTAGGCAGCGCGTCATGATCGCCGCGGCCTTGTTGACTGAGCCCCGTCTGCTGCTCGCCGACGAGCCGACGACGGCGCTCGACGCGACCACCGAGCTTCAGGTCATCGAGCTGCTGAAATCCAGCCGGCATCTGGTGCGCGGCTCCATCGTGTTCGTCACGCACGATCTGGGGCTGGTGGCCGAGCTGTGCGATCGGGTCGCGGTCATGTATGCCGGTGAAGTCGTGGAGGTCGGCGCCACTCAATCGGTCATAGCGAACCCTCGGCACCCGTACACGCGCGCGCTGCTGGCGTGCGATCCGCGGCGCATGGTCGCGCCCACGCGGCGCTTCCTGACCATTCCGGGCAAGGCCCCCGATCCCGTCAGTGTGATTCACGGCTGTGCGTTCGCGTCGCGCTGCACGGAGGTCTTGGCCGGTTGCGCCGTTGAGCGCCCGCGGCGTTGGCCGGCGGCGGGCGAAGAATACGCCCGATGTTTGCGGTTACCGACATGATCAATCCCAGCCTCACCGTTGCCAGTCTCGTGGTCAGCTATTCCGCCGGCGGCCTGTTCGGCGCGCTTGGGCGCGGCGGCCGGCGCGTCGAGGTCATCGCGGGCGTGGACCTCGAAGTGGACCCGGGTGAAACCGTGGCACTCGTGGGCGAGAGCGGATGCGGCAAGACCACGTTGGCCCGCGCCATCCTGGGCTTGACGCCCATCACCAGCGGCCAGGTGCGGGTGAATGGCGTCGTCGCCTCGGGTCCCGGCGATCTGTCGTGGCGCCCCATCCGCCGCCAAGTCGGACTGTTGTTCCAAGATCCCGTGGCCTCGCTCAATCCGCGCATGACCGTGGCCTCGCTGGTGACGGAAGCGTTCCGCATCCATCGTGTCGGCGGCGTCGACTTGCGCGAGGAGGCGCAGCGGCTGCTACGCCAGGTGGGACTGCCGGCGCGCTTCTTGGATCACTATCCGCATCAGTTGTCGGGCGGTCAGGCACGCCGGGTGTCCATGGCGCGCGCCATGGCCCTGAAGCCCAAATTGGTGATCGCCGACGAGCCGACCGCGGGCCTCGATCTGTCGGTGCAGGGCGAGGTACTGAATCTTCTCGTTGAATTGCGCGAGACCCAAGCCGTGAGCTTTCTCTTGATCACGCACAACCTCGCGATCGCGCGGCACGTGGCGGACCGGATATCCGTGATGTACTTGGGGCGTGTGGTCGAAGCCGGACCCACCGGCGCCTTGTATTCCGAGCCCGCCCATCCTTATACCCGCGCGCTGATGAGCACGCGCGGCGGTATGGAGACGGCTGCGCGCACGGTATTGCGGGGTGAGGCGCCCGATCCGCGCAAGCGACCGCCGGGCTGCGTGTTCTCGGCACGCTGCGACTTCGCCCAAGCGCGCTGCACGCGCGAGGCTCCCGCTGCGCGCGCGTTGCCAAATGGCCGCACGGTCAGTTGTCATTTTCCGCTGACCGGCGTGGCAGCGTGACGGCCGACTGGAGCCGCCGACGCCTGCTGGGTCTGTTGCTGGGCGGCGCGGTGTCCGCCTGTGGTCGCTCGCAGCGCGCGGGTTCGAGCGAGGAGGGCGCGTCGGGGCGCCGCATCCTGCGGCTGCAGAACGACGTCGACATTCAAAATCTCGATCCGGCCAATCGCCATGGTTGGTACGACGAAGTCGTGATGTTCGCGATTTACTCAAGCCTGTGCCAGTACAAGGCCAGTGACACCTGGGATGCGCAGCTCGATGCGGCGGAGCGCCTGATCGAAGTCGATGCGCGTACCATAGAGTTCAACCTCAAGCCCGGCATCCAGTGGACCGGAGGCTTCGGCACGGTCACCGCGCAGGACGTCAAATATTCCTTCGAACGGTTCCTCGATCCCAAACTCGATGCGGATTATCGCAGCGATTGGGCCACGCTCGAGGGCGTCGAGATCCGGGGCCGCTACAGCGGCGTGATTCATTTGAAGCAACCGTTCTCGCCACTGTTCAAGAGCACGCTGCCCTATGGGTCGGGCATGATCGTCTGTCAACGGGCGGTGGAGGCGCATGGCGGGCGCATCGATACCGATCCGTTCGCGACGTCCGGGCCCTATGAACTGCTGTCATGGGTGCCGCGCGAACGCTTGGTGCTGCGGCGGAATGTCCTGTGGAACGGACCCAAGCCGTATTTCGACGAAATACATCTCTTTCCCATGAACATGAACGAGGGACAGACGGCGTTCGATGCCGGTGACATCGACATGGCGCGCCTCAATACCTCGGCGATCGGCGTTGCCAGGGCGACGGCGGGGAAGCACGCCACGGTGACCGTGCGGCCCGGGCTCGACTACCACTGGCTCGGCATGAACGTCGACAATCCGAAGCTCAGGGATCTGCGCGTGCGGCGCGCCATCCAATATGCCGTGAACGTGCCCGAGCTCACGCGGGCGGTGTTCGGCGACGACGTGGGGCCGGCGTTCGGCGCGGTGCCGCCCCCCGTGCTGGGAGCTCGCATGCACAAGCGCTATAACTTCGATCCCGACGCAGCGCGACGTCTCTTGAAGGAGGCCGGCGCCGAACACTTGACGCTGCAGCTCGACTTCTCGAATGACGAAGCCCACCTGAGCGCGGCCCTCGTGGTCCAGGCGCAGCTGGCGGCTGTCGGTATCGCGGTCGAGGTGAGGTCCATGGATACTGCTTCTTTCATCGCGGCACGGCAAACCGCGAGCAACCCGCCGAACGACGAGCTGCACATCCAGCATTTCACCACCGCCGCGGATCCGAGTTGGGTCACGCAATGGTTCACCTGCAAGGAAGTCGGCAGCTGGAATTTCGAACGCCGGTGCAGTCCCGAATGGGATGCCGAGAGCGAGGCGGCGGTGAGCGAACTCGACCCCGTGAAACGCGCTGCGGACTACGAAGCGCTCCAAGCGCAGATGGAGGAGTCTGGTGCCTACGTGTTTCTCTATCACGGGTTGAATGCCTGGATCACGCGGTCCTCGATCAAGGGGGCGTGGACGCCGGACGGTAAGATACCGCTGCTGCGCGAGGTGACGGCGGCGTGAGGGTACGCGCAGGCGGGGCGCCTGTGTCACCTGGAAAAGCCGGTGTGGCAACTGGCGGATTACATCCGCCGTCGCATCGCGTCGTGAGTCAGTTGGCCGGTTTCGCGGAGGATATCTCCCCGACCACCGATTTGTAGCCATAGGAGTTCTTGGCGCCCGGTTTGCGCGTGTCCTGGTTGAATCGATGGCTTAAGAACACGTCCTGATAGGCGCGCTTGCGCAGATCCTGGTCGGCG
>Ga0302314_10002236_pt1 | contig 36028 bp, 26 predicted proteins | sample III_Palsa_N2_3_FD_200533 | JGI IMG/M metagenome (GOLD analysis project Ga0302314, IMG submission 200533) | Peat permafrost microbial communities from Stordalen Mire near Abisko, Sweden - III_Palsa_N2_3 | ecosystem: Environmental > Terrestrial > Soil > Palsa > Peat permafrost | place: Sweden...
GAGCGTGGTGGCCACCACGCTCGCCCCGCGGATCAGCTCCGGCTCGGCCTGGGAGCGTCGGCGCGCCAGCTCCCGTACGAGCCGCTCGTGCTCACGCTCCAACTCGCCCTGCCTGGAGAGCAGTCCGACGCAGGCAGTTCGCAATTCCCGGAGCCGGGCCGCCAGCTGGGGCAGTCCGGCGCGGTCGGAGGTCGCCACCAGATCGGCGTCCCCGGGCTGGGGACGGTGGTCCTGCTGGGCCGTCCGCAGCCTGTGCCTGGCGGCCTGCACCGTCTGCTGAGCGAGCGCGAGAGCCTGGTCGGCCTCGGCCTGGTCGAGAGCAGTCGAATCGATCGCGGCCAGCTGCAGGCGCAGCGCGGTGTTGTCGACGGGATGGGCCGCCGCCCGTGCCTGGGCGATGTGCCGGCGCAGTACCTCATGGTGGGCGGAGTAGGTCTCGGCGGCTTGGCCGACCTGCTGTTGGAGGGCGACTCGGCGTTGGGTCTGCTCAGTTCTCTCGCGCTGGATCTCGCCACGCCGCCGCCTGGTCCGCAGGCGTCCCCGCCCGTCGAGCTCGCGTTCCTCTGTGTCCAGAGCGGCCAGCGCGGCCTCGGCGTCGAACAGCGCGGCCTGCAGGTGCTGCTGGCTCTGCTCCCCTTTCTCGATCTCGGTCAGCCACTGCGCCACCTGCTTCAGCAGGGCCCGCTGGGGCGCCCAGCTCTCCCAGCGCCCTCGCGCCTCCCGATGCTGGTGGGAGGCGTACTCACTCCTGGCTCGGGCGGCCGCCTCGTCCGCTTCGCCTGCCTCCAGTTCGGTCGCGAGGCGCTGCACCAGGACGCCGTGGGCAAGACGCCTCTTGGCCTCTTCGTACGTGCCGGGATCGAAACCAGCGAGTCGGATCTCCGTCTCGCGCAGTTCGGTCAGCGCCGGTTCGTTTGTCAGAGCCGCGAGTTGCTCGGCCATCCCTTCCACCGCCTGCTCGGCCTCGGCCACCTTTGCCCGCACCAGCAGGGGTAGCGAGACCCGCGGGTCCTCAGCTACATGGCGGAGCGCGGGAGAGCCGACCCGGACCATCAGGCCGGGTGACAACGACGAGCGCTCCCTGAGCACGCCCTCCAACGCGTTGTCCACCGCCACGTTGGTGCCGGAGACCAGCAGCACCCGCTTGCCCCGCAGGGCCAGATCGCTCAACGCCCGGGTCAGCACGGTCGTCTTCCCGGTACCGGGCGGCCCCCAGACCAACCGCAGGCCCGGAGAGGTGCAGGCCAGGTACGCCTGTGCCTGGCCGCCCTTCAGCACACCACCGCAGGCCGAGGCCTCCGCAGGCGCAACCGCGTCGATCCGGCCGCCGACCAGCCGCTCCGCGAGTCCGGTGTCCGGCAGGGCCGCCAGCGCTTCGCGCAGTGAGCGAAGCAGGAAATCGGGCGGGCGCCGCACTGCCCACAGCGCCAGTCCGCTACGGGGTGCGTGGGCCGCCACCTGGAGGCGGACCCGCTCCGATTCGACCCGCCAGCCGAGGACGGTGAACGACCGACCCTGTCGATCGTCGGGCCCGGCCCCGGTGGCCAGCCGCATGTCCTGGAGGTCGTCCGGGTCGATCCGGCTCGCGTAGGTGGGCAGCCCGTACCAGCCGTCCTCCAGATGGTGCACGTCCCCGACGCGTGTGTGCTCCGGGGATTCCGCACGGCCACCGGCGCGGCCCTCACCAGCCAGCACCTCGTCCACGGCCTGGACCAGCTGCTCCATCCACTGCGCCAATGCTCCCCCACCTGGCCCACCTGGACAGAACAACGCTACGTCCAAGAATTGTCCCACGCTGATCACTCTCGGCGTGTACTTGCTGCACAATCACCCAACGCCACTAGGGCGACCAGCCCGCGCATATCGCCGGCACCATCACGGCGCGGCGGAATCCGCAGCGGCCCAGCCGTGGACCGTCGGCGCCTCCACTGCTCCGAGGTAGGCCCATGCCGTGGCCCCGGAGCGCAGCTGCACCTCCTGGCGGGCGTAGTCGTCGACCTCGTATGCGTCCGCCGCAGCCAGCTCCGTGTCGGTGATCTCGAAGACCAGGCCCTCGACCGCGTCCTCGGGGCCGTCGGAGGCGATCACCAGGGGGTGCCGGTCGCTGCCGCTGGTGGCGACGACCTCGGGGTCGGTGATCGTGATGAACTCCACCCGGAACCCCGGGAGTGCGTCCGGCTCCCCGTTCAAAAGACGTCCGAACCGATCGAGTTGAACCTCGGACTGCCGCAGGGTCCCGTACGAGAACAACCGGTGTGCCACCGACTCCACCACTGACAACCTCCACACGTTGCTCGCGGCCGCAGAACCGGGACCGGGCAGCCGTCGTCGGCCAAATCTACCGACCGGGTGGCCGACGGACCGCCCGGCGGGCGGCGGGCTCCGAGGTCACTGCACTGTCCGGGCGAACTCCCCCTCGGCGGTTGCCGCAGTCGCCTCCGGGACGGGGCCGGGAAGCGGGGAGGCGGCCTTCGAGGCGCCGTTGAGCCGCTTGGTCAGCTTTCGGCCGATCTGGATCATCGGCTCCTCCAGGCGACGGTGCGTCAGGTCGGCGACGGCGAGCGAGACCAGCGCCACGATCGCCGCCGAGAGGGGGGTGTAGCGGGTGACGTCGGGGGCGAGGACGGCGGCCAGGGAGCCGGCCAGGAACTGGAACAGGTACAAGCCGTAGGAGCGCTCGCCGATGAAGACCAGCGGCCGGAGCGTGAGCAGGACCCGGCCCAGGCCGGGGCCCAGGAGACTGGGGATGAGCAGGGCGATGGCCAGTCCGTAGAGGAAGATCGGCGGCAGTTCGCTGTGGAAGTGGGCGACCATGCGAGGGATGCTCAGGTGCAGGCAGACGACACCGACCAGCAGCACGGCCCCGGCCACCGGATGGGTGAGCGGGCGCAGCAGCGCGAAGCCGCGGGGGCTGTGCAGCACCAGCGCCAGCAGCGCGCCGATCAGCAGGATCGAGTAGTGGATGCCGGAAGCGGCCAGGTAGCTGTTCCAGGGAAGGGCCGTCGCCACGATCGCGGCGATGCACAGCGGAATCTGCAGCCGGCGGGAGAGCAGCCCGGCCACGACGAGCCCCAGCGGCCACAGGAGGTAGAACTTCTGCTCGATGCCGAGCGTCCAGGTGTGCAGGAAGGGAGTGCCCGCATCCAGGTGGTACTCGTTCATGAACGACAGGTACGCGGGCAGGTGCCCCTTCAGCAGCACCCAGGACCTGCCCTCGTGGTAGCAGGAGACCACGGTCAGAGCGAGCGCGAGGTAGTACAGCGGCATGATCCGGAAGATCCGGCGCACGTAGAAGTCGCGAAGCGAGATCCGACCCTTCCGGTCCCGCTCGCGCAGCATCAGGGTGGTGATCAAGAACCCGGAGACCACGAAGAAGATATGGACGCCGATCCAGCCGGAGAGGAACGAACTGCTCGAACCGCCGAAGTGGAAGAAAACCACGATGACGGCGGCGATCGCGCGCAGACCGTCCAGCGCGTCGAATCTCCGCATGTCGAGGAATTCGGCATGGGTCAGCTTCTTCAAGGAGGTCTCCAGGGCAGGGCGGCGGGCCGGGCGGTGCTGCCGCCGAGTTCGGCGCTTAGGGAGCAGCTTAAGAGTGCACACGGCGCTCACAGCGGGTCGGGGTACCGGGACCGCCCGGCCCCGACCGGATGCGGGGCCATTCGGGCGCTACCCGCGCAGGCGGCGGGCTCGGGAGTCCAGGTAGCGCCGTTCGGCGAGGCTGGCGGTGGCCCTCGCGGCGCGGCGGTAGTGGTCGTGGGCGGCGCCCGTGTCGCCGGTGCGTTCCAGCAGGTGCGCCCGTACCGAGAGCAGTCGGTGGTGGCCGGCCATCCGCTCGTCGGCGTCCAGGGTGGCGAGCAGGGCCAGGCCGGCCTGCGGGCCCGCGGTCTCGGCGAGGGCGATCGCCCGGTTGAGGGTGACCATCGGGTTGGGCGCGATCCGCTCCAGGATCAGGTAGAGGGTGTGCACCTGCGGCCAGTCGGTCTCCTCGGCCGTGGCAGCGGTCGAATGGGTGGCGGCGATCGCCGCCTGCAGCTGGTAGGGCCCCAGTACCGGGTCGGCCAGCGACGCCTTGGCCAGCTCGGTCCCCTCGTCGATCAATGCGCGGTCCCACCGGGTCCGGTCCTGCTCGTCCAGGGGCACCAGGTCGCCGGAGGCCGTCGTCCGGGCCTCGCGGCGGGCGTGGGTGAGCAGCATCAGCGCGAGCAGCCCGGTCACCTCGCCGTCCTCGGGCAGCTGCGCGTGCACCGTCCGGGTCAGCCGGATCGCCTCGCGGGCGAGGTCGGCGCGGTGCAGCCGGCTGCCCGAGGAGGCGGTGTAGCCCTCGTTGAAGATCAGGTAGAGCACGTGCAGGACAACCCGCAGCCGCTCCTCGCGCTCCGCGCCCTCCGGCAGGCCGAATGAGCTGCCGGCCGCCTTGATCCGCTGCTTGGCCCGGCTGATCCGGGCCGCCATCGTGGCCTCCGGCACCAGGAACGCGCGGGCGATCTCGGCCGTGGTCAGGCCACCGACGGCGCGCAGGGTCAGTGCCGTCCGGGAGGCCGCGGTGAGCGCCGGATGGCAGCACAGGAACAGCAGCAGCAGCGTGTCGTCGGTGTCCGGGACGTCCTCGGGCTCGGGCACCACCTCGGCGGCGGTCGCCCACTCCCGGTCGCGGCGCGCGTGGTCGCTGCGCATCTGGTCGATCAGCCGCCGGCCGGCGACGGTCGTCAGCCAGCCGCGCGGGTTGTCCGGTACGCCCTCGGTCGGCCACTGCAGGCTGGCGGCGAGCACGGCCTCCTGGACCGCGTCCTCGCAGCCCTCGAACCGGCCGTACCGGCGGACCAGTGTGCCGAGGACCTGCGGCGTCAGTTCACGCAGCAGGTCCTCGATCACCGGTGCCGCCCTGCCTCCAGCTGTCATGCCTCCAATTGTCCGTCGGCGAACATCACCTGGCGCACCTCGACACCCAGACCGGGGATCGCGGAGTCCGGGATCTGCGCCGCCAGCTCGATCGCCCGCTCCAGGTGCTCGCAGTCGACCAGGTAGAAGCCGCCCAGGAACTCCTTGGACTCCAGGAAGGGTCCGTCGGTCACCACCGGCTGACCGTTGCGGACCGTCACCACGGCGGCCTGCGAGGGATCGACCAGCGCCTGGGTGGTGAGCAGCTCACCGGACTTCTTGAGCTCCTCGATGAACGCGCCGTGGCCGGCGCCGATCGCCGCCTTCTCCTCGTCGGTCAGGGCGTCCAGTACGGCCGGGTTGATGTACAGACTGATCAGGAACTGCATCACGCACTCCTCGTGGTTCACGAGCCTTCACGAGCCCGGACGGGCCCTTCGACCGGTTGGTCGGAGCCGCAGCCGCGTTCTTGACATCCCCCGCCAGAACTTTCGCACGAGCGGTGTCAGGAAGCTCCCGGCCACTCCGGCCGACCGGCGAGACGTCGGTGGAACCGAGACCGGCGGGGCGCCGGCAGCGGCAGCCCTCGGGGCCGCTCGGGACCGCTCGGGACCGCCGGGGACCGGTGGCAGGCCCGGTGTGTAGGGTCCTTGATCATGACCGTGTCGAACAATGGCGTTCGCATGCCCCGTCCGCTGCCCCACCCCGACGCGCCCTCCGGCGGTGCGCACCTCGGCGGTGTCCGGCCCCGATGAGACTGATATCCGCATTCATACCGATCTGGTGTCTCGCAGCCGCGGGATACGGAGCAAGACGGCAGCGCCTGCTGGGCGACGACGCGGCGTCGGTGCTGGGACGATTCGTCTTCCACCTCGCCATGCCGGCCGCGCTGTTCACCACCATGGCCGCGACACCGGTGTCGCGGTTCTCGCTGCCGCCGCTGCTGGCCTTCGCCGGCAGCGCCGTGGCGGTGATCGCACTGAGCTGGCTGCTGATCAGCCGGTGGTTCGGCCGCCGCCCCGGCGAACGTCCGATCTGGGCCATGGCGGCCGGCTATGTGAACTCGGCCAACCTCGGCATCCCGGTGGCCCAGCAGATCCTCGGCAGCGTCTCGTTCCTCGCCGAAGTGGTCCTGGTGCAGACCCTGCTGATCACCCCCGTCATCCTGATCGCGCTGGACCGCCACCACGCCGAGGACGGCCGGATCCACCTGCGCCGGATCGCCACCCTGCCGCTGCGCAATCCGGTGATCCTCGCCTCGCTGCTGGGCGTGGTCTGGTCCGCGACCAAGCTGCCGGTCCCGGGGACGGCGCGGACCACCCTCGGACTGCTGGCGGCGGCGGCCGTACCGGCCGGGCTGGTCGCCCTGGGCGCGTCGCTCCACGTCACGCGGCCGGAGGTCGCGCAGCCGCCAGAGGACGCACCGCCCGAGAGCGCACCGCCCGAGAGCGCACCGTCAGAGGGCGCACCGCCCGGGGGCCGGGGCGACCCTGCCGTCGGCAGCACGCGCGGCGAGCTGGCGGCCGTCACCGCGCTCAAGCTGCTGGGGCAGCCGCTGCTCGCGCTGGGCGCCGGCTGGGCGCTGGGGCTGTCCCGTCCGGAGCTGCTCGCCGTGGTCGTCTGCGCCGGACTGCCCACGGCCCAGAACACCTTCATCTTCGCCCAGGAGTACGACACCGGCGAGGCCCTGGCCAGCCGTAGCGTCGCGCTCACCACCGCGCTGTCGCTGGCGACCCTGGCCGCAGCCGCAGCGCTGCTGGGACGCTGACCGACCGTCCGGCAAACGCCGTTCGGCCGGGCTCCCCTGCGGGAACCCGGCCGAACGGAGACGGAAGCAGTACCGGCCGACTAGCCGATCTTCTTCCAGCCCCCGTTCACCGTGTCCGGGGTCTGGTCGCGGGTGTACCACTTGGCCTGGTACGTGCCGCCCTGGTAGGTGACCTGGTTGCCGGAGTTGTAGACGGTGGTCGGGGTCCACGGCGCGATGCCGTTCGGACCGGGGGCCGCCTGCTGCTCCCACGGGCCGGTGACCGAGCCGGGGGTGTCGTTCTGGGTGTACCAGCCGGCCTTGAAGGTCAGGCCGTTGTGGACGACCACGTCACCGGCGTTGAAGACCCGCGAGGCCGTCCAGACCGCCGTGCCGTTCTCGGTCATGACGATCTCCTGCCAGGGGCCGTTCGGGGCTCCGGGCAGCTGGTTCTGGGTGTACCAGGAGGCCGTGTACAGGTTGCCCTGGTATCCGACCTGGTCACCGGCGTGGTAGATCGCCGTGGCGCTCCACGCGGCCGGCAGGCCGACCGTGACGGTCAACGTCTGCAGCGCCGGGGTGAGCAGCGGGCTGCCCGAGTAGGACGCCAGGATCACGTGGCTGCCGGCGGCCAGGCCGACCGGCAGGGTGAACGTCGCCGTGCCGTTGGCCAGGGTGGCCGTGCCGCGCGCGGTGGCGCCCTCGGTCAGGGTGACCGTGCCGGCGGCCGGCAGGCCGGGGGAGGCGACCGTCACCGTCACCGTGGTCGCCGTCCCGTACCGGGCGGCCGGGGCGGTGGTGGTGACCGCCGGAACGACCGGGCTGATCGCCGGAACCACCAGCTGGTGGGCGGTCTCCACGTTCCCGGCCCGGTCGGCCGAGCGGTAGGAGATGGTCTGGGCGGTGAGCTGCGGGGTCACCGGGAAGGGCCCGGTGTACGTGGTCCAGGCGCCGCTGCCCAGCTGGTACTGGGTCAGCGCCACGCCCGAGCCGGTGTCGGTGGCGGTGAGGGTCACCGTCACCGGGGCGATGATGGTCGCGCCCGCAGCGGCGGTCGCGGTGGTGCTCGGCGCGGTCGCGTCGTACTGGACCGGCGCCGAGACCGGGGCGGAGGCCACGCCCGCGCCGTCGGTCGCCCGGAACTGGTAGGTCCAGTTGCCCTCGGGCACCGACATCGCCCCGGCGTAGGCCGTCCAACTGCCGTTGCCGATGCGGAACTCGATGCTCGGCGTGGCTCCGGTGTCACCCGTCGCGGCGGCCGAGACGCTCGGGGCCGAGACGTACCAGCCGTTCTGGCCGTCCGGCGTGCCCGGGGTCACCGACGTGGTGACCACCGGCGGCGCGTCGGGCGAGGTGATCACGACCGTGCCCCGGGCCGTGGCGGCGAACCCGTAGTCGTCGGTGCCGGTGACCGTGACCGGGTAGCTGCCGGCCACGGAGGCGTCGACCTGGGAGAGGTCGGCGTTGACCACGCCGTCGACGTTGAGCGAACCGCCGAGGCCGTCGAGGACCGCCGCCTGGTTCAGGCCGGGACCGGCCAGCGAGACCGAGCTGTTGGCCAGCTTGACCGAGACGACCGGCACCACCTGCACGGTCACCGCGACCGGGTCGGAGGCGTAGCCGTTCTCGGTCGCAGTCACCAGCACGGTGTAGTAGCCCGGCGTGGTGTAGTCGACCTTGCTCGCGTCGACGTTGACGCTCGCGTCGGCGGGACTCGCGGTCGCGCCGACGGCGCTGCTCAGGGCGGCGGAGCCGGGCCCGTTGCCGACCTGGTAGACCAGCGCGTTCCTGGCCACGGTCACGGTCGGGGCCGAGGCCGACGGCTGCGGCACGCCGAGGGTGAAGGTGGTCACCACGGCGGCGTGGTTGCTGGTCCAGGCGTTGGAGTTGACGTTGCTGGACGAGGGCCAGCCCGCGACCAGGGTGTTGGAGCCGACCAGCTGCAGCTGGCTGCCGGCGTAGTCGACGTAGTCGATCCGGTCCTGCGGCTCGGCCGCACCGGTGGTCGGGTTGGTCGGCTCGATGGGCGACCAGGTGTTCCCCGGGTCGGCCACCGGATCGGGGTTGGCCGCACGGAAGGAGTCCGTGAGACCGGCGCCGGTGATGGCGTCCGGCACCGGCCAGTCGACCGCGCCGATGTTGCAGTGCGCGGCGGCGTCGGCCGTGGTCCAGTCGGCGGCTGACGGGGAGGCGAGGTCGCCGAGGAAGACCACCGGCGTGCTGCTGGCTGCGGCCGCATCGGGCTTGACCTCGGCGGCTATGGCCTGGGCCTGGGCGTAGCGGTTGCTCGCCAGCTCGGAGGCGACGATCGCCGCCGGGGTGGTCCCGGTGGTGGCGCAGGCCGTCTCGGGGCCGTAGCCGGTCTGGTCGAGCGCGGCGTCCCAGACCCGGAGGTTCTGGCCGTCCACGTTGACCGTCACGCCGACGGCGGGGGCGGTGCCGGTCGCGGCGACCACTCCGGTCGAGGAGATCGGGTAGGCCGAGACGATGCCGAGGCCGCCCGAGCCCTCGTAGGAGTACCAGCCGAGCGCCTGGGCGAGCTGCTGGGCGACGGTGCCGCCGTCCTGCTGGACGCCGATGACGTCGAGGCCGTTCTGGCCGATGACGGTGAGGTCCTTCAGCAGCGGGTTGTCCACATGGGTGCCCGCGTCCCAGAGGTTCCAGGTCGCGGTGGCGATCTGCGGGGCGTCACCGGCGGCGATCACCGGGACCTCGACCGTGATCGAGGAGGTGGTGGTCCCGTCGGTGGCCTGGACGGTGATGGTGCCCGGGTGCTGCGGCGCGCTGCCCGGCGCGGTGCCGGTCACCAGGCCGCTGCTGTTGACGCTGAGCCAGGAGTCGCCGCCGGTCTTGGTGTACGAGGTGACGGTGCCGCCGTTCCACAGGCCGGCCACCGACTGCGAGACCGCGCCGTTCACCCGGACCTGCGGACCGTGGAAGGTGTCGGTGACGAAGCCCGGGGCCACGGTGTTGATCGGGTTCGGGACGTCGACCGTCGCCTCGCTGGGCAGCGTGGCGGAGGCCGGCTTGGTGGCGTTGTAGTCGTTGGCGACCTGGGCCGCCGAGATCGGCTGGTTGTAGAAGTCGAAGTCCTCGACCAGGGCGTCGACGGAGGCGCTGTAGACGCTGGTGCCGTCCTGGCCGATGTTGAACGGCAGACCGGAGTCGAGGTTGCTGGCCGAGGTCAGCTGACCGGTGCTGGACCTGGTGAACAGGGCGCCGTCGACGTAGTAGCTCACCGTCTGCGCCTTGCGGTCCACCACGACCGTCAGGTAGTGCCAGCTGCCCTGCAGCGAGGTCGGGTTGACCGTGGAGTACTGGCGGCCGCTGCCGGTCGGCTGGCCCCAGCAGGCGTCGGTGGTGGTCGTGCCGGAGACGTTGTAGAACGTCATGCCGGGGTTGTAGCAGGCCGCGAAGTTCTGGTTGCTCACGATCGGGCCGTCGACGGTCTCGCCGTACTCGCCCCACCAGGTGGAGAAGGAGAAGCTGCCCGAGCCGTCGGTCTCGCCGGCCACCTTCGGCAGCTGGATGAAGTTGCTGCCCGCGCTGACGTGCGCCGCGAGCCCGCCGTCGAGGCCGTGGGAGTAGGTGGCGGTGCCCTTCCAGAGGGCGTTGTTGCCCTGGCCGGAGCCGTCGGTGACCACACCGTTCTTGTCGCCGGTGAAGTTGTACGAGGCCACCGGCACCACCGTGTCGCCGACGGCGCGGTAGTGGCCCCAGAGCGCGTACAGGTTGACCGTGCCGCCGGCGGTGGCGGTGAGGTTGCTGACGCTCTGGGCGTCGGTGTAGGCGACCGCGCCGGTCGGGCTGGTCGCCCAGCCGAGGAAGCCGTAGCCGCCGCTGCGGGTGAAGCCGTTGGCGGTCAGCGCGGCGGGCCGGCCGTAGGTCAGCGCCTCCGTGGCGGTGGCCCCGCCGTCCGCGCCGTTGCCGTTGAAGACGACGCCGTACGGGTTGCCCGAGGAGACCGCCTTGAGGACGACGTTCTGCGAGGGCATGGTGAAGCTGCCGTTGGCCGCGATGGTCAGGTTGGCCGGGGAGACCACCTGCCAGACCGAGGAGTAGCCGGTCGCCGGGGTGGCGGTCAGGGTGACCGTCGCCCCGGGGGTGGTCCAGCCGAGCATGGTGTCGGAGGAGGAGCCCACCGTGACATGGCTGTCGCCGCTCTCGGTCACCTGGAAGGTACCGGCCGGCGCCCACTGGGCGTAGAGGGTGACGCTGCCGCCGGCGGCCAGGTTCTTGACACTCGCCTGGTCGGCGTAGACCGGCGCACCGGTCGGCGTGGTGCTCCAGCCGATGAACTGCTTGCCCGTCTCGGTGAAGCCGTTCGCGGTCAGCGCGGTGGCCTGGTCGTAGGTCAGCGTCTGCGGGGCGGTCGCCCCGCCGTCCGCGCCGTTGCCGTTGTAGTCGACCGTGTAGGTGTTCGGGGAGAACGTGGCCTGGACGGTGACCGCGCTGCCGGGCGCGGTGAAGCTGCCGCCGGTGCTGACCGCCAGCGTGGACGGCGTCACCGGGACCCACCCGTTGAAGGTGTAGCCGGTGCTGGGCGTCGCCGTCAGGGTGTCGGCCGCGCCCGCGGCCGGGGCGAGCACGGAGGCCGTGCCGGTGCCGTGGCCGTCGTTGGTGACGGTCACCGGGAAGTGGGTGGCCGGGTTGGTCGCCGTGTAGTCGGCCGCGATCTGGGTCGCGCTGATGGCCTGGTCGTAGAAGTTGAAGTCGTCGACCAGCGCGTCGTCGGTGCCGCTGTAGACGCCGGTCCCGTCCTGGCCGATCCGGATCGGGCTGCCCGAGTTGAAGTTGGCGGCTGCGGTACCGGAGATCGTCGAGGTGGACGAGAAGAGCGTGCCGTCGACGTAGTAGTTGTAGGTGTGCGCCGAGCTGTCCTCCACCACCGCGAGGTAGTGCCACCCGTTCTGGATCGAGGTGGTGCGGGTGGTGGTGTAGGTCTTCGTCCCGTTGACGGCGAAGCAGGAGCGCTGCTGGTAGGTGCCGCTGAGGTGGTAGAAGGTGAAGCCGAGGTTGGTGCAGGCGGCGAAGTTCTGGTTGGCGACCAGCGGAGCGTCGATCGTCTCCGAGTTGTCGTACCACCAGGTCTCGAAGGAGAAGCTGCCCGAGCCGTCGGTCTGGCCGGTCACCTTCGGCAGCGAGATGAAGTTGGTTCCGGCGCTGATGTGGGCCGCCTTGCCGGAGACCCCGGCCGCGTAGGACGGCGTGCCGGTCCAGCCGGCGTTGTTGCCCTTGCCCGAACTGTCGACGACGGTCGTGCCCGAGTCGTTGTCGAAGTTGTACGCGGCCACCGGGGTGACCGTGTCGCCGGGGCTGAAGGTCGGGTCGGCCGCCGCCGGGGTGGCGGCGAACACGGCCAGGCCGCCGAGCATCACGGCGGCGGAGACGCCGGAGGCGATGAGGCGGCGCAGTGCTCGGTGCGGTGGATGGAGCAGCGGAACGGGTGGCCGTGCGGCCATGGGGCCCTCCAAGGGGACGAAAGGGACAATCAGGCGGTGATCTGGGCGACCCGGCCGGCGTAGCGGTGCTTCCAGCCGGTGCCGGTGTCGGCGGTCATCACCACGTCGTAGTAGCCCTCGGCCGTGGGCCAGCTGACGGTCTTCGACTTGCCCGGCGCGACCCAGTAGTCCTGGAGGCCGCCGACGTGGTCGTTGGCGGTCAGGGTGTAGTGGACCTGCTGGAGGCCGTCGTTGTGCAGGGTGATGGTCAGCGTCGGGTTCGCGCCGGACAGCAGGTCGACGTCGACCCGCGGCACCCCGGCGTTGTTCTGCCCGGCGGGCAGCACCGTGCCGGCGTGCGAGCGGACGAAGCCGTCGGGGCCGTAGATCGAGAACGCGTAGCGGCCCTGGTACTGGGAGGCGTCCCAGTTGTAGGCGCCGGGCGCGGCGGCGGTCACCGTGAACGGCGTGCTGCTGAACGCCTTGTACTGGTCCGGGAAGACCTGCAGGCTGACGCCCTTGCCGGTGGGCCCGCCGACCAGGCTCATGTTCGCGGTGACCGTCCCGGTGCCCCGGTTCTCCGAGAACGTGCCCTGCGCGTGGAAGGAGAGCGGACGGGGGCGCAGCGGCGGGTAGTCGGTCCACTGGTCCTCGGAGGGGACCTGGGTCGCGATGGTGCCGCCGGCGTTGGCGATGGCGATCAGGGCGGCGGTGTCCGGCAGCGAGGGCGTGCCCAGGACCGGGCGGGAGAAGTCGATCGCGCTGGTCAGGTCGCCGCTGACGGTGCGGCGCCAGGGGGTGATGGTGGTGCTCAGCGCCGGGGTGCCCATCGAGGTGGTCCACACCTCCAGGAAGCGGGTGACCGAGGTGTGGTCGAAGACCTCGGAGTTGACCCAGCCGCCCCGGGTCCACGGCGAGACCAGGGTCATCGGGACCCGGGCGCCGTAGCCGATCGGGGTGGAGCCGGAGTACTCGCCGGCCGTGCCCGGCTCCGGGAACGGCGGCAGGACGTGGTCGAAGTAGCCGTCGTTCTCGTCGAAGTTCAGGATCAGCAGCGTGTGGTTCCAGATGTCCGGATTGCTCTGCAGGGTCTCGATCACGCGGTTGGTGTAGTGCGCGCCGTGCTCCGGGTCGGCGGAGGGGTGCTCGGACCACTCGTACGGCGAGACCAGGTAGGAGACCTGCGGCAGCGGGAACTCCGCGCCGGGGGCGCAGGCGGCGATGAAGTCGGCCAGGATCCCGTTGAGGTTGGTGTCGCTGTCGTCGTTGGGCAGGCCGTCCGCCGCGTACGGGAAGGAGTTGGCGCGCCACACCAGGCCGGTGCCGGGCGCGGTCTTGGTGGTGTCGGCGAGGTTGGCCGCGCTCGGGGTGAACGTGGCGAAGCCCCGGATCGGGCTGTCCTCGTAGTCGCCGCGCCAGCCGTCGCCGTCGTTGTTGTCGACGTAGATCCGCCAGGAGACGCCGGCCGCCTGCAGCGCCTCGGGGTAGGTCTGCCAGGCCCGGTTGCCGGAGGTCTCGCCGCCGTTGGAGGTGACGCCGTCCGAGGTCCCGGTCCACAGGTACAGCCGGTTGGGCGTGGTCGGCCCCATGACCGAGCAGTGGTAGTTGTCGCAGATGGTGTAGTTGCTGGCCAGCGACCACTGCCAGGGGATCTCGTTGCCGGTGAGGTAGTTCATGGTCGTGGCGCCCTTGGCGGCGATCCAGTTGTTGTACCTGCCGCCGTTCCAGGCCATGGTGCCGGTGCCGTAGCTGTGGTCCAGGCCGTTGGTCGACTGGGCGACGGTGGTGACGTGGTTCGGCGTGACCGCGCTGGAGCCCGAGGGCTGCGAGAAGACGTTGGCGCCGTTCTGGAACCGCAGCGCCTGCTTGTCGTTGAAGCCACGGACGCCGGGCATCGCCCCGTAGTAGTGGTCGAAGGCGCGGTTCTCCTGCATCAGGATCACCACGTGCTTCAGGTCGGCCATGGTGCCGGTGAAGCCCTCGGGCAGGACGTAGGAGGCCGAGCTCCCGGCCGCACCGGTCCCGGCCGGGCCGGCGCCGTCGGCGGACGCCCAGGCGGCAGCGCCGCCGCCGGCCAGCGCGGTCGCGCCACCGAGCAGGCCCATGGCCCTGAGCATGCCGCGCCGGGAGAGGCCCGACCGCAGGATCGACTGCGGAACCAGCCCTTCCTGCCGTGCGTCGTCGGGGAGAGAGGGCTCTGCGTCGTGGGCCATCGGAACGCTCCTGATGCGGGTGAACTGTCGGGAGAAGGCAGTTCAGATCAGAAGCGCTGCGAGTGAATGTTCTGTGAACGCGGCCCGACGACCCGTCGATTCGGAGCCCGGGGCCCCGGATTCGATCGCCGACTGCGCGCAGTGGGCCGTATTCGGCCGCCCCCGACGCTCAGTCGGTCATTCGCGCGGTGGCAGCAGCGTCCGCGCGACGTCCCCGGCCCGGACGTCGAAGGCCGCCACGTCGGACACGTAGCGGTCGACCGCCACCTCGACCATCCGCCCGCCCCGGGTCGCCGTGGTGCGGCTGATCTGCAGCAGCGGGCTGGAGCGCCGGAGGCCCAGCAGTCGGGCGTCGTCACTGGAGGCGGCGACCGCCTCGATCCGGTGGTCCCCGAGGACGGCCCGCACCCCGGCCGCCTCCAGCGCGCCGAAGACCGACGGCGCGTCGTCCGGCAGCGCCTCGATGACCGGGATCACCCACGGCGCCCAGGTCGACCGCTCGACCATCACCGCCCGCCGGTCCAGCAGCCGCACCCGGGTGAAGCGCAGCACCTGCTCCCCCAGCCCGATGCCGAGCAGCCGGGCCTCCCGTGCGGACGCGCCGCCGAGCTCGCGGCGCACGATCCGGCCGCTGGACTCCCGCCCCTGCTCGGCGGCCCAGCGCGAGAACGCGCGCAGCTCCCCCACCGTCTGTGCCCGGTGCCCGACCTGGACCAGCCAGCCCGAGTTGGGCCGCGACACCAGCACGCCCCGCCGCGCCAGCGCCGCCAGCGCGGTGCGGACCCGGGCCCGGGTCGTGGCGTACTCCTCCGCGAGCGCCTGCTCGCTGGGCAGCTTCTGCTCGGGGCGGTACACCCCGTCGGCGATCCGCCGCTCGATGTCGGCCGCGATCGCTGCCGGGTCATGACCCGGGGCGGGACCGGTGGGTATCACGGAGGCACATCCTGCTCGAAGGTAAGAGATTGGTGTTCGGCAGGCCGGAGGCTACCAGGCCAGGATGGACCAAAGGGGACATTCCAGCGTCGGATCCTGCGGAGCGGTGCGTGGTCATTGCGATCGTGGACGGGGCGGTCCCCGCGCGAACCGGTGCGTCCGACGCGTGGTCGAAATCAACCTCGTCGGTCCCCGATTCGAGCTCGAACCAGACTGTTCTGCCGATTCCGCAGGCGCGGGGGTGTGCGCCCCGGGCCCGGGCGGGAGCCGCGACCAGCGCGCCTCCGCGACCCGACCCGCCGTCGAGCGAGGAAGCCTCGCAGTGCTGCGCCGGCGGCAGGCTGCCGGACCCGCGTCGGCCATCACCCCCGATGCCCGGGCGGCGTTCGTCGCGTACGCAGCCGAGCAGCCGAGCTCCTGGGCCGCACTTGTCCCGGAAATCGGGACAAGTCCGCAGGCTGCCTCCACCAACCAACTCCCCGGCTGATCCCCTCAGCCCATGAGTGTTCATGGACATATCCGGGAACAGGGCGAGCAAGCCGCAGGACAAAGTGCGGCCGATCTGCTCAAAAGCTGTCGACCGGACATCGGGGGATCCGTGCACGCCTCAGGCCAGGACGCCGAAGGAGCGCCGCAAGGCACCCATACCCGCAACCACATCAGCGGGCCGGTCGAGGGGGTGAGCGTCCAGGCCGGGACGGTGCACGGCGGCATCCACATCACCGAGGCGGCTCGGGACACGCCGCCGGTCCCCTGGGAGCTCCCGCCACCGGTCCGGCTGACCAGCCGACTGGCCGAGCTCGACGTCCTGGAAGCGGCCCGGAGCCGGGCCGAGCAGCTCGGCGCGCCGACCCTGGTGACGCTCAGCGGCCTCGGCGGCGTGGGGAAGACCGTGCTGGCCGTGTCCTGGCTGCACCGCGTCCGCGACGACTGCCCGGACGGCCAGCTGTACGCCGACCTCGGTGCCCACGGCCAGGAGAGCCCGCTGCGGCCGGGCGAGGTGCTGGGACGGTTCCTGCGGGCGCTGGGGGTCGCCCCGGAGCGCATTCCCACGGCGGTGGACGAACGGGTGGCCACCTACCGCTCGTTGACCGCCGGTCGGCGGCTGGTGGTGCTGCTGGACGACGCCGCCACGGCGGCCCAGGTCAGACCGCTGCTGCCGAGCGCTCCCGGGATCGCGGTGGTCACCAGCCGGACGCAGCTGACCGGTCTGACGGTCGACGGGTTCACCGCACTCCAGCTGGAGCCCCTGGCCCGGGAGGACGCCGTCACCCTGCTGGCGTCCACCCTGAACGACCACCGGGTGCTCCAGGAGCCGACTGCCGCCATGGAGTTGGTGGATCTCTGCGACGGGCTGCCGCTGGCGGTCCGGGTCGCCGGCGCCCTGCTGGCGGCGCGGCCCAAGCGGCTGATCACCTCCATGGTGCAGGCGCTGACCCGGGAGCAGGACCGCCTGGACGTCCTCGCCATCCGGGGCGACCACGCGGTGCGGTCCGCCCTGGACATCTCCTACCGGGCCCTGCCCGAACCCGCCGCCCTGCTCTACCGCCGGCTCGGCCTGCACCCCGGACCGGAGTTCGGCAGCGGCCTCGCGGCGGCGGCGCTGGCGGACCCGGGCACCGGTCCGACCGATGCCGCCGGGCTGCTCGACACCCTGGTCGAGGCCAGCCTGCTCTCCGAGGTCGGAGCCGAGCGGTACCGGTTCCACGACCTGGTCCGGCTGCACGCCTCGGCGGAAGCCGAACGTGACTCCCCCGACGTCCGCTCGGCCGCCTGCCGCCGCATCCTCGACTTCCACCTGGTCGGCGCCACCCTGGCCGAGGAGGTGCTCGACCCGCACCACCGGTCCCTGCCGAGGGAGCTGGGGCCCCAGCCGGTACCGGCGCCGGACCTGGGCGGCGACGCCGGACGGGCAATGGCCTGGCTGGAGGCGGAGCGCGGCAACCTGATGGCGGCGGTGCGCACCGCCCGCCGGATCGGACTGCCGGCGCTCGCCTGGCAGCTGGTGGACGCGATGTGGCCGCTGTTCATCCGCCGCAAGTACTACGAGGACTGGCGCGAGGCCCATGCCGAGGGCCTGGCCGCCGCCAGGAGCTGCGGCGACCGCGCCGCCGAGGCCAGGATGCTCAGCTCCGGCGGCTTCGGCGAGCTCGGCGTCGCCGAGCACACCCGCGCACTGACCATGTTCGAGGAGGCCGCCGCCATCCTCCGGGAGAGCGGCGACGGCCTGGGCCACGCCCGCACCTTCAACTACCGGGGCCTGGCCTACCAGCGGCTCGGTCGGCTGCCGGAGGCCGCCGACGCCTTCGAGCAGGCCGCCGTCCTGTGCCGGCGCCACGGCGACCCGAGGGCGGGAGCTCTGGCCCAGCTGAACCGGTCGAGCATCTCGCTCACCCTCGCCGACTTCGGCCGGGCCGCCGAACTGGCCGAGTCCGCGCAGCAGTTACTGCTGGAGGAGCTCGACCCCTACAACGCGGCCCGGGCCGAGGTGCTGCTCGGACGCGCCCGTCTGGGTCTCGGCACCCCCGACCTGGCCGAGGAGAACCTGCTCGGAGCGCGCGCCGAGCTGCACCGGACGGGCGCGGGCCGCGAGGAGGCGTTGGCCCTGGAGGCGCTGGGCGAGGCGGCGGAGCTGCGCGGGCAGCCCCCGCTCGCCCGCGAGCGCTACGCCGAGGCCGTCCGGCTGTGGCAGGCGCTGTCCCTCCAGCCCCCGGACTCGCTCCGGCAGCGGCTCGACCGGCTCGACCCGCCCGGCTGAGGCGGCGGGGCCACGGCCCGGATCCGCGCCGTCGAGCCCGCGCCACCGGACGCCGGCACCCATCGCACCTCGGTCGGCGCGCTCAGCAGCCCCGCCACCGACCAGGCGTGGAGCAACGAGGCCAGCGCCGGCCAGGGCCCCGGGGTACGCCGATCACGCACCTGGGCGAGGAGCAGGGCCCCGGTACCGAGCCGGAACGCGCAGTGCCGTGCGCCCCAGGGCACGGCCGTCACCAGCGCCCCCGGGCAGTCGCGCCGACTCCGGTCGAGCGCCCGGACGGCGTCCCGCACCGAGCCGTACGGCAGCCGCTCGCCGACCAGTACGTCGGCCAACTGCGGCCAGGGCGCGGGGTCTCCGGCGACGGCCGCCAGGTGCCGGTCGAGCAGCACCCCGGCCGGGGGCTCCGCCCCGAACGCCGCCTCGGCGAACCCGCTCCCCCGGGCCCCGCCCGCAGCGAACACCACGGACACGACCTCCGCCGTACCCCGCCGTCCGGGCCTGACCCGCGTGGCCACCGCCACCGTCACGGCGGTCACGACCGCGACCCCAGGGTCGGCTGCGCCTGGACGAGCACCGGCAGCCCGGCCGGTTCGCCGGGCGGGCACGCTCCCACCGGGCGCAGCCGCATCCGGCGGTACATCAGCACCCGCATGTTGCGGGCGAACCGGCCCGGCTCCGAGGAGATCCTCGCGGCGACCCGCTCCAGGTCCTCGCGCCGGCAGGCGCGGACGCTGCGTTCGAGCTGCTTCAGCAGCGGGCGGTCGGGGTCGAGGCGCGGCGCGACCGTGCCCAGCTCCCCCATCACCGAAGCCGGGTCGGTGTCGCTCGCCGAGTATCCGGCCAGCAGGATGGACGCGCCGGTGGCGGCCCCGTAGAGCGTGGTCGAGCCGTGGTCGCCGATGATGTGGTCGGCGGCCACCAGTACCCCGCGCCAGTCCGCGTGCTGGCTCACCACCGCGAGCCCGGCCCGGCGCAGCGCGGAGAGCCAGGAGTTGACCTGCCACTCGCCGTGCGCGCTCCACGCGTTGGGGTGCAGCAGCAGCGCCACCCGGTACTCCCGGACCGGGAGTTCGGCCAGCAGCCGGCCCAGCAGCGCCGAGGACTGCGCCAGCAGCGAGTGCGGTCCCCAGGTGGACGACACCACCACCACGCGCTGGTTCGACTGCGCCCCCAGCGCCGCGCGGTAGAGCGCGCGCTCCGGCAGGCTCTGCCGGATGCGGTCGTAGCAGGGGTCGCCGACGACCGCCGCCACCGGCACCGCCTCCGGGCAGTCCCGGCCGAGGCGGACCAGGTCCTCCCGGTGCGAGAGCACGAGCGCGGCGGGGACCAGCGCACCGTCGCGTACCAGCCACTGCCGCCCCAGGCCGTAGGTGCCGCGCCGGTGCGCGGCCCCGGAGGGGCGTCCCTCGCTGACGAACTTGTTGTAGCCGGCCCCGTGCGGCAGCACCACCACCGGCGCGTGCAGTTGGTGGATCCCCCCGTAGGAGGCGGCGAGGGCCAGGTCGAAGCGGGTCTCCACGGCCTGCTCCCAGGGCAGCACCACGGCCCTGAGCCCGGCCAGGAAGGCCGGGACCCCGTTGCTGAACACGTCCGGGGCCATCGTGAAGATCACCTGCACCCGCAGGTCGTCCGCGAGCAGGTCCACCACGTCGAGCAGCCGCTGACCCGTGGTCACCGTGTGCACCACGACCAGGACCGTGCGCTTCCCCTGCCAGGTCGCCCAGCGCTGAGCGTCCAGCCGAACCGGAACCTGCCGCCAACTCACATCAAGCATGCGACTCCCTCGCCCCCCGTTGCCCTGCCGAGCCGCGACCGGTACGCGGCCGTCGTCGAGGGCTTGCCCGGCCCCTTGGACGTTCGGCTTGCAAGCCGCTTGCAAAAGACTTGTCGAAGCCGTAAAGCCACGTGCCCTGTTGCTTACGATCGGAACATGTCAATATCGACCCGCAATGCTCGAATGCGAATCAGAGTGATCAAAAGCTCGTGATCAAAACACCATAGAGTCGACCGGCGCGGAGGGAAGTCGCTGGTGGAATTCCGGTTACTCGGGTCCATGGAGCTGATTGTCGAAGGTCGGCAGGTCAAGCTCGGTTCGCCCAAGGAGCGCACCCTGCTCGCCATCCTGCTGTGCGCCGCGCGCGCCCCCGTTCCGATGGACACCCTGCTCGACCGGCTCTGGGACGGCGATCCCCCGCCGAGCGGGTCGGTGACGGTCCAGAGCTACCTCTCGCGGCTGCGCCACCGGCTCCGCGCCGAGGTCGGCGACCTGGTCCGGCTCAACTCCTCCACCCGCGCCTACCGGCTGGAGGTCGACGCGGACACCGTGGACCTACTGAGATTCCGCCACCTGCACAGCCAGGCGCGGGAGCTGGCCCGCTCCGGCGAGGCCGAGCGGGCGGTGGACCGGCTCCGCGAGGCCGAGTCACTGTGGCGGGGCGAGGCCCTGTCGGACTTCGGCAACGCCTGGGCGGCGACCCTGCGCCACCGACTGGCGGAGGAGCGCCGCGCGGCCCAGGAACAGCGCGTGCACCTGGAGCTGGGGCTCGGCCGGCACAGTGAGCTCGTGGGCGAACTGGTCGAGCTGGTGGCACGTCAGCCGATAGCCGAGCCGGTGGTGCTGGACCTGATGCTGGCCCTGTTCCGCAGCGGCCGGCAGGGCGACTCGCTGGCCGTCTACCGACAGGCCCGCACCCGGCTCCGCGACGAACTCGGCCTCGCCCCCGGCCCCGCCCTCGACCAACTGCACCAACGCGTCCTGCAGAGCGACCCGACCCTCCACGCCCCGACCCCGACCCCGGAACCGGCCGCGGCCCTGGATCCGACTGCGCAGCCGGCCGTTCCCCGCCATGGCCCGGACAACCTCCCCCGCGACATCCCGGACTTCACCGGCCGCAAGGGTGAGTTGGCGATCCTGCTCTCCGCCGCTGCGCCCAGCTCCGCACTGCCACTGATCGTCATACACGGCATGCCCGGCTGCGGGAAGACAGCCCTCGCTGTCCACGCCGCCCACCAGCTCCGGGCCAGCTACCCGGACGGCGTCCTCTACGTCGACCTCCATCGCCACGGGCGAGAAGCAGCAGCCGAACCGGCTGACACCCTGACCACACTGCTGACCCTGGTCGGCACTCCGGCGGGCTCCATGCCCGGGGACCAGGACGGCCGCTCGTCACTCTGGCGCGAACAGATGTCGCACCGCCGCGCCCTGCTGGTGCTCGACGACGTCCAGGATGCCGCGCAGGTGCGCCCGTTGCTGCCCGGGAACTCCGGCTGCTGTGTCATCGTCACCAGCCGCCACTGGCTGGCCGAGTTGGAGGGCTCCCGGCTGATCCCCCTCGACGTCCTGTCGGAGACCGAGGCGGTGGAACTGTTCACCCGCATCGTCGGGCGCTCCCGCTCCAAAGACGTCACAGGGGTCCGCCACGTGGTACACCTCTGCGGCAGGCTGGCTCTCGCCATCCAGTTGACCGCCAACCGCTTCCGGCATCGGACTGCCTGGGACGTGAGCGATCTCGCCGACCAGCTCCGCCAGCTGTCCGCTCAACCGGGAGGGCACGGGACCCTCAAGACGATCAACAGCTCATTCGACCTCTGCTACAAGGAGTTGGGGGCGGCGGAACGCCGACTGCTGCGTCTCCTGACCCTCCACCCCGGTCCTGATCTCACCCTGCGGACGGCCACCGCGCTGGATGGAAGGGGCTTCGCAAGCGTTCGCCGCAGCCTCGACGAGCTACTTGACGGACATATGCTCGAAGAGTCGATGAAGGACCGGTACTTCTTCCACGACCTGGTGCGGAGTTTCATGCACCAGGCAGCCCTGCGCGAGGAGACCGCAGTCGCCCTGCGCTCATCTCTGTCCAGGCTGCTCGACTACTATCTCGGCGTCGCAGACGCAGCTGACCGACTGGCCCATCCAGGCCGCCGACGTCTGAAGATCCCAGTGTCAGGGCAGAGCGAGTTGTTCGCCAGGTTCTCCGGGGCAGACGAGGCAGAGGCATGGCTGGACGTCGAGAGGTCAAATCTCCTGGCTGTCGCCCAGGCTGCCGTAGACAATTCCCACGAGCACGCCCGCTTCTTTCCCCATGTCCTCGCGAAGTCCCTGTACAACTGGGGAACCTGGCAGATTGCCGACAGTCTCCACGAAGCGGCGTACGACGCCTGGGGCGATCGGGGGGACCCAGTCGCGCGAGCCCAGATACTGGTGGACCGGGCTTCCGCACTGTGGTCGCTGGGCTCCCATGCCGAAGCGCTTCACCATGGAACGAAGGCCCTCGACCTCAGCCGCTCCCAGGCGGACCAGGCGGGGCAGGCCCAAGCCCTGTTCCAGGTTGCCCGGGTGAAGCTGATTTCCGACCATCCTCAGGAGGCGCTCCGCGACCTCGACGAGGCATTGGCCCTGCACAGGCAGTTGGGCAACGCTCGGGGTGAGGCCGAGGTCAGCAATCTCATGGGAATCGCCCTGGGGCAATCCGGGAGATTCCACGAATCCCTTGCCCGCTTCCAGTCGATGTACCGACTGGAGCAAAGCATTGGAGATAAGCACGGGCAGGCCTGGGCTCTCAATAACATCGGAAGGACGTACACCCAGCTCGAGCGCCACGAGGCGGCCCTGAAATGTTATGAGGAATCTCTTTCATTGGTGCGGCGAATAGGCGGGAGACAGGAGCTCGGGAATCTCTACGAGAATCTGGGAAACTCTCTCCGGGAAACAGGCGACCATACTCAGGCATTGGCGTACCTCAACCGGGCGGTCGAGACGTTTCGAGACCTCCGGGACCCTCGCTCGGAAAGCGACTCGCTCATCAGCATGGGTCTCACCTTCCAAGGCCTGCAAAGGTACGAAGACGCTCGTACGACGTTCGCGTTGGCCGAGCAGATATCTACACGGACCAATAATCATCACAGCCGACAGAAGGCACTGCTCGGCATCGCTTCGACCCACCGCGCCGCCGGAGACCACTTGGCCGCACTGGCCGCAGACCGCGCGGCCCTGGAGTTGGCCCGGCAACTGGGCACCGCACTTGAGGGGGCACAGGCCATCGAGGGACTTGCCGACACGGTCCTGAAGCTGCACGACATCGACACAGCCACCACTTTCTACACGAGAGCCCTCGGCCTGTTCGACAGGATGGGCGTGCCACATGCCGGCCTCTTGCGGAGCCGCCTCGAACAGCTGCGCGCCACTGGCTAGTGCTGTGGTGACACGGATTCACCGGGAGATCCGGGAGCTGAGGACAGTCACCGGGAACCCCTTCATATGGACTACCAGATCGGGACGGCGACCGAAAACAGTGCCGCCCCGACTCGGCTATGCGGTCAGAGCAACAGAGAACACAGGGAGGATCCCCACATGTAGCCGCAGGTCAAGAGAATGGAGGCTATCTGATGCACTGGCCGTACTCCCTATTGTTTCGGGCACCGAAATCGGCGCCAGCACCTATGCGCTACAAACAGTCTATCCTCTCGGTGATCGAATGCAGAAACGGCTGCGGAGAACGGCCGCGACGCTCTAGAATGACGGTGGCGACCTTCGGCAGTATCTCACGCAACAGAAAAAGGCGAACTCGGGGATTACCGAGTTCGCCGAGGTCTGAAACTGGCTATAGAGGCTTCACTTTCTCCCCCAGGTATTCAGTGACTGGAATAGTTCAGCGTCAAGATTGCCACAACCGGGTGCGGATCCCCCTCATTGGACGTCCGGTAGTCATGGCAGTACTGGTAGTCGGCGCGAGCCGCACCGGTCAACTCATAGTGGTGCGTTCTTGACCAGCCGTCAGCCAGGGGCTTGCCCGCCTTACCGCGGAGGATCGTGATGCTCGCCACGGGACTAGGCTTTCCTGGCGTCTGGGAAATATGGTCCCAAAATTGCTGTGCCTGCTGGATCCCCACCCTCGATGCCAGTTCAGCATAATGGTGCTTGAACTGCCGATGAATGAGGATGCGAAAGGCAGGGATCTCTTCGGGGCGCCCACCGGGCCGCCTGGCCGGCTCATAGGGCTGGTATGCGCTGTGCGGCGTCAAGGTCACACCTCTGGCGAGACCGAAGGCGGGTCGATCTCAACCAGGTCAAGTGCAATACCCCTGGTCAGAAGTACGCTCCGACGCAGCGGATCCTCAAGCTGGCGGGCCGTGGCCTTCCAGGCATGCAGGCACTGCTCGAGGACCGCGAGGTCATTATCACTGTCCGCAGCGATAATGGCGTCGTTCAGCTCGTCTGCAAATTCACGCAGATCTTCACAGTCGAAGACTCGCAGCCAGGCCAGATCACCGAGACTCTGAACGGTCGGCTTGAAGTCAGGCCGTGACAGGTAGCGTTCCAGCCGGGTGCTCACCGAGGACCATTTACGCAGCTCGAGAAGCAGTTGCAAGTGGCTCTCGGGAACCATGACCAGGCTGGTTCCATCCTTGTCCCGCAGACGTGCCATACCGCTACGCGCCGCCTCAAGAAACTCGGTGCGACGTTGGGCCAGATCAGTCGACTGGAAGATCACATCGCCGCTGCTCACGTCGCCTCCTCTCTCGTTGTATGATCAGGATCCTATGCAGGATCCTGATTGTCAAGTGGCGAGCAGAGGGCTCGCCATGGTCCGATTGGGGCCGACGAGCCGTGTCCGGAAGGGGTCACCTTGGAAGAAGACGCTGGTAGACCGTTTGATGCCGGGGTGATCCTCATGCGGGAGGCCCCCGGGTCGTCCCCGACGACCTGGAGCACGGTCAGCCTTGTGCGCTACGCGCGGGTGTCGCTTCTGACGCCGCCGTCCGAGCGGGCGGAGCCGGCAGGCACTCGCGCGCGCTTAGTGGAGTGTGTAGCCACGCTTTCGGAGCGAGGCCTGGACGGCCATGGATTTCTCCGCTACGGCCTCGGCGTTCGGCTGTCCGAGTTCATTGCCGCGTTGACGACTCTCCCCCGCCTGCTCGAGATTATTGCGACCCTGGCCGGCACGGAGGCCATTGCCGCACCGCACGAGGCGTCCTTGGTCGAAGCCAAGGATCTGCCGCGCGAAATTCATGAGTGGTCCGAGCTGTGTCCGATAGGAAGGTTCGAGGGCCACGGGAAGGACTTCCTTGAGAAGATGATGGAAGCAACGCATGAATGGGCAGCTCGGGTCGGTTCCTGGATCCGTCTGGCATCGATCGATGACCTGATCGACTGGCGGTGTCCGAGCCAGTCCGAGTTCGACGAGGTCGATGAATCGACCCACGGCCTTGACGGTGACATCGAGAAGCAGTACCGGTGGATATCAGATCGTCTTGCTGAGACCTATCTTGCCGATTGGGAACTGGAATCACTCCTGTGCGAGTACAGGTGGCTGCACGGCGATGCCCCGTACTCGTTCCGGGATGAAATCACCTCGCTGCGCCGGATCCCACCGGACGCCGTCAACGCGGAGATCGCCGGCCGCGTTGCACTCAATAAGGCTGATTCCGGCGACAGGGAGACGGCCGAACTGCTGGCAATCCAGGCGCTGCAGCTGCTGAAGGCAGGCCACCGGCGTTCCGCCACGGCAACTTTTCGAATCATCGTGAAGCTCTCCCCGGAAGATGCCTCTGCGCGCAACAACCTCGGGTTCTCGCTCATCCCGGATGATCCGCGAGCAGCGATGCGCTACCTCTCGGTGGCAGCCAGGATGTCCTACGACCAGCCAGCCATCAACGCGTGCAACAAAATGCTGTGCAGTCTGCTTCTGCGCTCGCCCAAGGAGGCGCTGGCCATTGCGGAGGCGGTGTGGGAGGGGATCGAGCTGTCGGGGCCCGTTCCGGGTTACCTCTGGCGGAACGAGAACGAGTCCTGGACGATCAGGATGTTCCCTGACACCCGGGTCCAGATCGCACGGATGGCGATCGAAGCAGCACGCGCCTCCGGCGACGACATTGAATCCTGGCATTCCAGGCTCAAACAGCTTGAAGCTGACAGCTCAGCCGACGGGCAGGCGTCGTGAGTCATGTCGCTGGGCACCACGCCTTACGCGATGCAGTGGGAAAGGGCTGACCCGAAGCTGGCGCCCCGAACGAAGGCCTGCGGCGCCCGTCACATCCGATCGAGCGGCTGGGGCAACGGCGGGCCGACGCGCGCCGGTGCCCCGGCCCGACTGGGGGCCGGGGCACCGGGGTAGCGGTGGGGGGCGCTCAGGCGGTGCCGGAGGTGCCGTCCCAGTCGCGGGCGGTCGTGCCGGGCTTGGTCCCCGACCAGTCACTGGCGGTGGTGCCGGGCTTCATGGTGCCGGTCCGCATCTCCGTGGCCGTCCGCATCTCCGCGCCCTTGGCGGTGGCGGACTCGGGGTCCTCGTTCTCGAAGTCGATGTGCTCGACCCGGACCTGGTCGCTCACGGTCACGTTCTCGGTGACCTCCTCGACCCGCATCCGGACCCGCTCCACCGGGACGGTCTCCTTGCTGACCACGGTGCGGTCCGCGTGCAGTACCACGTCCTGGTCGGCCTCGGCGAAGTCCGCGGTGATCCGGGCCGCCTCCGGCGAGCCGGCCACGATCTGCTCGCGCTCGACCCGGACCTCCTCGTGGGTCACCGGCACGGTCTGGTTGACCTGCTCGGTCGTCACATACTTGTGCAGCCGGGCATGGCCGGTCTCGACCCGCTCGGTGGCGACGCGCATCCGCTCCTCGGACCGGGTCAGGTAGCCGTTCTCCGTGCCGCGCATCTCGCGCGCGCGGGTCGGGGCCGAGGCGGTGGCCGTGGCGGTGGTCGACGCCATGGTCGAGCCCGCGACCGTGGCCGCGCCGAGGCCGCTGGAGCCGTTGCCGGCGGTGCCGCCGAGACCGTAGTGCTGGTAGAGGGCCAGCTCTTCCTCGGCCGACAGCTGCCGGTTGCCGTCCATCTCGGGAGCGCTGTCGATCATCGCCTTGTCGTAGGCGAGGCGAACGTCGTCCGCGACCATGCTCGCGCCGGAGAGCGGGGCGAAGTGGGTCCGGCCGCCCAGCAGACCGCCCTTGACCATGACCCAGTCCTGATGGCTGCTGGTGTGGTCGTGGTACACCATGCCGGCCGAGCCGATCTTGTTTCCACCTACGTCGAGGACCTTGTGGCCGACGACCTTGGTGGAGTCGAGCGTGATACCCATGACGACCTCCTACCAGGTGAGAGACGTGACGCGCTGGACCGAACAGGCCGAGCGAGGGTATTTCGCCACGAATCCACCCTGGGACGATCCCACCGGACGCGCAACCCGGCAGGGCGCGGGCCGCCTGGGCGCGGGCTCAGGCCGTCTCGGCCTCGCTCAGGTGCCGGGTCCACTTCTCCTCGACCCGGCCGTAGCGCCAGACCAGCAGCGCGACGGCCCAGGTGGCGACGAACAGGCCGACGATGACGAAGCCGACGTTGTTCAGGTCGATGCCCGCGATCCAGCCCAACACCCCGCTGGTGACGTTCAGTTGTTGGGCCAGCAGGCCGAGCAGCTCGATGCCGCCGATGAGGACCGCGACCACCACGCCGAGCGCGGTGATGGTGATGTTGTAGTAGACCTTGCGGACCGGACGGGAGAAGGCCCAGTCGTAGGCGAAGTTCATGAAGGTGCCGTCGATGGTGTCCAGCAGCGACATCCCGGCCGCGAACAGCACCGGCAGGCAGAGGATGGCGTACCAGGGCAGGGCGAAGGCGGAGGCGCCACCGGCCAGGACCAGCAGCGAGACCTCGGTGGCGGTGTCGAAGCCGAGCCCGAAGAGCAGTCCGACCAGGTACATCTGCCAGGGCTTGGTGATCGTCTTCATCACCGGCCGGAGGATCCGGTTGACCAGGCCCCGGTTCTCCAGGTGGGCTTCGAGCTGCTTCTCGTCGTAGTCGCCGGTGCGCATCTGCCGGAACACCTTGACGATGCCGACCAGCACCACCAGGTTGATCACCGCGATCAGCATCAGGAAGACGCCGGAGACGCTGGTGCCGATGATGCCGGTGTAGTGCTGGAGCGTGGAGGAGCCGTTCTCGACCTGTCCGGCGAGGGCACGGACGCCGAGCGAGAGCAGCACGCACAGCCCGAAGACCACGGACGAGTGGCCGAGCGAGAACCAGAACCCGACCGACAGCGGCCGCTGCCGGTCCGCCATCAGCTTGCGGGTGGTGTTGTCGATGGCCGCGATGTGATCGGCGTCGAACGCGTGCCGCATGCCCAGGGTGTAGGCGGTGACGCCCATGCCGAGCCCGAAGACCTGGTTGCCGACGTGGTAGTGGGCCGGGCCGACGATGGCGATCAGGGTGTAGAAGCCGGCGACGTGCAGGGCGAGGATGAACCCGGCCATGCCCCCCATCCGCGCCCACTCGCGTCGGCTCAGCGCGCCGCGTATCCGTGCGATGGTCCCAGCCATGACGTACCCCTCCAGAGCCTGATCGACTTGGAAAAGGTAATAGCTGGGTATATGTAGTTGCAAGTCATACGCAATAGCGACTACTTGGCTGCGGGGTCCTCGGGCTCCTCGACGAAGTTGACCCGGCCCAGCGAACGGTTCATGGCCTTCAGGATCCACCAGGTCCCGATGCCGAGCACGGCGAAGACGATGAACCCCAGGACACCGGGGGTGACCTTGTTGTCGTCCAGGGCGAGCATGGTGAGGGCGGGGTGCAGAGATGCGGTCATGCCCCTATGGTCCCCCCACCGCCGGGCGGCGGGGGGACCGGGGTCGGTGTGTCCGGCGTTCCTTCAGCGAACCCGCAGCAAGGGCGCGCGGTCAGGAGCCGGTCAGGAGCCGGCCGGGACCACGTCCGCGGTCACGCCGGCGAACAGGTCCTCCTCGGGCAGCGAGGTGTCCACCAGCGAACGGGCCAGCTCGTAGTCCTCCGTCGGCCAGACCTCGCGCTGGACCTCCAGCGGGATCCGGAACCACGGCCCGTCCGGGTCGATCTGCGTCGCGTGCGCCAGCAGCGCCCGGTCCCGCAGCTCGAAGTACTCGCCGCAGGGCACCCGGGTGGTGATCGCCCGGGGCTTGCGGTCGCTCTCGTCCCAGCGCGCGATCCACTCCGTGTACGGGGACTCCAGGCCGCGCGCCTTCATCGCCGCGTCCAGCGCCTTGATCCGCTCCAGCGAGATGCCCTGGTTGTAGTAGAGCTTCAGCGGCTGCCAGGGCTCACCGGCCTCGGGGTAGGCGTCCGGGTCGCCGGCCGCCTCGAAGGCGGCCATGGAAATGGTGTGAGTCATGATGTGGTCGGGGTGCGGGTAGCCGCCGTTCTCGTCGTACGTGGTGATCACGTGCGGACGGAACTCGCGGATCAGCCGGACCAGCGGTTCGGTCGCCGTCTCCACCGGCTGGAGTGCGAAGCAGCCCTCCGGCAGCGGCGGCAGTGGGTCGCCCTCGGGCAGGCCCGAGTCGACGAAGCCCAGCCAGGCCTGCTTCACGCCCAGGATCTCGCGGGCCGCGTCCATCTCCTTGGCCCGGACCTCGTGGATGTTCTCCTCGATCCAGGGGTCACCCTGGAGCTTCGGGTTGAGGATCGAGCCGCGTTCCCCACCCGTGCATGTCGCCACCAGTACGTCGACGCCCCGCGCGACGTACGAGGCCATGGTGGCCGCGCCCTTGCTGGACTCGTCGTCCGGGTGCGCGTGTACCGCCATCAGTCGCAGCTGCTCAGTCAACGCCCCAAAGCCCTTCGTCGGTAATGCCTCCTTCTATAGTGACGGATTGGGCGGCGCGCTCATTCCGCGTGGCCCCCAGAGGAGGCGAAGGACCCATGACCGGTACGACTGGAGTCGGAGCAGCGGCAGGACCCGCGACCGATGCCGCGGAGGCCGCCGAGGCCGCCGCGGACGCCGGGCCGACGGCCGCCCCCGCGGTCGAGCCGGCGGCGCCGCGGGCGCTGCCGACCGGGCGCTACGGCATGGACCTGGCGGAGAAGGACCGGCGGATCCACCGGGTGTACCTGGCGGTGGTCGTCCTCGCGGTGCTGTTGATGGGCGCGCTGACCGCGGTCTACGTCATGGGCTCCCCGGTGAACGGCGAGGTCGAGACCTTCCAGGTGGTCTCCGCGTCCGAGGTGCAGATCCACCTCCAGGTCACCAAGAACGCCGACCAGGACGGCAGCTGCACGGTGCGCTCGCGCGACGCCAACGGCAACGTCGTCGGCCAGACCACGGTGAACGTCCCCAAGGCCCTCAGCACCTGGGACACCATCGTCAACCTGCGGACCACCTCCCTCGGCACCACCGGCGAACTGGTCAGCTGCTCCTCCTAGGACGGGTTCCCGGGACGGGCCGCGCGTGGCGCGAGACTCCCCCGATCGCCGCGACATTGATAAACTCATGGTTTCGCCCCTTCCGGGTACAGGTCCCCGGGAGCGGGCGTTGCTTTGTATCCCACCCTCTCTTTCCATGTACCTACGAGGAGCACCTGTGACCCAGACCAGCGAAAACGTCACCTGGCTCACCCAGGAGGCGTACGATCAGCTCCGCGCCGAGCTGGAGCACCTGTCGGGTCCTGCACGCGCCGAGATCACGCAGAAGATCGAGGCGGCCCGCGAGGAGGGCGATCTCAAGGAGAACGCCGGCTACCACGCGGCCCGTGAGGAGCAGGGCAAGATGGAGCTGCGCATCCGGCAGCTGAACCAGCTCCTGGAGCGCGCCCAGGTCGGCGCGGCCCCCGCCGACAACGGCGTGGTGGGCCCCGGCATGGTCGTCACGGTCGCCTGGGACGGCGACGAGGACGACACCACCACCTTCCTGCTCGGCTCCCGCGAGGCGGCCTCCAGCGAGCTGGAGACCTACTCGCCGCAGTCGCCGCTGGGGCGTGCCATCGACTCCTGCAGGATCGGCGAGAGCGCCACCTACGAGCTGCCGAACGGCCGCAAGGCGACCGTCAAGATCCTCTCCGCCAAGCCGTACCAGGGCTGAGCGCGACAGGACCCGGGCCGCCCCGGCCGGCCGACGCACTGCGTCGGCCGGCCGGGGCGGCCCTTCGGCTGTCGGGCTTCCGGCTGTCCGGCTCAGCCCACGGCGCTGCGGTACTTGCGTACCGAGAGCCAGGAGAACAGCACGATGATCAGCAGCGACCAGCCGACCGACACGCCGACCGCGTGCTCCATCGTCCAGTGGGTCTCGTGCTGCCCCGGCGGCAGGTTGCCGAACAGCTGGCGGACCCCCTGCACGGTGGCGCTGAACGGGTTCCAGTAGGCGATCGCCTGCAGCCAGCCGGGCATGGTGCTGACCGGCACGAAGGCGTTCGACAGGAAGGTCAGCGGGAACAGCCAGACCAGGCCGGCCGAGGTGGCCGCCTCGGGGCTGCGCACCGAGAGGCCGATCAGCGCGCCGATCCAGGAGAAGGCGTAGCCGAGCAGGAGCAGCAGCAGGAACCCGCCGAGGGCGTCCAGCAGGCCCTTGTGCACCCGCCAGCCGATCAGGAACGCCACCAGCGCCAGCACCACCAGCGTCAGCGCGGTCTGCACCAGGTCGGCCATGGTCCGGCCGACCAGGACCGCGGAGCGGGCCATCGGCAGCGAGCGGAAGCGGTCGACGAGGCCCTTGGTCATGTCCTCGGCGATACCGGCCGAGGCGCCCGCCGTGGCGAAGGTGACGGTCTGCGCGAAGATGCCGGCCATCAGGTACTGCTTGTAGGCGTTGGGGTCGTTCGAGGTGCCGGGGACGGCGATGGCACCGCCCATCACATAGGTGAAGAGCAGCACGAACATCACCGGCTGGAGCATCCCGAAGACGACGATCTCGGGGATCCGGGTCATCCGCCGGAGGTTGCGCTTGGCCACCACCCGCGAGTCGCGCAGGGTCTGCAGGACGCCGCCGCGCTGCTGCGGGATCGCGCTCCCGATCGCACCGGTGGTCGCTGACATCAGGAGTCCTTCCGGCCGGCGCGGGCCGCGTCGGCGCTCTGGTCGGCGTTCTCGTCGTCGTCGCCGAGGGTCGCGTGGCCGGTGAGGGAGAGGAACACGTCGTCGAGGGTGGGGCGGCGCAGCCCGATGTCGTGCAGCACGATGCCGCGCCCGTCCAGCTCCCTGATCACGTCGGCCAGCACCCGGGCCCCGCCGCTGATCGGCACGGTGATCCGGCGGGTGTGCGGCTCGACCGTGGGCTCGCCCTTGGCGTACGGGGTGAGGGCGGCGAGGGCCGGCTCCAGGTCGGTCGGGAGCTGCACCACGACCTCGATCCGCTCGCCGCCGATCTGGGCCTTGAGCTGGTCGGCGGTGCCCCGGGCGATGACCCTGCCGTGGTCGACCACGGCGATGTCGTGGGCCAGCCGGTCGGCCTCCTCCAGGTACTGGGTGGTCAGCAGCAGCGTCGTGCCCTGCTCCACCAGGGTCTCGATGACCTCCCACAGCGCCATCCGGTTGCGCGGGTCGAGTCCGGTGGTGGGCTCGTCCAGGAACATCACCGGCGGCCGGACCACCAGCGCGGCGGCCAGGTCGAGCCGGCGGCGCATACCGCCGGAGTAGGTCTTCGCGGTGCGGTTGGCGGCCTCGGAGAGGTTGAACCACTCCAGCAGCTCCAGCGCCCTGGCCTTCGCGTCGCGGGCGCTCATCTGGTAGAGCTCGCCGACCATCTGCAGGTTCTCACGGCCGGTCAGGTACTCGTCCACGGCGGCGTACTGCCCCGACAGGCCGATCAGGCTGCGCACCTGGTTGGGGTTCTTGAGGACGTCGACGCCGGCCACGACGGCGCGGCCCGCGTCCGGCTTGAGCAGGGTGGTGAGCACGCGGACGGTGGTGGTCTTGCCCGCTCCGTTGGGGCCGAGCAGGCCGAGGACGGTGCCCTCGGGGACGTCGAGATCGACGCCGTCGAGGGCTCGTACGTCGCCGAAGGACTTCACCAGTCCTTCGGCGGAAATGGCGACCGCTGCCATCGGCGGTTCTCCTGGGGTCGGGTCCGGTTGGGACGCGCCCGGGCCTCAGCTCTGCTGCAGGATCGTGTAGCCCGACGCGCGCAGTTCCGACACTACGGCCGCACAGTGTTCGGGGCCCTTCGTTTCCAGATGGAGGTCGACCTCGGCCTCCCCGAGATCCAGTTTCGGGTCGGTCCGGACATGGGCGATGTCGACGACATTGGCGTCCGCCCGGGTCAGTGCGCCGAGGAGGGTCGCCAGCGCACCCGGCCGGTCGGTGATCCGCAGCCGCAGCGAGAGGTAGCGGCCGGCCGCGACCATGCCGTGCCGGAGCACCCGCTGCAGCAGCAGCGGGTCGACGTTGCCGCCGGACAGCACGGCCACCACCGGGCCCTCCAGCCGGTCGCCGTGTTCGAGCAGCGCGGCCACCGGGCTGGCCCCGGCCGGCTCGACCACCAGCTTGGCCCGCTCCAGGCAGATCAGCAGCGCCCGGGCCAGCGAGGTCTCACTGACCGTCAGCACCCCGTCGGCGAGCTCCCGCACGATCTCGAACGGGATCTCACCCGGACGGCCGACCTGGATGCCGTCCGCCATGGTGGAGAAGCCGTCCAGGGTGACCGGGTGCCCGGCCGCCAGCGAGGGCGGGTAGGCCGCCGCGCCCGCCGCCTGCACGCCGATCACCTTCACGTCCGGGCGCAGCGCCTTGACCGCGGTGGCGACGCCGGCCAGCAGGCCCCCGCCGCCGACGCCGACCAGGATCGTCCGGACCTCGGGGCACTGCTCCAGGATCTCCAGGCCGACCGTGCCCTGCCCGGCCACGACGTCCTCGTGGTCGAAGGGGTGGATGACGACGGCGCCGGTCTCCTCGGCGTGGGCGAGGGCGGCGGCCAGGGTCTCGTCGAAGTTCTCGCCCTCCAACCGGACCTCGGCGCCGTAGTCGCGGGTCGCGGCGACCTTCGGCAGCGGCGCGCCCACCGGCATGAACACGGTGGAGTGCACTCCCAGCGTGGTCGCGGCGAAGGCCACGCCCTGGGCGTGGTTGCCGGCGCTCGCGGCGACCACCCCGGCCGCCCGCTCGACCTGGTTGAGCCCGGCGATCCGGACATAGGCGCCGCGCAGCTTGAAGGAGCCGGTGCGCTGCAGGTTCTCGCACTTCAGCTGGACCGGCGCGCCGATCATCGCCGACAGGTGGCGGCTGCCCTCCATCGGGGTGACCCGGGCCACCCCTGCCAGCATCTTGTGGGCGCCACGGACGTCATCCAGGGTGATCGGCCAGGAGTTCATGGACTTCAGCCTAGGGCTTTCCCCCGATACCCTCGGATATGGCTAAGCCGAACGAAAGAACGCGACGACCATGACCACGGATGACCTCGGCGCCGCAGCCGACCAGGTGTACGACCGGCTCCAGTACCAGGTCGCGCTGTTCGCGCGCCGTGCGGAGCGGGTGCGCATGGGCGGCGTGGGCGAGCAGCGCAACTCCATGGACCGCGCCGCCTACCTGCTGCTCAACCGTTTGGAGCAGGAGGGCCCGGTGGGTGTGAAGGCCCTGGCGCAGGCCATGGGCATCGACTCGTCCACGGTGACCCGGCAGGTCGCGCCGCTGGTCGACTGCGGGCTGGTGGACCGGGTGGCCAACCCGAACGACGGCCGGGCCGTGCTGCTGGAGCTCTCGGCCCAGGGGCGGCAGCGGCTGCAGGAGGTCCGGCTCTCCCGGCAGGAGCTGATGCGGGTCCTGGTCTCGGACTGGCCGGAGGAGGAGCGCACCCGGTTCTGCGCCCTGCTGACGCAGTTCAACCGGGCGCTGCACGACTACAACCCGCAGCCCGGCCTCGACGACTGACGCCGCCGGGGCCGGACCGCTACGACTGCACCGGTACGGCGGCTGCTACCGGAGCGCCTCGGACAGGTCGGCCAGCAGGTCGTCGGCCGACTCGATGCCGACCGAGAGCCGGACCAGGTCCGCCGGGACCTCCAACGGCGAGCCGGCGGCGGAGGCGTGGGTCATCCGGCCCGGGTGCTCGATCAGCGACTCCACGCCGCCCAGCGACTCGCCCAGGGTGAACAGCTTGGCGCGGTTGCAGACCTGCACCGCCGCCTCCTCGCCGTCCTTGTGGCGGAAGGACACCATGCCGCCGAACGCCTTCATCTGCTTGACCGCGATGTCGTGGCCGACGTGGGTGGGCAGCCCGGGGTAGAGCACCTCGGCCACCTTCGGGTGGCCCACCAGGAACTCGGCGACCCGGGTGGCGTTCTCGCTGTGCCGGTCCATCCGCACGCCCAGCGTCTTGATGCCGCGCATCACCAGCCAGGCGTCGAACGGCCCGGCCACCGCGCCCATCGCGTTCTGGTGGTACGCCAGATCCTCGCCCAGCTCGGCGTCGCCGGTGACCAGGGCGCCGCCGACGACGTCCGAGTGGCCGCCCATGTACTTGGTGGTCGAGTAGACGACGATGTCCGCGCCCAGCGCCAGCGGCTGCTGGAGGTAGGGGCTGGCGAAGGTGTTGTCGACGACCAGCTTCGCGCCCGCGTCCCGGGCGATCTGGGCCAGCGCGGCGACGTCGGTGATCCCGAGCAGCGGATTGCTCGGCGTCTCCACCCAGACGACCTTGGTGTTGGGCCGGACCGCTGCGCGCACCGACTCCGGGTTGTGGGTGTTGGCCACCGACCACTCCACGCCCCAGCGCGACAGCACCTTGGCGAACAGCCGGAAGGTGCCGCCGTAGGCGTCGTTGGGGATGACGATGTGGTCGCCCGGCTTGGTCACCGTCCGCAGCAGGCAGTCCTCGGCGGCCAGGCCGGAGGCGAAGGCCAGCCCGCGCCGACCGCCGTCCAGCGCCGCCAGGTTCTGCTCCAGCGCGGTCCGGGTCGGGTTGGCGGACCGGCTGTACTCGTAGCCGCCGCGCAGCCCGCCGACGCCGTCCTGCTTGTAGGTGGACACCTGGTAGATCGGGGTCACCACGGCCCCGGTCTGCGGGTCCGCCTCCTGTCCCGCGTGGATGGCCAGGGTCTCGAACGCATACTGCTGCTCACTGCTGCTCATGAGCCACGAGGGTAGTCGGCAAAGCGGGAGAAGTGCGACGAAGCGCGGCGCTCAGACGCTGCGGTAGGTCCCGCGGTCCAGGTCCACCACGTCCACCGCGAGGTGCAGCCGGTCGCCGGGGGCGGCCGTGGCGTGCGAACGGACCAGCGCCAGGACGGCCTCGGAGAGTTCGGTCTTCAGCTCGGTGCTGCGCCCGGCCAGGATGCCGATCTCCAGGTGGAGCATGACCTGGGCCGGGTCGCCGTCCCCGATGA
>Ga0302314_10002238_pt1 | contig 35999 bp, 25 predicted proteins | sample III_Palsa_N2_3_FD_200533 | JGI IMG/M metagenome (GOLD analysis project Ga0302314, IMG submission 200533) | Peat permafrost microbial communities from Stordalen Mire near Abisko, Sweden - III_Palsa_N2_3 | ecosystem: Environmental > Terrestrial > Soil > Palsa > Peat permafrost | place: Sweden...
TGGCCATGGTGATCACTCCTCGAACCCCGCTGCTCGAAAAAGAAGCAGGGTAGGTGAAACACCCGGGTCAAATTTCAGTCGGCACAAGCCTCACAAGTGGGTCAAATTTCGGTCGGCGCCAACAATCGTGCGTTCTGGGAGTAGGTGTGCGAGTGGCTCATGGCGTGAGCCCGCGCCCGTTGGTGGAGATACGTGGAGGCGGATTTTTGTTGCTGGGAGACAGCGCATAAACTTGCCTCGCGCTGGAGGGCGCTGTTTTGCGTTAACCTGGCGGAGTTCGCTGGCCAGAGCCTGTGGCGCGCCAAAGCAAGAAAATCAACGAAGCTCGATGCCGCGCAAAACCATTCCCGTGATCGACCTGTTTGCCGGGCCCGGCGGCCTCGGCGAGGGCTTCTCTTCCATCGTCGACGACGACGGCCGGCGGCGCTTCGAGGTGAAGGTGTCGATCGAGAAGGAGGAGATCGCGCATCGCACGTTGACGCTGCGGGCGCTCTTCCGCTCGTTCCCCAAGGGCAAGGTTCCCGACTGCTACTACGACTACCTTCGCGGCTCGATCACGCGCGAGGCCCTCTTCGAGCACCCGGATGTCCCGGAGGAGTCGCGGCTCGCCGCGCAGGAGGCGAAGTGCGCCGAGCTGGGCCTGACGCCGCACTCCGAGATCGACGGTTGGATCAAAGCCGCCTTGAACGGCGCCAAGGAATGGGTTCTGATCGGCGGACCGCCCTGCCAAGCTTATTCGATGGCGGGGCGCTCGCGCATGCGGCCGGGCGACTCCGAGAAGTTCGAGAAGGACAAGCGCCACTTCCTCTACACCGAATACCTGCGGATCATCAAGGAGTTCGGGCCGGCGGTGTTCGTGATGGAGAACGTCAAGGGGATCCTGACCTCGAAGCACGGCGGCTCTCCGATCTTCGACCGCATCCTCGGCGACCTGCGCGACCCTGGCAACGGCTTCAAATACCGCGTGCGCTCGTTCGTCGTCGACGGCGAGGAGCCGGCTCCGCTGGACTATCTGATCGAATCCGAGAAGTTCGGGCTGCCGCAAGCGCGGCACCGGGTGATCCTCTTCGGAATCCGGTCCGACCTCGCGGAGGCTTCATGGAAGCTGCTCGCGCAGCCTCGACGCTTCCGCTTGAAGGAGGCGGGCAGGGACGTCAGCGTGCGCGACGCGTTGGCGGGCCTGCCGCCCCTGCGCAGCAGGCTGTCCCAGGAGCCCGACAGCCGCGAGGCGTGGCTCTCCGCCGTGAAGGAATCGCCCAATGGTTTGAAGGGTTGGCATGCGCCCCTGCGCAAGGCGATCGAAACCGAGATGACGCAGGCCGTCCATGCCGCGCGCAACAGCGAATCGTTCGGCGCCCGCTTCATCAAGCAGCCCGTCCACCTCGGCGTGGACATGCCCAAGAAGCTGCGCGACTGGATCGGCGACCCCAAGCTCGGCGGCGTGATCCAGCACGAGACGCGCAACCACATGCGGTCGGACCTGAGCCGCTACATGTTCGCGTCATGCTTCGCCGCGATCCGCGGCTGCTCGCCGAAGCTCCCAGAGTTCCCGCCGAAGCTGTTGCCCGCCCACGGCAACATGTATGCGGACACCGTGCCCTTCCTCGACCGATTCCGAGTGCAGGTCGCAGGACTGCCCTCGACGACGGTCGTGTCGCATATCTCGAAGGATGGGCACTACTACATCCACTACGACCCGTCGCAGTGCCGAAGCCTGACGGTGCGCGAGGCGGCGCGCCTCCAGACGTTCCCGGACAACTACCTATTCGAGGGCAACCGCACGCAGCAGTATTGGCAGGTCGGCAACGCCGTACCCCCTTTCTTGGCTCGTCAGATCGCCGAGATCGTCGTGGACTTCATCGACTCGTCGAGGCGCTGATTTCGCCATGAACGTCCGAGCCCTCGATCCATTCGGTCAGCAGGCGCGGGAGGTGGGCGATGACATCGGCGTCGCGCGTACCGCACTCCCACACGGTCAGAACACGCCACCCCTGGGACCTCAAGGCCTCGACTGACCGGGCGTCCCGGTCGAAGTTGCCCTGCAGCTTGGTCTTCCAGAACTCGGGGCGCGTCGCTGGCAGTTTGGCGTTCTTGCACCCCGCATGCATGTGCCAGAAGCAGCCGTGCGCGAAGATCGCGATCTTGCGCCCCGGCAGCACGACGTCGGGCGAGCCCGGCAGGTCCTTGCGGTGGAGCCGGAAGCGGTAGCCGGCCGCGAACAACGCCTTGCGCACGAGCATTTCGGGCTTGGTGTCCTTGCCCTTGATCCCGGACATCATCCGGCTTCGGACGGCTGGGGAGACTACGTCGGCCATAGCTCGTCGCGGCAGGCGGCGCGCCCGCCGCCGGACTACTTCACTTCCGGGATGTTGGCGGCAGGCTCCGAGTAGCTCGCGGCCATCACCGCCTCCCTGCATTCCGGGCGCTTTGCCCATTCGGAGACCATCTTCCCGCCGGACGAGGCGTGCAGCACGTCGTTGACCTCGCGTGACCACACCGCGATCTGCGCGAGCAGCTCCGGCGAGGCCGCCTGCTTGGCCCAGACGCGGTCGAGGTCGATGCGCGATCCGAGCTTCTCGGCCACCAGCGACACCGTGTAGGCGGTGACGTTCGCCTGGAAGGCCTGGAACATCGGCCGCAGCAGCTTCTGGGCGTCGCGGTAGATCTTGGCCTTGGCGATCATCGCCTTGAAGTCGGTCACCGTGGGCGGCGGCGCCTCCTTGCCGTCGGCGGTGGTCAACCCGGCCATAAACTTGTCGAAGTTCTTCTGGGAACCGAGGCTGACGATGTCGGGACGCCGGTCCCAGGCGGTGATGTATTTCGCCAGGTCGGTCTTGGTGACGCGTCGCGCGGCCGGAATCGCTTCTTTCATCGCCTTGAGCTTGGCCGGTGTCGATCCCTCGCGCGCGAGGAGAGTGTTGTAGCTGCCTGCAGCGCGCTCGTAGAACCACTGCCCGACGCCATCGGGGCAGTAGACCGAGCGTGAAAGCTTCTCGATCTCGACGTGGAACGGCTTGTTCGCCGAAAGGTCCGACTGGCGCACCGCGTTCTGAGTGTTGGCGAATCGCGAGATGTCCGATACGAGCGCCTCCTCCTTCGCCGAATCCTGCGCTCGCATGATGATGATCTTGGCCGGCACACGCACGCGGCTGAGATCCGTTTCGGGATACTTCCTCTTGGCGAAGTAGATCGAGGCGGTGGTCTGGCCGCCGTTGACGATCTGCAAACCTTTGAGCCACGCGATGCCTGGCGAGCCGTCGCCCGACTTGCCCAGCCGCATCTCGTCGGCCACGATCACCAAGCCATTGTTGTAGGCCATGAATCGCTCGGGTGCCGAGCGCAGTGTGGACTGGATCCCGGCGTTGACGCCTTTGCCCTTGACGCTCAGGAACGAGCGCACGTTGGCCTCGAGCAGCCGGCCTCCGAACTTCTCGTAGAGCAGGCGCAAGGCCTCGGCGGGTATCGCCGTCAACGCGTAGTCGTAGTCGTCGTTTTCGCCGGGGACGAAGACGCAGGGCAGGGGAGCGCCTGATGCTTCCGCGAAGTCCACGACAAGCTCGTCGCGCGCCTTGCCTTCGGATGTGTGCCGGTGCAGCCGCTCGATGTCCATGACCTCGAGGCGGACGGCCTTGCCGCCGACGTCTTTCGTCTTGAAACTCTTCGACTTGGATACCCGATCGGTGATGACGTAGACGCGGATCTGTTCGAGGTCGTCGTAGATCGCCTGCAAGGTCTCGGCCAACGACCGCACGTCGCTCGATGGATCGAGCTTGGGCGCCATCTTGCCCTCGGCGCACAGCGTCAGGAATCTCAGGCACTGCCCGAGAGCTGTCTTGGTCTCGGTGTCCGAAATGAGCGTAGGCTCCTCGGCGCCGGAGTAAAGGCTCACGAAGAGATCGAGCTGGTCGTTCTCCTCTGACATCGCATAGCCACTGAGGCGAAGGTTCGCGTTTCCGACCTTGCCTTCGAAGTGGCACTCGACGGGGTCGAATGTCATGCCGATCTCCGACATGTGCTCCATTACGATGCCGCAGAAGACAAGCTCCTCATACAGCGCGCCGTCGCGCATTTGCGACCGGACGGCAGCTTGCGTCTCGCGCAGGAATTCAGGCAGATCCATGCTCAGACAACTCCAAGTTTTTTCAATGCGCCTCCGATGCCGGCGTCATAGCCCGGCGCCTTGTCGAGGTCGAGTTCATACATCGCCTTCGTAATGCCCGCCGGGACGCTTCCCGTCGTCAGCCGAGGGAAGTCCGCGTGGACTTCAACGACTCGCGTTCCGGCATGCTCGAACCGGCGCGGGTATCGGTCGGCGTGCGAATCGATGTAGCCGGCGGCCATCAGCCGCTCCGTCAGAAGCCGCTCGGCCTCCGCGTCGCCCCGGATGGCTTCCATGACGCCCTGCGCGATTTGGGGCAGGCCTTGGCCGCCGGGCGTCTGCCGTAGCCGCACGCTCGCCACGAAAAGCGGCTGGCGCATGGAGTCGTCGAGCTGGTCGAGAGAGCCGATCTTGGCGGGGAATCCGGACGCCGCGAGCGACGACTTCACCTCCATTGCCCCGGTTCCCAAGATGAAATCCTGGACGCCGTCGAGGGGCCCGACCCACGCCTCCAAGGCTGCTGCCGCTGGCGTGCCCGCTTCGACGATCGCTTGGAGGCAAATCAGTTCGCCTACCAAGCCGATCTCCGCTTCGGCGCTGAGCGTCTGCGTCCCCTTGCGCATGAATTCCTGCCAAGCTCCCACTCGGCCCACGAAGAGCCGCAGCAGTTTCGCTTCGTCGACGCCGGTCGCGGCGGCCTCGTCAATGGCTCCCACGACGTCGCAAGCCATGGAGGCGAAGAGTCCGTCGGAGCCTGCGGATCTTCTGGTCAGGGCGAGCCATAGGTTGCCATCGCCATCGGGATCGGCTCGCTCCACTGCAAAGCCCTGGCCTTCGGGCAGTTTGTCGGCCGCCGCCAAGCGCGCGGAAGGAAACCCCAGGAGCACTGCCTCGGCGTTGTCGGGCGAACGCCGGCCCGCGCGCAGCTGTATTGGGCCGGTCGCCGCGAGGTCGATGGCTTGCCAACCAGGCTCGGCGTCGACAGCTGAAAGCGATGACCACGCCAAGAGGAACTCATCACTCGGACGGGCCATATTCCTGCTCCCAATAGCGAAGGTTTACTTGATACTGAACGCTGATCGGGTTCTCGCAGGCCGGAAACGCAATGGCGAATCCCATGATCGGCTTGCTCCAATCCGAAAGAATGAGCTCGCCCTTGCTTCCTTCTTGATATTGGTAGGGCGTCAGCGGATATAGGAGCAGCAATCCTCGAGCTGCTGACGCGCCTGCCTTCCCTTTCACTTCGCGTATGCCCTTCGCGCTTGGCGCGTTGGGAGTCGATTCGCGCTTTCGCGCCGCGCGCGTAAGTTCGAGCGCCTCGCGCCAGACCTCGTTGTCCAAGTCGATTCCTTCGTCCTTGGGAACTGCGAGGCCTCCAATCGAGAAGCCCTTCGATTGACCCGCTTCAAGCGCCACGTGGATGTCGGCCTTGCGTATCGTGTAGACGTCGGCCCTCGGCGGCATCCCCGGGAAAGAATGTGCGTCGCCCTCGCCCTCGCCGCTCAGCAGGGCGACATTCCATGTCTTCAATTGACCCCTGTCCACCATTTTATTGATGAAGATGGCGAGCAGGTCGGACTTCGCGCTCGTCGCTTGCGGATGCGTCACGTAGGAATCGAGAAACGCGAGAACTTTGGAGACGTCCACGCCCTTCCAGAGGCTGGCGGATTCCGACCAAGAGTCAGCGACGCCGTCCCTCAAATAGTGGGGCCCGTCCGATCTGTCTGTATCGGCCAGCGATTCGATCAGCGCGTCGGCGGTGTCGAGGTTGCGCTGATGAACCTTGGCGTCGCGATGGAAGAGCGTCGTTTGGGGTCGGGAGCCGCTGTAAGTCAGTGAGACCTCTTGCGCGTTGCGCATCTTCAAAGGCGACGTGACGGTCAGAACCTCGTGCGACTTCACCTTGAGGCCGTATTGCTCGGGAGTCAGTTTGGCTTCCGCCATGAAATCGAACTCCTCGCGCAGCTCCTCCGAGGCATCCGCGATATGGCCGAACCACTGCACCAAGTCGGGCGAGGTGTAGAGGCGGCAAAGATCGAGGTAGCCCGGCCGATAGCCGAACCAGCGTCCCATCTGCATGAGCGTGTCATACATCTTCGTGGTCCTCACGAAGTAGCTGACGCAAAGACCTTCCAGCGTGAGCCCGCGGGCGAGCTTGTCGCCGCCCACCGCGATCACTTTGAGTGAGGCCCCTGGCGTCGCGTAGTCCAGGACATCCGAAGCCATGCCGTTGATCGAGCGCACCTGAATGTCGCCAAGGATCTCAGGCAATATCGCCAGCACGTCGTCCCAGGCAGGCATCGGGGGCGGGCGATCCTCCGGCGGAGATAGGGCTGCCACCGCGTCGCGCGTCGGCAGGAAATCCCCGTCCCAAAGCTTTCGCATTTGGCCGAGCATTTCGTGCGCGTCAGTGCCCCAGGTGAGATTTTGGCGCATGCGCCGCACAGTCTCTTCGATTTGCTCCCGCACATGGTTCTGCACGTCGACAAAGCGCGTGACGTGAACGAGCATCGAGCTGTGCTCGGCGGCCTGTCCGCGAAGCTGCCGCGTCGCGCAGGCAAGCACGAAGGAATGAATCGCCGTCCTCAGCGAAGGAGGAACCGTCTCCACGCCGTTGTAGGCCGGCACATGCATCTTGTTGTGCTTGGGAGGCATCCAGCCGGAGTTCGACTCCGCATCGTAGTGGTCGGCGATGTCGTGCGAGAGCGGCAGCGCGCCTTCGCGCCCGTCGTCGGTGACTTTGCCGAACATCCTCGCGGGTCCGACATAGTTCGACGGCGCCGCCAAGTTGACGATGAACGCCTTCGGAAAGAGGTCTGGACCTTCCTTGGCCGTCGCGCCCTTGTGGTGGATGAAGATGTTCGCGAAAGGCGTCGCGGTGTAGCCGACGTAGGCTTTTCGGCTGAACGCGTGGAGGATTTGCCGGATGAGGCTGTTGATCGTCTTCGGCTGATATTCCTCGTTGAGCTCGCCGTTCTCGTCGACGAGTTGCTCCCCGGTGTCCACGGAGGCGTTGTCGGCCTCGTCATCGATCATCAGCAGGGGAAGCTTGGTGACAAGTTTGCGGCCGTCCTCCGCGGTGGCGTCGGCCACGCGCGATTTGATCCAGTTGAGCAATTCGGTGAGCACCGTCTTTTGCTTCTTCACGACGAACAGCCATGGCCGCTCCTCCGGTGAGATGCCGTGGAAGTGCTTGGCGATGGCTTTGCTGAAATCGCCGTTCTCCGCGCGCGTGGTCGCCGAGTTCGTCTTCAAGTCCTCGCCGAATTCGGCGACGCCGATAGGCATCCCCGGATCTCGGTCCACCGTCGTCTCGTAGCCGAGAAAACTCTCTTCGAGCCGCGTCTGCGTTTGCGATCGAAGGTTGTTGTGCATGCCGGCCAGCACGATGATGATCTTGTAGCCAGCGTCCGCCGCCTTGCAGATGAGTCCCGAATAATTGCTCGTCTTCCCGGACTGGACGTGCCCCACGACCAATCCGCGGCGGTCCCAATCGTCGGTCCGCTGCGGGTCCTCGAGCAGTTTCAGGATCTCGTCCGTCGCATCGTCGAGCCCCTCGACGACGGTGTCAGACAGCTTGGATTCCAAGTAGTCGCGGTAGCGGCGCCAGTAATGCCAGTCTTTCTTGCGCGCGGTGTTGAGCCAGTCGCGATGATTTACGATGTCTTTGAGCGTCGTGGCCTTGCCCATCCAGTGGCTGAAGCGCTGGATGAGGGCGATGACGGCCTTGCCTTGATCGGCCTCGTAGGGCGACTCGCCGACGAACATGTCGGCGGCCTTCTTCACCTTCTCGGCGATGAAGGCCGGGGTGATCTTCGACTTGTCCTTCTCCGCCTTGACCAGCCGCTGCGCGGTGGCGATGACGTTTTCCAGTAGCTCCGCCCGAGCGGCCGCCTCTTCGGCTTCTGTCATTGAGTGCTTCCCAGTTTCGCGACGAGCGCGGGATATTTCTGAAAGGGCTCGGTGCGCAGCATCGACTTTCGCGCCTCCTCGACGCTGAGGCCCTTGCGTTCGAGCAAATCATCGAAGAGCACTTGGGCCACCTCGACGACGGTCGCGTTTGGCTCGCCTTCGAAGCCGGTCCGCGGCGTCTCCTTTTGTTCTGCAGTGTCGAGCCAGATGCGTTGCACCGGCACGGTCTCCTCGATGACCCGGAGCATCGACTTGATCAGCGGCTCGAGCGTTCCCGCCTTGGCGAGCACCGCCGCCACCGAGGCGTGGCTTTCGTCGATCCGATAGCGCACGCCGGCCTTGAGGCGGTCGACTCGCCACGCCTGTTCGATCGGCACGTTGCCCGCCGCCGGTGCGGGCGTGCCGCGATACGCGAACACGCGCCGCGCGCGGTCCCGCGTGTTGTCCGCCAGTTGCATGAGCCACGGCCGCAGAGCCACCGGAGGACGCGCCGTGGACTTGCGGACGTCGATCTTCCAGTCCGCGTCGGCCGTGTTGGGGATGTCCACTCGGATGCGCGCCAAGCGGTGCGCCTCTTCGCGGTTCCACGCCTTCTGATTGCCCAGGCCCAGCCACCCGCCCGCGACCAGCAGCCGCTCGTTGCGATAGACGTAGAAGCCTTGCTGCGCCGTCCAGCCAGCCGGGCCGCCGTTGCCGTCGAACTCCGCCACGCTGAGCTTGTCGCGGTGGGGCAGGACATGGCACTGCGCCGACACGGTTCCGTAGGCCGTGGCGTGGTTCGTCGTGGGCGACGTCCAGGGCTTGGCCGGATGCCCCGCCATGAACGGGTCCCATGGGGCGATCGGATGGCCGTTCAGGAGCAGTTTGATCCGCGCTCGCGGCCCTTGGATGAGGCGGTGGAAGACCATCGCCAAGTGCGATTGGACGTCTTCGATGAGGTCGTTGAAGTCGTTGGATGTGTAGCCGGCGGTGACGATCCGGTCCATCGCCTCCCACAGCACCAGCGTGCCAGCCTTCCGGCCTTTGAGGGCGTCGAGGAATGGTTTGGATCCGGCCGCGGGCCCTTCGAAAAGCAGCCATCCGCCATCGGGATCTGCGGCGAGTTCGTCGAGATCCCATCGCAGGCAGCTCTGGACGCCGTCCATGACCGAGGCGACCGTCAGCCTGCGGCATTGCGAGAGCGAGGCCGTCTTCAATCCCATGCCGAAGCGGCCAAGATCGTCGCTGCCTCGTGCGTCGAGCGGATTCTTGTCGCCGAGCCGCATGGCGCTCTCGAGGTCCGCGTCGTCCATTCCTCGCCCGTCGTCGAGGATCGCGACGCGGCTTGCGGTGCCGTCCCACGCGAAGTCGATTCGAACCTCCTTCGCGCCGGCTGAGATGCTGTTGTCGATGATGTCGGCCAGGGCCGCCGCCGTCGAATAGCCGAGGCCACGCAGGCTTTCGAGCATCGCCATGGCGCGCGGCGGGGCGCTTCGAGTCTTCTGCTTCACTTCCAGTAGCCCTTTCCTGGCCAAAACTCGAATCCGAGCGCGAGGAGCTTGCGGATGAGCTTGCGAGATGCGGTGTCGTGTTTGTCGACGAGCTCCACCCAGACGCTGCCGGAGCCGGCGCTGTCGTCTTGCACGGGGACGCCTAGCGCCCGGGCCTGGTCGAGAACTTTGCCGACGGCCGAGAGCTTCCCGGCGGGGTCTGGCTTCATGCGCCGGGCCGGCGGCTCCGACGGCCGCTCCGCCAGGTCGCCGTCGCCTCCATCCTCTGCCTCTTCGTCGGCGGCCGATTCCGGCCGGGGCGGGCGCTTCGCCATGGGCTCGCCGAGCTCGATCAGCAGGTCGTCGAGGCGCGCGGGGTTCTTCAGCAGGCGGATCGCCTTCGCCTCGATCTGCCTGACGCGCTCGCGCGTGACGTCGAGCCTGGCACCGATCTCTTCGAGGGTGAGCGACTCCGCGATGCCGATGCCGAATCGCATGCGCAGGATGCGCTCCTGCTTGACCTTGAGCTTCCCGATGAAACGGGTGATCGACTCGCCCAGTTGCCGATCCTCTGCGATGCGCATCGGATCTTCGATCCGGAAATCGTCTCGCGCGTGCGGGGCTATCTGGGCGTCGAGATCGTCGAGCGAATCCAGCGGCAGCGGCTCCCGCGCCATCGCCGCGAGCGTCGCCAGCTTGTGCTCGGGCATGCCGACGATGGCCGCGAGCTCCTCGCTTGTCGGATCTCGCCCGCGCGAAGCTTCGAAGGCGCGCGTCGCCTGAGAGATCCGCTGCATCTTCTCGTGGAGATGGACGGGAATGCGTACTAGACGATTCTTTTCCGCGACGCAGCGGCCGACATGCTGTCGGATCCACCAAGTCGCGTAAGTCGAGAACTTGTAGCCTCGGCGCCAGTCGTAGCGGTCCACCGCCTTCATCAATCCGAGATTGCCCTCCTGGATCAAGTCGTCGAGCGGCATGCCGCTGAACAGGTATTTTTTTGCGATCGAGACCACGAGTTTGAGGTTTGCGGTCGTCATCCGGTCTCGGGCGAGCCGGTATTGGGCCGTGGCTCTCGCGAAGTCCTCGGCCGCCCTCGATCCAACGTCGCAGGCCGTGTCCGACAGCCCGATCAGGAAGCCGCGGGCCAGGCGCAACGCGGCGAGCGCGTCCCGGCGGGCGCGCCATCCCGGCGAAGTCGAAGCCGACGCGGGCGGCAGGCTCGACAGCCGCGCGATGTTGGACGCGAACTCCGCGGACTCGTCCACTTCGTCGGCCTCCTCGGCGCCCATACGTTCGCCGTCGTTGTCTTCGCTCCCCTCGTCCGCCGTCATCGTGGTCGCGATGGGCTCGACCTCAACCTCGGGGTCGGCATCTGAGTCGGCATCGAATTGCTGCGGCTCGTTTCGGGGCGGCCCCAACGACATCCATCGCAGCTCCTTGGCTCCTGAAAGCACCTCGCGAGCCGACACTAGGACGATGTCAACGCCAGCGGGCCACGCCGCGAGCGCGTCGAGCGCCTCCTCGATGCCGCGCTCCATGGCCTGCGCGATGGAGACCTCGGCCACAGCCGTCAGGAGTGGCACGCGCTGATATTCGCGCTGGTAGAGGCGAATCGGATCGTTGAGTGGCTCGGCCAGCGCGTCGACGGCGGTAAGCGCGCTCGTGACCTCGTCCTCTTCTTCTGGCGACTCTTCGGCGTCGACAAAGACCTCGAAGCTCTCGTGTTCGGCGCGATACTCGAAACGCTCGTCGGCTTCGGCTCCCAGATCGTTGATCACCATGCGCAGCAACGCGACGGTCTCCGCATCCGGAGGCTGGCCGTCGACCACGGACAGGTCTTCGATCGCAGAGAGTGGAACGCTGCCTTCGCGGACCGCGCGAAGCAGCACGCGCCGCAGGCGCTCCCGGGTCTCGGCGTCGTCGGCGCGGGGGAGTGCGGCTGCTCGAGCTGGAAGGAACGCCTCGATGTCGTCCCAATCGGTCGAACTGTCAATGGGCTCGTGGTCGGAGATCGCCACTTGCGCCGTCGTGGCGTCGGCGAAAAGAACGAGGTCGGCCGGCGGGGGCGTCGATTCCGTCTCGGCTTCCCATCCCGAAAGGGCGTCGAGATCGATGTCTTCGCCGAGATCGACCACGACGATGCGCGGGCGATCAAGGGCGGCGACGACTTGCGCCACCTCCGACTCGGCCGCCTCGTGGGGCGCGTCGCGGCCGGCGGGAGCGAATTCGGCCGGTGTCACCGCGCTGGTTGATGGTTCGACTATGGAATCCGTCCCGATCAACTCCGGTTCCGCGGTGATCGGATTCTCGTCAACGGGCGACGGCGTGGCTGACTCAGACGCTGGTGCCAACCGTTCGGCGATGGTCGGCGTCTTCGCCGCGAGGCTCGATTCGATGACCGCCTGCGCCTCCTTGGCGCCGAAGGCCGTGGCGATCGCCAGCGCGTCGCGTCCGAAGTGATCCGTGGCCTCGAGCGTGACACCCGCATCGATCAGCATGCCGCAGATGGCCGCCTTGTTGCGCGACGCCGCGATCATGAGAGGCGTGAAGCCGCGCTCGTCGCGCCATTCCAGGTCGTCGCCTCGGGCGATGTGCACACGCACGGCGCTCTCGACACCGGCCGACACGGCGGTGCGCAGGAGCCGGTTCACCGGCCGCGGAGCGGGCAGGGTGTCCGGCATCGCGCTCATGCGCGGCTCTCCATGCCGCGCGGCTCGGCATGTCGACGAGCGCGAGCACCCATCGGTTCCTCCCCGGCGCGGCCCGGTCGCTTCGTCGCGCCGCGCCGTGCTTCGTTCCCCGTGGCCATGTGGGCTCTTTTCTAAAGGATGGACAAATTCTACAGAGCGGGACCTCGGTAGTCTGTGAATTCCGGCAGGTTTCTACTCCTAGATTTCCCAGCTACCCGAGAATGGGAAATCGCACGAGAGGATCCCGCCAGCATCGGCATCCCCCGCCACTGTTGCCATCTTTGCAACCTCCGAGCTCAGGCGGTGAGCCACCCGGTCAGGCAGCCGAAGCCCGCGGCTTCATTTTCGGGTCACGTGGATCGCCTCCTGCCCGTAGAGGATGACCGACCGATCCGTCGGGGTCTCCGGCCAAAGCGGGTGCGGAATCCCCCTCAGCGACAAGGGAAGTTCAACCTCCGCATCGAATGGCGCGCGGCGCCACGGCTCGAACGTGTGGGTCGGGTATTCGAAATTGCCTTGGCGATCCCAAGTGATCATGAAGGCGACAGGGAAGAACTTCAGGAACCACATCGCGAACGGCGTCCCGCTCGTCAAATCCAAATACGAGACGTCCCGGGCCATGACATGCGACTGGAACGGGTATGCCCAATAGAAGGCGTTGAGGCCGCTGGGCAGCGGCAGGGTCTCGTCAAGGAAGTAGTCGCGGATTTCCTCCGTCATCGGCCCCTTCGGGTAACGATCCACCCCTTGCGCCGCGATGTGGCCAATCAACGATCTGAGGATCGACTGGGGCCGGCCGCGGACGCTGATCGTAGGCGGCAGCACGAGTTGACTACGCAGGTGAAGCGCCACCGCGTTGACGAAGGCGATGAAGTGGGAATCGTTGATCTTTCCGAGCTTCGTGTTGTTGCATCGGTGGCAGAGGGTGCGGTATTTGACGCCGTTCTGGGATCGCCGCCCTTGGGATGGCGTCCTATCCGCAGAGACGTGCGTCGAGATGTGACGGATCTCGACCTGGGTCGGGCGATAGCAGCCTTTGGGCGGGGTATGGTCTTCGGTCAAGGGGCCGAACTCGCCGCAGATATTGCAGCGCCCGGTCTTCGGACCCCAGGTCTTGATTTCGATTGGCATGTTCCTGCGCGATGGCTCGTGTCCGCATCCCCGCGTCCTCTATATCAACAACGGAATCTGGGCGCGAAACCCGACATGAGGCGCGAGCGACACGTCGACTGTCACTGTCAATCGTTATCAGAGCGCCTGGCACGAGTTGCCTGCGCGATCAGCTCGCGCCGTTGAGCCTCGCTCGCGGCTTTCTGGTCGCCGCTACGTGGGCGCGCAAGTCCTCGACTTCTGACATCGATTTCATGAGATGCAGCATTCGATGGCAATTCGCGCACACCAACGCGATCTCGGTGACTTTCGTCCGCGTCTTTCCGGTCAGGCTCTTGACTGGGACGGTGTGATGACCCTCGATATATCCAGCGCCCTCTTTGCCGAATTGGACCGCGAAATCAAAGGAGCACACTTCGCATTCCAGCTTGCCGGTCTTCTCGAACCTATGCGCCTTCGCTCGCCTGATGAGCTTCCGGCTTCGCTCTTTCGAGCGGTGCAGCCTGTAGTGCGCTTTGCCTTCTGGGTAGTCCTCGCCGTCGTCGCCGGTGCCGCCGCCGCCGGGAGGAAATTTTTTGAGGGACGCCTCGTCGTCCCAAAGTGTCAGCACAGTGTTGCCCTGGGGCGGCAGCCTGCCGCCGAGAAAACCCCGGATGTCCGCGTCGATCTCGGTGAGCTTTCGAAATTTCTTGACCGTGAATTTCACGGCGCCGAATCGGTCATCGCGTTTCGGGATCGCATCCAGAACGCCCGCATGGAGTGCACGTGGATAGCCGCCCTTGGCCGTTGGATGCGGAAGGAGAACGAAGATGGCGTCACCCCTCTCCGCGGCGCGTCCCTCAGCGAAGATCCAGTGGCCTGACTCGTCGTTCTGCAGGAATTCCCGATTCATCTTGTCGTGCTCGGGCTTGCCTGTCACGAGGAAGCCTCTTCCGCATTCGTCCAGTCGCCGGTCGTCGCGAAAATCGAGGATTGAAGCGCTCTGATGCGCTTGGTTCATTGCGGCCTGCCCGATCTTCGGGACGATCTTGAAGCCAAGCGTCGTGATCGCTTGGTGCCAAGGCCCGTCGAAGGCCCCTGGGAAGTCCCCTGGCTCCAGGACTTCGCCGGTTGCAAGCCAGTTGGCGATTGCGCAGATGGCCTTGGGCGGATAGCGACCTCGGCCGATCCGCACGTCATACCGGGTGCTGTTCCCAAAGCCACCCCATTTGGGCTCTGCGATCCAAATTCGCGCAGCATCTTCAACATGGTCGCGGGTGATGGCTGATTTCGGTGGGCTCGTCATCGTGCGGATCCGTTGGTTGGGTGGGCCAGGCCTTGACGCGGCCATCAGACGCTGTCGCTGCTTGCGTTCTTAGCGGGTCGAACTTCCGGTTGAGTCTAACCGCCTAGTAATTTGTTTTGCGCCTCGCGTGGCGGGGGGCTGTCAGACATCGATCCCCTGCTGGCCGAGTAGGCGGGTGCTCCGGGCCGAGCCGTATCTTCAGCCCACCTTGTCCACCACCACCTCGCGCACGGTCGCCGCGAGCCCCGTGGTCAAGCACTCTCACGCCGTGTCGATGGGGTACCCACCCAACGTCTTCAACGCCGCAGGCTAGCTGCACATTTTGGCGCGGCTGAAGGTCTGCATTGCCGCGGCAGCCGCCGCCCGGCGCCGCCTGCCGGACGGCTGCACCCGCTGCATAGCAGTCTTGACGGTACGGGTCACCGCTCAGCGCATAGGGTGCTTCGCGTCGTCAACTAGCGGGCGTCCCGAAGCGCACCTCTGGCTATTTTTTGATCAGCTTCAGCGCCAGCTGCGACAGGATGCCCGCGTTCACGGTGCAGTCGCCTTCGGTCTTGCCGCCAAGCTTGCACGCGTCAACGTAGGCCGACATCGAGTCGAAGCATTTGCCCATGAGCCGAATCGCGGAGTCGCCTCCGTCAGAAGAGGTGTAGTCACCTAGCGGAGCCTGCTCCTTCAAGCACGAGGCGTAGCTCGTTGTCGCAGCGTCGAACCTCGCCTTCCAGGCACTGTTTGACGCCGCGGTCAGCGAACCGGAAACCGATCCTGATTGGGCTGCGGTTGCGACAGGCGCTACGGGTTGCGCGGCATCTGACACTGGTGTCTGCGCCGGCGCAGGCGCAAGCTTTCCGCACTCAGCCACTCCGGCCTTGCCGTCGTCGACCTCCATATCGACCTCCGACGATGCGCCGCCGGAGCCCTCCGAGTGCCACCACACGACGATCATTGGTTGGCGACCGTCGTGCTTGGCCCGGTAGACAACAGTCATCTCCCCGCCTTCTGGCGTCTTACACAGCACGTCGGCCAGGATGCCTGCATCTGCCAACGATTTGGCCGGTGGATCGAAGGCGCAGCCGGTGTACGGGGTGCCGAAGCACTGCTCGTCGCCGCCGGGCGTAAGTTCGATACGCTCGACACCAAACTTCGGGCTCATTCTGGACGTGTAGGTGACTCCCCAGCCAAGTTCTTCCTTGCGCTGGTGCAGTACCGTGGATATTCCGCCCTGGACGTTCACCCGTGCCACGCCGCGGCGCCTGGTCGACTCGCCGGCACCCTGAATCCCCGTCTCATAACCGGTGGACTTCCAGACGATGTTGGCGTTGTTGGCCTGGAAATCCCAGGGGATTGTCGTCGTGCCGCCCTCGGGCATCAGCTGCAGCACCAGCTGTCCCAGCTCCTGGGACTGCACCGCCTGAAGCGATGCCGGGTAGGTCGGGAGCTCGGGCTTCTTCTGCTGCGTGCAGGCAGCCAACGCAACCCCTGCGATGACGATGGAAGTGGTTCGGCGCATCCAGGCCGCGGTCGGCCGCACCGCCTCAAGCTTGTTGTTCATCCAGTTCTCCTCGACGAACATTCTTGCCGAAAACCGGGTAGTCGATGAGTCGCTCTTCCAATGTCGGAGCCCACGACTTGGTGCCGCTGAGCTTTGTCGCCTGAATTGCTAACGGCCGCGGTCTCCCCACGCCAGCCATTGGGTCGCCGGAGGAGCGGTCGCTGCGAATGAACTCGTCTTGGTCAGCAATGCAGCGACTGCCGTCGTCAGGCCGGCCGCATCGACCGGCAGGTTCCGCTGCATAGCTGACCTACGTACATGTTTGCGATCGGGCGCTGCCGAACCTGCGACCGCAGGCTTGTCGGCGACCGTAGCTGCTGGAGTCGGGTGCCCATCCGATGTTGACGAGCTTGGCAAACATCCGGATGAGATCAGCGGCACCTGCGCTCGCCATGATTGCCGTGGCGAGCATCAGTTCGGAGTGACGGCGGCAAGCTATCGCGGCTCGACGATGGCCTTGCAAACTTGGTTCAAGGACGCTCACCGGGACGCTGTGGCTCGGGATATGAACGTGCAGTGCGACAACCACGGCTTCACGCTGTCGCTACTGCACCTGTCGCCCAATTACGCGGCTTGGCCGCCGCGGCCAGCTCAAGAATGACGCGGCGGCCGAGGATCCGACGACATTTAGGGTTTTGGCGCCCGTCTCGGCGCCTGCGGACGATCGTCCGTCCGATGGCAGGCAGCTTTGACATGACAGAATCTTGACGGGCGCTCTCGGGGCGACACGACGCGTCCTAACTTGTTGATCTTCCTGAGCCGGGCAACGCGTTCGAATCCCGCCACCCTCACAAATTTATTCGATAGCGTAAGCCGGATTCGCCCCAACAGATCGTGTTCGGTTTAGACAGCTTCGTGACAGGCACCCATGAACTAGGGGCGCGAATGTGATGGAGACACTTTTCACTTTTTGGCATTGCTATCAGACTCTGCCTGCTGAGCTTTGATCACCTGAATCGGTGGTGATGGTTAACCTGATTGAAAGAATCGCAAAGGGCAGATTCTTAAACGTTGAGACCTACCTGCAGAAAACATCTTGCCTGTCGGAGGTATTTTCGCAGTTGATCTTCTAGGCTACTTTGGGGTACAAGCATGCGAATTGTTTATTCGGCTGTAGGCCTTTGCGGGGCATGTATTTTGACATCGTGCGTCCCGGCACACGTCAACAGCAGCTGCATTGCTGCCTTTCATTGTGCTCAACTGATTCAAGCCAATAATCCTGGCTGCAAATACCAAGGCAATGAGAGCACTGCGGCAATGAATCTTGATAATCCCGACGGGGGTCATAGAGCTATAGTCGCCCACATCGTCGGCACAGGTATCCATCAGGGTAAAACTCTAGCCGATGCAAGAAGTGATATTTACCAAGAAATATTGGCGGGGCAGGCAAACGATAAGCTAGTTGGCTGTGACTATACTCCTGATACAAGTACACAAAACGGCGGAACAATCGACTGGTCCTACTCCATAGTAGATGCATGTTTTGAGGGTGTAAATTGCCCGCAACCGGTGGTCGCGCCTGCGGGTACGAGGCACAATACCTGCGAGCAATCGTGTAAGAATGGTGATCCAAATTGCCTCGTAGCAGATTTGAGAAGCGCGCCGTCGAATTTGCAAACAAGCCTGGGAAATTTTGAAAGTGACTTGCTTTCGGTCCAAAATTTTCCGGCATACGTTGACACATCTGATCTAGTGAAATTTGTAAACCAAATAAATGGCGACATGAACTGCACTCGGGATCCATTTAACATCCTCGATGCAAGTGGCCATTTTGAAAATGGGGGAGGGAGCTGCGATTTTGCGGTAAAAACGACAGGCGCCAGCCCCGTGGTATATCAAATCAGCTTCCCTGGGAAGTGGACTGGCACATTTGCCAAGTTAGGCAATGCTTATGTTGTTGTGTCGCCTGATGATTCCCACAATCCCTCATTCGAAATAATATCAACGGGTGAGACTGATCCAATTAATGAGGTCGACGGAGACTCTCAGAAAATGCTTTTCTCCGGTGCAAAATATTATTGCGCGCTAGTGAAAATGAGCCACTAGTCCTGATTTGTTTACGACGAAGGCTAGGCAATTTGAGCATCGATGAGGCAGTGCAATGGAGCATGGGAGCTGGCCGCGGTGCTTCGCGACACCCTTTTCTACTTCAATAATGTTCGAATACTCAATGACAGCGGCGCTCAATGAACTCATCGAACAGCGCGAAACCCTGGAGCGATTCAGAATGCAAGACAGACCAGCATGGTTCAAGCGCTAGCGGAAATTCGACGACTCTTGCCCGAGCATGGCCTAAACCAATGAGAATATTCCCTCGTGATTGAATGTCCAGAAAAGGGGGGCGCTCATGGGAATCAAGGTCGTCCCGAAGTACCGCAATTTGAGCTTTGGTGCTTCTTGGACGACTTTGCGACCTCTGGATTGGCCCAGTAGAGATGTTGAATATGAGCAGGGTGCGCGCGAGCGCGGTCCGGTGAAGGCCGTCAGGGTGTTGGCGCCGATGCAGAAGTGAGCCACTTTTGGGCCTTGTGCCGACGACCCCGTGAGCCACATGGGGCAACCTCTGACCCGCATGCCCGTTGGACGCCAGGGCTGATCAAGTGGCGCAGTCGAAGGTCGGCGCGGTGGCTCACTCCGGCATCGGCGCCAACACACGACCGCCGTCCTCGGCGGAAGGGTAGGTTGGCACCGCATCGACTAGCTGGTCGATCGCTTCAGCGGCTTGCGGGGGTTGAAGCTGGTACGAGTTGTTGACCAGGACTCGCCAAAATTCGTCTTGTGCGCGCGGCCCGTGTCTCAGCGAGAACTGATCGGAGCCGAGAACGTCTTTCACGGTTCTCTCGCCCGAGATGATGGCGGCGACAGCTTCCTGGTAGAGCCGGAAGGTCTCGACGGCGGTAGGCGCCGTGAAGCGCACGATCAGCTTCAAATAGTTCTCGAGGTTGCGGCTACCCGTGTTGAAGCAGGCGCGCGAACGCATCGCACTCTCGTCAGGCTGATGGAAGTTGTTGAATTCGAGTGCGCTGAGGTCAAAAAGCTGACTGACAAGAAATTTCGCTGACTCGTCCAAAGTCTTGACGTACTCGTCGAAGCCCTCTGCGTTGCGGAGATTCGCTTTGGAGGGATCGTCTCCGCGCTTCAGGGAAAGCGTCCCCGAACGGTGCTCTGTCTCTTCAGCGTAGATATTCCGAAACACTCCTGGGTACCGTAGGTGCAGCAGTACAAGGTTCACGAGGTCGTGTGGGCTGAAATCGCCGCGCCCAAGGTCGAACTTGTCCAACTGCATGAGGAGCATTGCGTTGACAAAACGCTTGAGCTTGCGCAGGTCACCAAGCAAGGGTGCGTAGCGGTGAGCGTCTTTGCCAGCGATCAACTCAGCGACGATGGTCATCACGCCTGAGAGCTCGAACATCGTGTCCGCCGGGATGAGCGAGAAGCGCAAGGCATCCTGACCTGCCCCGTTTGACTCCCATAGAGACTTCGTCAATTTACGGAACACCGATACTGAGTTAAAAGTTAGTGCTCAACAAACAGGGAGCTTTGAAATTGGAAAAGCAGAATGCGAGTTCTTCGCAGGAACGTCGAGGCATTTACCGTATCGAACTACCTGGAGACGATCCATGGACAATAGACGAGTGGACAGACTTCCCGCGGGCGTTTGAGCAGTGCTACTGCTTCCTGTACGTTTTTGACAATGATTTCAAGCTTAGACGGCCGGACCTCCCCGACCACGTAATACGGAGCCTCCCGTACGAGGGAGGCTTCAGCTACGTGAATTTCTTTCGTGGACTACGCGAGTCGCTGCCATCTAGCGCGGTGCCCAAGCTTCATGCCGTCCACAAGGCATCTTCAGGCCTTATGGAGCTCCTGCTCAATCCGACTGTCGCTACAGGAGTAGCAACAAGTGCGCTCGCAGCGCTAAAGGCCGGAGAACTTCTTATCCAAGCGGCCAAGAGAGCGAGGAAGGCCCTTGACGAATACAAGCGCGGCGGCATCGCAGCTTCTGCTGCTTCGATGCGAGAGCTTACGAAGTGCAAGAAGGAACTCGCGGCACTTCTTGGACTGAAGTCGGTAGAAGCGCTCGACAAGTTGACCGGAGGTCCAGAGCTGACCGTAAAACTCCTGCTCGCCTATCACCGACGTTTGGATAAGCTCGTCGATGAAATCAAGAAAGGCAAGATTGTGCTTCCGCTTCCCTGACATGCGAGTCAGTCATGTGAACTCAATTGCGTACCACGTGTTCCAGTATTCTTGGTGCGGGTCGCCAGTCCAGATCCACCCGTCGGCTCCCGAGTCATCATCACGCGTCTCAAGGTGATTTCCAGCGGCTTCGGCCTCCTGCCAGGGCGGGGAGACTGCTTTCCAGCGTCCGGAAATTCCGAATGTACGAGATGCCGGGTCAGGCGCTATGCTGTATATCGGCTGTGGGTTGAACCCGTTAGGCCCTTGCAAAAGGCTCCAATTGTCCGCTACGTTGATCCATAGCTTGAAGCTCATGTTCTCGGAACGGTATTGCTTCGCAGTCATATTTAGGCCGCGCCCCGCAGGAACGTCAAAAGGAGCAATGTATGCACCGCCAGGCCCAGCAACGACCGTAGATTCGACACCGTGTTGAGGGGTAGCATCAAGCGGACTAAGACGAGGCGGCTGCGGCGCGCGGATAGGCTTACGATCTTCGTGCATAGCGAACTCCAATGGGCTTTCGAGACAGATGATCAGACTTGACGCGGAACGATTACAGCCGCTTCTAACCTGCATGTCCAGTGCTTCCATCAGAACTGTCCTGCATCTGTCTCACAAGGGCCAACCCATATCCAAAGCGCGCAACTGGCAGCCAAAGGAGATCCGATCCGACGGTTAGCACAGGGCCACCGGTAGGAAGCTGAGGCTGTTTTGGTTCGCGCGATGCTGGCGAGCACGGCCAGTTCTTGACGAAGCGGTGCGCTTTCAATCGTGCTACTGACTTTGCGGCCGGCATATGAGGTTTGATTGAAAGTTTGCTGCGAAAGCGCACGACGTCTGCAATGCAGCGGGAGCCGACCTCCGTCTGGCGAGGACCAACGGCAGGTCTCGCACGCACAGTGACTACTCGAGTGAGCGCGTGCGGCGTCTGGACGGGCCGGCATTGCACGCCCGAGCCCCCCGGACTGGCCGCGCCCGCCCAAATCAAGGCAGCGCGGATCGACGACGTGCGAAGCGCTGGACGGCCGCCATGCGCTGGCGCTGCTCCGTGGTGACGTAGGCGCTCGTGGTGTTGAGCGACGCATGCCCGAGCAACTCCTTAACCGCCACGAGCGGCACATCGCCGCTCGCCAGCGCATGGCTCGCGCTGGTGTGACGCAGCCAGTGGGTCGTCGCCCGCCCAAACCGCTCCGCACCTCGGACGTCGCCGGCGGCCAGCAACTCGCGACTGCACTCCTCGAAGAACTGCTTCATCTGCTCGCCCAGCGTCGTGGCTGAAATCCCCAGCCGACCGTCGCGCGTCAGATCGACCAGGTTGGGGGCCCGCTCGTGCGCGTCGACGAGGCGCCCGATTAGAAACGTCCCTGAGTTGCCGATGTCGCGCGGCTCGGGCTTGAGTCCGCGGGCGACCAGGTACGCCCGCAGCAACTGGATCACATCGTCCGGGACAGGCACGACGCGCAACTTGTCACCCTTGCCGACCACCGTCAACTCGAACCCCTCGACGCCAGGCTCGTCGCCCTCCCCCGGATACTCCACCCAGCTCAGGTGGTCGACCTTGGCTGCAACGGCTTCCGAGATGCGCAGGCCCGTCGCATAGAACAGGCTCAACGCGAACCGAAGCCGCAGGCTCGCCGAATCCGACCCCTTCGCCGCCGCGCGCTCGTTCAGGAACTTCCACTGCGCCTGCGTGAAGGCCCGACCCACGTTCATGGTCTGCACGGCGCTGTTGGGCACCGTGATGTGCGACCAGGCGTTGCCCACCAGGTAAGCCTGATCCTGGAGGTAGGCGAACAGGTTGCGCAGCACCATGATCGCGCGCCGCTGCGCCACGATGCCCAGCGGCCCCTCGAACGGACGCCACAGCGGCGACCAGCGCGGCCGCGATCTCGGTCCGCACCAGCGCGAGCGGGGCTGCGGGTCGGCCAGGAAGTCGCGGTACTCGATGCAGTCCTCGTGCGTGAGGGACGACAGCGCCTTGCGCTTTTGCAGCGTCGCCCACAGCATGAACCGCTCAGCCTCGGTGCGGTACGCTCGCTGCGTGTTGGACAAGTTCTCGAGCCAGTCGGCCGGGCCCTCGATGCCCGTGGAGCGCTGGGTCCGGCGCCCCGCCGCCCTCTCCTTCTGGGCTTGCGTGGGCCCGCGCTTGGCGCGCAACCAGGCCAGCACGGCGGCGTAGTCCGTTGTCGCCTTCAGAAGGCATTGCGACTGCGGACGCCGGTAGACGCCGGCGCGGCCATCGAGGTCTTCTGGCGGGATGAACTTCTCGATCGGCCGGATGTCGGTGGCCGGCTGCACCACCGCGGCGAGCTCGTGCTTGAAGAGCTTGCTGCGTTTGACCTCGACGTGGGAGCCGATGGTGAGCTCCAACGGGGCTCTGTTCTCGTGCAGCCAAGCGACCAAACGGGCGCCCTTGACCGCTCCCAGGCCTCGGATCGAGCCGTGCCATTGACGGCCGACGCCGTTGATGCGGTCGACCAGCTGCGCGATGGTGAAGATGTCGGCGGCCTCCAGCTTGGCGACCACGGTCGGGTGGAACCAGGCTGCGACCGCGTCGCCGGCGCGCGGCGGCTGTGCGACCAGTGTCTCGAGCCAGCGCAAAGCCTCGAGCTGACGCTCGATCAGCGCCGCGCGCTTGCGCTGGCGCGCGTTCGCCGCGCCATACTCGGCCTCGTAGGCGGCGATCTGATCGGCCTCGCGCTCGTCTTCGAGGCCACGTTCTTGCGCGAACTCTTCGAGGCTGGGCAGCTGCAGCGCGCGCGCGCCGATGCGGCTCGCGTCGAGTCTCAGCAGCCGGGCCGTGCCGAAGCGCTGCTCCTTGGCGGCCGCGCGCGAGAACTCCGAACGGATCCAAGCCAGCGTGTTGGCGACCAGACGCGGATCCGATGACTCGCCCTCGATGATCATGAAGCGCTGCCAGCTCTCGCTCAGGCTGATGCCTTGCGCCAGCGATCGCATGAAGGCGAAGTGGGCTGGCCCCAACTGGCGGCGCCGCGCCAGGGAGACCCGCCGCGTCGAGTTGGCTTTGGTGGCGAGATCAGTCATGACGGCGTGTGTGTAAGCACGTGGCCCGGCGACCCACCACTGCCCCGCTGGCTGGCCGAGCCGGATCTGGCCAGGTCATGCAGTCGCTCTTGGAGCTTGGACCAACGCCGCTCGACCTGCTTGCCCTTGACGGCCATGGCCAGTGCGCGCTTCTGACCCACCAGCACCACGAGCTTCTTGCCGCGGGTGATGCCGGTGTAGATCAGGTTGCGCTTGAGCATCATGTAGTGCTGGGTCGACACGGGGATGACCACGATCGGGTACTCGGAGCCCTGGGATTTATGGATCGTCGTCGCGTAGCAGAGCACGAGTTCGTCGAGCTCGCCAAACGGGTAGATGACGGTGCGGCCATCGAAATCGACGGCGAGTTCCTCTTCCTCCCGGTCGATGGCCAGCACGAAGCCGATGTCGCCGTTGAAGACGTCGCGGTCGTAGTTGTTCTCGATCTGCATGACTTTGTCGGCCACCGAGAACGCGGTACCGAACTTCTCGACGCTGTGCTCGCCGGGCGGATTGAGGGCGGCTTGCAACGCCTGGTTGATGCCGCGCGCGCCGGTGAGGCCGCGGTTCATCGGACACAGCACCTGGATGTCGCGCACGGGGTCGGCGCGGAATTTCGCGGGCAGGCGTGTCTTGACCAGGTCGACGACAACGTGGGCGATGTCTTCCGGCTCTTCGGCGGGTACCAAATAGAAGTCCGAGGGCTCGCCCTTGCCCGGCAGCGTCGGAAAGAGCCCCTGGCGGATCTGATGGGCGCTGCGCACGATGCGCGAGGTGGCCGCCTGCCGAAACACCTCCGTCAGACGGATGACGGTCACCGCCCCGGAGTCGATGAGGTCGGCCAGCACCTGACCGGGCCCGACCGACGGCAGCTGATCGACGTCGCCCACGAAGATGACGGCCGTGTCGGTAGCTACCGCCTTGAGGAGCTGGTTGGCCAACGGGACGTCGATCATGGAGCACTCGTCGGCGACGAGCAGGTCCGCCGCCAGCGGCGACTCCTCGTTGCGTTTGAACTGCCCCGTCTTCGGATCGATCTCGAGCAGCCGGTGGATCGTCTTGGCTTCCAACGCTGTCGACTCGCTCAGGCGCTTGGCGGCGCGACCCGTCGGTGCACACAGCAATGCGTTGACCCGCTTGGCTCTCAAGATCGTCAGGATCGAGTTGACCAACGTCGTCTTGCCCACCCCCGGGCCGCCGGTGATGACCAGGAGTTTGGAGGTCAGCGCCAGGCGCACGGCCTCTTGCTGGCTGGGTGCGAGCGTGATGCCGAGCTTCTTCTCGACCCATGGGATCGCCTGATCGGCCTCCACGTGCGGCCAGGTCGGCTTGCCCGCGCTCAGGCGTCGAACATGGTCGGCGATCGAACGCTCCGCCTGGTACAGCGGCGCAAGGAAAACGCACGGCGCGCCGTCGACCGTGTCCGCCACCAGGACGTCCTCCGCCAGTTCCTCGTCGATGGCCAACTCGATCGGGTCCGCGGCGATCTCAAGGAGCTTGACCGCGAGCTCGACGAGCTCCGGACGCGGCAGCCCGCAGTGACCTTGCGACGAGGCTTCCGCCAATGCGTAGGAGACGCCGGCGCGTGCGCGCAGCGGGGAGTCGAGGGCAATGCCCATTTTCTGGGCGATGGTGTCGGCCGACAGAAACCCGATGCCTCGGATGTCTTTGGCGAGCCGGTACGGGTTCTCGCGAACGATGGCGATCGCGTCCTGACCGTAGGTCTTGAAGATGCGCACCGACTTCGAGGTCGACACGCCGTGCGCGTGCAGGAACACCATGATCTCGCGGATGACCTTCTGGTCGGCCCAGCCGGACGTGATCTTCTTGGCGCGCTTGGGGCCGATGCCCGCGACTTCGTTCAGCCGGTCGGGCATCGTCTCGATCACCTCGAACACGGCCAGGCCGAAGGCCGCGACGAGCCGGCCGGCGTAGGCCGGACCGATGCCCTTGACCATGCCCGAACCGAGATATCGTTCGATACCGCTGAGCGTGTGGGGCGGCGCGATCTTGACGAAGACGGCCTTGAACTGGCGCCCGTGTTCGCGGTCGGTGACCCAGTTGCCGGAGGCCGTCGCGTACTCACCCGGGGTCACGCTGGGAGCGTGGCCCACGAGGGTGATGAGGTCGCGCTCGCCGCGCACGTTCAACCGAAGAACGCAAAACCCCGTCTCTTCGTTGTGGAAGGTGACGCGCTCGACCAACCCGGCCAATTGATCGAGAGGCGCGCGAGGTTCGATGGCGCTCACGTCTCTCGCCCCACCGCAAGAGCACCCGCACCCGCACCAGCGCCTTCGCCGCCCTGCCCGATCGAGCCCTGCCCTGCCGCACCCTCCCCGCTCGAACCGAGCGCGAGCGTGCGCGGTCGCGCAATGCGCAGCAGCGCCTCGTCGAAACGGAGTTCGCGAACCCCCAAGGCGTTCACCGTGCCGGCGCCCTCGTCGACGAGTGCTTGGGCTAGTCGCGACAGTGCCGTGCCGTTGCGATCGACGATCTCGCGCAGCTCGCGCACGGACGCCAACGGACCCAGCACTGCGCGCGCAACGCCCAGCGGCAGGATCACCGTCACGGTGGGCGCAGGGCGCTGCTCCCAGAGCACGAGCGTGGTGCCGCCCACCACCGCCGCCGGCCCAAGCCGCAACGCCGGCGTGGCTCGTTGGCCGTTCCGCTCGAGGGTTCGAGCGATGCACGCCACCCCGTCTTCCAGGAGCGCCTGGTCGCGAACCGGATCCGGCATCAACGCGTCCTGGCGCCGATAGGACAGCGGGACAAAGCCGCCGCCCTCCAACACATAGAAGGACAGCTGCACGGCACCGACCGTCGCCCGTTGCCGCGCGAGGTCGACGTCCCACGGGATGGCGGGTCCGCCGCGCATGCGCACGCGCTCCAGCATCGCGTCGATGCCGAGCGTATAGAAGCGCTGGGCGGCCACAGCAGTGCCGCCGTCGGCGCCAGTCAGCGGCGCGTCCTGGGGACGCCAAGCGAGTGCGGCGTGCTGCAGACGCTGCCAGGCGCGCAGGGTCGCGGCGACCGCACCAGGAACGCCGGCGCCCTCCCCTGCTCCATCCTCTTCAAGCCAGCGCCGCACGGTGCGCGGGTTCGCCCCCAGCAACTGTGCGAGTTCGGTTTGTGTGAGCCCAAATCCCTGAATGTGCTCACGCAGTTCGACGGGCGTCATCGGCCCCGCGCCAGCGTCGACGGCGCTTGTCATGCCGCGGGTGGCTTCGACTCGCAGGCGGCCGCGCCGGCCACCGATGGCCGCCCTGCCCTGGCCTCCAGCGCGATCGCTGTGCGTTCGATGCGGGCCCAGGCGAAGTGCGACGACAGGCCGACGGCGTGACAGGCGGGCGTGGCTTCGAGGCGGAGGGGCGGCATCGGCATGAACGGCGGTGAGGTCAGTGCGGCGATCGTAGCGGCAATGCGCCCTGCATCACTAGGGCGTGGCGCCCTTTTTGTGGCGCGTTTCAAAACCGGGGGTGCTTTTTGGGCTTTTCCACCGCCAATGATAACAAGACGTATCAATGCTTAGAAGGGGTGTGAGTATGTACTCTCAAATTGGGTTGGTGCGATCGATGAGCCGGCAACACATCGGGAACCAACCGTTCGCCTCGGGCCTCGCTGAAGGTCGTGTCTCGAGCGCGGCGGCATGCTGCGGTGCCTTGAACGACGAGCGCACCTTCGAGTAGTTTGAGAACATGAATCCTCTATCCCGCGACGAGTTCAGCCGTATGAGCCCGCCGGAACGTCTCGCCGTCATCGGCGAGCTCTGGGACATCATGACCGATGCTGAGTTGGCGCTGTCACCGGCGCAATAGCGCGAGCTCACGCGGCGCCTGGCCAGCTTCGATCAGGACAAGTCGCAGGCCGTCACTTGGGAAAGCCTCAAAACGGAACTCGCCTCTCGGGCCTCTTGACGCGCGGGCGTTCACGCGGCCTCTTCTTCTTGATCGGCGCTTGGACTACCAGGCTGACGACATCGGGCACCCAAGCGTCACTCATCGCCCGCCCCGGGACCGCCGAACCAGCCGGGCTTGCGGTGCAGGCGGGTCGGTCGCTCAAGTCGCCGAACCATCGATTGCCTCGATGTCGGGGTTCGCTGCCAGAAACGCCTGCCATTGGGGATCGTCGACAAGCCGCGGGTAGCTGCCCGGCGTCACCAGCGCGAGATCGATGGTCGTCTTGTGCTCGTGCCAGAGCGCGAAGACCCGGCCGGGCTGGTTGCGGTGGAACGACTCCCAGCTCAGGCCGTGCACCACGTCGTGGAACCTTTGGTGCAAGGTCAGCGCGGCCTCTTGGTAAACCCCGTAGCCGCCCCACGGCCGCTGGCCACCAGAGAGTCCGAGTCGGTGCCGGTTCTTGCCATCGATGGGCAGGAAAAGCGCCGGTTTCAGAAAGCCGTAGCGCGCCACGCGGTACTCGGCGGCCCTGTCCTGGCGCCAAGTGCAGTGGTCGCCGTCGCCCGCCTGCAGGATGAGGCACTCCGTTGCCACAGCGGGCAAGTTGTCGCCGATGTACAGGACCGCAAACGCGTCCTTGTGGCCGGCCGGCGGATCGACGCGGAGGTTGCGAAACGCCGGCGGCGGTTCGGCCCATTCACCCCCGGGGTGCTTGAACAAGCGCACCAAGTTCTGACTGCCCGGGTCGAGCAACTCTAGCTCGAGATCGCGCGCAGAACAGGTCGACGCCAGGCTCATGCTGCGTCCACCGCCGCGGTGGTCTGCGCCGCGCGCATGACCGCGTCGAGCCGCTCGGTCGCGGGTGCGCCAAGGAGTGCCCGCACCTCGGGCTCGAGGTCACGCGGGGTCGTCAGGCGTCCGAGCAAGACTTCGATGGGCGTGAGGCCGCCCAGCAGGTCGGTGCGTCCGCTGAAGAACGCATACGCGAGCGTGCTGCTGGCGCGCGTGCCGTCTGGGCTGGCCAGTGCAGCGAGCGTCTTGGCCAGGGGCTCGCCTGCGATGCCGGGCCACGCCTGGAACGCCGGGTATTCGACGCCGCGCCGGCGCCCGGGACGCAGGATGGAGAAGAGTTCGCCGGCGCGCTCGCGTCCGCGCACCGTCTGGTCACTCACCCCGAGCGCCTGCCCGAGTTCGAGGGCCGTCAGCGGCGCGGTCGCAGCCGGCTGGCTCCCGAAGGCCTCGGGCACAGCGTCGATCTCCAGGGTCTCCGTGCGCTGGAAGTCTCCCTGCAGTTGCACCGCACGCGCGACGGCCTGCAGCTCGATCCAGTTTTCGAGCAACGCGAGCGTGCCGATCGGCAAGCCCTCTTTCTCAAGCGCCTTGCGGTATTCGGTGCCGGCCACCCGTAGGGCATCATCGATGGCCAGGGGTACTTCGGCGGCGACGGGCGCCGCGCCCACCTCTTCCATCTTGTCGACCAACTCACGTGCGAGCTGACGATGCAGCTTGCCGGTGCCCAAGCCCACATTGACCATGGTCGTTGTCTTGGCGGCAATGGCCCGGGTAACGCCGCGCACGGCGCGCTCCAGACTGCTGTCCTGACCTGGCGCGTTGGCTGACGCACCCGACGATGCGGCCACTGCGATCGAGGCGCCCAGTTCGGTGCGGCGCAAAAAGGCGGGGATGCTGAGCTCGTTCATGTGACGCTCCCGGAGCGATGCGAATGTCAGCAGCCTAACATGGTTTGGTAGTTAGCGTAATTAGCCTAGCCTTTGGCTGATTCCGATTCCTGATTGCTTCTAGCAGACTCGAACGACGCTCCAGGTTACCGTCAGCCCTCTGCTGCGCGGGCGCGTTCAGCGGTGCGAACTCGAGGGGCATTCCTCGGCCAAGTTACGGATATACCTCAGCCGTCGCCCATCTCGGCTGCCACTTCGAGTAACTGCTCGGGAGTCGGCTTGTCCCAACCGTCACCATAGGCACCGGCCGCGAAGTACTTGACCATCTCCTGGATGACCAACGGGTGCTGCCAGCCACTCGTGACTAGGCGCTTGCGGATCGATGGATGCACTTTCCGGGCCTCCATATCCTTGAGTAAGTGGTCCGCGAGCTGCGCTTGCTGTTCTTGGGACATCGAAGCGATATCGTCGATGAACCTCTCGCGCCGCCGGCGAAGCCACTCCTCGCGCCACTTCGCATGACGCTTCGCGTTCGTCTCTTTGGATGGCAGGGCAACGACTTCCGCCCTCGCGGCCTGCTCCTGAGCCTGCCGGTCTGCCTTTGCGGCCTCTCCGCTCATGATGGATCGCAGGTAACGGAAGTGATCCCGCAGCGGACTCGGGAAGGCGGTCGATATTCTGACTGCGAGCGCTTCGAGTCCGGTCGCCACAGCCGGAACTCCGTATTCCCCGGCCAACTGGTCGAGCTGGTCTTCATCGATGCCAAGTTCCTTCGCTCGCCCTACCAAAGTGAGGTCGACGGGCTCCGGGGGCTGCTTGAGCGCAAGGGATGCCTGGCGCTTCTTGCGAACCTCGAATTGAATCTCCGAGATGAACCGCCCTTCCCTGTGCTCAACGAGCTCGACCTCGATGTCGGTGATGGCGCAGACCTCTGCGATCGCAGGCTTGAGCGTGTCGCGCTTGAATATGCGGTACTCGATCTTGGAGCTTTTCTCGGTCTCAGGTTGCCCTGAAAGCACAGGGCGCCACCAGCGCCAGGCCTGCCTGGAAGTGCGTCCGATCTCCTTGTACCTGGTACAGATTTCGTAGAGCGCGATCCCGGCGTGCGACCGCAGCTGGCTGAGGATTTCGAGTTTGAGCCTCGCAAACACGGTTGGCTCGAGAAGCTCCTGCTTCAGATTGACCGCGTACGACCACTCGACCCACACCTGGCCACGCTCCTTGCTCAGCTTGGCGTGCGCAAGCAACCCGCTGACGTTCCAGTCGCTGCCCTCGCCTGAGGTCGGAGATTGCCACTCGACCGTTGTCGACACCATTGCGCGAAGATGCTTCTTGATGAGCGCGTGGTCATTGGAATCGAAGTCAATGCCCTTGACGATGCGCTCGAGGGGCGCTCGGAACACGTCGCGCTCGAGACCGGCTTCCTGAGCCTCATGCAGAAGGACGTTGTAGGCCTTGCGGCCCAACGACGTGATTCGGGTTGTTTTCGGAACGATCGCCAGGGTGTTCACTGGCTTACGTAGCTCATCGATCACCTGCGGTGGCCCGCCCGCACGTGAGATTGCGGCTTTGCCGTGGAGTTCAGAATCCTCCGGCGCCCGCTGTTGGGTTGATTTCTGAGCCATGTGCGTACTCTACTTGATGTGAGGCCGTGAATTCACGTGTCGGGGTGCTGAACGTCCCCCAGTTCTCTCCCGAAAACTCTCACGTGAACGAAGTCCCCTCGCGCTAGTTGCGCCGGGATTTGCCGATCTTTCCCACGGCATTGGAACCGGATGGCGTGACACGCCTGACCGGAAGACCTCCCGAAAACTCTCACATCTGGACGGATTCGATACGCTGGCGGGTGCCGCTACTTGCGAGGCGCGGGCAAAAGATGCTCTCGCTAGCCGAACAGGCCATTGCACCCATGGGAAGGCGCTAACGTTCGCCATTGACTCCTGAAAACTCTCACCTCAAGAGCTCCTCGGCAGCCACTCGAGATGATCCCTGGGTGCCTGACGGCGTTTGCGAGACAATCCCGTATGCACTCCGTGTGCTTCCTGAAGAGTCTCCAGGGTGTCCCGAGAACTCTCTCCCTTGTTCCTGAAAACTCTCCACACCCTCCTGAATACACTCCAAAAGATGGCGTAAGTCATTGTTTCTAAAGGAGAAAAGTTACTGTAAAGGTATTAAAGGGCTTAGAGGTTTTATACTTTCTAAACCCGAAACCGGGACAGAGAAGTTCTCCACAGGCCAAACCCTGCTCCTTGTTGAAGGCTTGACGTATAGAGTCGATTTGACGGGATTCAACTTTGCCGCCAACGGGCGTAAAATGCGCAGATCGTAGGATTTGCACCAAGGAGCGCCCATTGGACAGAATTGCATTCAAGCCGCCCGAGACGATCAGTCTCGGCGACATCGCTGCACAAGCCGCCAAGGCAACGTCGATGATGGAAGACATCCGGTCAGCGATGTTGAATCCGACGTCGCGAAAGGTGTCCCCGCTCTTCAATCTCACCCAGCTTGCGGCGATGTGCGGCCTGGAAAAGGGGTCGTTGAGTCACCGGATGGCAAAGGGTGACCTCCCCTCCGGAAACCTCAATGAGTCCGGGAGCCGGCGAGAGTTCACGCTGACCGAAGCGCGCACTTGGATTCGGGAATTGCACAAGGATCGCCTCCGGCCGCCCGGCGCGGAAGCCGTCACCATCAGTGTCGGCAATTTCAAGGGGGGCGTTGGCAAGACGACCACTGCGATGACACTGGCCCAAGGCCTGACGCTTCTGGGTCATCGTGTCCTGGTTATCGACACTGACCCGCAAGGCTCGCTCACGACATTGTTCGGGATTCTGCCGGACACGGAGGTCGACGAGCAGGACACGATCCTCCCGCTGTGCATGGGCTCCGAAACCTCGATTCGATATGCCATCAAACCGACGTACTGGGATGGTATTGACTTGGTTGCGGCGGCCCCGGTGCTGTTCGGAGCAGAATTTGCGCTACCCGCGCGTCAAACGCAGGAGCCGGGCTTCGAGTTCTGGAACGTCCTGAACTTCGGCATCGATGACGTTCGAGCCGACTACGACGTCATCGTCATCGACACGCCGCCAGCGCTCAGCTACACGACCATCAACGCCTTCATGGCGTCGAACGGCATTGTCATGCCGCTGCCGCCAAACGCGCTTGATTTCGCCAGTGCGGCCCAGTTCTGGTCGCTGTTTTCAGACCTGACCAATGAGTTGTTGGTGCAGCGCGGACTGTCCAAGGAGTTCGATTTCATCAGCATCTTGTTGTCGCGGGTCGATTCGTCGGATTCGACGGGCGCCATTGTTCGCCAATGGATTCAGTCGACTTATACGGACAAGGTGTTACCGGTCGAGATTCCGAAGACCGCGGTCACGGCGACGTCTTCGGCGGAGTTCGGTACGGCTTACGACGTCAGCCGCTACGACGGCAGTGCCAAGACTTTCAAGCGGGCTCGTGACGCGTACGACATGTTCGTCAGTTATGTCGAGGGCTCTGTCCGAAGCGTATGGCGTAAGCAGATTGATGCCTTGAACAAAGCGGAGACCGCAGTTGTGGCCTTCAAAGGAGCTAGGAAATGAGCAAGAGACTCCTCGAAAAAGCCGGTCTCATCGGACTGCAGCCGTCGAACGGCGCGACGGTGTTGAACCGTTCAACACCCCCTTCGGACACGTCGAAACCAAAGACGGCACCTGGCACGATGCTGGGTTTCATGAGCGCACAGTCGAGCGCCGTGCAGGAGGTGGAACAGCTGAAGGAGCGGATCAAAGAGTTTGACGGTGCGGTGCCTGTGCGGCCGCTGGACCCGCAGCACGTTGTTCCCTCCAAGTGGGCAAATCGCCACCCCGCAAGCTTCGAGGATGCTGACTTTGCAGCGCTGAAAGAAGAGATTCAGCAGGCCGGAGGGAATGTCCAACCGATCAAGGTTCGGCCGGTGGACGGCAATCCGGCGCGCTTCGAGATCGTTTTTGGACACCGGCGACACCGCGCGTGCCTTGAGCTCGGTATACCCGTCAATGCGCTGGTCGAGGCGGTGTCGGAGGTGCAACTGTTCGAGCAAATGGAGCGCGAGAACCGCGGGCGCAAGAATTTGAGCGCTTGGGAGCAAGGATGCATGTACCGCCAGGCCATCGACGGCGGTCTGTACTCCTCTCTGCGTAAGCTGTCAGAGTCGTTGGGTATCGACCTGTCGATGGTCTCGAAGAGCATCGCGCTGGCCCGCCTGCCTGCTCCGGTGATCGCGGCGTTTGCGAACCCGTTGGAGATCCAGTACCGCTGGGCCCAGCCGCTGTCGGAGGCTGTCCAAAAGGATCCCGACGGTGTTCTGGCGCGTGCCAAGGAAATTGCCGTCCGGGCGGATCGTCCTGCAGCTGCTCAAATCGTCGCCCTGCTGACGGGGCAGGTGTTGAACGGTTCAACACCCTCTCCTGTTGAGTCAATTCAGGTGACGAAGGGCAAGACGAAGATCGCGACGATCGACACGGACTCGAAGGGTCGAGCTGTGGTTCGCTTTGAGATAGGCGCTTTGCCCGAGACAAAAAGGAAGGCGCTTGCCAAGCTCATCGAGGATCTGCTGAGCTAGGTTCAGGCGGGTGTTGAACCGTTCAACACCCATCCGTTACGCCGAGGTCCGTGACCGCTTGAGCCGCACCGCGCCGATCTTCCGCGCCAGTTCCTGCGTTGAGTAGATCGACGTCGTGTCGATGCTCGCATGACCCATGAGCTCGCTCACCACCTCGAGCGGCGCCCCGTCCACAAGTGACTGCCGGGCGAAGGTGTGCCGCATCCAGTGCGTCGACGCCGCCTCGAACCGCCCTGCTTCCAGTCCTGCAGCGCCAGCACTCGCCGCCGCCCGGCCAAAGAACCGTTTTAGCAGCGCATAGATCCCCGCCCCAGAAAGCGCCCCGCCCCCCACTTCGGCCACGGCGACCTGGCGCACCCGACCGTCCACGAGCCCCCACTGCGGCACCGACCCGGCGAGCGCAAAGATCAACGGCCGGTCAGCTTCCGTCCAACCGCCCTCTTCTTCGGCTTCCCGAAAACCCTCCGCATGCTCCCGAAGAAGCTCCACCACGTCATCGGCCAGCGGGACATCCCGCGTCTTGTTGCGCTTGCCCGTCACCGACAACACCCACGTCGGGGGCAATTCAGGCAGCGTCTCGAGCCGCAAATTTCCCCACCGCGCCTGGGCCAGCTCTTCCAGCCGAACTCCTGACGTCACGAGGAGCTCCAGCAGGCATTTCAGCCGCGTGCGCGCCGCCCCGGCGGGTTCGTCCGCGATGCACCGCTGCACATGCGCCCACTCGTCCTCGGTAAACGACCGGGTCACATTCAGGCGAGAGGAGGGCAGGGCGAAGCCCTTCATCACGGCGCGCATTGGGTTGGCCACGAGGTAGCCCGCGTCCCGCAGGCCTTCGAACATCGTCTGCACGATCACCAGCGCTTGCTTCTGCGAAGCAGGGGAGGGCGTCCCCCGAAACGGCCGCCACATCGGATCCGTCCGCTCCACCGGCGCCGAATTGACCCAGCTCGCCGGCACCGCCGAGAGGAATGCCCGGTAGGCCTGGCAGTCCAGCGCGCTCACCGACGACACGGGTTTTCTCTGGACAGTTGCCGCCCAGAGCACGAAGCGCTCGACCTCTTTGCGGTACGAGCGCTGCGTCGCCGGCCGCTCGTCGTAGCGGCTCAACCAGCGGGTGATGGCCTGCAGGTCGTCCTGGGCCTCCAACGAGTTCGGCAGGTGGCTCCTGAACACCCCCTCTGCACCCAGCAGGGAGGAGGGCAGGGCAAGCCGCTCCAACGGCACCAACCCATAGCGGGGCGCCGCCACGAGCAGGCTCGCAGCCGTGCCCAGCCGCAGCGCCCGGTGCGACTTCGGCTCATCCAGCCCGTCCCGGAGCGCCAAATTCACCGTCTCAGATTGCGCCCGCAGCCACGCCACCACGAGCGCCGCCCGCCGAGCGCCGAAGCCCTGCACCTTCCCGTACCACCTAAAACCGCAGACGTTCACGAGCTGATAGAGGTTCTCGAGGGTCACGACGCCGGCGTTGCGCAACCGCAGCACGACGGGACGCGCGAACCAGATGTCGACCTTGTCGCCGGCCTGGGGGGCCACCGTGAGCAGGGCGGACAGCCGGTTCAGGGCCTTCACGCGCTCCTTGACGCGGTCGGCCGACCCCTCCGCAGCCTCGAGCGCCTCGGGGTTGTCCAATCCGAAGGCCGCCTGGTACTCGGCCAGCAGCTCGGCTTCGGACCACATGTCCGGATCCATCCCCTCGTTTTGCACCCATTCGTCGAGGGAGGGCAGGGCGACCGCCTTGGCGACCGGGCCGTCCATTTTCAGGAGCTCGACGTCCCGCGCCAGCGCCGGGTCGTCCGGCTTCGTGAGTACCAGGCGCCGCCCGGCCTCGACCACCTGGGCCAATAGCTCGCGCCGGCGCGCCTCGACGTGGCGCAGATCGGTCGTCGTCTCGCCGAACGCCAGATACCGCTCGAAGGCCGCCCGCAGCTCCAGCCCCAGGAAGGTCGCGCGCAGGAAGGCGACGTGGTGGACGCCCAGGGCCCGTCCCTCGCGCCCATCGGCGCCCGGCCGCACGACGACGGCCTTGGAGCCCCGGGGGCGCCCCCGAGGCCGTTTGGGGGCAGGGGAGGGCGCTTCCAGGGCGGCGGACCTCATGGCGGGGCCCTATTCGTCGTCGCGGGGCGGCCGGCGGAAGACCCCCATGGGGGTGCGCACCACGGCGCCCGATTTCAGGGCCCGCTGCACGGCTCGCAGGCGTTCTCCGGCGTCGACGAACGGAAACCGATTGGCCAGGCCCGTATCGACCGAAGCGGAGTACGTCTGTCCGCCGCGCGCGTCGATGACGGCCAGCACGTCGGCGTCGGTGATGTGGACGTCCGACGCGATGGCCTCGCGGTCGGGCGCATAGCGCGTGCGGGGCGGGGAGGGCGGTTTTCCCTGGGGAAATGACCCCGAGAAGGGGCTTTGAGAGGGCGACATGGCTGAACTCGCTTTCTGCAAAGGCGACTTGCGGCAATTAATGTATCGTCATGATTATAAGGATAATCATGACG
>Ga0302314_10002239_pt1 | contig 35981 bp, 29 predicted proteins | sample III_Palsa_N2_3_FD_200533 | JGI IMG/M metagenome (GOLD analysis project Ga0302314, IMG submission 200533) | Peat permafrost microbial communities from Stordalen Mire near Abisko, Sweden - III_Palsa_N2_3 | ecosystem: Environmental > Terrestrial > Soil > Palsa > Peat permafrost | place: Sweden...
GGCCAGGGTGAGCAGCGGCGCGGGACGGCGCGCGCGAGCGGCGGCCCACTCCGCCTTGAGCTCGGGATCGATCGGCGCCGACATGAACGCCAGCGGTTGGGGCGGTGTCCCACGCGGCGGCCCTGTTGCGGCGTCGCGCGCGCGTCCGGCAGCGGCGATGTCTCGCGCTGGGGCGGCGCGGCTGGCCGAACCTTGGACGCCCGCCGCCCAAACGTCACGTTCTCGCCAATCCCCTCGCTCCATGCGCGCGGGCTATGAGCATGCCGACGGAAGCTACTAAACCGTGGCGCGAAACTGGAAGGTCGCCTGCGGAGAATTTCAGCGACGGCGCGCTTAACTCTCCTTGCGCGGACCGCTTCTAAGCGCACCGATCAATTCAATGCACTGTCATCGTAATACTGTCAGAAGAAGTCCACCGCCTTGATCTGCCGCCGGGTCCCGTCCGGCAAGGTGAAAACGTGGCGGGTTCCGGCGTCGGCCAGGTTAAATTCGGTGATCGCCAGACGCGTCCAGGCGTCAAACGGCTTTCCGTCAATCAGGCTGATCTTGTCGCCCTTCTTGAACCCAGCCGCCTCGGCCGGGCTGCCCGGGGAGACGAACGCCACCGCGAAGGCATTGTCCTTGGCGCCCAGGACCAGACCGAACCGGTCCTTTTCCAGGGGTGTCTTGACCGCCGCGGCGTTGGGGACCGCATAGAGCCGGTTGTGGGGATAGTCGATGATCAGCCTGAATTTGGCCAGTAGCGGCAGGCCGACGCCGCCCTTGATCGAGGCCGGCGGCAATTCCGTGTCCGGTATGATCGCGATCGGCGTCTTGCGGAAATCCACGCCCGCGAAGTCCAGATGGTCGACACTGACCACGGTCTCCGAATAGCGACCCGACAGGCGTTTGGAGGTGGGATGGCCCTCGAACAGTTTGTGCGCCTGGGCGTAGGCTGGCGTCACCATCAAGGGACCGATGGTATTGCCCAGCTCCAGCTCGAACTGGGCCGGCGCCGCGCCGTCGACCGAGAGGGGAACCACCCGTTCGCCATCCAACTCGACCAGCGGCGCCTCGACCGCGCCGGCCGGCCTGACCACGGCCTTGGGATCGAGAAAGGCGACGCGGTGGTGGGCGAAGTCGATGTCCACCGCCACTTGATTGAACACCTCCTCGCCCAGCCTGAACGTCACGGGGCGGCCGATGACCTTGGCGTAGGCCAGCGCCTGAAGATCGTCGGGCTTGGCCTTGGTGTTTTGCAAGGTCAGATCGCCCAACTGGACCTCAACCCCGCCCACCGCGCTGCCGGCGTCCGTCTTGGACGGCAGGCCGATGGACGCGGCGAGGCTGTTGTCGATGCTCGTGGGACCGCCCCAGAGCCACGCCATGGCGTCGCGGCCATTGATCTTGACCGGCAAAAAGATCCCGAGGTTCTTGTTGGGCGTAAAGTCGATCCAACCGCTGGACGATGCGCCGGCCTTGAAAGCGGCTGTCGGCGCCGAGACGGCGGCGGCACGGGCCGAGGCGGCGCAGGTCGCCAGCAGCATCGCCAGGATCGCGGCGCGAACCATGGGCACACCCTTCCTTTTTTCTGGCCTTTTTTCCGGCCTTTTTTCCGGCCAAGGCGCGCTCTCGCCCCGCCTGCGCACTGCCCGGCAGGATTGCAGCTCCGACAACGCGCCGCACGTTAATTAGTGTTCACGGATCGAGGTCTCGTTCGGCCTGGTTTCAATGCCGACATCCAGCTGAAACTATGTCGGGACATCGTGTTCGGGTGGCGTCATTCCACCTGAACGGGGCCGCCTGAACGGGGCAAGCGATGTGATCCGACAGATCGTGAGCGCATGCGCGGCTTTGGCCGTTTTGACCATCTGCGGCCACGCCGTCGCGAAAGACGGATCGGACTACGTCTTTGTGTATTGCGAGGATTGGATTCAGACCGAAAACGCTGATGGGTCGCAACGCGAAGACTATTACTATTCACCAGCGCTGAAAATATTGACGTCAACCTGGGAGGATCACGGGTTTAGCCAGAACGAATTTGAAATTCACCTAACAGACTATAACTCGGTAATTTACGATAAGCATTTGAAGAGAGGTCAGACTGTAGAAAGAAATTATTGCCAGGTGTTAAGTGTGGCGGACGTCGCGGGCGATGTCGAACAAACTAAAATCAGGAACTTAAACGCTCAAATTATAAATGATGGCAGACCTATCGATCAAAAGGACACCATAACGTCACATAAGACGACATGGATACCGGATATTTTTATGGACTACAACGGCAAGGAATTCTCGATCAGCTATACTCATTGAATCGTGAATGTGATCGGCCCTAGCCCGTCTTATTCACGGTGACGACGACTTGAGGGCCGACGCGGCCTGATGTCGGTCAGGCGCGGGTTCTCGCTGCGCCTTTTTCATCGCGGTCTGAGCTGAGGTTTTGATCTCCGAGTGGGTTGCGACGAAGGGTTGGGCGGTTTGTGGGCTTGGCCCCGGAGGTCAGGCGCGTTGCGGTTACAGGGACACGTTGCGGTTACAGCGGTTACAGGGACACAATACTTAATTAGAGCGGCTCCTCCGTCTGGAGCGCAACTCGCTGGCATGTATCCGGCCCTCCTTCACGCGGTCGACCAGGGACGCTCCCCGTTCCCACGACCGACCACCTTGCGACCCTGCTCCACACGTGCCACTGCAACGCCATTCAATAGAGGGGGATCGCCGATGTCGCGCGGGTCCATGTTTGCTTTCGCTCTGGCCGCCCTGGCGACCGTGACGGCGGCCCCGTCCATCGCGGCGGCGGCGGAGCCGGCGCCCGCGACATCCCCCGCCCTGCTGCCGCTGGCGACCCAGTTCGATGTGACCTCGAAAATCACCGGCCGGACCTATCGGATCTATGTCTCCAAGCCGGTCGCGTCGCCGCCGAAGGGGGGCTATCCGGTGCTTTATGTGCTGGACGGCGACGTAGGGTTTCCGATCGCGGCGGGGCAGGTGCTGCTGGGAACGCTGACCGGTCGGCCGGCCACCCTGGTGGTCGGCGTGGCCTATCCGAACGCCCTGGCGACCATGACGCTGCGCCAGCGGGATCTGACGCCGAGCCAGCCCGATGCAGGCTCGCGGGCGATCGCGGGTCCGGACGCCAAGCCCGAGCACTTCGGCGGCGCCGACGATTTCCACCGCTTCATGATGGAGGAGCTGCGCCCGCTGATCGCCGCCGGCAATCCCGTCGACCCCAGCCGCCAGTCGCTGATGGGCTACTCCTTGGGCGGCCTGTTCGCCCTGCATGTCCTGTTTCAGCACCCCGAAGCCTATCGCAGCTATGTCGCCGGCAGCCCGTCGATCTGGTGGAACGGGCGCGAGGTGCTGAAGGGCGAGGCGGCGTTCGCCGAAGCGGTGCGCGCCGGCAAGGCCGCTCCCCGGCTGCTGATCACCTCGGACGGCTGGGAACAGGGCGAGGATGCGCCCGATCTGCCGCCCGCCGGCGAATTGCGGACCAAGATCTTGGCCGGCCTCAACGCCGCGAGGATGGTCGACAACGCCCGCGAACTGGCCGACCGGCTGAAGACGATCAAAGGCGGCGCGGGCTATGAGGTCGACTATGCTCTGTTTCCGGGCGAGACGCACAACTCCGGCATCCCAGCCTCGACCAGCCGAGGCGTGGCTTTCGTGACCCGGCCCTGACCGGCAGGATTTATTCCCCGGAAGCGTTCAATGAAAATGTGTCCCCTGAGCGCCGCCCAATAGCTAAGGTGGCGGCATGTCAGAGTCAGAGAAGCCGCTGCGCGAGCAGATGACGGACGCCATGGAGAGGATCCGTCAACAGTTGGAGCTGCTGCGCGAGGGGCCGACCATCGGCGGTCCTTCCGACGACCGCAGCGTCATCGCCGACCTCGAAGCTGAATATCGGGCGCTCAAAGAGGCTCGCGCCGGCCTGGGTCCCCACGATTGAGGTGACAGGCGCCCGTCCCCTGAATTCCCGTCAGATCTGGTCCCTTAGGATCAGGGTGACCGGATGGGTCTGCGTCCCGCGTCGCAGGGTGAGGCGCACCCGCGTCCCCGCGGGCCGGTCGCGCAGCATGCCCCTGGCGTCGGCCAGGTCTTCGTCGCGGACCGGCTTTCCGTCGATGGCGGTGATGATGTCGCCAACGGCCAGGCCGGCCTGGTCGCCCGCGCCGCCCTTGGCCACGTCAGTGATCTGGTAGCCGCCACCCTTGGCGTTGATCCACAGGCCCGAGCGATCGAAGGTCCCGACGTCCGGCGGGGTCGGGGTGATGCGCTTCAGGTACATGACCTGGTGGGCGTAGTCGAATGTGACCACAAACCGCTTCAACAGCGCGCTGCCGATATTGCCGTCGTAGTTCGGATCGCTGATCGAGCCGTGTTTGGCCTCGGAAAGGCCCGCGGCGATGTGGTCGACCTCGACCGTCCCGAGTTTCAGCGACGGCAGGCGCACCACATAAGCCCGGCTCGGCCCACCGACGCCCCAGCCAGTCACTGTGCTGGTCCCCTTGGCGAAGCGCGCGCGAAGCTGGTGAGCGGCTACGAACGGGCTGGTGACGTCGATCTCGGCGCGTGAACCGGTGTCGATGTCGAACCTCGCCGGCAAATCGCCGATCGAGCCCGCCACGTTGGGCAGATGGTCGTAGAAGATGAAGGGTACGGCGACGCCCTGGTCCTTGCCAGGTTTGAACCGCGTGGGATCGGTGAAGGTGAGGGTGTGACGGCCGTAGTCGATGGTGGTGACCATCCGCCGGATCAGCTCAAAGCCGACCATGCCGCCCACCGGAATACCCTCGATCGACTTGTCATAGATCTCGGCGGAGAAACCGGTCTGGTCGCGCAGCCGCACCCCGCCGATGGCGATCTCGTCGTAGTGGACATAGCCGGAGGTCGAATGGCCCTCGCCCGCGCCGGACTCGGCCGACTGGCCGATCGGCTTCAGGCCAGCCTCGGACACGACGCGCGACGACAGCAGGGTGTGGCCGCCGCTGTCGACGATGAAGGTGTAGGGTCCTTTGCCGTTCACTACGACCTGGACATAGATGTGGTTGTTGATCAGGCGGAATGGGACGGTGACGCTGGCCGCGCCGCCATCGATGACCGCGCCGGTGGGCGGGGTGGTCGGATAGGCGTAGGTCGACAGGGGTTGGACCGGCGCAAGGCTCACATGCGCCAGCGTCGAGATTTCGATGCCGTCTTGGCCCACGCCTGGGTCGTCCACGATCTTGTGCGCCAGGGTCACGCCGCCTTCGGGGCGATAGTCGGCGTAGGTTTGGATCATGTGCAGGAACTGCTGGTCCTCGGCGACCTTGGCCAGCATGTGGGTCTCGGCGTCGAACCAGGCGTCGAAGCGTTTGCCGCCCTTGGGCGTCACCACCAGGTGGTCCAGCGCGCGGCCATCGACGCTCTCGCGCCCGGCGTAGGCGATCGTCGCGCCGCCGCGATCGGCCCGCCACCACAGATTGGCGTAGCGGTAGGCGGCGTTGACGGCGACGGGGACGCGATCGCCACCCTCTTGCGGGATGTAAGTCCCGGAAATGTCCTCCTGCCAAGGGGTCTTGCCGTCGTAGCCGTTGGCGAAACGCGGGCCGCCTGAATCGTCAACCTCGGTGAAGGCGCCGCTGGCCAGGTCGACCTTCACCGTTTGCGTTCCGGTGAGGCCCGCGGCGAGATAGAGGTAATCCAGCCGGGCCGCGCCGGTCGCGGGCGTATCGCCGACGGCGGCGTGGTTGGCGGCGAGCACCGCTTCGGCCGTTGTTGGCGTCTGGCCGTGCGCGGCGCCGGCCGCCGCCAGGGCCAATGCCGCAAAAAGGGGTGTCTTGGTCATGATCTTTGATTGCCTCGAACTAGATCGCTCCATACATGGGAGGAGATGACTGGTCTTGAACGCAGTTCACCTTCGCAAGCGCGCGCGACGCCGCGTGGCCGGGTGCGTCATTCGCCCCGCGAGCAGCTTCCGCGGCACCCCCACCACGACGCCTTCGCCGCGGTGGTGCTGTCCGGTGGTTATATCGAGGCGGGCGATACCGGCCGTCACAGGCTTGAGCCCGGCGACGTGGTGCTGCATCGGGCCTGGGAGAGTCATCTCGATCGGTTCGACCGACGCGGCGCCGAAGTCCTGCTGCTGACGGTCGACAATCGCGACGCCGCCAGGATATCGGGGCGCATCGCCGACCCGGACGCTCTGGTCAGGGTGGCGGAGCAGGATCCGGTCGACGCGGCGCGCCAGTTGATGGCCGACCTCATACCGAAACCCGCGATCGTCAACGACTGGCCAGATCTGCTGGCGGACGCCTTGAGGGTCGACCCCGCGCTGGCCCTGCGCGCGTGGGCGAGAGAACACGGCCTGCACATCGGCAGCATCAGCCGCGGCTTTCGTCAGGTGTTCGACATGACGCCCTTGGCCTTCCGCCTGGTGCAGCGGACCTGGCGGGCGATCGAGGCGATCCAGGGCGACGGCCAGCCGCTGTACCTGGTCGCCCAGGATTGCGGCTTTGCCGATCAGGCGCACATGAGCCGGGCGATCCGCGGCCTGGTCGGGACCACGCCCTCGGCGCTGCGCAAGCCTCTCAGTTACGGGGGGGTTACGGGAATGTTACGGGGACACGAATGTTACGGGGACACAATACTTAATTAGAGCCGCCCCTCCGCGCGCCGCAAATGAGCTTATACCAGGCCGGTGAGGCTTGTTCCTGACGACGTCATCCTGAGCCGGCGCGTCAGTTCCTGCCGCTGGGTCTGCTGATCTTCTGGATAATCCGCGTGCAGCTATTCGAAGGGGCCAAGTACGACGCGGCCGCCTACTGAGAGATCAGGCCGTCGTGGCGAGGCTCTTGCGGCGCGCGCGGATCGCCGCGCCCATTCCGCCGAAGCCGACCAGCATCATGGCCCAGGTCGCGGGCTCGGGAACCGCTTCGGAGAAGGTGAGCTGCGCGTCGACGACGTGGCGATCGGCGTAGAAGATCGTCACCGCGTGGTCGCCTTCGGCCAGGTGCTGCGTCACGCTCACGCCGGAGCCCAGCGGGTGAATGCCGCCGTCCTGGGCGATGACGCTGTTGTCGACGGCCAGGAACGAGTCGTCGTCCGAGGCCAGGTTGAAGGTGACATTGGCGCCGGCGGGATTGGTCACGTCCAACGTCCCCGTGAAGATGGCGGTCTGGAAGCCGGCGCCATCGCCGGATCCCGTCCCGTTCGGCGGGAACAGGTCGTGGGTCCCGTCGGTGAAATTGATCGGCGTGCTCACGCTGCCCACGCTGGTGGGGGTTCCGTTCCACCAGGCGAGGGTTCCGTTGCCGTTCAGGTCCGACAGCGCCTGGCCGGTGAAGCCGGTATTGTAGACGGGCAGGCCGTCCAGCAGGGTCGTAGTGACCTCGCCGGTGAGGTTGTTGGTGTAGTTCTGACCGCAGTCCTGGGGTCCGCAGGGCAGGTCGTTGAAGTCCGCCGTCAAGGGACTGACCGTGTAATAGGCCGCACTGAAGGTGGACTGGGCCACGGCCGCCGACCCGCCAAGAACCGCCGCCGCGCCAAAGGCCGCGCCAGCAATGAGCTGCTGCATCCGCATGATGTTCGATCCGCCCCAATATTGACGAGCGGACCCATGGGAGGCTCGCCCAGGGTGAGGCTAACACGATGTAAAGAAACGATATGCGGCCTTCTCCTGGAGCGGGAGAAGGTCCGGGCGGGTTCCCCAATCAAGGGAAAGCGCGCCGCCCCGCCCTATTCCAGATCTTCCGCCAGGATCGCCATCTCGAACAGGAAGGAGCCGGCCTCGTCTTCGTCCTCGTAGATCACGCCGATGAATTCGCCCTTGAGTTCGACCTCGGCGGAATCCTTCTGTTTCGGGCGGGCCTTCAGGGCGACGTGGGGGTTGCCGAAGGTGCGCTTCAGGTGCGCTTCGATGCGCTTCATGTCTTTGTCGTCCACCGCGGCGCTCCTGAATCTTGTGACGGCGGGGAACCTAGCGGTATCCCGCCGCAGAGCAAGCCTTGTTGGGCGGCGGAGGAGTTCTTAAAGCCCGACGTCGTCCTCGGCGATGCTGTGGTCCATCGTACGGGCGGGCTGGTCGCAGGTCGGGCAGTTGACCAGGTGGGCCGGCACGCCGACGGCGGTGCAGCCTGGGGGCACTTCCTTCAGCACCACAGCGCCGGCGGCCACCTTGGCGTAGTCGCCGATCTTGATATTGCCCAGCACCTTGGCGCCGACGCTGAGCAGGACGCCCTTGCCGATCTTGGGGTGGCGATCCCCGGGGTCGGTCGAAACGCCGCCCAGGGTCACGCCCTGCATGATCGAGACATCATCGCCGATCACGGCGGTCTCGCCGATAACGATACCCGAGCCGTGATCCAGGAACACGCCCGAGCCGATCCGGGTCGCCGGGTGGATGTCGACGTCGAACTGGTCGGACACGCGGCTTTGCAGATAGAAGGCCAGCGCCTCGCGACCCTGGGTCCACAGCCAATGCGCCACGCGGTGGGTCTGCAGCGCCTGGAAACCCTTGAAGAACAGGAACGGCTGGACATAGCCCTTGCAGGCCGGATCGCGCTCGAACACGGCCTTCAGGTCCGCCTCGGCCTTGGTGATGATCGAGGGATCGGCGGCGTAGGCTTCCTCGCAGATCTCGCGAAAGCCCATGGCCCGCAGCTCCTGGTCGCCCAGCTTGCGCGCCAGTTGGTAGGACAAGGCGTGCGCCAGCCGGTCGTGCTTGAGGATCACGGCGTTCAGCAGCGAGGCCAGGCTCGGCTCGACCTGAGCGGCGTGGGCGGCCTCGTTGCGCAGCGCGGCCCAGACGGGCGGCGTATCCGCCGGATTGACGACTTCCAGATGCGACATGCTGCTCAACGTCCCTCTTCTGCGCGCCGACCTTCCCTGATTCAGCTTAACATAGCCTTGGCCAGGGCGTGCGGCGGTTCTCCCTTCTGGGCCATATGGTAAGCCGGAGGCGGCATCGCCACTGCCGTCGCGCCTGGCGATGGCGCCCGCCGGTTTTTGCGAGATATTCGCAACTAGCCATTGCCGTTTGCGGCGCGCGCTTATACCTGAAGGACGGCGAATGAGCCTGCCCCGGAGATCGTCTTGACCCTGACCCTGCCCTCAAAGGCCCTGCCCCCCGAGCCGGAATTCGGCGACGCCCTGCCCATCGGCGCCGGCTGCCAGCCGGTGCTGGACTTCCTGGCGCGACGGCGTTCGGCCTCCGCGGCTACATTGCGCACACCAGCCCCCAGCCAGGCTCAGCTGCACGACCTGCTGCGCCTGGCCGCCCGCGTCCCCGACCACGGCAAGCTGTCGCCCTGGCGGTTCATCGTCCTGGAGGGCGAGGCCAAGGCCGCCTTCGTCGCGCGACTGGAAGCGATCGCCGCCGCCCGGCCCGATGCGGACAAGGCCGCTGGCGCCCTGTTCAAGATCCGCATTCCGCCGCTTAGCGTCGCGGTGATCTCGCGGGTCAGCGAGGGCAACATCCCGGCCTGGGAGCAGCAGCTATCCTCCGGCGCGGTCTGCATGAACCTTCTGATCGCCGCCCAGGCCATGGGTTTCGGCGGCAACTGGATCACCGACTGGTATGCTTATGATCCGACGGTCGACGCGGTTCTGGGTCTGGCAGGCGGCGAGCGCGTTGCAGGCTACGTGCACCTTGGGACGCCAGCCGAAGCGCCGCTGGAGCGGGTGCGGCCGAATTTGGATGCGATCGTGAGTCGATGGACCGCATAGTCCTGGTTGCTCCCCCGCTGGGGGATCTGTCGCGCAGCGACGGAGGGGGGACCGGAGGCAGCGCAGACCTCTCCGGCAAAGCCCCCTCCACCACGCTACGCGTGGTCCCCCTCCCCCAATGGGGCCCCATTGGGGGGGGGGAGGAACTTTGCGTTCGGCGCCCTTCACCCCCGCCCGCGATAAGGCGCCACCCCTTGGTCGGGCAGCCACAGGCCCGGCGGCGGCGGGCCGCTCTGCCAGAAGACGTCGATCGGGATGCCGCCGCGGGGATACCAATAGCCGCCGATGCGCAGCCAGCGCGGCGCGGCGACCTCCACGATCCGTCGGCCGATCGCCACGGTGCAGTCCTCGTGGAAGGCGCCGTGATTGCGGAAGGCGCCCAGATAGAGCTTCAGCGACTTGGACTCGATCAGCCAGGCGTCGGGCGCATAGTCGATCACCAGATGCGCGAAGTCCGGCTGGCCGGTCACCGGGCACAGCGAAGTGAATTCCGGCGCGGTGAAGCGAGCCAGATAGAGCGCATCCGGCTGCGGATTGGGAACCCGCTCCAGCACCGCCTCGTCAGGATTCGCGGGCGCCGGCGTCTGATGGCCGAGTTGGGTGAGGGTTTCGTGGGTCATGGGTTTGGTCTCGACTCAAAACACCTCTCCCGGAGGGAGAGGGAGGGGCCCGCCGCCGAAGCCTTGGCGAAGACTGTGCGGGAGGGTGAGGGATTACGGACGGACCAGGATCATCCGGAACCGTTCGTACGCCCTCATCCTCCCACTCGCTTCGCTCGCGGGCCCCTCCTTCTCCCCACGGGAGAAGGGTTGGACCGTGACTTCGCGCCTGGGTATGTTCGCCGCGCATAACATATTTTGGGGACGGGACGATGAGCGGAGACTTTGACGGAAAGATCGTGGTGATCACCGGCGCCTCCACCGGGCTGGGGCGCGCCATCGCTGTCCAGGTCGCCTCGCGCGGGGCGCGGGCGGTGGTGGTCAACTACGCCCACAGCGCCGCCGAGGCCGAGGAAACCGCGGGCCTGGTCCGGGCGGGGGGCGCCGAGGCGGTGACGATCCAGGCCGATGTGGGCGACGACGAGGGCTGCAAGGCCATCGCGGCGGCCGCCGCGCCGTACGGGCGGATCGACGCGCTGTTCAACAATGCCGGGATCACCAAGTTCGCGCCGCGTCACGCCGATATGGACGCCGTCACCGGTGAGGATTTCCTGCGGCTCTATCAGGTCAATGTGATCGGCGCGTTTCAGATGATCCGCGCGGCGCGGCCGCTGCTGGAGGCGTGCGAGACGCCCAGCGCCGTGGTCAACACCTCGTCCATCGCAGGCGTGGTCGGGATCGGCTCGTCGGTGCCCTATGCGGCGTCCAAGGGCGCGCTGACCACCATGACCATCTCGCTGGCGCGGGCGCTGGCCCCCAAGATCCGCGTGAACGCCGTCTGTCCGGGCTTCATCGACACCCCGTGGTTCGGGCGCGGCATGGACGAGGCTGCGCTGGAGCGGATGCGTCGGAACGTGGCGGCTTCGACGCCGCTGCAAGTGGCCTCCAACGCCGACGACATCGCCGGGGCGACGGTGTTCCTGGCCTCCCCCGCCGCGCGCCACATCACCGGCGAGACCTTGCTGGTCGACGCCGGCACACACCTGGGCTTCGCCCCGCTGGTGGCTCGGTAGGGGCGCCAAAAGCCTCTCCCCCTCGATGGGGGAGAGGTTGGAGTGGGGGTGCGTCCACCGGCAGTGAGGGAGAGGTCACGTTCGACGTCTTCCGCGTTCTTCACCCCAGCCTCGGAGTGTTCACCCCCATCCCTGCCCTTCCCCCATCGAGGGGGAAGGGTTCTGCAATGATGTTTAAAACATACGTTCGAAACGGTTGCGTAGCCACACCTCGCGCCCGATAGTGCAGCCTTGAAACGGTCCGTCGCCCCAACGTGGGCGAGCGGCAGGGAGGATTTTATCGATGGCCTGGGATTTTGAGACCGATCCGGAATTTCAAAAGAAACTCGATTGGATCGAGACCTTCATGGAAGAGGAAGTCGAGCCGGTCTCGCACCTGGGCATGGCCGCCTGGGGCTCGGCCGGCCGCGCGCGCTTCATCAAGCCGTTGCAGGACAAGGTGAAGGCCGAGGGTCTGTGGGCCTGTCACCTGGGCCCCGAACTGGGCGGCCAGGGCTATGGCCAGGTGAAACTCGCCCTGATGAACGAGAAGCTGGGCCGCAACAGCCTGGCGCCCTCCGTTTTCGGCTGCCAGGCGCCCGACACCGGCAACGCCGAGATCATCGCCCATTACGGCACCGATTATCAGAAGGAAACCTGGCTGCGTCCGCTGCTGGACGGCGAGATCCGTTCGGCCTTCTCGATGAGTGAGCCCACGGGCGGCTCGGACCCCCTCACCTTCCGCACCAGCGCGGTGCTGGACGGCGGCGAATGGGTGATCAACGGCGAGAAGTGGTTTTCCACCGGCGCGCGCTGGTCGACCATCCTGATCGTCTATGCGGTCACCGATCCGGACGCCAAGGACCCCTATAGGCGCATGTCGATGTTCATCGTCCCGACCAAGACGGAGGGCGTGGAGATCCTGCGCAATGTCGGCGTGGGCGCCGGCAATGACGGCTCGGAGGGTTATGTGCGCTACAACAATGTCCGCATTCCCGAGGAGAATTTGCTCGGCGGACGCGGCATGGCCTTCGTCATCGGCCAGACCCGGCTGGGCGGCGGGCGTGTGCACCACGCCATGCGGACGGTGGGCGCCTGCAAGCACGCGCTGGACCTGATGTGCCAGCGCGCCGTTTCGCGCACCACTCGCGACGGCAAGCTGTCGGACTATCAGATGGTCCAGGAACAGATCGCCGACAGCTGGATCCAGCTGGAACAGTTCCGCCTGCTGGTCATGCGCACCGCCTGGCTGATCGACAAATACAAGGATTACAACAAGGTCCGAAAGGACATCGCCGCGATCAAGGTGGCCATGCCCAAAGTCTATCACGACATCGCGGCCAAGGCCCTGCACATCCACGGCGCCCTGGGCGTCTCCAACGAGATGCCCTTCATGGGCATGGTGACCAGCTCGTTCGTCATGGGCATCGCCGACGGCCCGACCGAGGTGCACAAGGTGACCGTCGCCAAGCAGATCCTGAAAGACTACACGCCCTCGAACGAACTGTTCCCCGCCTACCACCTGCCCCGCAAGCGCGAAGCGGCGCAGGAGCGGTTCGCCGAGGATTTGAAGGCGCTGAAAGAAGAACGGGAGGCGGCGAAGGAAGCGGTTTAGGGCGCGCCATTCTCACATCCTTGGGGCAGGGTTCGCACGGAACACCTCGCCCGGAGGGAGAGGGAGGGGCCCGCGGGCGAAGCGAGTGGGAGGGTGAGGGGTTAGGGACGGTTCAGAACTATCCTGATCCGTTCGTACGCCGTCATCCTCCCGCCTACGCCAAGGCTTCGGCGGGCCCCTCCTTCTCCCCACGGGAGAAGGGTCCGCACACCGGCCCACTAGGAGTGGGAGCAACTTGTCTTGGCATCCGGGGACAGCGCCTGTACCTCGATAAACACACCGATCGAGGACAGGAGCGGCCCATGGGCCTTACGAGTACGGCCCAATCCTTTTCACCGCTGATCGTCGGCATCGGCGGCACGACCCGGGCTGGCTCGACCAGCGAGCGCACCTTGATCAAGGCCCTGGACGCCGCCGAGCGGATGGGCGCGAGCACCCGGCTGTTCGGCGGGACCTTCCTTTCGAAACTGCCGATCTATGATCCATCCCTGGCTGACAGCTCGCCGGAGTTGGGCGAACTACTGCAGGCGGTGCGCGGCGCCGACGGGGTGCTGATCGCCACGCCCGGCTATCACGGCTCGGTCTCCGGCCTGATCAAGAACGCGCTGGATTCCCTGGAGGGTCTCAGCAGGGATCCGCGCCCGTATTTCGAGGGCCGCGCGGTGGGCTGCATCGTCACCGCCGACGGCTGGCAGGCCTGCGGCACCACCCTGGCGGCGCTGCGCACCATCGTCCACGCCCTGCGCGGCTGGCCGACACCGCTGGGCGTGGCGTTCAATCCCTCGGCCGGCGCCCTGTTCGACCAGGCCGGCGACCTCTGCGAAGAACGCGACGCCCGCCAGATCGACATGATCGCCGCCCAGGTGGTCGAGTTCGCCCGGATGAAGGCGGGCTAAAGCGCGACGGTTGTCGGAAGCGCCGCATCCGATCGCTGCCTATTTCGGGTTCGTCATCAGAAATTCGATGATGAGGCGACGCTGCACGGGATCGGCGATGCGAACATCCATCCTCGTACCCGGGACCATTTTTCGCGGGTCCTGCAACCATTCGTTCAAAGACGCCTCGGTCCAGATGATGCGGGATCGCGAAAGGGCGTCAGAGTACTTATAGCCCGGCTGGGTCCCGGCGGTTCGCCCGAGAAGATCGTGGTGGCTTGGCCCATATTTATTGCGGTCCAGCGCATGACAGCCTTCGCATCGCGCCCGATAGAGCGGCGGTCCCGCCAGCTCGACCCGACCCAATCCAAACGGGAATTGAAACGCTTTGGCCTGCGCTTTCCCAAGGCCGGGCAGCAGAAGAACGCAAGCGGAAATAGCCAGAAACACAGCGGTGCATCGAACGGTCATAACGATCTCGGATCGGGATTTTGATGAGGACCGAAGCGCGCCTAGGCGCGCTTCAACGGATGCCGAAAACGGTGGCGATCAGCGGCGTATCCACGAGCACGTGCGGCGCGATGGCGTGATATCCAAGGGCGTGGACCCAGGCGTTACCCGTGCGCAGGGTGACGAAGGCTTTGAACATGCCGGGCCCTGTGTAGGACACGAACACGAAGAGCACCGACAGGACGATGTCGTGAGGGGTGCGGAATGAAGACCAGCCTTCCACAAGATGCATCAGCGCATAGGTCAGGCCGCCGAGGATAACGGTGAGCGCGGGCGAACCGGTGAGCTTCAGGTATCGGGGCAGCAGGATCGCGTAGATCAGCACCATGGTCGGCAGCACGGTGCCGAAAAAGAACAGAAGGAACGCGATCGGCGCCGCCATCGCGAAGGCCTCGGGCGTCATCTTGAAGACCCCCGGTATCGCCGCGAGCTGAACGGCGCCCTCCAGGACGAGCACGGTCAGGATCACCGCCCAGTCGTTCCTTCGGTCCGTGGAGACCAGGTTCAGCTTTGCGTCCGAATAGGTGCGCCGGAACCAGAGATAGGGAATGACCGCGAAGACGACGAAGTTGTAGCTCGCCCAGAGCAGCGCTTCTCCCGGCGAGGGCGGCGTGGAGCAGCCGACCATCGAACCCGCCAGGTGGAAACTGAACGGTCGATAGCCCAGCGCCGGCCCGACGATCCATCCGCCAACTTGGCCCAGCATCGCATAGGCGAGAAGACCCAGGGTTTCGCGCCACGCCCTGGACGTTTCCGGCGCGCGCGCCGCCATGTCGAACGCCGTGCGGCGGCGCGTCATCCACCAGACGAGCCCCATCAGCGCCAGTTGTTCAATCAGGGCGAGCGTCGGCCCCGCCACCTGGGACGCGAACGGCGCGCCCACCATGGTCGGCCGGTCGAACGGCAAGACGCCATTGGCCAATCTCAGCACAAGCAGGTTCAGCAGCAGCCAGCCGACGACGCCCGCGCCGATCACGAGCAGATCGAAACGAGAGCGCGAAGGTCCGGGAAATTCGAGGGTAGCCATCACGGTTATCCATTATGTCTCTGGACAGAGACTATGGGAGAATTTGTCTCCGTCAAGAGACTTACGTGTAAAGGTGAATGAATGATCAGTCGCGGCGCCTAGGTCACACGAGCGCCGCGACCTCGGCTATAGTCGCGCCTATGCGGATATGCGCCGTGCTCGCTTTAGCCACCGCCCTCGCGCCGATGACCGCGGCCTCGACTCCGAGCCCGGCCAGCCAGGGCACGCCGGTCACCGAGGTTGTCGTGCCGGGCGGCCCGCCGCCGAAGGTCGCGGCGAGCTATCCCGCCGACGGGGCGGTCGTTCCCGCCGGAACCCTGGTGCTCAAGATCGTGTTCGACCAGCCGATGACCGCCGATGGCTGGTCCTACGGCCGAGCCGAGGACGCGGCGTTTCCAAAATGCCTGCAGCGACCGCGCCTGCTGGGCGATCGACGCACCTTCGTCCTGCTGTGCATGGTGGCGGCGCAGCAGAGCTACGCCATCGAGATCAACGCCCCGCGCGTCTTCCTCGGCGAGGACGGGCGCAAGGCCAAGCCAACGCTCCTGCACTTCTCAACCACGGAGGTCGGGCCCCGCGACATTCACGACGCGCTGCTGCTGGCCGGCCTGACGGACGTCGACGATCCGGTGATGACCTGGCGCGACAACGGCGCGGGGGTGTCGCAGTCGGCGCCGGCGTCGGACGAGCCGGTGGCCGATCCTCACCCCTGAACCGACCCGCCCGCTTACTCCGCCGGCCGCACCTGACGCATCCGCTCGCCGAACGACCCCGGCGCGGGCTCCGGCAACGCCTCCCCCGCCGCGCGCGCCCGTTCGGCGATTTGGCGGCCAAGCGCGATGACTGGCTGGATCTCGTCATCGCTCAGCGGTCTCATCCACTGCTTGCGCTTCATCGCCGCCTCGACGAAGGGCGCTAGGTCTTGGTCTTTCTGCTTCTGCCGCGCGGCCTCCTTGGCCTTGAATTCGGGCATCACCTCGGCGGCGAACAGTTCCAGCGCCTCGCAGATGTGTTCGTGCTTGTTGCGGCCACCCTGCTGGATGAAGGCGACCTGGTCGACGCCGGCCGCTTCGAACTTACGCAGGTGTTCGCGCAGCTGGTCCGGCGTGCCGATGCCGCCGGCGCCGCCCTGGTCGGGCATGGTCGGCAGCGCCTTCTCGAACGCTTCCCAGATGTTGGTGCGCCCCGGCTTGTGTTCGCCGAAGCCATAGTGATGGCCCAGCGCATAGGTGAAGAAGCGGAAGCCGGCCAGGCCGCGGCGCCTCGCCTCTTCCTCGTCGCGGTGCACCGAGAAGCTGGAGACCATGCAGATGTTAGGGTTCACCGCATGGCCGATCGGCACGCACTCCGCCTTGAAGATGCGGTAATAGTCGTCGACCCACTGCTTGGCCTCGGTCGGATCGACGAAGGCGAAGGTCAAGGCGCCGATGCCCAGGCGCGCCGCCAGTTTGATGGTCTCGCGGTTGGAGCAAGCCACCCACAGCGGCGGGTGCGGCCGCTGCACCGGCTTGGGCACGATGTTGCGGGTCGGCATCGAGAAGAACTGGCCCTCGAAGCCCGGATAGGGGTCCATGGCCATCATATTGGCGCACTGCTCGACCGCCTCGCGCCACTGGTCGCGCTTCTGTTCGATCGGCACACGATAGCCGCCGAGCTCCAGCAGGGCCGAGCTTTCGCCGGTGCCCCACTCCACCCGGCCATTCGAGACCAGGTCCAAGGTGGCGATCCGCTCGGCGACGCGAGCGGGGTGATTGTAGTTGGGCGGCATCAAGGTGATGCCATGGCCCAGGCGGATGTTTTTCGTCCGCTGCGAACAGGCGGCCAGGAAGATCTCCGGCGCGGAGGAGTGGGAATATTCCTCGAGGAAGTGGTGCTCGACCTCCCAGGCGTTGTCGATGCCCAGCTTGTCCGCCAGCTCGACCTGGTCCAGCGCGTCCTGAAACAGCTTCAGCTCGGCGCCCTCGGTCCAGGGGCGGGGCAGCTGGTGTTCGTAGAAAATGCCGAAGCGCATGGAATGATCCTCTCCGTCCCCTGTTCAAGGCGGTCTGGACCGCCATCCGCCCGCTTGGCGCGGGTCTTGGGTTACCACTGATAATGTTTATACCGCCGGCGGCAAACCCTATTCGGCGATTGCTAGCCCTCGGCCGCCAGCGCCTTGCCGGCGACGTCCAGCGGATCGTCGACCCCGTCCATCACCGGCGTTCCGACGCCGCCCACTGCGGCCTGCCCATGGGGGTCGACCTCGATGAACCTGGACTTGCGCCAGCCGCCGAAGCGGTAATAGAGCGCCGCCAGCGCCGCCGAGGAGGTGGTGCCCAGCGGGAAGCTCCACCAGATCGCGTCGGCGCCGAACCTGGGAATGAACAGGTCCGCGAACGGCACGCGGATCAGCCACATCGAGGTGATCAGAATGAACAGCGGCGGCCAGACCGCGCCGGTGGCCCGCACCACGCCGAACAGCGTGAAGGTGATGCTGAGCGTCATGAACGACCAGGTGGCGATATTGTTGATGTGATAGGCGATCGGCAGCGCCGCCGAGCCAGGGGGCAGGAACAGCATCAGCACCCACTGCGCCAAGGCGTAGATGATCACCACCACCGAGCCGGTGATCACCAGCCCCATCACCACGCCGACCCCGGCGACGCGCGAGACCCGGTCCCAGCGCTGGGCGCCGACATTCTGAGCGGCCATCGAGGACACCGCCGCGCTCAGCGCCATCGCCGGCATCTGGACGTACATCCAGACCTGGGACGAGGCGCCGTAGGCCGCCGTGGTCATCGAGCCGAAGCGGTTGACGAACTGGATCATCGCCAGCGCCGCGCCGGACATGACCAGCATCTGCACGCCCATCGGCAGGCCCTTCATCACCAGGGCCCGAAGGATCGTCGGGTCCGGCTTCAGCAGCCGGAACTCCTTGCCACGCAGGACTAGGTGGCTGTTGCGGCGATAGAGGAAGATCATCAGGCAGATCAGGCTGAAACCCTGGCCGATCAGGGTCGCCGTCGCCGAGCCGGCTATGCCGAGCTTGGGGAACGGGCCTATGCCGCGGATCAGCAGCGGGTTTAGGCCGCTGTCCAGGACCACCGCCAGAAGCATGAAGTAAAAGGGCGTGCGCGAGTCCCCGCCGCCTCGCTGCGCCATCTGCATGAAGGCGAAATAGTACATGAACGGCATGGCCACGAAGATCACCCGCAGATAGGCGATCGCGTCCGGCTGGGCGTCGAGGGGCGTGTGGATCGCCTTCAGGATCTGGGGCGTCAGAAAATAGCCGACCGTGGCCAGGCCGCTGGACAGTACGATGAAGAAGGTGTTGGCGGTGCCGATCACCTTCTTGACCATCGGCATGTCCTCGGCGCCGAAGGACTGGGCGACCAGGATGTTGGCCGCCATGCTGACCCCGAACACGGCGCCCAGCATCAGCATCATGATGATGTTGGCGTTGGAGATGGCCGTCACCGCCGCCACCCCTAGCGAATGGCTGACCCAGAAGGCGTTGACCGTGCCGTTCAGCGACTGCAGCGCGTTGCCGCCCAGCACCGGCAGGGCGAACAGGAACAGCGTCCTGCCGATCGGACCTTCGGTGAGGTTGCGGCGCGGCGGCTGCCTGTGGCCCGCGCCCGAACCGATCCCGGTGGATCGCGGCGCGGCTAGTTGGGAATCGGACATGAGCGATCTAACGATGAAAACGTATGGTCAGGCGACGGAGGAATGCGCCGCGAATGGGAACGGTGCGTGAAACTCACACCCAGCTTAAGGTCAGCGCGCGGGAATACCGCTAACAATCTCCTCGGCCTTGGCGAACAAATTCGGATCGACGGTCAGATCGCTGGCGGCGGCGTTCTCGTCCAGCTGGGCCGGACGGCTGGCGCCGACTATGGCCGAGGCGACGTTCGGCTCGCGCAGCACCCAGGCCAGCGCGAACTGCCCCAGCGTGCAGCCTGCCTCGGCCGCCAGGGGTTTCAGCTTGGCGACCGCCTCCAGCACCTCGGGCCGCATCCAGCCGCGAATGGCGCCGCCCATGCTGTCGCTGGCGGCGCGGGTGTCGGCCGCCGGCGCGGAGCCCGGCGGGTACTTGCCGGTCAGGACGCCCTGGGCCAGCGGCGACCAGACGATCTGGGAGACGCCATTGGCCGCGCTGAACGGGATGACCTCCTTTTCCGGACGCCGCCAGAGCAGCGAATATTGCGGCTGGCTGGAGACGAATTTTTCGATCCCGCCCCCTTCATTGCCAGAGAGCGCGAAAGCATCGCGGATGTGCTGCGGCGACCATTCGGAAAAGCCGATATAGCGCACCTTGCCCTGCCGCACGGCCAGGCTCAGCGCCTCCATCGTCTCTTCCAGCGAGGTTTCGATGTCGTAGCGGTGACACTGGTAGAGGTCGACATAGTCGACCTTGAGCCGCTTCAGCGACGCGTCCAGCTGGCGGGCGATCTGGACCGCCGACAGACCCTTGTCGGTGGCGCTCATCTCGCCGAACACTTTGGTGGCCAGCACATAGCTGTCGCGCGGCCGGCCCTTCAGGGCCTCGCCGAGCACCGTCTCGGCCGCGCCGCGACCGTAGACATTGGCCGTGTCGATGAAGTTGATCCCCAGCTCGAAGGCGCGGTTCACGCAAGCGATGGCGTTCTCCCGCTCGACCCCCACGCCATAGGTCAGCCAGGAACCGAGGGAGATGTCGGAGACCTTCAGGTCGCTCGATCCGAGCTGGCGGTAACGCATGGCGATTTCCTTCCCTTGGCCCCCGCTCGGCTGGCTACGCGGCGGGGTTGGCGAGCTGCTCGGCCTCGGCGGCGAGGCGTTGCAGCGTCTCTTGATGGCTGGCGCGGGTGATCCGATAGCCCATCAGGAAGATCAGCGCCAACCCGTACAGAGTGAATATGGTCGGCAGATAGACCAGCGCCAGATGCTGGATCACTTCGGGTGGTACATGGCCGGGCTCGGCCTTGCGGGGAAAATGGATCGCCAGCAGCAGCATGCCGGACGCGAAAATGCCGACCCCGGACACGGTCTTTTGCACAAGGCTGGAGGCGGAAAACAGCAGACCCTCCGAGCGGCGGCCGGTGCGCAGTTCGCTGTCCTCGACCACATCGGCGATCATCGAGGCCGTCAGGGTCGAGCCGATAATGCTGAGGCCGGTGGAGACGATCGTCTGGGCGATCAGGATCGGCAACAGGATCGGCGAGTGGTTCGGCGGGAAGAGGCCCATCAGACGCAGGATGATCGGTGTGGTCCCGATGCAAACCGCCAGGACGATGACAACCATGGCCGACGGCCGCTTGCCGAAACGGCGCGACAGGACCGGCGCCGCGATCAGCGCCAATATGGCGGACAGGAAGACGCCCAGGGTGAAGATCGAGATCTGGCGCGCGCTCAGCTCCCAAAAGAAGGTGTTGAAATAGACGTTGAGCGAGGCGATCAGCCCGGTGGCCATCGAGGTGCACAGCCCGGCGATGGTTAGAAACAGGAACGAGCGGTTCGACCAGGTCGCGATCATCTCCCTGGCCATGGCGGCGATCTTCAGCCGGCGGATCGGCGGGACGCGGAATTTGGGGATCTGGCTGTGGGTTCCGGCGGCGGAGACCAGGATGGCGACGAAGATGATCACCGCGGCGGTGGCGCCGTAGCGGGCGTAGCCGGCGGGATTCAACTGGCCCACCTTGTGCGTCGCGTCCGGCTGCAGGAAGAGGAAATAGGCCAGGAAGTTCAAGGTCAGCCCGCCCCACCAGGCGAAGAAGTACCGATAACTGAGCAGCGAGGTGCGCTGGTCATAGTCTTGGGTCAGCTCCGCCGAGAGGGCCGAGCTTGGGATCTCGTAGAAGGTGATGAAGGTGCGGATGATGATCGCGGTGACCACCAGATAGACGAAAATCGCGCCCTGGGACCAATGCGGCGGATTCCACAGCAGCAGGTAGGAGACCGCGACCGGCAGGGCCGAGGCGTACATGAACGGGTGCCTGCGTCCCCAGCGCGAGCGCCAATTGTCGGAAATCTGACCGACGATGGGATCCAGGAAGGCGTCGAAGATCAGCGCGATCATGATCGCCGCGCCGACCACCTCCGCCCTCAGGCCCACCACCTGATTGTAGAAGATCAGCAGCAGGTAGCTGAACCCGTTGTCTTTTACGCCGTAAGCGACGGAGCCGAAGCCGTAGAACAGCTTGGTCGACAGTGCGAGACGCGAGCCGGTGGCGGGTGTTTGACTTGGCGAGCTAGAGGTCAAGGCAGGCGATCCGGAACTGGGGGGGTTGTGATAGGGCGCCAACGGCCAGATTGGTCATCGATGTGGCGTGCTGGCAATCAGGCCCAACGGCCACGGTCGGTCAATCCACGAAGAACCCTTCCCCCTCGATGGGGGAAGGGCAGGGTCGGGGGTGAACACGCCGAGGATGGGGCGAAAAAACGCGGGAGACGTCGAACACAACTTCTTTGTCATCGCTGGTGGACGCACCCCCACTCCAACCTCTCCCCCATCGAGGGGGAGAGGCTTTACGTTGAGCGATTGAGGCGAGACCACGGTTTCATCACACCGTCCGATTGAGCGGCGAGACGCCCGCTTCGCTCTGCGTGGTCAAGGCGGCATCCGCCAGCGCCGCCGCCTGGCGCAGTTGCTCGAGGTTGCGCTCGTGGGCGTCCTTGTCGATCCGATAGAAGATCAGCACCACGATGGACAGTCCGACCAGCACCGCGTAGCCAGGCAAAAACAGCAGGACCAGATGGCGCATCAGGGCCGTCGGCACCGTGCCCTGGAGCGCATGGGTCGGGAAATGCACCGCTGAGACCAGCGCCCCGGCCAGGAAGGCGCCGATCCCGGCGGTGAACTTGGGCAAGAGGCCCTGGGTGGCGAAGAGCAACCCTTCGGCGCGCCGGCCGGTCTTGACGGCATTGTCCTCGACCACGTCGGCCACCATCGAAATGATGATGATGAAGCCGGAAATCGCCAGGGTGGCGACCAGTACGGCGTCGAGGCCGAGGATGACCATCACCCAGGGCGAGCCGTTGGGCGGCATCAGTCCCACCAGCTTCAGCGTGATCGGCGCCAGCGAGGAGATGGTCGAGCCGGTGAACAGGGCGATCATGGTCATCTTCTTGCCCAGCCGGCGCGACAGCACCGGGGCGACGAACACCGACACCACCGATCCCACGAGTCCCAGGGGGATCAGAACGCCGATCTGCTGGGGCTTCAGCATCCAGAAGTGGGTGTAAAAATAGTTGTCCAACCCGCCGCGCATCCCGGCCGCGACGCCGCCGAACAGCCCTGACGCCAGCAGCACCAGCAGGGACGGATTGCCGAGGGTGGCTCTGATCTCCCGCCAGGTCATGGCCAGCGTCACCGACCGCCGCGGCGGCGCATGCAGATGGGCGATGCGATTCTGCGTGCCGATACACGAGACGATCATGGCCGAGAACGCCACCAGCGCCCCGACGACGGCGAACTGGGCGTAGCCGTCGCGGTTCAGAAGGCCCAGCGGGTGAGCGGCGTCCTTGCGCAGGAATACGTTGTTCAGCAGGACGCTCAACACAGCGGCGCCGACCACGAAGAAGAAGAAGCGGAAACTGGAAAGCACGGTGCGCTGGTCGTAGTCCGGCGCCAGCTCCGGCATCAGGGCGTTGCTGGGAATCTCGTAGAGGCTGCCGGATATACGCACGGCGATCAGCAGCGCCAGCATGTAGGCCAAAAGCGCGTTGCCCGACAGAGCCGCCGGCGCGTGCCAGAGGAAATAGAAGGAGACCGCCGCCAGAAGCGCGGCGACATACATGAACGGGTGCCGGCGCCCCAGGCGCGAGCGGAAATTGTCCGACCATTGACCGACCAGCGGATCGATCATCGCATCGACGGTCAAAGACGCCGCCAGCGCCGTGCCGACCAGCAAGGCGGGCAGCCGCACCACCTGGTTCAGATAATACTGCAGCACCGACCCAGACAGCGCGTAGAAGCCCACGCCGATGGCCAGGGAGCCGGTTCCATAGCTGAGCTTGGTAAGCAGCCCTAAGCGCGGCCCGAGCGGAGGCGCCGCCGCCGGCGCCGTCGTCAACGCATCCATCGGGCTTTTCCCTGCCTGGCGCCAACCCGGCGCACGCTTCCTCGAACCAACGGCGCCGCTCTGAAGGCGGAGTCCGCGCGGGGAGTTTGGGGTTAAACCTTGCCCGGACGCAACGATGTCGCGGCGGAATTGCGCGGCGGCTTCATGAATTCGCGTCCATGAAGGGTTTGGTGGACGACTTCGAAGATGTGTGAATCCGGTATCCCCCAACGGGAGAAGGAATTTTACCGGCCCGCCGCCGCGCGTTCCTGGTTGAGCGCGAACAGGCGTTCCAGAACCTCGTCGTCGCTCAGGTCCGCCGGCCAGCCGTAGGCGGCGGCCACGGCGGCGTCGAGGCGCTGGTGCGCCATGTCCAGCCAGGCGGGGCGCTGGTTGTAGAGATTGGTCAAGGTGCGCTTCTTCAACTCGCGCGCGGCGTCCTCGTCGCGCGGCAGGATTCGATCTGGAAAGCCGGGAACCACCTCGGGCTCGATACGCACCAGATCGGCCGGATTGAGCCAGGCCTCGCGGAGCCGATTCAACTCGGCGGCGGCCTGCGCGATCGCGACCGCGCGCGGGTCGGCGGCATAATCGGCGGCGGGGATGTTGGGGGTCAGGCCCTCGGGGAAGGGGAAGGTTTCGAAGGTGGTGGAGGGGGTGTAGCGGGGACGATCTTCGAGGCTGGTGCCCATCCGAAGCGACCACAGCTCGTGGAAGCGGGAGTGGAGGACGCCGAAGGTGGTGTCGTCGTCGCGGGCGATTCCAACAACCGCGCTGTCCGGAAGAAGGGAACCCGGCCTCCACACAAGCAGTCGGTATTTTGACACTCGCGGCGTAATGATTACTCTCGACAGTGAATCTGCGGCAGTGCGCCAATCTCCTCCCGATCGGCCAAGCAGCCACCACTTCTCTCGCCTTTGCCGATCGTTGTTGCGGTCGCGCTCTGGCTTGATCGCAAAGATCACATGGCGGAATGGCGCCTCAAATAGCGCTGCATCAATCTCCGATAGCCCGTCAAAATCGATAATCCAGCGATCACTCGGACGACGAACGACGTCGAGACCGTTGGCCCAAGGCCGCAGGACATCTGAATTTCGTCGTCCATTTGGGTTTGTAGGTGCGCGTAGCATTTCCCGGGCTTCATCACCTGGAATGTCGAATGCGCCCACTTTGACCGGGCCTTGAAACGCAACGTCCGCATTGTCGTTCAGCCGCGCTGCCTTAGTTAAGTCTAAGCCCGTTCCAGTTAGGTCGGCGTTGATCTGCTCAGTGGGTTTGCCCTCCAACCGGCGTTCGATGAAGCCATGTCCAAAGCCCAACATCGAGACGCGCACCGCCGCGCCTTCCAGCACCCAAGGCTCGTCCGCCCAGGCCTCCATTAGCGCGTTTGCGTCCGCGATCGGATCGAGCACCCGCCGGCTTGCGCCGCCCCGGATCGAGTTGGTGGTCACCAGGCCCGCGCGACAGGTGGTAGCGGGGGGCGGGATCGAACCGCCAACCGCTCGCCACGCCTTCTCCACCCAGTAGCAGACGAAATCCGCCTCCGCCGGCACGCGGCCGCGATAGGCGGCGAACAGCTTTTCCACTTGGGCGTCGCCCAGGCCGTCGCGCATGCGCTTGCCGCCCAGGAATGGCGGATTTCCGATGATCGCGTCCGCTTCGGGCCAGGCCGCCTCCGTCCCGTCCGGGTTCAGCAGCGAATCCCGGCACTCGATCTGATCCAGCGACGACAGGATCGGCTCGGCCAGGCCTGTGTAGTTGTTCTTGGCGTTCCATTGCAGGTCGCCGATCCACAGGGTGACGCGGGCCAGTTCAGCGGCGTAGTCCTCGATATCGATGCCGCGCACGCAAGCCAGGCCGACGCGCGGGGCCGGCGGCTCCAGGCCCAGGCGTTCGGCGTCGACCAGGGCGCGGCGCTCGATGTCCTTCAACGCGTGCAGGGCGACATAGAGGAAGTTGCCGCTGCCGCAGGCCGGGTCGAGCACGCGATAGGCGGCCAGGCGCGTCAGGAACGCCTCCAACCGATCCTTGGCCAGGCCCAGCGCTGCATCGGCCTGTTTGGCGATGGCGGTCAGGGCCTTGCGCCGGGCCGCCTCGCCCGCCTTGGCCTTGTCAGGATCGGCCTTCATGGCCTCGGCCGCCTGTTCCAGAACCGCCTTGCGCTCCACTTCCGTTGCGGCGCGCGCCTCCATCGCCGCGCGGATTTCGGCGAACGCCACGTCCCACTCGGCCGTCAGGGGCCAGGTGATCACCGGGTCGACGATCTTGAGGATCTTTTCGCGGTCGGTGTAGTGGGCGCCCAGGGCGGGCCGCTCGCGCGTCGCCTTCAGCGCTTCCTCGAACAGATTGCCGAAGATGGCCGGGTCGATCTCCGACCAGTCGTGCTCGCCGGCGGTGTCGCTGATCAGCTTCAGGTCCGGCCGCTCCAACGGCAGGGCCGGCTTGTCGTCGAACAGGCCGCCATTGAACCAGCGGATGACGTCGGCGCCGAACAGGCCGCCATCGCGCATCTTGGCGAACAGGGCCTCGAACTGGGCGGTCGCCTCGGCGGGCGGGCGCCGCTGCATGGAACTCGTCAGCCGGGTGAACAGCCCCCCCGGCAACAACCGCGCGTCCTCGGCGAACATGCAGAAGACCAGACGGTTGAGGAAATGCGCCACATCGCGCGGGTGATGGCCGCGCTCCTGCAGCCGCCGGCCCAGATCCCCGAACCGCTGGACCACCTTGGCGGTCAGTTCCTGCGGGCTGATCCGGGGCTTCAGACTTTCGGAGCCCTGGAAGATCAGTTTCAGGACCGCAAGCTTCTCCGGTTCGTGCAGATCGTCGAGGGTGAAGATGATCTTGCGGCTGATCGTGTTCGTCCAGTTGGTGTGGACGATGATCCGCTCCATGTCGCAGACGACCAGATAGGGCGGGTTCTGGAGGTCGAGGGCGTAGGCTTGGAGTTGGCGCAGAGCGGCGTCGAGGTTCTTGTGCTTGCCCTTGTATTCCCAGCCGAAACAGCCCTTGCGCCAGACATCGGCCCAACCGTCGCCGCCGCCGGTTTTTTCCGCGCCGCGCTCGAAGCAGTAGCGTTCGCCGTGGGGGTCGTCCTCGGTGGGCGTGGGTTCGCCCAGAAGGGCGCACAGGTCGTTGAAATGGGACTGCGAACCCTGGCGCTCGCGCAGGCTGCTGTTACTCCATTTCGTGATGAACTGCGCAGGCGTCATGGGGTCTCCGACTCACGGCTTACCTTAGCGGGACATGCGGCTGTTCGGGTAGCTTGAGGGTTGACCGCTTGATTGAGCAGACCGCCGACCAATTCCTTCCCCATTGGGGAAGGGGGACCATCCGAAGGACGGTGGAGGGGGCCTGCCGCGCGACCGATGCGACCGAAAGGCCCCTCGGTCGCTTCGGGCCAGCTCCCCCAAATGGGGGAGCAGTGTGGGACTTGCGCCCCTTCACCCCGCCGTAAACGGATATGGCGAGACCGACTTGGTGAAATCGTCCACCCTAAGCGTCCGGTTGATCGGCTCGGCGGCGCGCTGGGGACAGGCGGGGCGTTCGCAGATGCGGCAGGCCGGGCCGATGGCGACGGTCATGGGCGAAACCAGGTCCAGGCCGCGCGAATAGACCAGGCGCGGGGCGTATTTCAGTTCGCAGCCCAGACCGATGGCCAGTTCGCTGTCTTCCGCGGAATAGGCGGCCGAGGTTCGGCGCACGGTGCGCGAGACGGTGAAATAGCGCGCGCCGTCCGGGGTCTCGACCACCTGGGTGACCACCCGGCCGGGGGTCTTGAAGCTGGCGTGGATGTTCCAGCGCGGACAGGTGCCGCCAAAGCGCGAGAAGGGAAAGGCCGAGCTAGCGAAGCGCTTGGAGATATTGCCCGCCGAATCCACCCGCAGCATGAAAAACGGCACGCCGCGCGCGCCAGGCCTGGCCATGGTGGTCAGTCGGTGGCAGGCCTGCTCGTAGCTGACCCCGAAACGCGCGCGCACCAGTTCGATATCATAGGCGTTCTGCTCGACTGCGTCGTGAAAGGCCGCGTAGGGCATCAGCATGGCCGCGGCTAGATAGTTGGCCAGCGACACCCGCAACAAGCCCCGGGTCGGCGGGTCCGGCGGCCCTGCGCGGGCGGTGATGGCGCCGATCAGCTCGCCGCACTCCAGCAGAGCCAACTGGTACGCCAGGGCGAAGGAGCGGCCGGACGCGGTCAGCACCTCGGACAGGAACAGCTGCTTGCGGTGATGGTCGAACCGCCGCAGCGAGTCTGGCAGCACGTCCACCGGCACGACGCGCACCTCGATCCGGTGGCGCTGGGACAGGCGTTCGCGCGCCGCGACGGCGAAATCCTGGGGCTGAGGCGGCAATTCGGCGGCCAGAGCCTCGCCGGCCTCCTCCAGCTCGGCGAAATAGTTGCGCTGGCCCTGGATGAAGTCGCGCACCCAGTCCGAGGGGGTCAAAGCGCCGCCGGCGCCGTGGGTATCCTCCGGCCGGAGCGCGCCGCCCAGGTCCTGCATCCGGCGGCCGTCCAGATAGGCCTGATAGAGCCGCACCATGGCCTCGGCCACCCCCGGCGCGTTTTCCGCCACTTCCGACAGTTCGTGGCGCGCGACGCCCAGGTCGCGGAACATCTGGTCGGCGAAGACTTCGCCCAGACCCGTCGCCCCGCCGCCCTCCGGATCGTTCGACAGGCTGCGCAGATCCAGGTCATAGGCCTCGGCCAGACGCAGCAGCATCTGGGCGGTGATCGGCCGCTGGTTGCGCTCCAGAAGGTTCAGATAGCTGGGCGAGACGCTGAGATCTTCGGCCATGCGGGTCTGGGTGATGCCCAGATCGCGGCGGATGCGCTTCAGCCGAGCGCCCAGAAACAGCTTCTTGTCACCACTGACCGCCATTCCGTCATTCTGTCACAGCTTTACAAAGAACATCAAGTCGTACTGTGACAAAACGTCCTTTTGCCTCGTCTTCGCAGGTGCGAAATGCCCGCGCAAGGTCTAGTGAGCCCCTAGACGCGCCGCTGAAGCTTGGCGGCGTGCGAATTGCATCGCGGGAACGCACGCCGTTCTCGGGGCCGATCGAGGATTATGCGGATGTCCTATTCTGAGCACGCCACCAAGCTGAACCAGCTCATCAAGAGCAAGAACGGCGCGTGGGACGGCGTCAACGCCGAGTCCGTGGCGCGCATGCGCCTGCAGAACCGGTTCCTGACCGGCCTGGACATTGCCCGCTACACCGCCGCGATCATGCGCAAGGACATGGCGGCCTATGACGCCGACCCCGCCAACTACACCCAGTCGCTGGGCTGCTGGCACGGCTTCATCGCCCAGCAGAAGATGATCGCCATCAAGAAGCATTTCGGAACCACCCAGCGGAAGTACCTGTACCTGTCCGGCTGGATGGTCGCGGCCCTGCGCTCCGAGTTCGGTCCCCTGCCCGACCAGTCGATGCACGAAAAGACCTCGGTCCCGGCGCTGATCGAGGAACTCTATACCTTCCTGCGCCAGGCGGACGCGCGCGAACTGGGCGGCCTGTTCCGCGAGATCGACGCCGCGCGCGCGGCCGGTGACGAGGTCAAGGAAAAGAAGCTGCTGGCGGCGGTCGACAACTTCCAGACCCATGTCGTGCCGATCATCGCCGACATCGACGCCGGCTTCGGCAACGCCGAGGCGACCTATCTGCTAGCCAAGAAGATGATCCAGGCGGGCGCTTGTGCGTTGCAGATCGAAAACCAGGTCTCCGACGAAAAGCAGTGCGGCCACCAGGATGGCAAGGTCACCGTCCCACACGACGTCTTCCTGGCCAAGGTCCGCGCCTGCCGCTACGCCTTCCTGGAGCTCGGCGTGGAGGACGGCATCATCGTCACTCGGACCGACTCGCTGGGCGCGGGCCTGACCCAGCAGATCGCCGTCAGCCACGCACCGGGCGATCTGGGCGACCAGTACAACGCCTTCCTCGATTGCGAGGAAGTCTCCGCCGACGCGGCGCACAACGGCGATGTGATCATCAACCGTGGCGGCAAGCTGCTGAAGCCCAAGCGCCTGCCCAGCAACCTCTATCAGTTCAAGGCCGGCACCGGCGAGGACCGCTGCGTGCTGGACTCGATCACCTCGCTGCAAAACGGCGCTGATCTGTTGTGGATCGAAACCGAAAAGCCGCATGTGGACCAGATCGCCGGCATGATGGACCGCATCCGCGCGGTCGTCCCGAACGCCAAGCTAGTCTACAACAATTCGCCATCCTTCAACTGGACGCTCAATTTCCGTCAGCAGGTGTTCGACGCCTGGGCCAAGGCGGGCAAGGACGTCTCGGCCTATGACCGCGCGGGCCTGATGAGCGTGGGCTATGACGGCACGGACCTGGCCGCCGAGGCCGACGAGCGCATCCGCACCTTCCAGGCGGACGGCGCCAAGCGGGCCGGCATCTTCCACCACCTGATCACGCTGCCGACCTATCACACCGCGGCGCTCTCCACCGACAACCTGGCGAAGGAATATTTCGGCGCTCAGGGCATGCTGGGCTACGTGCTAAACGTTCAGCGCCAGGAGATCCGCCAGGGCATCGCCTGCGTGAAACATCAGAACATGTCGGGCTCCGACATCGGCGACGATCACAAGGAGTACTTCGCCGGAGACGCGGCGCTGAAGGCCGGCGGTCAGAATAACACGATGAACCAGTTCGCCGCGGAATAGATGGGTGACCATGAGGAACCAATGCAGCAACTCATGAACACAGAGATCGCCCCTTCGACACTTAATCGCGCCGTAATATTCTAGATTGGGTGTCGATCCGCCCTTTATTAAGAGCAGGACCAAGGCTGTGGTCATGAGGTCTCTTCCGGAGAAGACCAGTGACTATCGAAAACTACACTGCGTGCGCCGCAAATCTAGCAACGTCGGCCAACTGGGCGGAAGCCGCGGCCGGCGCCAAAGCCGCCCGTCTCGTGCCGTTGTTCGCTCGGACCGCCTCTTGGGTGGGCGAGCGCCTCCACGGGCCGACCCCCGCGAATTGCGGGGAATGGCACACCTATCACCAGTCAAGCACGGGTCAGGATCGCGTGATGGTCACCAGTCTGGCCACGGTAAATCGCAATTTCAACTCGCATCTCCAGCTGAAGCTGAGGCCTAATGACTCAGGCGACACAGTATATATTGGCGACGAGATGGTCTATGGAGACGAATACGTGTTCTTGATGAAGAGCAACAACGCACACATGCCGGATGTCGTCGACATCCGGCTGCCCATAATCAACTGGGAAACCATGGACCGCGTCATTGGACACTGGTTCGGTCGGAATCGCTCCCGAGCTGAGGCGGTGGGCACCATTCTGTTTTCCCGCACGCCCCTGACGGGCAATGTCTGGCCGCTTGTCTGGATGAAACAACTGTGACGATGGTCCCGGGAAGCTGACGGAAAATCCCTGTCGTCCATACGGGCGCTTATAGTTTCACCTAGCTCAACGAGGTCCCCATTGGCAGTGGCGCTCGATACCGACATCCGTCCCGCGGCCCAGATAACCGCTCCGATCGAAGGCCGCGCCGCCGAGGTGCTGACCTCCGAGGCGCGGGCCTTCCTTAGCGAGTTGCACCGGCGCTTCGACGCCCGCCGGCGCGCTTTGCTGGCCGCCCGCCAGGCGCGCCAGGCCCGGTTCGACGCCGGTGAGAGCCCCGATTTCCTGCCCGAGACGCAAGGCGTGCGCGACGCCGACTGGCGCGTGGCGATCATCCCCGGCGACCTGCAGGACCGCCGCGTCGAGATCACCGGCCCGGTCGACCGCAAGATGATCATCAACGCGCTGAACTCGGGCGCCAAGGTGTTCATGGCCGACTTCGAAGACGCCACCTCCCCCACCTGGGCCAATATCGTCGAGGGCCAGGTCAATCTGAAGGACCGCTGGGCGGGCGCCCTCAGCCACACCGACGCCGGCAGCGGCAAATCCTATGCCCTGGGCGCCAAGACCGCCGTCCTGATGGTGCGCCCACGCGGCTGGCACCTGCCGGAAAACCACGCGCGGGTCGACGGCGAGGTCATGTCCGGCTCGCTGTTCGATTTCGGCCTGTATTTCTTCCACAACGCCAAGGCGGCGCTGGCCCAGGGGTCGGGCCCCTATTTCTACCTGCCCAAGATGGAGAGCCATCTGGAGGCGCGGCTGTGGAACGACGTGTTCGTCTACGCCCAGGACGCGCTGGGCGTGGCGCAAGGCTCGATCAAGGCGACGGTGCTGATCGAAACCCTGCCCGCCGCCTTCGAGATGGACGAGATCCTGTACGAGCTGCGCGACCACATGGCCGGGCTGAACTGCGGGCGGTGGGACTACATCTTCTCCTACATCAAGCGCCTGCGCCGCCACCCCGAGGCGCTGACCCCGGACCGGGCGGTGATGGGCATGGGTTCGGCGTTCCTGGCCGCCTATTCGCTGAAACTGATCCAGACCTGCCACCGGCGCGGCGCCTTCGCCATGGGCGGCATGGCGGCGCAGATTCCGGTCAAGGGCGATCAGGCCACCAACGAGGCGGCCTTCGCCAAGGTCCGCGCCGACAAGGAGCGCGAGGCCACCAACGGCCACGACGGCACCTGGGTCGCTCACCCGGATCTGGTGCCGGTGGCGACGGAGATATTCGACCGCCTGATGCCCACGCCGAACCAGCTGGGCAAGCTGCGCGAGGATGTCGTCGTCACCCGCGAAGAGCTGCTCAAGGTGCATCCGGGCGCCCGCACCGAGCACGGCATGCGCGAGAATATCCGCGTTGGCGTGCAATATATCGAGGCATGGCTGCGCGGGCGCGGCGCGGTGCCGCTCTATAACCTAATGGAAGACGCGGCCACGGCCGAGATCAGCCGCGCGCAGCTTTGGCAATGGATCAAGCTGGCCGCCAAGCTGGACGACGGCCGCGTCGTGACCGCCGCGCTGTTCAAGACCCTGCTCGACGAGGAAATGGCCGCCCTGCGCGTGGCCCTGCCCGCCGGAACCTATGACGGCGGGCGGTTCGCGGAGGCGATCCGGCTGTTCTCCGACATGACGTTGTCGGAGGGGTTCGAGGAGTTTTTGACGCTGCCGGCCTACGAAGCGTTGGGGTAGTCAGGACGCCAGCTAGAGACCACCTTCGACCGGGTAGGCCGCGACGCATGCCTTTGGCATGTTTGGACTGGCTGTATGCTTCGTCAAGTCGGCGTCGTCCCAAATCCAAGACGGCGCGTCATCGTGGTCTATAACATGCCAATGGAGATGGCGGCCTTTCAATCTAAGCGTTGCATGCCCCGAACTGCCCCAGCTGCTCTTATAAGTGACTTTTGCGGCGCCTCTATCGATTGATCCCACAATTGAAGGTTCCCACCCTTCGTCCTCATCCACGCGGTTGCCCATATGGCCGGTGGCCAAATGGGTGCCGCAGAGCCGCGAACCACTGGACCAGAGTGAGAGCAAAAAGATTTCAGACCGCCCCGTGCATTCGTCGTGCCCGGCCGGGCACGGAAAGGTTACGCTCCAACTCCCGTCCATAGGCGCGGCAGGCGCGTTGACGATGCCCGCGCTAAATGCGGCGACAGCCACAATCATGATCAATTCGCGCATGGCCCCAATTTTATACCCTTGCCAAAGCCCTATCTCGACAAATAGCCTTCAAATAGCTATTTTTGACCGATGTCGAGCCACAGCATCGTCGAAGCCAAGAACCGGTTGTCTGATCTCATCGATCGGGCGATGGGCGGCGAGTCCGTAGTGATCACGCGCCATGGCCATCCTGTCGCAGAGATCAAGCCGATCCAATCGCGCGGCCGACCGATGACAGCGGAAGATGTCGAGCGCATGCGCGCCGCGCGCGTGAGCTTGCTCAAGCCGGACGATGATCCGCGTCACATCGTCGAGCGGATGAGAGACGAGGACAGTGAACGTCTACTTTGACGCCAGCGTCATCGTGTCGTTTGTGATCAACGACGCTCTGAGCTCAAGGGTCGAAGCCTACATCACTCGGGAGAAGCCGACTGCGGTCGTGAGCGACTTTGCAGCGGCAGAGGTCGCGTCAGCGCTGAATCTGCGGGTCCGGGCGGGAACGATCGCCCCAGACAGTGCCCGTGCTGCTCTTGGGCAGATGGATTTGTGGCGCGCGCAGGCGGCGGCGGCTTGCCTATTGACCAGCACGGATATTCTCGTTGCGGACGCCTTCCTGCGCCGTCTCGACCTACCTCTGCGCGCGCCGGACGCAATCCACCTCGCGATCGCGCAGCGTTTGGACGTCGAGATTGCGACCGGCGACCTTCGCATGAAGGATTGCGCAAGCCGGCTGGGGATCAAGCTCGCGGCGATCTGATATTTGGATCGCTCGCCATTGACGGCCGCATCCCCGATAGGGCCTATACAAGCGTTTGAAATTTGGGGTGGTCGGGCGGCTTAAGCCCGCGCCTGAACGATCTTTTCGAGGAAACATTCATGACCGCCGTCAATTCCGTCGCCGACCTTTCCGTGGAAGGCGACATCGCCGTCCTGACCCTGAATTCCCCGCCTGTGAACGCCCTTTCCGCCGGGGTTCGCGACGGTCTGGCGCTGGGCGTGGGCCAAGCCATGGCGGACCCGGCGGTCAAGGCGATCGTGCTGATCTGCGAGGGTCGCACCTTCATCGCCGGCGCGGACATCACCGAATTCGGCGGCGCGCAGAAGGGCGCCAGCCTGTTCGAGGTGCAGAACACCATCGAGAACGCGACCAAGCCGGTGATCGCCGCGATCCACGGCACGGCTCTGGGCGGCGGACTGGAGGTCGCGCTGACCTGTCATTACCGCGTCGCCGTCCCCTCGGCCCGCTGCGGCTTGCCGGAAGTGAACCTGGGCCTGCTGCCCGGCGCCGGGGGCACCCAGCGCCTGCCGCGCATCGCCGGGGCGCAAAAGGCCCTGGAGATGATGACGTCCGGCCAGCACGTGCCGGCCAAGTTGTGCCTGGAGATGGGCCTGGTCGACGAACTGATCGAGGAAGGCAAACTGCGCGATGGCGCCATCGCCTTCGCCAAGAAGGTGCTGGCCGAGGGCCGGCCGCTGAAGCGGGTCCGCGACCTGAACGACAAGATGGAGGCCGCCCGCGGCCATCCGGAGATCTTCGCCGACTTCCGCAAGGCCAACGCCCGCAAGTTCCGCGGCTTCCTCGCGCCCGAGTACAACATCCAATGCATCGAAGCCGCGGTGAACCTGCCGTTCGAGGAAGGGCTGAAGGTCGAGCGCAAACTGTTCGGCGAGCTGATGAGCGGCTCGCAATCGGCCGCCCAGCGCTACAGCTTCTTCGCCGAGCGCCAGGCCCAGAAGATCCCCGACGTGCCGGACGATACGCCAGTGATCCCGGTGAACAGCGTCGGCATCATCGGCGCTGGCACCATGGGCGGCGGCATCGCCATGAACTTCGCCAATGTCGGCATCGGCGTGACCATCGTCGAGGTCAAGCAGGAGGCGCTGGATCGCGGCCTGAAGGTGATCCGCGGCAATTATGAGCGCACCGCCTCGCGCGGCGGCATCACCGCCCAGCAGGTCGAGGACCGCATGGCCTTGATCAAGGGCTCGCTCAGCATGGACGATTTCAAGGACGCCGACATGGTGATCGAGGCGGTGTTCGAGCGGATGGACGTCAAGAAGGAGATCTTCGAAAAGCTCGACGCCATCTGCAAGCCCGGCGCGATCCTAGCCACCAACACCTCGGGCCTGAACATCGACGAGATCGCTGGCGTGACCAAGCGGCCGGAAGCGGTGATCGGCCTGCACTTCTTCTCGCCGGCCAACGTCATGAAACTGCTGGAAGTGGTCCGCGCCGACCACACCTCCAAGCCGGTGATCAACACCTCGATGAAGCTGGCCAAGAAGATCGGCAAGATCGCCGCCCTGGTCGGGGTCTGCCCGGGCTTCGTCGGCAACCGTATCCTCGGTCAGCGCCAGCGCGAGGCGCAGAAGCTGGTCATGGAAGGCGCCATGCCCTGGGATGTCGATCGGGTGCTGTACGACTTCGGCTTCCCGATGGGCCCCTTCGCCATGAGCGACCTGGCCGGGCTGGACATCGGCTGGGTCAAGGAACGGTCCAAGGGCGAGACCATCCGCGACGTGCTCTGCGAAATGGACCGCCGGGGCCAGAAGACCGGCGCCGGCTACTACGATTATGACGAAAACCGCGTCGCCCACCCCTCGCCAGTCACCGAGAAGATCATCCAGGACTTCATCGCCAAGTCGGGCGCCAATCCGCGCAAGGTCACCGACGAGGAAATCCTGGAGCGCTGCCTCTATCCGATGATCAACGAGGGCGCGAAAATCCTCGAAGAGGGCAAGGCGATCCGCCCGTCCGACATCGATATCATCTGGCAGAACGGCTACGGCTGGCCGGTCTATCGCGGCGGGCCGATGTTCTATGGCGACCTGGTCGGCCTGGACAAGGTGCTGGCCAAGATGAAGGAATTCCAGGCCACCATGGGCGACCAGTTCAAGCCCTCGCCCCTGCTGGAAAAGCTGGTCGCCGAGGGCAAGCATTTCAGGGATCTGTGAAAATAGCTGTCATCCCGGAAAGCCGCGCCAGCGGCTTATCCGGGACCCAGGGCCAGCGCACGATCCCCTGGGTCCCGGCTCTCCGCGACGCTGCGGCCGGGGTGACGGACAGAG
>Ga0302314_10002240_pt1 | contig 35974 bp, 37 predicted proteins | sample III_Palsa_N2_3_FD_200533 | JGI IMG/M metagenome (GOLD analysis project Ga0302314, IMG submission 200533) | Peat permafrost microbial communities from Stordalen Mire near Abisko, Sweden - III_Palsa_N2_3 | ecosystem: Environmental > Terrestrial > Soil > Palsa > Peat permafrost | place: Sweden...
TCCTCGCTGGTGATCGTCATCGGCACCGCAGGCGTCGTCGCGGTACTGCTGTCGGTGCTGGCGCTGTCGACGGGTCTCGCCGGTGCGCTCACCGCCACCGGCAGCGTGGACCGGGCGATCGTGCTGCACGCGCAGGCGGAGAACGAGTTCGGCAGCACCCTGGCCCACGATGCCATCCCGACCATCATGGATGGGCCGGGGATCGCCCGCGACGCCAACCACAAGCCGATCGCGTCAGCCGAAGTGCTGGCCTCGGTGAACCTGCCGCGCCGGGACAACGGCAAGCTCAATGCCATGACGCTGCGCGGCGTGTCTGCCGATGAGGTGCTGGCACTGCGGCCCGAGCTGCACCTGGTGCAGGGGCGTTTGTTCCAGTCGGGCCTGCGCGAGCTCATCGTCGGCAAGTCGGCGCAGGAACGCTATGCGAACCTCAGCATCGGCAGTCACGTCAGGTTCGGCGAGAACCAGTGGACCATCGTCGGCGCATTCGACAGCGGCGGGGGCGCCCACGACTCCGAGGTCCTGGGGGATGTCGACACGGTGCTCGCCGCCTACCAGCGCGGCACCTACAACTCGGTGATCGTGAAGCTCGCCGGGAACGGCGCGCTCGCAACGTTGCGCACCGCCCTGCAGCACGACCCGACGCTGTCGGTGCAGGCGTTCAGCGAGACCGACTACTACGCCCGACAGTCACAGACCTTCGCGCGCTTTCTGGCGCTGATCGCCCGGGTGATCAGCATCATCATGGCCGTCGGTGCGATCTTCGCGGCGCTGAACACCATGTACTCCGCGGTCAGCACCCGCGCGGTCGAGATCGCAACGCTGCGCGCCATCGGCTATGGCGCCGCGGGTGTCGTCATGTCGGTGATCATCGAGGCGCTGCTGCTGTCGATCCTGGGTGCACTGGTGGGCGCGGGGCTGGCGTGGCTGGTGTTCAATGGCAACACGGTCAGCACCATCGGTGGCGGCGGCGGTCTGGCACAGGTGGTGTTCCATCTGCACATCAGCTCGGCGCTGATCACGCTCGGGATCGTCTGGGCCTGTGTCGTCGGGCTGATCGGTGGACTGCTGCCGGCGATTCGTGCCGCGCGCATTCCGGTGGCGCTGGCGCTGCGCGCGATCTGACTGGCAGAATGCCCGCATGAACGGGCCGTCGGTGTTCTGGATGGTACAGGGCTGCGTGGTCGCCGCGACGGCCGCAGCGCTGCTCTACGCGCTGTGGCTGCAACGCGGCCAGTCGCAGGGCGCACGGGTGGCGGCCGAATCTGCGCGCGAGACGGCACGCCTGTCACTGCAGGCCGCCGAGCTGCACGCCCTGGCGCTCAAGGAAGCGCGGGCCGCGGTGGAAGCGGCCGCCCGCGTACAGCGACTGGCGGCACGACCGGTGTTAAAGATCGGCCTCACGATGCCGGGCCTGCTGGCCGAGGTCGGACGCAGCCCGGTGGTCTTCGCCCTGCACGCGCGCAACGTCGGCCACGGCACGGCGGTGATCGAGGAGGTTCGGGTCCTGGTGCGCGGCGAACCGGCACTGACATATGGCCGGGACACGGCCGATCTCGCGCGGCGGATCGAGACGGAGGTGTTCCAGCGCGCGGTGGGTGCCTCGGTGCAGGCGCTTTCGGGCAAGCTGACGGTGACGCCCTTGACGGATGATGCCCGGGCGCTCGAAGCGGCCGGGTCGCTCGATCTCTTCAGGGTGCAGGTCTTCGCGCACAATGCCGAGGCGGTCGAGCAGGGCCTGGAGACGGTGAGTGCCGAAGTGCGTTACCGTGATCTGGACGGCGGGGAATACTCGAGCGTGGAGCAGTTCCGCGCGCTTGCGACAAAAGGATGATTCATGCCACTGGCACGTATTGATGTTCCCCGCGGCAGGACCGCTGCCTTCCGCCGACTCATCGGCGATGTGGTGTACGAGGCCATGCTCGATACCCTGAAGGTGCCCGCCAACGATCGCTTCCAGGTGATCGCCGAACACGATGCCCAGGACCTGGTGCGCGATCCGGGCTACCTCGACATCCAGCGCTCCTCGGCCTGCATCATCATCCAGCTGACCCTGAACGAGGGGCGCAGCGTCGAGCAGAAGCGCGCCTTCTACAAGGCCGTGGCCGATGGCCTGCACGAACGCGCCGGCCTACGCCGCGAGGATGTCTTCATCAGCCTGGTCGAAGTGCGCAAGGAGAACTGGTCCTTCGGCAACGGCGAGGCGCAGTACGCGTAAAGCCCGTCAGAACATCGAATTGGCGTTGTCGGCGCTCTCGGGGATGGGTTGAATGATGTCCCAATGCTCGACCACCTTGCCGTTTTCGATGCGGAAGATGTCGACGACCGATTCGCCGAAGGGGTGCGGACCGCGCTGGCCGTGCAGGTGCAGTACCACCAGGTCGCCCTCGGCGATGACCTTCTTCACCTCGTAATGGTGCTGCGGGAAGGATTCCTTGAACTTGCGGACCCACTCGGCCACGCCCTCGTGGCCGTCGGCGGCGTAGGGCGCGTGCTGCCGATAGATCTCGCCCATGTAGGGGCGGGCGGACTCGAAGTCCTTGTCACCGATGAGCTTCTGGTAGAACTCGAGCACCAGCTTCTTGTTGTGCGCGAGTTCCCCTGCGATCGAGTGGCCGGCGGCCGTGGCCTTGCGGGTCACCTTGCGGACCACCCGCTTGGTTTTCGCGGTGGCCTGGGCGCGCACTTTCGCGGTGCTCTTGATGCCGACCTTGGCACCGATCCGCGCCATCAGCCGGGTCGCCTTGGCCTTCATGCCGGGCTTCGCCCTGACGACGCGCTTCGCTTTGGTTTTTGCCTTGGTACGCGCGCGGGCCACAGGACCGCGTTTCGTTTTCTTCGCCATGTATACCCCCAATCAGATTCTGCTCGTGGGGTGGAGCTTACTCCTCCTGTGGCTTGCCGGTGCCGCCCTTGCGGCGCTGTACCGCCTGGCGCAATAGGAATTCGATCTGCGCGTTGATGCTGCGCAGGTCATCCGCGGCCCAGCGTTCGAGCTCCTTCCACAGATCCGGCGACACCCGCAGCAGGAATGCCTTGCGTTCGGCGGCGCTCACGGCTACGCGTACAGGGTGCCCGCATTGATCACCGGCGACGCATCCGAGTTGCCGCACAGGACGACCAGCAGGTTACTGACCATGGCCGCCTTGCGCTCATCATCGAGCCTGACGGTGTTGTGGCGCTCGAGTTCGCTCAAGGCCATGTGCACCATCCCGACCGCGTTCTGCACGATCAGCTGACGGGCCGAGATGATGGCCTCGGCCTGCTGCCGGCGCAGCATGACCGGCGCGATTTCCGGGGCATAGGCCAGATGGGTCAGGCGGGCCTCCTCGACTGCGACGCCCGCCTTGGCGAGGCGCTGTTGCAGTTCCAGGGCGAGTTCGTGGGCGACCTCGTCCGCACTGCCGCGCAGCGTCGGCTCACTGTCATGGCCATGATCATAGGCAAAGCGGCTGGCGATGCTGCGGATGGCGGATTCGGATTGCACCTCGACGTAGCTCGCATAGTCCTCCACGTCGAACACCGCCATCGCGGTGTCCTGCAACCGCCAGACCACGACCGCCGCGATCTCGACCGGGTTGCCGCGCTTGTCGTTCACTTTGAGCGTGGGGCTGTTGAAGTTGTTGGCGCGTAGCGAGAGCTTGCTCGACCACCATTGTTGTCCCGTAAAGCCCGACATCGACTTGCCGCCGAGGCGGCGGTTCGAGAGCGCATCGGCGCGTCCCTGGCCTTTGCCCGCCACCAGGCCGCGATTGCGCGCATAAAGCGGGTTGGCCCAGTGAAAACCGCTGTCACGCACGGTGCCGTGATACTGCCCGAACAGAATCAGGACGCGCGCTTCATTGGGCTGCAGCGAAAAGTGGCCGCGCATCGACAGCACCCCGAGGGCGCTGATCAGCACGGCGATCGCCATCAGGGCCGGCGGCCGCGGTTCCTGGGTCGCGAGCAGGGCGACAGGCGTGGCGCTGATCAGTACCAGGTTCAGCACGAACATCGGAAAGCCGCCGAATGCGCGCAGCTGCTTTTCCTGCGAGACCGTGGAGGGGCTGATCGGGCTCATGAGGTGATGCTCCGGGTTGATACCAGAGTGATATCATCATGCAATCAGAGCCGCTATGCAAGCAAAGATGCGCCGAGGCTGTCCAGCAGCAGTCCGGTGCCATGTTCGCGCGATCCCGCATCATCGAACCCGTCGAGGAAGGCGCCCTGTTCCGACACGCGCAGCAGCGTGCCACCGGCCGGCTCCGCGCTGATTTCGATCGTCGCGAGCGACACCGACAGCTTGCGCGAGTTCATGAACATGTCGTAGCTGTAGATGATCCGCTCATCGGGAATGATGTCGTGATACACGGCCTCGAAGCGGGTCTGCGTGCCATTCGCCCACTTGCCGGCGAGGATTTCCCGACCGCCGACGCGGAAATCCATGACCCGCTCGAGCAGTTCCCAGCGACCGGCGGCGCCCGCAAACCACTGTGCCTTGGCGGCCGGATCCGCGAAGGCGCGGAACACCCGTTGCGGGCTCGCCGGATAGGTTCTGTCGATGTGGAACACGCCGTGCGCCACCGTCGTGGCAGGGGAGGTCGCTGTGGTCATGGTTACTCCTTAGCTCTCTTCGCGCAGAAACTCGCCGAGCCGGTCCAGCCGTGCGGACCAGTCCGCCCGCCGTTCGTTGATCCATGCTTCGGCCAGCTGCAGGGTGTTCGGATTGATGTGACAGGTGCGCACGCGTCCGATCTTCTGCGAGCGCACCAGGCCCGATTGCTCGAGCACCGCAAGATGCTGCATCACCGCCGGCAATGACATCGCCAGCGGGCGCGCGAGCTGGCTCACCGAGGTCGGTCCCCGCGACAGGCGCCGCACCATGGCGCGGCGGCCCGGATCCGCCAGCGCCTGGAACGCAAGATCCAACGTATGCGATTGGTTAGGCATTCACTTAAGTATCGCCGCGGCCAAACAGTTAAGCAAGTACTTAAGTGATGAATCGCGGCTTACTGCGGGCGTCCCCAGAAAAGCCCGGTGCGCACGGTGAAGCTGCCGTCGGCTTCGAGGTTGAGCGCACGCTGCACCTCCGCGGAAGCGCTGCTCTGCAGCATCCGGATCGCGGTCACCAGCGCCTGCGGCGTTCGCATGCGCTGCGCCCAGGTTGCGAATTCGATGCGGGTGTTCCACAGGCTGTGTTCGAGCCGCTCGAAGCCGGCGTCCCCGAGCAGTGCCTGCCACTCGGGGATGCTGCGGTCACGGACATGGGAGGTGTCTCTGAACAGTTCGATGGCCTGCAGGAAGGTGTCCACCAGCGGCTGCTCCTCGCCGAGCACATCGATGACGAGGATGAAACCATCCGGTTTGACGACCCGTCGCAGCTGCGCGAGCGCCGCGGGGAGATTCAGCCAATGATGGGCGCTGTAACGGGTGGACACCAGATCGAAGCTGGCGGCGGGGAAGGGCAGGGCATCGGCTGCGCCCTCGCAGGTTTCGATCTGCGGCAGTGCCCGTGCGGCGGCCGCCCGGCGCACGGTTGCGAGCATCGCCGGTGAGGGATCGAGCGCCACCACCCGCGCCGCCAGCGGCGCGAGCGCGAAACTCAGATGGCCGGCGCCGGTGCCCACATCCAGCACCTGGGAGGAGGGCTGAAGAACCGCGCGGGCGCGTTCGACCGCCGCACGCAGATCCGGGCCCGCGGCATGCACGGCGCTCGTGAGATAGGCCTCGGCCCGGGGATCGAACTGGTTCTGTACCGTCTCGGAATGAGTACCCATCACTGCTCCTCGTCATGACAACCGGTGCGAGTGTGTGGCGAAACCTATACGGGTAACAGTTAGGCCGTTATCCTATTATAAGATGTCCCCGTCACCTCCTTCCGGCCTGCTCGGTGAGTTCCTGCGAACCCGCCGTGAGTCATTGCGACCGCTCGAGCTGGGATTGCCGCAGCGCAACCGGCGCCGCACCCCGGGACTGCGGCGCGAGGAGGTGGCGCAGCTGTGCGGCATCAGCCCCACCTGGTACACGTGGATCGAGCAGGGACGCACGACCGCGATCTCCGCGGCAACGCTGGTCGCCCTGTCACAGGGTCTGCAGCTCAACCCCGCCGAACGCGCCTACCTGTTTGAAATTGCCGGCCGACTGGATCCGTCGCCACCCGGACCGCCGCCGGGCGTCGGTGCGGAGTTGACGGGACTGCTGCGCGCGATCCGCACCCCGGCGTATGTGCTCGATTGCTACTGGAATGCCGTCGAATGGAACCCGGCCGCACAGCAGCTGTTCCGCGACTGGCTGGGGCAGTCGGCCGTCGGCCGGCGTGCGCGCACGGTGCGCTCCGGGCGCCCGACGCCGAACCTGCTGCGTTACGTGTTTCTCCAGCCCCGGGCCAGGACCTTCCTGCTCGATTGGGAGGATCGGGCGCTGCGCCTGGTCGCCGAGTTCCGCGCCGATACACCCCGCCTGCGCGATGATCCGCAGCGCGCGGCGCTGATTGCGGAACTGAGTCGGGCGAGCCGCGAGTTTGCGGCCGGGTGGCGCGCCCAGCGGGTGCTGTCGCGCGACGGCGGAAAGCGCAGTTTCCGCAGGGGAAAAGGTCAGGTCGAGCATTTCGAGCAACATATTCTCAAAGTGGTGCGCCGGCCGGACCTGCGCATGACGGTACTCGTGCCGACGACGGAATGAGGCGGCGGCACAGAGCGTATACTGCCGGCCGTTCAACTCCTGGCTGCCAATGGTCGCCATAGCGACCGTGAGGTCGTTTACGTCATGTATTCCTATCCGTTGCTCTTCATTCTCGTCATCGCCCTGATCCTGGCGATCTCGTCGATGTTCCGCTCCGTGCCACAGGCCACCGTCGCGGTCGTGACCCTCTTCGGGCGTTATCACCGGATCATGCGCGAGGGACTGAATCTGAAGAAGCCCTGGGAGCGGGTGTCCTATCGCCTCTCCTTGCAGAATCGAGCCCTGCAGCTGGAGTTTCAGGCGATCACCCAGGACCAGGCGAACGTGAAGTTCGCGACCATGGTGCTGTATGCGGTCGCGGCACCCGATGAGGACTCGGTCAAGAAGGCGGTATTCAGCTTCGCGACCACCCAGGAATTCCAGCTGGCCCTGCAGCGGACCATCGACGGCTCCATCCGCCAGTTCGTGGCCACCACCAAGCAGTCCGACATCCTGGGGATGCGCGCCGAGATCGTCGAACACACCAAGAAGAATCTCGATGAAGTCGTGCTGGCCTGGGGCTATGTCGTGCGCGACATCCAGATCACCGACATGACCTTCGATCGGGAGATCATCGACTCCATGGCGCGGGTGGTCTCATCGAAGAACCTGCTGGCCGCGGCTGCCAACGAAGGCGCCGCACTGCTGGTCAAGCGCACCAAGGATGCCGAGGCCGAAGCGGCCTACAAGACGATCGGTGCGGAAGCGGACAAGAAGGCCTCCGCCTTGCGCGGTGAGGGGCTCGCGCTGTTCCGCAAGAACATCGCCGATGGCATGAAGGGGGCCGCCGAGAGCCTGCGCGGCGCCGGCGTCGATCCTGAGTTCCTGCTGTTCCTCGAATACACCGACGCACTCAAGTACGTCGCCGATCACTCCCAGGGCAAGGTGATCTTCATGGACAACGGGGCCGGCGCGAGTACCCGAGTGGTGCAGGGTGTGCTGTCGATGGAGCCCGCGTTCCGGGATGGCGCGCCCAATCGGCCGAATCCCACTGCGGGCGCGACATGAGAACCGCAACGCGCGGCGATGGGTACAAGAGGCAATCATCATGACAGATCTATCCGCATTTCCGATCACGCACAAATGGCCGGCGCAACACCCGGAGCTGCTGCAGCTGTATTCACTGCCGACGCCCAACGGGCAGAAGGCCTCGATCATGCTCGAGGAGACCGGGCTCGCCTACGAGCCCCACCTGGTCCGCTTCGATCGCAACGATCAGCTGAGCCCGGAATTTCTCTCGCTGAATCCGAACAACAAGATTCCGGTGATCCTCGATCCGCAGGGGCCGGGCGGCAAACCCCTGGCGCTGTTCGAGTCCGGCGCGATCCTGGTGTATCTCGCGGAGAAGACCCGACGCTTCATTCCGGATGATCCGGCCGGGCGCTACCAGACGTTGCAGTGGCTGATGTTCCAGATGGGCGGTGTAGGCCCGATGTTCGGGCAGCTCGGGTTCTTCCACAAGTTCGCCGGCAAGGACATCGAGGACAAGCGTCCCCGCGATCGCTACGTTGGCGAATCGAAGCGGCTGCTGGGCGTGCTCAACCAGCGGTTGCAGTCGCAGGAGTGGCTGGTCTCCGATGAATATTCCATCGCCGACATCGCGACCTTCCCCTGGGTGAACGCGCTGGTGACGTTCTACGGCGCCGGTGACCTGGTCGGCATCGCTGATTTTCCGAACGTGACGCGCGCGCTGGAAACCTTCAAGGCACGTCCGGCCGTGCAGCGCGGACAGAACATCCCGGCGCGGCCGAAGGACTGATCAGTTCTGATCCAGGCGCGCCTGGGCGTCGCCCAGGGCGCGGATCGGCGTGAGCCACGAGGTCGTGTCCTGCGCCTGGCCATCCGAGCGCAACCAGCCATAGACCACGGTGTGCCAGAGAATGCGCTGCACGTAGTTGCGCGTCTCGTTGTAGGGAATGTTCTCCACCCACACATCCGGCGCGATGCTCTCGGCAGGCAACCAGCGATTCGCCGCAGCGATGCCGGCGTTGTAGGCCGCCAGCGCCAGGGGCAGCTGGCCATTCACCTTGTCCAGCAGCATGTGCAGATGTTCGGCGCCCAGGGTCGAGTTGAGCTGTGGATCGAACAGATCCCCGACGCGCGGCGCGGGCAGCCGCAGCGCCTTGGCGGTGGGCTTGGCGGTTGAGAGCTCCAGCTGCATCAGCCCGCGGGCACCGGCGCTGGAGACCACATCGGCCCGAAACAGGCTTTCCTGCCGGATCACGCTGTAGATGAGGGTCACCGGCAGCTGCGCGGCGCGCGCGGCCGCGGTCACCGAGGACTCGTAGGGCTGCGGATAGAGCATCGTGTAGTCGTTGAAGATCTTCAGCGACGTGGCGACGGGCACGGCCAGATCGTACCAACCCCACTCCATCGCCAGTGGCACGGCCTGCTGGCGTTCGACCGGCGTGAGGTCGTCATAGGCGAACTGCCACTCCGCCACCGCCTGGCCGCGCAGGTCGCACAGCAGCAGCTCGTGCGATCGCACCAGCGCCGGCACCTGCGCGAGGCGCTCGAGCACCGCCGGGTCCCGCGGCAGCGGCTGCGGATGCGGGATCACGCCGACGCCGAGCCGGGCGGCTGCGAGGCCCGAATAATAGTTGTCATCCGGCGCGAGCGCGCTGAACAGCCGGTGCGCCTGGGTGGTGTCGCCCACCTGGTCCGAGGCCCGCGCCAGCCAATAGCGCCAGCGCGCGGTCTGCCGGTCGCTCTCGGACAGCGCCGCGATGCTCTGCGCCACCAGCGGCCAGTTGCCGGCCCACATCGCGGCCCGGGCGCGCCACTCGAGGGCCGTGTCGTCCAGATCATGCGTTGCGACCCGCGCAAAATAATCCTCGGCATGCGCATCGCGCCGCCAGGCGAGCGGCAGGGCGACGGCGAGCGCGAACGGGCTCGCCAGCTCGGAGCTCAGGTTGCGGGTCTGCAGCAGCCGCGGGTAGCGGTCCACGGCATCGTCCGGGTTCTGCCGTGCCATCCGGGCCCAGCCGGCCAGCAGCGCCTCGTTCAGCACCGGCGTGGTCGGTGCCGCCAGCAAGGTGTCGATGGTGCGCTGGGGCGTCTCGAGCAGCGCTGCCCACTGCAGCAGCGGCGCGCCTTCGGCGTCGGGCAGATGCGCAACCAGCTTGCGGGCGAGGCCGGTATTGCCGGCCTGCAGGGCCAGACGTGCGCGCCGCTCGAACAGATCGGCCGTGATGATGCCGTGGTCGACGCCCCAGGCGTAGGCCGGATCGCACTCGGGCGTTTCCTTCACGCTCAGCCATTGCTTCGCGAGCGTGGGGCCGAGCTGGGCCGTCTGCCCCAGCGCAATCCTGGCATTCAGCGACTGGCAGCGCAGCCCCTCGGTGGCACCCGTGTCGCGAAAGACGTTGAGGAACAGCTCCCACTGCGCCCGCTGCGCGAGACTCTCGAGCCAGCTGCGGCGCAGCTGTATCCCGACCGGCAGCAGCCCGTAGGTCACCAGGAACCCGGTCGCGCGCCGGTCGGCGTCGGCGGGGTCCGAACTGAACGCCTGGCGGATGCGTTCGGCCTGCAGGTACGGGTACAAGGGATAGGCGCGCAGCACCGGATCGTCATTGGCGTCGGCGGCCGGCTCGGTGGCGGCGACGGTGCCGCCGGGTGCGCGGGCAGCCTGCGCCATCGCCTGCGCGAACAGCGCGCGCGGCGCGCCAAAGTCCAGCGTCGACAGCGCCGGCGCGCTGCCGGAAACGAGAAGCAAAAGCGCGGCCAGGGCCGCCGGTCGGATACGCACCCCCTTCATCATCTTTGCAGGGTAACCATTGAGAATCCCGGGCGCCAGTTACAAGGTTTTAGGACAATGTCCCGCGGGCACATGACAAGGGAGACCCGGCCGATGAGCGAAGCGACTTTGGTGAAACTTTGGTCACAAGTGTCCCGTTCCTTCCTGGCGCACGGGGCGACGGCGCGGGAGACCGAGACTGCGCAGAATGCCTTTCTGGCAGGCGCCCTCGGTGTCTTCCTGCATCTCGAGCAGGCGTTCGAGTCCGGCGATGAGGCCCGCGTTGCGGCCGCCCTCAAGGCCATGCGGCGCGAACTGAACCTGGGAAAGGCGCAGCGGCGGCGGGCGCCGGTGCGTAAATCATGAGCCCGACAGCAGCGGCAGCAGTGCCGCCATCGCGTACAGCCCGAATGCGGTCAGCACGGTGCCGCAGACGCGGTTGATCACCGTCAGGGTCTGTGCCCCGATGTAATTGCGCACGCGCACGATCAGGCTGCTCACGGCGAGCCACCATAATGCCGATCCCAGGAACACGCCGAGCACCAGTTCTGCTGCCGCGCTGTCGCTGCCGGCGAACATCCCGGGACCGATGCCGGTCTGCGGCAGCCCGAGCCCGGCGAACACGGCCGCGAACCCGAGCAGGGTCACCGGATTGGCCAAGGTCAGCAGGAAGGTCGACATGAATGCCCCGCGTGCCCCGGGCGGCAGCAGCGAGGGCATCTTGCTGGGCGGTGGCATGACGATCGTCGGGCGCATGAAGGTCCGGGCGCCCAGGTACAGCAGGAATACCCCGCCCAGGACCCGCAGGGCCGCCCGGTCATCGATGATCCACTGGCTGATCACGAACAGCGCGATGCTGCCGGCGAGGGCATACAGGCCGTCCGCGGTCGCGGCCCCCAGGCCGCAGATGAAGCCCATGCGTGAGCCTTCACCGAGCGTGCGATTGATGCACAGTATGCCGATGGGCCCCAGCGGGGCCGCTATCGACAGGCCGATCAGCAGGCCTTTGATCAGGAAGGGCATAGGGCCGACACGATAGCCTGTCCGCGTTCGCTCCGCTGCTGCGCATACCGGTGATGAGGAGTTATTTGAAGAAGGCAAAGACCGCGGAGCTGGTGCCGGTGCAGCCGCCGGCCGTGCAGGCACTGGCCCTGAAGCTGGTGAGCAACTGCGACCTGCTGCGGCTCAAGGTAATTGCCCGGCTGCACGGACGCAGCCTGCCACCGGATGTCTCCTGGGCGGACCTGCTGCAGGAGGCGTTCACGCGCGTGCTCGATGGTTCGCGGGCAATCCCTGCGGGGGTGCCGGCCGTCGCCTTCCTGGCGGGCGTCATGCGCAGCATCAAGGCCGAGCATTGGCGGCGGCGGCGGCGCGCGAACGAACAGCAGCCGGTGCTGGCCACCGAGTACCAGGTGGTGGCCGCCGAAACGGCCGAGGCCTGTGACACCCGGCCGGATCCCGAGCGCTGGCTGATTGCCGCCCAGCAGCTGCAGGCGATCGGACTGCTGTTCGCGCCCGACCCGGTGGCCCTGCAGATCATCTCAGGCCTCGGCGATGGCCTGACGGCGGAGGAAATCCGCCAGACACTGGGCATGACCAAGACCGATTATGATTCGGCGCGCAGGCGCATGCGTCGCGCCCTGATCCGTGCCGGTCTGACCATGGGAGTCCGATAGTGAGCGTGCGGCCAGACGTTGGGCTCGAGCGACTGATTCATGGCCTCGAGCAGGAACTGCTCGAGGCAGCGGACGAGGAGTTCACGAGCGGTGCTCATGACCTGGGCATGAATCCCGAATCGAAGGGCTCATCGGCGTTCATGGGCGTCAAGGATCTCAGTCCGCAGCTGCTCGCGGCGCTGCGCCTGCGGGTCAAACGCAATATCGACGCTTAGAATGGCGCGCGCCGGGCGAACCGGCGCGCCCATCATCGCTCAGTCAATCCAGCGCAGCAGATCCGTCAGATGACGCAGGGCCAGGATGGCCATGCGTGGCGCCTGGGTTTCACCGGTGCACCAGGAGTACACCAGGGCAGGTTCCACTTCGAGGTCGCGCGCCGCTTCTTCCGGCGTCACTCCCAGGCGCCGCAGCAGCCATTGCACCTGTTCTTCGGGCTGCGAGGTCGGGCCTTCATAAACGGCTGCAGCATCGGATGCCAATAAATGCAGTGCCATGACACTCCCTTGTCTTCGTATTTATTCCCAACATAAAAAGTACGTCGTAACGTACTGATTATTCTTTGTATCTGCGCCGCACCATGTCCCCGGGCACCGGTCGCGGCAAACAGCGTGGGCAGACTAAGGAACATGGCTCCAAAAATCAAATCGGTCACACGCATGCAAAGCTTGCGGTCTAAATATGGAGACTGGACTTCTACGCAGGATCGTCATATGTCTGAACTGCCTTCGATCGACGGCGAGGACCTCATCCGCCGTCTCAGCCGCGATCTCGCCGACAGCTACGATGAAGAGCTGGAGATGGAGATCGAAGACCGCGACCACCTGCCACCGGGTGTCGCCGCGGTGGCCGACAGTGACAGTGAACATGCGTACCGGCGTCACTACTTCTCCGAGCTGTTCCGCTTGCAGGCTGAGCTCGTGAAGCTGCAGGACTGGGTGGTCGAGAAGCGCGAGAAGCTCGTGATCCTGTTCGAGGGGCGCGATGCGGCGGGCAAGGGCGGTGCCATCAAACGCATCACGCAGCGACTCAATCCGCGCGTCTGCCGCGTGGTCGCGCTGCCGGCGCCCAACGATCGCGAACGCACCCAGTGGTATTTCCAGCGCTATGTGCCGCATCTGCCGGCGGCCGGCGAGATCGTCTGCTTCGACCGCAGCTGGTACAACCGGGCCGGCGTCGAGCACGTCATGGGCTTCTGCACGCCCGAGGAGTACGAGGAGTTCTTCCGCACCGTGCCGGATTTCGAACGCATGCTGGTCCGCTCCGGCATTCACCTGATCAAGTACTGGTTCTCGATCACGGACGAGGAGCAGCACGTGCGCTTCCTCGGTCGCATCCACGATCCGCTCAAGCAGTGGAAGTTGAGTCCCATGGACCTCGAGTCGCGGCGCCGCTGGGAGGACTACACCCGCGCGAAGGAAGTGATGCTCGAGCGCTCGCATATCCCCGAGGCGCGCTGGTGGGTGGTTCAGGCGGTGGACAAGAAGCGCGCACGCCTGAACTTCATGCATCACCTGTTGCAGTTGTTTCCGTATACCGAGATCGAGAAGCACGCGATCGTGCTGCCCGAGCGCGAACGGCACGAGGACTATTCACGCCACCCCGTGCCCAAAGAGATGGTGGTGCCCGAAATCTATTGAAATGAGTAAGATCGTGGGGTGAGCCCCACGATCCTCAACTGCACTTTGCAGCGGCACGCCGCGCCCATCCTCGAGATCTTCAACGAGGCCATCCTCAATTCCACGGCGCTGTACGAGTACCGGGTGCGCGACCTGGCAAGCATGCAGGGGTGGTTTGCCGAGAAGGCGGCGGGTCGCTTCCCGATCCTCGGCGCCGAGGAGGCGGGCACGCTGCTCGGGTTTGCGACCTATGGTATCTTCCGCGCGCGCGCCGCCTATAAATACACCGTCGAACACTCGGTGTACGTCCACAAGGACCATCGGGGTCGCGGCATCGGCAGCCTGCTGCTGCGTGAACTGATCCGGGTTGCCGGTGAGCAGCAGTATCACGTACTCGTCGGCGGGATCGACATCGCCAACGCCGTCAGCGTCGGCATGCACGAGCGGCTGGGCTTCACGCACGCCGGCACGGTGCGCCAGGCCGCCTTCAAATTCGGTCGCTGGCTGGACCTCGGGTTCTATCAGCTGACCCTTGCCACTCCGGATGAACCCATCGACGGCTGAGCGTTGGCGCCCGCCGCGCGCGTCGCCTGCGCGACCGCAAGGGCGGTCATCGACAGGATGCGCCGCACCGTCGAGGAGGGCGTCAGCACATGGGCCGGCGCCGCCGCGCCCATCAGCATCGGACCGATCGTGGAGCCATCGCGGTTCAGCACCTTGATGGTGTTGAAGAGGATGTTGGCGGCATCCAGGTTCGGGCAGATGAGAATGTTCGCCTCGCCCTTAAGCCGGCTGTCCATGAGATTGCCGCTGCGGATCGTCTCCGACAGGGCCGCATCCGCGTGCATCTCACCATCGCATTCGACGTTGGGCGCGAGCTTCGAGAAGATCTCGTAGGCCTCGCGCATCCGCGCGGCCGACTCGCGGCGCGAGGAGCCGTAGTTGGAATGCGAGAGGAAGGCGACCTTGGGCGTCAGTCCGAACAGGTGCACCTCATGGGTGGCCGCAAGCGCGATCTGCGCCAGGAGCTGCGCCGAGGGGACCTCGTTGACGTAGGTGTCGGCGATGAAGAGCGTACGGCCGTCGAGCATCAGCCCGTTCAGGGTGGCGAGGCAGGCGGCATCGGCGCGCGTACCGATCACATCACTGATCTTCGCCAGGTGGGCGTCGAACCGGCCGTGCAGGCCGCACAGCATCGCATCGGCGTCGCCGCGCTTCACCATCATGGCCGCGATGGTCGTGGTCGAGCGGCGCACGGCGTTCTTGGCGGCCTCGGGGCTGATGCCACGCCGGCCCATCAGGTGGTGGTAGGCCTGCCAATACTGCTTGAAGCGCGGATCGTCATCCGGATTGATGAGCTCGATGTTCTGGCCCGGGCGCAGGCGCAGCCCGGCCTTGGCGATGCGCTGTTCGACGACCGCGGGGCGGCCGATGAGGATGGGTTCGGCCAGACCGTCATCGAGGGCAAACTGCGCGGCACGCAGGGCGCGAACGTCTTCACCTTCGGCGAACACCACGCGCCGCCTGGTCGCGGCGCGGGCCGCGGTGAATACCGGTTCCATGACCAGGCCGCCGGCGGCGAACAGCTGGGTCAGCTGACGCCGGTAACCATCGAGATCCGTGATGGGGCGGGTTGCGACACCCGAGGCGGCCGCCGCGGCCGCAACCGCCGGGGCGATGCGCAGGATCAGGCGTGAATCGAAGGGTTTCGGAATGATGTAGTCGCGGCCGAACGCCAGTTCCTGGCCGGCGTAGGCGCTCGCCACCTCTTCACTGACCTCTTCCTTCGCGAGGTCCGCGATCTGGCGCACGCAGGCGAGTTTCATCTCGGCCGTGATGCGGGTGGCGCCGCAGTCCAGGGCGCCGCGGAAGATGTACGGGAAACACAGGACGTTGTTCACCTGGTTCGGATAGTCCGAGCGGCCCGTGGCGATGACGCAGTCGGGGCGGGCCGCGAGGGCCAGCTCCGGGCGGATCTCCGGCTCCGGATTCGCGAGCGCCAGGATGATCGGATTCGCGGCCATCTGTTTGACCATCTCGGGCGTCAGTACGCCGCCGGTGGAGCAGCCCAGAAACACATCGGCACCGACTATGGCATCACCGAGCGTGCGCGCATCGGTGCGCTGCGCGTAGCGCATCTTTGACTCGTTCAGGTCCTTGCGGCCGGTGTGCAGTACGCCTTTGGAATCGCAGGCCAGGATGTGTTCGCGGCTCAGGCCGAGGCCAACCATCAGGTCGAGACAGGCGATCGCGGCCGCGCCGGCGCCGGATACCACGACCTTGACCTCGGAGATCTTCTTGCCGACCAGCTCCAGGCCGTTGTGGATGGCCGCGGCGGAAATGATGGCGGTGCCGTGCTGGTCGTCATGGAACACGGGGATGTTGACGCGCTCGCTGAGCAGGCGCTCGACCTCGAAGCACTCGGGTGCCTTGATGTCCTCGAGGTTGATGCCGCCGAGCGTCGGCTCCATCGCGGCGATGATGTCGACCAGTTTGTGGGGGTCGCGCTCGGCCAGCTCGATGTCGAACACATCGATGCCCGCGAACTTGCGGAACAGGCAGCCCTTGCCCTCCATGACCGGTTTGGCAGCCAGCGGCCCGATGTCGCCCAGTCCCAGCACCGCGGTGCCATTGGTCACCACGCCCACCAGGTTGCCCCGCGAGGTGTAGTGCGCCGCTGTCTTCGGATCCGCTTCGATCTCGAGGCAGGGGTAGGCGACGCCCGGGGAATAGGCCAGCGACAGGTCCCGCTGGTTCGACAAGGGCTTGGTCGGGGTGACGGTGATCTTCCCGGGGGTCGGCAAGCGGTGATAATCGAGCGCGGCATCGGACAGGGCCTGCTCGGCGGCCGACAGTGACTGCTTCATGTTCATCCCCTCAAGTGCCTGGGGATTATGCTCAAACCCGGGCTCCCCCGCATCGCGACCGCGCCCTCCGGAGCCCCAAATGAGTGACCCCGGGGAACAATACTTTCAATGGGCTCCCGGGCCCTGACGCAACGCACCATCCCGGACCCTACGGTCGCGCTCGCGTCTCAGCGTTGTCAGTGAATCTCCTACACGGCTTCGGACTTTGCCCTAGTCGGACATGCGCTGTAGGGCCGTTGGGCAGTGCGTCATGGCTGGCTACTCTGAACCCCGGCGCATCGACGTGCCGAGCCGAAGAGAGGACTCATGTTCGGATCTGCAGCATTCGCGAGTTCAGCAACGGGTGCCTCAAGCTCAGGCGCAAGCCTCAGCAGAAATGAGGTCATTGCCCGGGAACTCAATGCGGCTGCCATGGAAGGCGACGACGAGCGCGTCAAGCGGCTGCTCTCCCAGATCCTGAATTGCCCCAACCGGCGCGCCGATGACCGTCTGCGCGAGCAGCTCTCGGCCCTGCAGGAGCTGTTTTACTCGATGCGCACGCTGGCCGTCACCGACGAACTGACGGGGGTCTACAACCGCCGTGGCTTCGAGTGGCTGGCGGGCCGGCTGCTGCGCAAACTGAGCCGTGAACGCCGTGGCGCGCTTTTGATGTATGTGGACGTGGATGATCTGAAGATCGTCAACGACAGTTTCGGTCATGCGGTGGGCGACCGCTTGCTGATGGCGGCCGCGCAGGCACTGCGCACGGCCTGCGGCGAGGACGCCATCATCGGCCGCATCGGCGGCGATGAATTTGCGCTGGTGGCGCGCCAGAGCAGTGCCGAAAGCTATGACCTGCTGCGGCAACGTATCCGCAGCGCCGTGACGAGCATCAATGCCATCGGTCATGTGCCGCCCCTCTCCCTGAGTGTCGGTGTGGCGGATTTCGATCCGCTGCGGCCGGCCTCGATCCTGTCGCTGCTGGATCGCGCGGACCGCGCGATGTACCAGGAGAAGTTTCGAAAGGTGCCGCGTGACCAGCCGCGCGCGGACGTGGAACTGGTCGCCCTTGGAGGTGTGAGTTGCTAGCATCAAGACACAGCGAGCCGACGCCCAACTTCGGGTGCGCACGTATTGAGACCGGACGAACCGAAAACCGGATGGAAGTGAGCATGCCGGGGAGCCTGGAAACCACCGAGCCCCAGCAGCTGCGCGAGCGCGTCACCATCCGCAACCTGAGCAGCCATGGCGCCCGGGTGATCAGCCGCCGGCCCTGGCATGAGCATGATCACGTGAATCTCGCCGAACCCATCGGTGACTATCATCTGGATGCCGAAGTCGTCTACTGCGAGCGCCTTCCCGATAATCGCTACGCCGTGGGCCTGCGATTCGGCGCGGCGGCGCACGCCCCCGCACAGTCGCACTCGTACTGGTAGCCCTTAAGCACTCTTCAGGTTGCCGGCCACGGGGGCCGGCAACTCCTCAGTCAGCAAAACGCCGGGCTTGATCGTCTCGTAGATGAATTTCAGTTTTCCGACCACCCGTTCGGAGAGTACGAAGGGATAACTGTCCGGCAGGCCAAGCCCGCGGGTGAAGTTGTTCAAAGCGTAGGTCAGCGAGAGCCAGGCACGGATCATCTCGCCAAAATCGATACCGCCGGCGCTGAACGTGCGCTTGGGAATGATCAGCGCAGGTTCATCCGCACGGCGCGGTTTGATCGACACACCAACCGACTCGGCCGTTTCCAGCGCATCGATCATGTGCAGGACGTGCGCCCAGGACTCGGCCCAGTCCTCCCAGGGGTGCGTGCTGGCATAGGCGCTGATGAAATCCTCCGCCCAAGTCGGTGGGGGCCCATTCTGATAATGCGTATTCAGTGCCCGCTGATAATCCGCGCGCTCATCACCGAAGAGTCTGCGGAATTCCTCCAGGCGCGGCGAATCCTGAATCAGCCGGTCCCAGTAGTAGTGGCCGATTTCGTGACGGAAGTGACCGAGCAAAGTCCGGTAGGGCTCGTGTTGCCGGGTGCGCTGCTGCTCGCGGTAGACATCATCGGCTTCGGCCACGTTGATCGTGATCACGCCGTTGTCGTGACCGGTCAGGACCCGGCTCAGATCACCGTTGGGCGTCGTCAGATCGTTGAGGAATTCGAACTCGACTCCGGCCGGATTCGCCGCCGTCTTTCTCGACAGCGGCAGGCTCAGCTCGATCAGCGTATAGAGCAACCGGCGCTTGGATACCTCGAGCAGGTGCCACGCTTCCTTGTTGCCGGCCAGCGTCAGATCCGGAATGACGTGAGTCAGCCGACACGAACGGCATAGGTCCTCGGGATCCTCGGCCGGGATCGCCCAGTTGCAGATCTGATGATTGAGGTTATTGGCGCAAAGCTTGTAAGCCTTGTCACCGCGGCGCCAGGTTCCATCTGCATCCTGCTCGAGCGCCGCCATTTCGGTGGCATCGGGCAGATACGCGAGCAGAAACCGGCAATTCAGGCAAACGACGTTTTCAAAGAAAACGAGATTCTGGCAGTTGGTGCAGTGGAAGGTTCTCATGGGGCGGCATTCTGCGTGGCGGTGACTGGGCTGTATTTAGGAGGTATTTACCCCCGCGTGTCAGTGGATAGGCCATGTCGCGGCACCTGCGTACGGCCGGGCTCGCGCAGGCCCCCCAGACAGGCGGTGAACTCCGCGCCGAAGAGAAAGATCTGCGCGGTGTAATACAGCCACAGCAACAGGGCGGCGAAGGAGGCAGCAGCACCGTAGGCGGTGGGCTGAGTCGAATGGGCCAGATACAGGCCGATGGCCCAGCGACCGATATAAAAGAGTACCGCGGTCAGCAGCCCACCCCCCAGGACCACCTTCCAGGGCAGGCGCCGTGCCGGCATGTAGCGGAAAATCGCCGCGAACAGGCCCGAGATCAACAGCAGCGAGGTCAGCAGATCCACGACGCCGATCGAGCCGACCAGGGCCGCGTGATCCTCGGCGACGTGGCGGCGCACGGCTGCCAGGCAGGTCGTCACGGTGAGCGAGACCAGCAACAGGAATCCCAACGCCAGGATGAACCCCAGCGACAGCAGCCGGCTGCGGATCCAGCCGAAAATGCCGCGGGGCGCCAGGGTGACACTGTCCCAGATATTCTCGAGGGCCGCCTCCAGCGCCGAGAGTACCGTCGTCGCGCTCACGACCAGCGTGACCGCACTCAGGCAGGCTGCGAAGATGCCGTGCACTTCCTGGGAACTCTTCACTGCGCCCAGGAGGATTTTGGCGGTCGACGGACCAAACAATGCATCCATCTGATAGCTGATCTGGCCTTCGGCCGCGGTGGCGCCGATGATCAGGCCGGCGATGGTTGAAATGATCACCAGCAGCGGCGCCAGCGAGAATGCACAATAAAATGCCAGCGCGGCGCCGATCGTCGAGGCGTTGTCGGCGCTCCAATATTGAGCGGTGCGGGTGAGCAGATTCGTGGTGTTTTTGAAGTGCTGCAGAACTCGCATGACATTGATGCTGGGTGGGGGCACTGGGGTTGCCGGTAGGTGCGGCGCGCTATGGAGTGTCGGTCGGCTCCCACAGCAAGTCGCCGGGTCGTGCGATACTCAAACGGGCACCGAATGCGGAGTGAATTTTGATGCGAGAGTCCAGATGGCCGATCCTGGCCGGCGCTTGGGTCACCTGCGTGTGCGCCGCGCTCGCCGTGCAAGCGGCGAGTGCGCCCCGGTCCTCATCCGCGCCCGCGCCCGCGGCCACGTCCGGCAAGCCGGCGTCGGTACTCACCGGTGATCAGGTCATCCAGATCCTGGACGAAACGGTGGAATGGTACCGGGCGTTGGGCACGCAGCAGCAGAACGCCTCCCAGCCCAGCGATCTGCTGATCCTGTTCGCAAACCGACAGACCGCCGACAAGGTGGTCGCCCTGGCATTCGACATGGCGCGCGCCAATGCCGAGTTGCTCAGCAGTGAGGCCAGCGCCGCGGCGGCCGCCGACCACAACACCGCCTCGACTTCGCTGGATCAGAAGCAGGCCCAGTTGGACAGCGAACGTCAGAGCATCCAGCAGGAGGTGGCGACGGACCGGCAGCAACTGGCGACGGCGGGCAAGGGCCGCGAGCAGGCCGCCGCCAAGATCTCCGAGCTGCAGGGCGAACTTTCGATGATTGATGCCCGGCGCAACATGCTCGACACGATGACGGAGTTCATCCACAGCGGTGATCCGAAAGCCGCCAATGCGAACGCCCTGAAGAGTCAGATCGATGCCATCGCCGCCACCGTTCCCGGCGCCGGTGTCAGCGTGACGGCCGGGGCCACCACCACTGCGGCACCGGCGGGTTCATCGACCGCGGCACCGTCGAGCGCGAGCACCGCGGCTGCGCCGCTCGGCACCACCACCACCACGACGCCTTCGCGCTATGGGCTTTGGGATCTGGCGGTGGCGGTCGCGAAGTCGCATACCAAGCTCAATACCATCGATGACATCACGGCGCGCACCAAGGCGCTCGCCGCCACCTTCCGCAAGATCAGCGATGCGCCGCGCGCCCAGCTGCAGGCGTATTCGACCCAGGGCGATGGCCTCGCGGCCCAGGCGGATCATGCCGACAGCGTCGCGCTGAAGGGCCTGCGCGATCAGTTCGACACCCTCGCATGGCTGGTGCAGCAGACCTCCGGGATTCTGCTGCCGCTGGGGAAGGAGCAGGTGCTGCTGCAGCGCTACCAGCACAATCTCGACAGCTGGCGGGTCTCGGCCGAAAAGCAGTATCACGAGGCCTGGGCGGCGCTGGGTGTGCGCCTCGGGATCGTTGCCGGCATCCTGATCGTGATCTTCGTGCTCGGGGAAGTATGGCGCAGCGCCGTCTTCCGCTATGTGCACGAGCCGCATCGGCGCTACCAGATGTTGCTGGTGCGTACGATCGTCGTGTGGGCCGTCGTGGCGATCGTGCTGGGATTGAGTTTCGTCACCGAGATCAGCACCTTCGCGACTTTCGCGGGACTGCTCTCCGCGGGACTTGCGGTTGCGATGCAAAGCGTCCTGGTGTCAGTGGTCGGCTATTTCTTCCTGATCGGCAAGTACGGCATCCGGGTGGGGGATCGCATCCAGATCGGCACGGTCGTCGGCGAGGTACTGGATATCGGCCTGGTGCGCCTGCATCTGATGGAACTCACTCAGCAAGGTCCGCTCGGTTCCACCGGCCGTGTCGTCGCCTTCCCCAATCTGATCGTCTTCCAGACCACGGGCGGCCTCTTCAAGCAGACCTCGGGCGGCGACGTTGCCTGGCACGAAACCACGCTGCCGCTGCCGACCATTGCCGACTACGGGGTGGTGAAGCAGAAACTGCTCAGCGCCATCAGCGCAATCGTCGGCGAATACGCCGACCCGAAGGCGGGTGCCGAGGCTACCCCGCAGGTCAACATGCGGCTCAACGCCGGGCATATGGAGGCGCTGATCCGCTATCCGTTGAACTACAAGCACGCCGCGGAAATCGATGAACGGGTCGCGGAGGCGGTGCTGAAGGTGCTGGCGCAATGAGTCGCCTGCAGGACAAGGTCGTCCTGATCACCGGTGGTGCCGGCGGTATCGGTCGCGCATCGGCCGAGATGTTCGTGCGCGAGGGCGCCTCGGTGCTGCTGGTGGATACCGCAGACTCCGGCGTGCAGAAGATCGCGGCAGACATCGGCAGCCGTGCCGCCGGCATCGTCGCGAATGTGACCGACCCCGAACAGCTCGAAGGCTGTTTCGCGGCGGCCGAGCAGCGCTTCGGCGGCCTCGACAGCGTGCTCCTGAACGCGGGCATCACCGGCGTGCACACGCCGCTGGCGGACTACCCGCTGGAGGTGTTCGATGCGGTGATGGCGGTCAATGTCCGCGCGGTGTGGGTGGGGCTGCGGGCCGCGATCCGGCCATTACGGCGCCGCGGTGGCGGCTCGATCGTGATCACCTCGTCCATCCAGGGACTGTCGGCGCTGCCGCAGACCTCCGCCTATACGACCTCCAAGCACGCGGTGGTGGGCATGATGAAGGGCGCGGCGCTGGAACTCGCACGCGATGGCATCAGGGTCAACTGCATCCATCCGGGCATGACCGATACGCCGATGATGGACCGTATCCACGAATCCTCCGGTGCGCCCGCGGCAATGGCCGCAGCGGTGGCGGCGACCATTCCGATGCGTCGCTACGCGCGTGCCGCCGAAGTTGCCGCGCTGATGCTGTTCCTCGTTTGCGACGACAGCACTTACTGCACCGGGGCCAGCTACGCCGTCGACGGCGGAATCCTGGCATCGTGGGCCTCGACGCCGGAATGAGGCGAGGTGCACGCCCGGCTAGTGGGCACCCGGGCCGCCATCCTTGATCGCGTGGGCGCGTGAGATCAGGTACGCACGCACCGCGGCCGTATCCTCAGGCGTCAGGTCCTTGCTGAAATTGCCCATGCCTTTGTCGGCGCGGCCGCCGAGCAGGACCACCTGATCGAACCCTTCCTGGGTCCACAGCAGCGGCGTGACGGTGAGGTTCGGGAAACTGCTGCGCGACTGGAAACCATTCGCACCGTGGCAGACTGAGCAGTGCTGCGTATAGAGCGTGCCGCCGTGGGTCACCTCGTCGGCTGCAGCCGTCGCCGGCGGGGGATTGAGCGGCGGCGGTTCGTAGGGCTCAGGCTCCGGCAGTACGGCCTTGCCGCCCAGGGTAAACACCAGCATGCGAGCGTGGGTCGGTGCGAAGTAGCCACCCTGGCCCGCGCCACCGACGCTGGCGGCGATGTATTGCACACCATCGAGCGTGTAGCTGATCGGCGCGGCAAAGATCGCCGTCTGCGCATCGAATGTCCACAGCTTCGTGCCGCTCTTCGCGTCGTACGCGCTCAGGAACTTGCCGCCGCCATTGCCCATGAACACCAAATTGCCAGCCGTCGCGAGGACCCCGCCCGTCGGCCGGCCGTTGTTCCACGACTCGGTCTGCCAGACGACCTTGCGGGTGACCGGGTCCCAGGCTTCGAGCCGGCCGCTGACGCCGCTGCGGGCGTAGGGCTGCAGTTTGCTCGGATCCACCTTGGCACCCATGGTGATGCCCAGACTGAAGCCGCTACCCGGCGCGGGCGGTGCGCCAGGCGCGGGGCCGGCCATCGTGAAATATGCATCCCAGGCGGGGATGTAGACCAGGCCGGTTTCGGGACTGAAGGCGTTGGGGTGCCAGCTGTGCCCGCCCTGTACACCGGGGGCGAGATCCCATGGCGCATCCTTGTAACGTGCTCCCGGCACGACGTTCGGCCGCCCGGTCTTCAGGTCCACGCCCGTGGCCCAGTTCACCTCGGTGAAGGGATCGGCGCTCAGGAGCTTGCCGCTCTTCGCCTCGATCACATAGAAGAAGCCGTTCTTCGAAGGCTGCAGGATGACGTGCTTCCTGCTGCCGCCGATCGGAAGATCGGCAGTCATCATCGGACTGACCGCATCGTAGTCCCAGGCATCCCCCGGAGTTTCCTGGTAATGCCAGACGTAGGCGCCGGTGTCGGGATTCACGGCGACGATCGAGGCGGAGTAGAGGTCGTCATCGAGCGTCGGCTCACGCGTGCGCTCGTTCCAGGGCGAGGCGTTGCCGGTACCGAAGTAGAGCAGGTCGGTGACCGGATCGTACAAGGCACCATCCCACACCGTGCCGCCGCCGCCGGAGCTCTTCCACCACTCACCGCTCCAGGTCTTGGCGGCCCGCTCCAAGGCCTTGCTCTCGTAACCCTTCGCCGGATCCCCCGGAACCGTCCAGAAGCGCCACACTTCCTTGCCGGTCTCGGCATCGTAGGCGGCGATGAAGCCGCGGACCCCGAACTCACCGCCGGACGCACCGATGAAGATCTTGCCCTTTGCGGCGCGCGCCGCCATGGTGATCGCGTAGTGCTTGCCCATTTCGCCCAGGCCCAGGCTGTCCGGCACGGTGTCCGTGGACCACACTTCCTTGCCGCTCTTGGCATCGATTGCCACCAGGCGCGCATCGAGCGTGCCCATGTAGATCTTGCCGTTCCAGGCCGCGATGCCCCGGTTCACGAGGCCGACGTTGTAGCGCAGCCGCTCGCCGTGGATCATGGCGTTGTACTTCCACAGCTCCTTGCCGCTCTTCGCGTCGTAGGCGTAGACCACGTTGCGCGAAGTTGAGACGTAGATCACACCGTCGATGTACAGCGGCGAGCCGTGCTGATCCTGGTTCGTTTCGTAGTCCGCGAACCACTGCAGACCCAGCTGGCCCACATTGTCCGAATTGATCTGCTTGAGCATGCTGAAGCGCTGTTCGGAGTAGGTGCCCCCGTAGGTCATCCATTGGCCCGGCTCCCGGTCGGCCTTGGCCAGTCGCCGGGCGTTGACGTTCGCAGGTGCGGTCGCAAGGTCGGCTGCAGCGGTCAGGAGCGCGGCGGACAGCAGCAGGACAGCCCCTGCGGCACGGGTACGGATCTTCACGGGAACCCCCTCACGGAACGTTTTTATCGTCTTCAGCACACAGGCGGGCATTTTAGACCCTGGTGCCGGGGCTGTCGCTAATCAGTGGTCCGGCGCCCGCGGCGCCGGCTGCGATGTTCCGGGCCCGGGTGATGGGGCGGAAAGCCGGTGCGATCGATCCGGCGGCGTTCCGTCGAGCGCCGGTCGGCAAAATGTTTGTAGCGGCAGTTGCAGGTCGCAGCATTGCATTCCGGCAACGGCAGACGCGGTGCCTCGGCGCACAACCAGCGTTTGAGACTCATCGCCCGGGCCGCCGCGCAGCACTCCGCGGCCGTCACGATCGACACGGCGCGCCACGGACTGGCGGGTGCGGGTGTGACCTTGCGCTCAATTTGAGTCGCGGCTCCGGGTGGCTTGGTGCGTTCGAACATTGCGATCAAGGCTACCGCTACCGGGCAGCGGAAACGCAAGTTATTTCGCGGCCGCGCCAGCGCTTTGTGCGTCGCGCTACCGCGACAGTTTGGCGCGGGTTGATAAGTACGTTACAACGCACCTCCATTAATCATTAAGAGAACTTGGAGTGCCTGTCAGGATTCTGCTGCGTGCCGCGTGTTGTGCACTGATCTGTACCCTTCCAGCCTGCGGCGGCAGTTCCGGCTCGAGTACCGCGACCTCCACGACGTCCGCCACCGGCGCCACTGCGTCCACCTCGGGCAGCAGCACGACGACGGTCAGCAGCACCGCGGCGAGCACTTCCGGGACGCTCGTCATGGCGCAGGCGAACTACACTGCGGCCGCGGCCGGTGGCCAGTCAGTCGCCATTGCGGTCGGCCGCAGCGGCGGAGCGACCGGCGCGGTGAGCGTGGCTTACGCCACCAGCAACGGCACTGCCGTGGCGGGTACCAACTATACGGCCCAATCCGGAACGCTCAGCTGGGCGGCCGGGGATGCGTCGACGAAAACCATCGCGGTGCCGCTCGCTGCCACGACCTTTGCGGGTTCGAAGTCCTTTGTCGTCGCGCTGTCGAACGCCACCGGTGGCGCCGCGCTCGGTACACCGTCTGCGGCGACGGTGGCGATCAGCGGCACGGCCGCGAGCAGCTCGAGCAGCTCGAGCAGTGCGCTTTCGATCAGCGTCTCCGGTAATCATTTCATCGATGCCAGTGGCAGCACCGTCCAGCTGCGCGGTGTGAACGTAAGCGGCCTCGAGTTCGTCGCGATCTCAGGCCTGAGTCCGACGAACCCCTGGGGTAACCAGACGGGTACGGCCACGCCGAACTGGAGCCTGATCAGATCCTGGGGCGCGAATGCCGTGCGGTTGCCGCTGAACGCGGCGTCCTGGCTCGGCGGCTCCTGTGAGGATGTGGGCGGCGCCGCCGTGACCTTCGTGAATGGCAAGAAAGTCCAGGACAAGGCCGGGCAGATCATCCAGTCCGACCCCGGCGGCAACTACCAGGCCACGGTCGAGCAGAGTGTGGCCGATGCGAATGCGGCCGGACTCTACGTGATCCTCGATCTGCACTGGTCGGCCCCGAATGACGGTGCGACGCCCGTGTGTCCGAACGAGGAGAACGCAATGGCCGACGCCGATCATGCGGTCGCGTTCTGGAGCTCAGTTGCGACGACCTTCAAGGGCAATCCCGGCGTCATCTTCGAACTCTTCAACGAGCCCTTCCTCGGCGACAGCACGCTCGCCTCGAGCGACTCCAACAACGCCTGGTATTACATTCTCAATGGCGGCGCCACCGAGACCAGACTGGCCGTCGAAGGTACTCCGGGCTCGATCTCCCTCAACTGGACCACGACGGGCATGCAGCAGCTGCTCAACGCCGTCCGGGCGGCGGGTGCCAACAATGTCGTCCTGACCGCCAGCGACAACTGGTCACAGACCATGACCGACTGGCTGGCCTATGCGCCGATCGACACCGCGCACCAGCTCGGGGCGGCGTGGCACCCGTACACGGCGGCCGCCTACGGCTACCCGACCCAGACCGGCTGTCCGGGTCTGCCCGCCTGCTCGGCGCAGGAGATGGCCGCCGTCCAGGCCATTCAGACGGCCGGCTACCCGGTGGTGGCAACCGAGTACGGTGATGTCATCACCGCGCAGGCCGGCAACTCGTCCCCCTGGGCCTCGGTACTGCTGCCGTTTGCCGATAAGGCCGGCATCAGCTACCTCGCCTGGACCTGGGACGACTGGCCGGGCAGTGAATACATCCTGATCACGGATGCGGCAGGCGATCCCACCAATGGCTACGGGACCTACATCAAGCAGCACTATCAGTGCGTGGCCGCCGGCACCAAGAACTGTCCTTAGATGAAAATACCTGGGACGGTTACTTCTCGGGCTCGCGACGGTCGCGCCGCTTGGCGCGCCGTTCCGCCCCCTCGTACTGACGGGGCAGGGCTTCACGATCGACGCGCCGGCGGGCTATCCCCCGGCGGTCGGAGTGGTGCTGGTAGCGGCATTCGCAGTTGCGGATGTCGCAGCGCGCGACCGGAAATCGCGGTGCATCGCTCGACAGCCAGCGCTTTCGCGCCAGGTATTTGACCGCTGTGCAGGACCTGGGACCCGGGACCAACGACACCGAATACCACTGTGTCTTGATCGGTTTCGGTCGCTCGCTCTTGGTCGGCGGTTTCGGGGCTGGAGCCCGCGCGTCGAAACGCCATATTTTGATCATGCAGTCCCTGATGCCTCCCCGGTCGGATCGCGGTCAGCCGTAAAAATACCCCTCTGGAAGGAAGGCGTCAGCCAGCAGAAAAACGTGTCACCCGATTTTGCCGGGAATTTCCGCCAGGAGGGCGCTGGGGGGGTCAAAAAAAGGCTTATGTCGCAAAGGGTTAGTTACCCTGGACACGCGATGGACAAACAATTCGTAAACTGCGATTCTCGACCCACCACTAAAAAGAACTTTAAAGGGACGACAAGGAATCTGGTTGATGGCCACCCTCGCCGAACCTGCCGATACGACGGCGCTGCTTCGTCGCTGGTCCCAGGGGGATGCGGCGGCCTTCGATGAACTGGCGACCCGCTTGTACCAGGATATTCACGCCATCGCCGTGCGCGAGTTGAAGCACGAGCGGCAACTGACGATCCGCCCGACCGCCCTGGCGCATGAGGCCTATCTGCGGCTGACCCCGCTGCGCGAGATGCGCTGGCAGGACCGGGCACACTTCCTGTCGATGGCCGTGCGGGTCATGCGCCAGGCCCTCGTCGATGAGGCGCGACGGCTGCGGGCCGACAAGCGTAATGGGGGTCACGCCGTGACGCTCAGCGACATCCATCTCGGCAGCACCGATGCCGGATTCGATGCGCTCGATGTCGATGCGCTGCTGATCGAACTCAATGACTACGATGCCGTGGCCGCCGAGGTCACCTCGCTGCGGGTATTCGGCGGCTTGTCGATTGAAGAGACCGCGGAGGCCATCGGGCTGTCGGTCGCGACCATCAACCGGCACTGGGCCAAGGGCAAGGCCTGGTTGGCCCGCGAACTGACACGGGATCCTTAAGAGTTCCCCGCCGCGGGACGCGCCATGGCTCAAACCAGTAATCGCGCGCAGGTGTACCGGATCTTCTCGGCCGCGATGGACGCAGATCCGGTCGAACGCCCGGGGCTGATCCGCGAGCAGTGCAATGGGGATGAGGCCCTCGAGGCGGAGGTCTTTGCGCTGCTCGGAGAGGTCGCCCAGGACACCAACATCATGGGCCTGCTCATGGGATCCGAAGCGACCAGCGTCGCCGACCTGTCAGGACAGGAATACGGCCGCTTCCGGCTGCAGGAACTGATCGGCAAGGGCGGCATGGGCGTCGTCTATCGGGCCGTGCGCACCGACGGAGTGCCGCAAAGCGTCGCCGTCAAGCTGCTGCGCGGCGTGATCCATGATTCGACCAGCGCCCGTTTCGTGCGCGAGGCCCGCATTCTCGCGCGCCTCGACCATCCCGCTATTGCGCGCCTCATCGATGTCGGAGTCAAAAACGGTGAGGGTTGGATTGCACTGGAGTTGGTCCGGGGAAGTCCGATCGATGAGTACTGCGACAAACACCAGTTGGACACCTGGGCGCGCATCAAGCTCCTGGTGATGATCGCCGACGCGGTCGCCACCGCGCATCGCTCGCTGGTCGTACATCGCGATCTGAAGCCGACCAACGTGCTGATCGGTGAAGACGGGCGCCCGAAGCTGATCGATTTCGGCATTGCCTACGCGTTGACCGGTGCCGACAGTGGCCGTGAGCCGACGACCGAGGTGCGCAAGCATTTCACCCCCAATTACGCGGCGCCGGAACAGGCGAAGGGTGAGCCGGTGACCGTCGCGACCGACGTGTTCGGTCTCGGGGCGCTGGCGCATCGCCTGCTGTGCGGGTGCGCGATTTTCCCGCAGGCCAAGAGCCCGCTCAACTACCTGCTGTGTGTGACTCAGCAGGATGTGACGGCGCCGAGCCGGACTGCCGCCGCCACAGGGGTCGACAAGCGGCGTGTGGCCGAGCTGCGCGGCGATCTGGATGCCGTATTGCTGAAGGCGCTCGATCGGGATCCGGCGCGCCGTTATGCGAGCGTCACGGAATTCCAGGCGGATCTGCATCGCTACCTCGATGGTCTGCCGGTGAGCGCTCATGCCGCAACGCTCGGCTATCGCCTGATCAAATTCGTGCGCCGGCGTGCGGTACCCGTGGCGTTCGTGTCGCTGCTGCTGCTGGTCCTCACGGTGGGTGGCATCTTTTACGGCCTGCAGGCGCGCGATGTCATCCGGGCGCAGAACTTTGCGGCACGCCGCGGCGAGTTCCTGGAAAGCCTTCTCAAATCGGCCGACCCCAGCAGCGGCACCCAGACGGGAACGGTGGCCGCATTGCTGGATGCGGCTTCTGAATCGGTGGGACAGAAATTTGCGGACGAGCCGCTGGTGCAGGCCTCGATGCTCGGCACCATCACGCGCACGAACATCGGCCTCGGACGTTACACCGTGGCCCATGCCGCCAACGATCGGCAGCTGGCGCTGCTGCGCGCACATGGCGGCAGCCCCTTTGCAGTCGGTGATGCGCTCTCGCTGCGGGGTCAACTCTATCGCGGTGAAGGCAAGTGGTCCGATTCGGAAGTGGCGTTACGCGAGGCGGTCGCGCTGCTGCGCCCGATGAAGGATCCCAGCGCGCTTTGTACCGCCCTCGACAATCTCGCCGCAGCGCTGATCAATCTCAACCGGGAGTCGGAAGCCGAGGCGGTGTTGCGGGAAGAGATCGCGATCGCAAAGGGGGGCGGCGCGCCGCTCGAATACGCTCTCCTGACTGCCGACAACACCTATTCGATCCTGCTGGGCAACGACCTGGGCCGCTACGCCGAGTCTGCCTTTTATGCCCGGGAAGGCTGGGAGATCGCGCAGCGGATCCTGCCCGTTGATCACATCGATCGGCTCGGGATCGAGCAGACCTACGCCGGATCACTGCTGAACACCCACCGGGCGAGCGAGGCCGAGCCCATCTACCGAGACGTCGTGGCGAGGCGCGCCCGGGTACTGGGCGCCTCCCATCACGACACCCTCGTGGGTCAGATGGGTCTCGTCGAGGATCTGATCGAGCTCAAAAAGTATTCCGAGGCGGCCACCGTGGCGATGGATACCGAAGGACGGGTCGAGTCCCAGTTCGGGCCGGACAACAACTACGTGCTGATGTCGCTGCAATTCTATGGTGTCGCGACCTGCGCATCCGGTGATGCGGCTGCCGGTCTGGAGGCCCTGCAGCGGGTTGCAGCCGCGCGCAAACGCCTCCTGCCGAGCACCAATCGTGGGAATTATCAGGCCATGAATGGCATCGGCCAGTGCCTGATTAAGCTGCAGCGCTACGCCGAGGCCGAAAACGTGCTGCTGACGTCGGCGCACGGACTCGAGGCAATCCGCGGTCCGCGTTTTCGTCCGACCCAGGTGGCTTACGGGGCGCTGCGGGACCTGTACCTCGCCACGAACCGGCCGCAGGATGCGGCCCTGTGGGCCAGCAAGCTCATCGACTAGCCGTTTCAAGCGAAAAAGTTGCACATCCGGAACTTGCGGGTGTGGGTTATAACTGGCTTCAGCGCTTTCACGCTCAAGGGACGAGTTAATGGCCGAAGAGCAGATCATCCTTCGCGGCAATGAGGTTTTTGGCATCGAGGTGCGCGGGTTCGACCACATACCCGAGCCCGAGCGCAACATGACTCTGCCCCAGGTCAGTTATTTCTGGGTCGGCAACAGCGTCAACATGCTGTCTTTCGCGTTGGGGGCGCTGGCGATCGGGTTGGGGCTTAACCTGTGGGTGGCGCTCGCGGCCGCGCTGGCTGCCAACCTGCTGTACGCGCTGATGGGCTTCGGATCGATCCTGACGGTGCGTGCTGGCCTGCCCGTGAGCACGCTGGCGCGTGCGGCTTTCGGCATCCGCGGCAATCTGCCGAATGCGCTGTTGTGCTGGGTGTCGTCGGTCGCCTTCGAAGTCATCAACACGATATTCGGGGTCGAGGCGCTGCTGGCGCTGTTCAAGCTGCTCGGCTGGAGCGATCCGGGAAGCATGGGCAAGCTGATCGCGGTGATACTGCAGCTGCTGTTGTGTGGCGGCATCGCGGTCCTCGGGCACGCCACGATGGTGTGGTTTCAGCGCCTCGTATGCGGTTTCATCGGCGTCGTACTGCTGATCGTACTGGCCTTCACGATTGGCAAGGTGGATTGGGCGCACGCCTCGGTGGCGCATGCGCACCTGGGTTCGAGCACGGTGCTGGGTGCATTCCTGACCGCCGGGGCGGTCATCGCCTCAAATCCGCTGTCGTATCTCTTCAATGGTCCGGACTGGGTACGTTACCTGCCGGCGGCGACGCCGCCACGACCGATCTTCTGGCGCGTGTTCTGGGCGGCCTTTGTGCCATCACTGTTATTGACGGTGATGGGGGTCTATTGCGCGACACTGGGCGACATGTCGGACCTGGTGGCGGGACTGAAGCCCTTCCTGCCCGCCTGGCTATTTCTCCTTTATATCGTCGCGGTGGTCGCCGGATCGATTGCCAATACCGTGCCGACCTACTATTCATCCGGGCTGACCCTCCAGGCAATCGGTCTCAAGGTCCACCGTTACATCGCCACAATCCTCGACGTGACGGTGGCAACGCTAATCACGCTGTACATCGTCTTCGTGCAGGACTTCACGACCGCCCTCAACGACTTCATCGCGGTGCTGGTGATGTGGGTGGGTCCCTTCGGAGGCGTGTGGATGTGCGACGGATGGCTGCGGCGGGGAAAATTCGACCCGGGAGCCATTCACACCAGGAGCAGGGCGGGCAGCTACTGGGGCTGGCGCGGACTCAACGTCCCGGGATGTATTGCGCTGTTGTGCGGGATGGGGGTTGCGGCCATGACCATGCGTTCGCCAATTTTCGACGGGCCCTGGGCGAACGCGCTGGGCGGCGCGGATCTGAGCTGGCTGCTCGGCTTTCCAGTCTCGGCCGTGGTCTATTACGCGTTGGTTGCCGTCAGTTCACGTCGCGCGGTCGAGGCTGCGGCCCTGCAATCCCACGATTTCAAAATGTAACAACCCGTAGGTGGCGCAGAACACGGCTTAGCGCAGGAAGGAGTAGTCTGGACGTATGACTACCGTCGTGGAGCGGCCGATGAACGCGAAGCGCCTCAACTGGTTTGCTCCTTCTGTCGCGTCCCTTGTTCTCCTGGCGACTCAACCGGTGCACGCGTCCTGCACCTCGCAGGAAATCTGTTCCGAAGGACGCTGTACGCAGGTGCCCGTCTGCGACACGATGCCCGATGCGCCACCCGTGCATCCCATCAGCCGGCCGCCCGTGGTCCCGCCGACCACGAAGCGGGCTCCCCGCGCCAACTGCGCGCCGCGTTACATCTGCACCGGGAACATCTGCCAGACCCAGACCGTTTGTGAATAACGCGGAAATAATGCATACCATCATGGGAAGCTTCATGGAGCTGAAAAATGGCGGACAAGCAGACGGTCAATTTCGAGGAAAACTCGCCGTATCGGGTGGCGTGGGAACTGGCGAAGGAAGTCGCAAAGCAGGAAGGAGCGATCCAGAACAAGGCGCCTCTTGCCAAGGCCGATCCACGATCCTATTGGTTCGATCTCTACGCACAGAGCCGCCGCATCGTCATGGACGGGTGGGATGCGAGAACGACGATCAATGCCGCCCAGGCGGCGGCTGCGGCTGCCGCTGCTGCTGCTGCTCCTGCTCAGCAGGGCGCTGCGCAGCCCGTGGTTTCGCAACCAGTCGCTGCGCAGTCGGCCGCGGCGCAACCCGGCGCTTCGCAACCGGGACCCCCGCAACGCGCCGCTGCGCAGCCTACGGCCGCAAGGTCGGCCTGACGCGCGGATCTCTTACGGAAAATCCGGATCTGCGTCAAATTCGAACGGCAGGTCGCGCGACGATGCCCACCAGCCGTGCACCTGCATGTGCAGCCGGAACGGCAGTTTGACGCGCGCAATCGGTCCTTCCGCCAGGTTCTGGGCATCCGCAATGAGTAGCTCGCTCTTCGACTCGGCGTAGTCATTGGCTACGCCAATGAGGTAGCCGTCACCTTCGGGCGCGTCATGCCTGCGAGGAACGAATTGCGGCTCGTGCAGCCCGTGCGTCTCGCCGGCAAAGAACCGGTCGACGCGCAGCGAATGGTGGTCGAGCCGGTACCAGACATTGTTTATCCGGCCACGCAGGTTGCCGCCGCGGGACTCGTCGAACGGCAGCGTCGGATCCGCGAGCAGGGTGTAGCTGTGGCGAAAGGGCAGGGTGAGGTAGCGGTCGTCCATCCGTGAGAAGCTGGTCGGTTTGATCTCGGGGAAGAGGATCTCCTCCTGCCAGGCGTCGTCGCCGGACTTCGACAGGTCGAAGGTCCAGCGTCGGATGGTGTTGCGTCGTGCCTCATCATCGAAGGCCGAGCCATCGAGATTCGGAAACTGGGGATTGAAATTGCCGCGCGCGACCGGCGCATCGAGGATGACCTTGTTGCCCTCGGTGCGGGCGTTCGTCGCATGGATCAGCATCGCCCGATCATGCGGGCCCTTGAACCAGCGGATGTCCTTTGCCTCGCCATCACGCGGCAGGATGCCGACCCAGGCCGGTACGTTACGGTCGTAGGCCCAGTGGTTCAGGCCCTGCTCGAGTCGTTCGAGGCTCGTCACCATCGCCGTCGTCGGCAGAATCACATGCTGCTGGGTGATCGCAAAGTCGTGCATCATCGAGGCGAGCGGCGCCTTCAGCCACACCTCGCGCTTCAGCCGGCCATCCGGATCGAAGAATTGCAACGCCAGATCATCGGTTGCATCGCCCATGGCCTCATAGGCAAAGCCGATCATTTCGCCACTGACCGGATCGATCTTGGGATGCGCCGTGAAGGTCTGCGCCTCAAGCCGACCCTCGAAGTCATATTCACCGAATGTCCGCAGTGAGTGCGGGTCGAGCAGCATCGGCGGGCTGCTTTCCTTGAGGCAATAGAGCTTGCCGGCGTGGACGACCGGCGTCGTGTTGCCGGTGTTCATGGATACGTTCGCGACGCTCGGATCGTTGGTGTACCGGTTGCGATAGACCCCGAACAGCGCGCGCCGTGCGGCCCGCTCGGCGACGTAACGCGGGGTGCGGATGTAGCGCGTCCGGAAATCGACATGGCCGTTGTGGAACCGGAACAGATCGATCATTCCGTCGGCGTTATAGGGAATGTCGTTCGCCAGCCGCTGCGGATAGCGCCGATCGATGCAGGTCCGATAGAACGAGCCGTCGAGCTCCTCCGGTATCCGGCCCTCAACCTCGCAATCGTGAATGTCAGCTTCGAAGCGCAGCGGCGCATTGAAGCCTGAGTGGAAAGGGTCGCTGCGGAAGCTGACGGTCATGTGCGGATTCTATTCCTGACCCGGCAGCGCCGTCACGCGCTCCCGGGTGTGCTCGAGCACGCATTGGGCCTTGGTGGTATCCGACAGCACATAGGCCAGCCATCCCGCCTCGGTGACGCCTGAGAGCTCCATCACAGGGCTCGGGTTGTGCCTCGACAGATAGGCCGCCACGGCCTTGAGCTCATCGTCGCGGTGCTAAAGCATCGGCAGAGATCGTGGGCGCGGACCAAGCGGAAAAGCCGCGTCGATTTGTGCCACTTCCGCCGGACTCAGTTTAAGCTCGCCGGCCTGCGCGTTGTCGGCAACGTGCTCCGGTGTGGACGCCTTGGGAATGGTGACCACGGCAGGACTTTGGAGCAGAAACCGCAGCGCCACCTGCCGCGCGCTCGCGCCATGATGCTCCGCTATCTGCTGAAGTACGCGGCCACCCGCCGACTTCGGCGAGGGGAATCCGGACCGACTCCCGAACGGGCTGTAGGCAACCACCGTGATGCCATGGGACGCACACCAGGGAATCACGCCGTGCTCAATCCCTCTTTGTTCCAGATGGTAGAGCACCTGGTTGCATGCCGGTGGCTGCTGGCTGGAGAGGCCATGTACCTCCTCGAGATCATCGACATCGAAATTGCTCACGCCCCAGGAGAGAATCTTGCCGGCGCGCAGCAACTGATCGAAACCCGCCACCGTTTCGCGAAGCGGAACGCCGCCGCGCCAATGCAGCAGATAGCAATCGAGCCGATCGGTCTTGAGCCTCGCCAGGGTGGCCTCGCAGGCCTTCACCACGCCCAACGTGGACGCATTCGATGGCAGAACCTTGGATACCAGGAAGATCTCATCGCGGCGACCCGCTATCGCCTTGGCGATCACCCGCTCCGCCTTCCCCGAGCCATACATCTCCGCGGTGTCGATGTGAGTCAGCCCGAGGTCAATGCCCCGACGCAGTGCTTCCACGGCCGTGTCAGCCGGGGTGTGTTCGATATTCCAGGTGCCCTGGCCGATCTCAGGTACCTGCCGCTGTGTCGAACCGAATTGCCGCTGTTCCATTACTGCGCCTCGAGAGCTCTTTCGATGAGGAGAAGGGATCACAACATTTTAGGTCATGTCGCAGATCGCGGAGAATCCTTGCTAGAGAAAATCGGAGAAGAG
>Ga0302314_10002241_pt1 | contig 35954 bp, 28 predicted proteins | sample III_Palsa_N2_3_FD_200533 | JGI IMG/M metagenome (GOLD analysis project Ga0302314, IMG submission 200533) | Peat permafrost microbial communities from Stordalen Mire near Abisko, Sweden - III_Palsa_N2_3 | ecosystem: Environmental > Terrestrial > Soil > Palsa > Peat permafrost | place: Sweden...
CGGCGACGGATCGGGCAGCCGCACCTCACCAAAACTCGCGCTGGTTTTTGGCCCGTGGGCCAAGACCGAGTTTTTCCTCGACGCCGGCAACGGTTTCCATAGCAACGACGCGCGCGGCGTGATCTACCGGGTCGACCCGACGACAGGTGGACCATCGACACCCGTACCGGCGCTGGTGGGTGCTTTCGGTCAGGAGATAGGTGTGCGCACCGAAATAGTGTCCGGCCTGCAAAGTTCGCTTTCGTTGTGGCGGTTGAACAGCGAATCGGAGCTGGTTTTCGATGCGGACTCGGCGGTGGGCAGCACCACCCCCAATGGCGCCAGCAGGCGTTACGGTGTCGAGTGGAGCAACCATTACGTGCTAAACGACTGGCTACTGGCCGATGTGGATCTGGCGTATACACACGCACGCTTTGCCAACGAGAACGACAACGGCGAACTGGGTAATCACATTCCCAACGCGGTACCCAAGGTCGGCTCGATCGGCCTGACCGTGCACGATGTCGATGACTGGTCGGGTGACATCAAGCTGCGTTACATCGGAAGGTATCCACTTTCACAGGACAATACGTTGGTGGGTTCCTCAGCCATCGTTACGAACATGCGTATTGGGCGCACCTTGACGCCATCGGTGTCGTTGTCGCTTGATGTGCTGAACCTGTTCGACCGCAAGTATTACGACATCGAATACCAGCAGGATTATCGCGCATCATTGGCGAGTGCATCCGTACCGAGTGGGGTTACTGTGCACCCTGGAGAGCCGCGGGAGTTGCGTCTTACACTAGACATCAAACTCTAGCTGGCGCGTTTCGGCCACATACTTGCTTGATGATAAGAACATCTCGTGTGGCCGTTGACTCTATGGTCCGTATCATTACGAAGTATCCCGTGACTGCGGCCATTGGGTGGCTCTATCCGAGCTGGCAAAGTGTAGTGGCGTAAAAGATTAGCAATCATCCACGACGACTTGCACCATTGTATCAATGTCAATTTTTGCCTGGAGGTCGGCCACTCCCTGGGCCGCTCCCGTATCACCAAGTACTATCAAAAGCATCGCGTCGGTGCGTCGATCAATGGCCACAATGGCTTGGCCGTTCTCATCGAACTGCGATATGCCGAACGTCAAGAGATATTGCTTAGGCAAAAGATGGGCATTGAACTTCCAGCGCGCCATGACCACGTTTCCTTCGTTGCCGTGGATAAGCTCACCGCCTTCGATGAAAGAATTGGTGCTGTAGACCAACTCGCCTTCCGGCGTGCGAACTTTCAGTCCAAAGATGGCTCGGCTTATCGACTCCACAAAAAGATACTTGACCAAGATTTCGACCTGCTGTCCCGGCGACAGCATTGGTACGCTGGACTGTCCGAGGATGTGAACATCGGCCACCAGAGCCTTGCCGTTGCCTACGCGGATTTCGTCCCGGTTGTAACCGCTGCGGGTCGAGAGCACATCCTCGAACCCTGTACCGAGCATGCTGGCAACGGCCTGCGCTGATGTCTCCGCGCAATTGACCGCCGCGACTTTGCTGCCTCCTTGATTGACGATATGCGAGCCGAACATGAGTTTCAGATAATCCGAGACGGCGCCGCGCACCGGCCCGTCATAAGCCTTACGCCCTGCATTAATCACGACCCCACGGCTGCACATGCGCTCCACCGCATCCGTGGAATGCGTAACGAGCAAGAGCGTGCAGCCATCTTCCTGCAATTCCTCAATCCGTCGATGACACTTGCGCTGGAAATACGCGTCCCCGACAGCGAGCGCCTCGTCCACCACGAGTACATCGGGTTTCACCGCCACCGCTACAGCAAAGGCCAGTCGCACGAACATGCCACTGGAGTACGTCTTCACCGGCTGCGTCACGAAATCGCCAATCTCGGCGAAGGCTAAGATCGAGTCCAGCACAGCATCCACCTGTGCACGCCGCATCCCGAGCAGCCCCGCCTTCAAATAGACGTTCTCCAAGCCGGTGAACTCCGGATTGAAACCCGCACTCAGTTCGAGCAGCCCGGCCACTCGTCCGTTCACTTCGATATCACCTGTCGTTGGCGGGATCAAACCGCAGATCATCTGTAGCAGCGTCGATTTGCCCGAACCGTTTCGGCCGATGATTCCGATTGTCTCGCCCGGCCATACCTCCAGATCGAAATCACGCAGAGCCCAGAATTCCTTGGCGTAGTTTTTCTTGCCGAACATCCGCGCAAGGCGATGATGCTGCTTCTCATAGCTCAGGTAGCGCTTGCCAACGCCTTTGGCCAGAATCAATGGCCCGGATCGTTTCGGGGTCATGGACTCAGAGGACATCGATAAACCCTCCACGCGTGCGTTGAAACCAGACATACGCCAGCCAGCAAGCCAGCAGACACCAGGCGGTGTATGCCGCCAGCCCCAACACATCGGGAAGCTGATTCCAGAGCAGCACCTTACGTGCCTGTTCAATCAGAAAGGTCAGTGGATTGAGCAACATCACCGAACGCATGCCATCGGATACATGATCCAGCGGAAAGAAAACCGGCGACGTGTAAAGCAGCGCAAGGGTGATCAGCGTGGTCATCTGGCCCACGTCTCGCGCATACACGCCGAGCGATGCCAATAACCAGCCCGCTGCTGTCGAGAGAAGCATGAGTGGAACGAAAACTACCGGGAACAACAGAAACGTCGAGGCAATATGCCCCGTAAAGATCAAGGAAAAGGCAGCCAGCACAACCAGACTCGCCAGGGCGTGATAGATCGCCGTCAGGCTGGATATCCATGGCAATATGTCCAACGGAAAAATTACTTTAGTAACGTAGTTGGCATTGCCCGTCACCAATTGCGTACCCCGTGTGATGCAATCGGCGAAGACCGTATAAATGATCAGGCCGGCGAACAGCGCGGTCGCATACTCCCCCTTGCCGCTACCCTCCATCGTCGCCCAGTGAACATGGAATACTTCGGTAAAAAACAGCGTATAGACGCCGAGCATAAACAGAGGACTCAAGAACGACCAAGCAAGCCCAAGTAGTGATCCCTTGTATCGGCCAATAACATCCTTGCGCGCCAATTGAACGATGAGTTCGCGATGCGCCCAAGTACTTCGTAGCAATGATTGCGGCGAGATGCCATGTCTGAACATCGATGAAGTCACAGGCTCACCTTCAATGTTTTTCCGGCACAACGAAACGACATCACTCCACTTGCATCGATCAACGCGAGCACGCCTTCGCCACAGCATGAAGATAACCAAGAAGTTACGTGGTCACGCATCACATCTGCGGAAGTGCGAAGAAAACTAGCTGGCATAAATCACGCCTCGTTGAATGCCGTTGGGGCAATAGCATTTGTTGGCTGATAAAGACCTTTGCCACGATGCCGCGCTTCTCGCCACTGGAGCGCACGTTGATATAACCGCACGTCGGCAGCATGGAAGTCACGCACCTTTTGCAGAAGGGTCTCATCCAATCCTCGGCGCGAACTGATGTATTTCGTTGGGTTGAGGTATTGGGAGGGGATAGGGGTGGACAAGAAGCGTTCGGAAAACTCGAGCATGTCTTCTCGGTAATGTTCGCTGATGCCTATGAATGCGAAACCCTCCATGGGGAAGCGCCAAAGATACTGCGTATAGATATTTCTGAACCGCTCGCTCAAACAGAATTTTTCAAGTGTCCATTTTTCTTCGATGACCTGCCGGTGATGCGGCTCAGCAGTCCTTTCATCGTAGCTTTCCTGCCAGTAGTGGTAATGGGAAAGCAGTCGTGCCACCGGCTCTCTCATCCAGGTGACGAAGGTCAAGTCACGCCGCGTAGCAAGTGGCAGGTATTTCACCGGCAAAAAATGGCCGTGTAAACAATCGATACCGTCCAGTCCTTCCTCAGCGATGACCAAGCCGGCAGAAATGGCTGACCTACATCGCTTCGGCGCAGGAGTGCTGATGCCGCCGTCGCTGTAATCGTCCCGATAGAGAGCCCCAAAATGCACTTTCAATGATTCCCTGAAACTTGTTCCTGCTGTTTTAGGGAGATGTAGAGAAATTATGGTCATGGAACTTCAGTCATTCGATGTCAACCGTTTTAGCAGGGGTTGGCGTTGGAATCTGGATGTCTTGTATGCCGCTCTCGCAGCCAGATTAGTACTTAATATGGCAGCGTTGGGCCGCCTAGAATTTTCTTTAGGTAGCGTAGCAGTAGAGCAAACCGCGGGTGCTATCAGCTGTTTCCTAAAAAATTCAGCCATCCAACCACTAGCTTGTTACGGCTAGGAAATAGTCGATACGCAAGCTTTTAGGGACTCGAGGCGTTTTTCTCTGCCCTGGTTATATGAACGCGATAAATAAAGCTCTCCGCCGCAACGAAGGCCAGAAGGTGACCTTTCGAAACCTGCATCGATCAACATTCCAAGGCCACGACAGATCGCGGTGAGCGGGAGCGGGGGCGAAAAACGACCTGACGAGCGCGATGTCGGGTGGCTAAAACCAAAGCAAGTCAGACTTGACCCAGTAGACCTAGTAGGGCCTGCGCGTCGCAGTCGCGCCCGACCGCGCATCTTCTTCTATAACGCGAAATCCGCCTGGCTGGACCGCTATCAGTGAACGTAATGCGTAAGCGAACGATCACCGCGTTTTCACGCGCAAGTTGAACAAAACATAAATGAAATCAAACTTTGTTCATTGTCTTCTCAGCTACATGCATCTCTCTCTGCCGCCCCAGCGTATTTCCTCGTGTCTCCCAAGGAAGTGAGATGGCCGGGGGGTCGACCGTGAAGATCAGTCATTCGGTGTGCTTGCCAACGCTTCCGACGTACGCGTTGAAAATGCCGCCGTAGCCAAATCACGCCGAACAGGTTAAGGGAGCAGCGCGCAATCGGAGCCGTGTAGTGTCGCTTTAGCCTCAAGCCGGAGAGAACTCCGCGGAATTGAATGATTCAGTGCGACGAGGTAACACCATGAAATTGAAATTGAAACCCATAGTTTTGCTCTTAAGCTTGCTGCCCGCAGTTGTTATGGCGTCAAGCCATCGCGAGGCACCATTCATCAGCACGATGCCACAGCTTGATGCCAGCGACTTCTACATGTTCATGAGCTACGAAACGGGGCGCGCCGGTTATGTGACCCTCCTGGCCAATTACAACCCGCTACAGGATGCTTACAGCGGCCCGAATTTCCACACGATGAGTGATAGGGCTGAGTACGATATCCGCATCGATAACACCGGCGGTGCGAAAGCGAATCTCACTTTCCGGTTCACGTTTACCAACACCTATAACAAGCTCGCCGTTCCGACCGGTGCCAGTACGCCAACCACTGTGCCATTGATCAACACCGGTTCGATTACCGCCAGCAATCTAAGCAATCTCAACGTCACCCAGACTTATAAGGTGCAGCTCTTCAGAGACGGGCAAGCGCCTGGCGAACCGGTTACTAATTTTACGGGTGGGTCGGACACGTTTACCAAGCCGGCAGACAACATCGGTAATAAATCAATCGCCGACTATGCCACGTATGCCGGGAACTACGTCTATAGCGTCAACATCCCGGGATGCGCGTCTGCTGGTCGCATGTTCGTAGGTCAGCGCAAGGATGGCTTCGTCGCCGACTTGGGCGCGATTTTCGATCTGGTTAATCTCAATCCGCTCGGAGGCGTAGGCTCGACCCCCAATGCGCTTACCGACAAGAATGTCGACACGCTGGCACTCGAAGTTCCTGTCGCTTGCTTGCGCGATACCGCTGGCGATCCCGTCATCGGTGGCTGGACCACTTCATTCGTGCAGAACAACTGGGTCTTGAGCCAGACCGGCACGCAATCGGATTACTACGCACCGAACAACTTCTATAGTGAAAATTACACCCAAGTATCCCGATTGGGTTCACCGCTGGTCAATGAACTGGTCATTGGTCTCAAGGACAAAGACAATTTCAACGGCAGCGCACCAAGCGGCGACGCGCAGTTTGCGAGCTATGTGACCAATCCAACACTGCCTGTCCTATTGAATGCATTGTTCGGCACAGCGGCTGTGGTGCCACAAACGCCACGCAACGATCTGGTAAGTGCTTTCCTTACTGGCCTGCCGGGTCTCAACAAGCCGGCAAACGTTGTTCCTTCGGAAGAGTTGCGGCTGAACACTACCATCGCGCCCACGGCACCGGCATCACAGAATTACCTCGGGGTACTAGGAGGCGATCTAGCAGGTTTCCCGAACGGACGCCGCCCTTACGATGATGTCGTGACCATCGCGCTTCGTGTGGTGGAAGGTGCTATCTGCAGTACGACTTACGGCGCCTGTGGCAGTGAGACTACCGATCCGAACAAAGGCGCGGCTTATACCGATGGCGCAAATTCACCCGGACCGACAGCTGCGAATGAGACTGTGGTGGGCCAGGAAAATGCAGCGGATACCTATCTGGCAGTGTTCCCATATCTCAATACGCCGGTTCCAGGTTCTGTCAATGCAACATCACCCAGTGCAATCCGTGCAAGCGCGATTCACTAATACCCCGCAGGTCTGCAATTGGCTTGTAGCAGTCAGCCGCCTTCGAGTGTGAGTCCATGAATGATCCACACGAAGGCACTGTAGACGAAGTACGCCGCAGTTCACGCTGCGTCGTACTTCGTTTTTTTTTATTTTTGCTGCTCTTGCTACCGATTACTCTGGTTGCGCAAACGCCTCGGGATGCTCCCTACATTCCCGCCACTGACAGCGTCGTCTTACAACTCGTACCTCCTCGGACTGATCCTCGCGTGCGTCAATTCGACCAATTGCGTAGCGATCTGAGTGCCCATCCTCAAGATGCGGCAAAGGCTGTGTTGCTTGCCATAGCCTATGTGGATTATGGACGTTCGACGGGGGATGCCCGCTATTTAGGGCGCGCCATGGCAGTGATTCAGCCGTTCATGGCAACCCCGTCACCACCTGTTTCGGTCATGCTCGTACACGCAACGATCCAGCAAAGCCGTCATTTTTTCCAGGCATCTCGCGACGAGCTTACGCAGATTCTCAAACGTGACCCCGGCAACGTTCAGGCACTTTTGACGTTGGCCACGGTGGCGATGGTTCAGGGCGACCATGCTCTGGCAAACAAACTGTGCGTTGACCTCACCAACGATGCCGGTAATTTCATGGGCATGATCTGTAGTGCTTCATTGCGCAGCCTCAGCGGGCAGGGCGCGCAGGCTAATGCACTGTTCTCTTATGTGGAAGACCCAGGCCCCAAGGCACCACCCGCCATCTCGGCGTGGATCGAGGGTTTGATGGCCGATAATGCGGCACGCATGGGTCTCGCCGATCAGGCCGATGTTCATTTCAAGAAAGCCCTGCAACAGACGCCCGGTGACAACTTTCTGCTAGCCGACTACGGCGAATTTCTCATCGATCATGGCCGCGCCAAAGAGGCGGTTGACCTGGTCGATGGGGATACCCAATCCGACACGTCGTTTCTGGTTCTCGTGACAGCGGAGAAAGCGCTCGGTTTGCCGAAAGCCAAAACCGACATGGCGGAAATGGATGCCCGGTTTCAGTCCATGGACCAACGTGGGGATCACGTCTTCATGCGTGAGGAGGCAAGCTATTTATTACATGTCGAGCACAGCCCCAAGGCCGCGTTGGATTTGGCCACGCAAAATTGGCAAGTACAGCGCGCGCCGAAGGATGTGCGTGTCTACTTGGAGGCTGCGCTCGCCACGAACGATCCTGCGGCAGCAACGCCTGTGCTCGATTTCATCGATAGCACGCATCTCAACGATGTAAGCATCAATCCACTGGTCGCGCAATTGCATGTGCTACAGGCGGCGGCTCCCAGCATGACTTCGGCAACGAAGAGAAACAGCCCATGAATACACGCAAGTTGTTCATCACGCTGTTTGCTCTGGTCGTCTCCATGATTCCGCTGAGCGCCTTTGCGCACAAGGAAAGTGATGCTTACCTCACCTTGCGCACCGACACCACCAACAATCACGTGATGCATGGCCAATGGGATATCGCCTTGCGCGATCTTGATTATGCGATCGGTCTCGACAGTAGGCACGATGGCGCGATCACCTGGGGCGAGGTCAAGGCCCAGCGCAAGGTCATTGAGGACTATGCACTGTCGCGTCTGCAGGTTAAGGGCGACGGCCTGACGTGCGCGATGCAGCCGACCGGACAGAAAATCGACGAGCATACCGATGGCGCCTACGCGGTGATCCTGTTTGATGCCGTCTGCGACAAAAACATCCCTAGCAAGCTCACCGTCGTCTATCGCTTGATGTACGACCTCGACCCTTACCACCGCGGCATTGTCACTATCCACGCGGGCGACAAGATCGCCGGCACCGTGCTCGGGCCAGCCAACCCCGTTGCCAGCCTGAATTTGCGCGAGCCGGAGCGCTGGGGGGAATTCAAGAGCTTTGTTACGGACGGTATCTGGCACATATGGACCGGCATCGATCACATACTGTTCCTGCTGTCGTTGTTATTGCCCGCAGTACTTATCAGGCGTCGCTTGCAGCCGCGGGGTGACGGATGGCGCGCGAGTGCTGCGCTGGCCGAAACCAGCGGTGCGTTGATGGCGCTTACGACGCAACCTCCGCGATATCGCTGGGAGGCCTCGCCGAGATTTTGGCCGGCATGTCTGGATGTCATCAAAGTCGTATCCGCTTTCAGCCTGTCGCATTCGGTGACGCTATCGCTGGCCGTTCTTGGCATCGTGCACTTGCCCGATCGACTGGTGGAATCTGGTATCGCCTTGTCGGTGATGGTCGCGGCACTGAATAACATCTATCCCGTTGTACACAAGCGTGTTTGGTTGATTGCCTTTGCATTCGGTTTCATCCACGGCTTGGGTTTTGCCAGTGCGCTGGCTGGGCTGCAATTACCGGCTGGTGCCATGGCAGCATCTCTGGGTGGTTTCAGCGTTGGCGTGGAGATCGGCCAGGAAGCCATCGTGCTGGCCTTCCTGCCGGTAGCGTACATGCTGCGCAAGACATGGTTCTATCAAGTAGTGCTCTTGCGCTGGGGTTCGCTGTTGATCATCGCTCTCGCTGCTGGCTGGTTGATGCAGCGGGCCTTCAATATTCTAATTCCAGGTTTCAGCGCAATTATTCCAAACTGATTCACTCTGCGGCGAATTGGTCGGCGCGTTCAACGTTCAGATCTTCTAGTTCAGTACAACGCGCGAAGACGGCCTCGTTGATCAAGATGAGGTGCAGGCCAACATGGCGATGCCCATAAGGATACGAACGTGCGCACGACCTTAAGTGTTTCCGATCCTTTGTTCGTTTCCTCACCCAACGGAGGAGGGCTACTCTTTTTACACAAGCACTTGCTGATGCCTTTGGTGAATGAAGACGCGAGCGGCCTTACATCCACGTCGGATGGTTTGCTTTGGTGCGTACAGACGGGCGGTAGCCGGTGGTTGAGGAAGGTGAGCGACAGCCGGCTACAGACCATATCCGTGGCTGATAGTCCTCCAGATCTGCACGATGTGCTGACGACGGCGGATGGTACCTATGCCGTGTTTACCGAGACCAACGAGGTCGCTCATCTGAACGCCAATTATCGCGTGGTGGAAAGCTGGCGCTTTGGTAATGAACCGGACTCAGTGCACGTTAATTGCCTTGCGATCCACAACGGACGGCTAGTGGCTTCCATGTTCGGACGTTTTCACGCGCGCCGGGGATACAAAGGTGCCACCCGGCAAGCCGGTTTGGTGGTCGATGTGCGGACGGGCCAGCCTCTCATTGAGGGGCTATCTCAGCCGCATTCGCTGGTTTCCATCGGTGAAGAGCTGTGGTTGTGCAACTCGGAGGATCAATCGGTACGTATCTACGATGGGGATTATCAGCTCAAACGGAATGTCTCTCTGCCCGGTTACACGCGTGGTTTGGCCATGGGTAACGAACACCTCTACGTGGGGCTCAGTCGCTCTCGCAATGCCGCTGGCAGTGATGTCGGTGAATTCGACTCCGCGGTGATCGCCGTACTCGATCGCGGTTCGCTCAAGGTCGTGGGTTATGTACCGATTCCTCATAGCGAGATCTACGATATCCGGGTAGCGGCATCAGCATTCATCGTCGCCGATATTATGGCGTCCCTGTGGGCGCACGAGCGTGTGCAGCAGGAGGCTGTGGATCAAGAGGCTGCGCGTGAGCTTAAAAAGTTGTGTGCTGCGCGTGCGTTGGCTCAAGAAGAGGCCGCACGTAAGCTTGAGGATGCGCAGAATGCGGCTGCCTATAAGCTTGCGGAAACGCAAACCGAACATCAATTGGTAAAGGAAGATGCCGCACGCCAGATTGAGCAATTGCATGCGGAGTCACTTCAGTCCTTGGGTGACTTGCAGAACCGAGATGCACTGATCGATGAGCTGGAGCGCCAGTTCCATCGAATCACGACGAGCCGAAGCTGGCGCTGGACATGGCCGATGCGTGCTGCGACGTACGTATTGCGGGGGCACGGACTTGTTGGCAAAGCGGATCATATTGTAGCGGGGCAACTACGGCAGCAGCTGCGGCGGCTACGGCAGCAGATTCGTGCGCTGAGGGCACCAAATCCTATACCGGCGTCTCAAGTGCCATTAGCTTCGATTGAAAGCAACAAGCGCGATGTCTTTGTCTGGTCGGTCATTGACTGGAACTACCGTACCCAACGCCCCCAGCACCTCGCTCGCGAGCTCGCTGCCCGTGGCCACCGCGTGTTCTACATCTCAAACAATTTTGTGGCACGACATGAGCCTGGCTTCAACGTCGAGTCGCTCGACAGCGATGGTCGACTATTCAGGATTCAATTACATCTAAAGGATAGTCCAGCGATCTACTACGCGATGCCTAGCCCTGAAGCGCAGGAACAGTTACGGGCAAGTACCGGCCAGTTGCTGGGCTGGATACGTAGCCGCTCATGCCTGTCCCTCGTGGAACATCCGTTCTGGCTGCAGACTGCACGTATCTTGCCCAACCAGAAGCTGGTCTACGATTGCATGGATCATCATGCGGGCTTTGCTGGCAATAGCGCCGAAGTACTCACCTCGGAGCTTGATCTGATGAACGCCGCCGACTTACTGGTGGTGACCTCGGATTGGCTCTATGCGGAGACGGCTAAACACAATCCGCGCCGACTGATTGTTCGCAATGCCTGTCAGTACGAGCATTTCGCCGTGCGGCCGGAGCATATCTTCAAAGACAAGCGCGAACGCAAGGTGATCGGCTACTACGGTGCCATTGCCGAATGGATCGATCTGGACTTGCTGGAGAAGGTAGCGCGGCAATTTTCCGACTGCCTGATGCTGATGGTGGGCGACGATACCGCCGGTGCGCGACGGCGTCTGCAGCATTTAGTCAATGTAGAGTTCACCGGCGAGGTGCCTTACACGATGCTGCCTTTCTATCTGGCCGGATTCGACGTATGCATGTTGCCGTTTCAGGTGATCCCACTGACCCTGGCCACTAATCCAGTCAAGATTTACGAGTACCTGAGCGCCGGTAAGGAAGTCGTATCGATTGCGCTACCGGAGATCCGCCAATTTGGTGACCTGGTGCGTACGGGTACCGACCATGCCTCTTTCCTCGAAGCCATGCGTGAGGTGCTTGCAACCGCATCCGATCCCATAGCCATCGCGGCGCGCCAGCAGTTCGCTGCGGGGCAGACATGGGCGCATCGCGTACATGATCTCGTGCAGGGTGTTGAGGCACTACCCGAGCCGCGGGTCAGCGTGATCGTCATCACCTACAACAACCTTACGCTTACCCAAGCGTGTCTGCACAGCATCGAACGTTACAGCGACTACGCCAACCTCGAAGTAATCGTGGTTGATAACGCTTCGGTCGACGACACGCCGACCTATCTGACGGCGTGGGCCGAGCAGGGCGATGATCGGCGCATTATCCTGAATCTAGACAATCGAGGCTTCGCGGCAGCCAATAACCAAGGTCTCGCGGTCGCGAGCGGCGATTATTTGGTCCTGTTGAACAACGATACTTATGTGACGCCAGGTTGGATCGCCACGTTATTTGCCCATCTGTCTCGCAGCAAGACGCTCGGCATGGTCGGGCCGGTGACCAACAACATCGGTAACGAAGCGCGCATTGATATTTATTACGATGATATGGACGCCATGTTGCAGGCAGCGGGAGAGTACACCGCACGCCACGCAGGACAACTGACGCCACTACGTACGGCAGCCTTCTTCTGCGTAGTGATGCGGCGTGCGGTGTACGACAAGGTCGGGCCGCTCGACGAAGCCTTTGGTATCGGTTTCTTTGAGGATGACGACTACTGCCGTCGTGTTGAACAGGCGGGATGGACTATCGCCTGTGCTGATGACGTATTCATCCATCACGAACTTTCAGCTTCGTTTAACCAGCTAAAGCGGGAAAAGCGACAGGCATTGTTCGAGAAAAACAAAGTCATTTACGAAGAAAAATGGGGTGCGTGGTTGCCTCACGCGTACCGCAGCACATGATATTTAAAGGGCGCGTAGGCGAGCGATATGGAGGTAAACGCGGTGCTGCAAGGAACAGCAATAAATTCGTGATCATGCAATGAGGAGATTTGGAATCTATGAACGTTCGCAAGCATGTGCTGTGCATCGTTGGCACCCGTCCTGAGGGCGTCAAGATGGCGCCGTTGATCAAGGCGCTAAAGGGCGAGCCATGGGCACGTGTGACGGTACTGACCACGGCACAGCATCGAAATCTTCTGGATCAAGTGCTAACTCTGTTCAATATCCGACCGGATGTGGATCTGGACATCATGCGGCCCAATCAGACACTGCCGGAACTCACCGCGCGGCTAATCACGGCCTTGGATGAGACCTTTGATGCGTTGATGCCCGACGTAGTGCTCGCTCAAGGCGATACCACCACTGTGATGACCGCGGCGCTGGTGGCGTTCTACAGGCGTATTCCATTCGGTCATGTCGAGGCGGGTCTCCGCACACATGATCTGGACAGCCCTTTTCCTGAGGAGATGAACCGGCTGGTGGCAGGACATCTAGCACGTTGGCACTTTGTGCCTACGCAACGTGCACGACAGAACCTACTGCGGGAGGGCATCAGCGATGCCGCCATCCACGTTACCGGGAATACGGTGATTGATGCACTGCTGGACGTGGCATCTACGAATTGGCCCCTAGCCTTTTCCTTGGACCCGCGCAAGCGACTACTACTGGTCACAACTCATCGCCGTGAGAATTTCGGCAAGCCACTGCGGGCGATATGCCGTGCCATTCTTCAGTTGGTCGATCATTATGCGGATGTTGAAGTAGTGTATCCGGTGCATCCCAATCCCCGTGTGCGTTCGATTGTCCATGAGATGCTCGGACAACACACCCGCATACGTCTATGCGAACCGTTGGATTATGCGTCATTCGTTGAGGTACAGAAGCGCGCTTTCCTGATACTTACCGATTCCGGTGGTGTGCAGGAGGAGGCGCCGGCACTTGGCAAGCCGGTTCTCGTGCTACGAACCGAAACAGAACGCCCCGAAGCAGTCGACGAAGGCGTAGCCCGCCTAGTCGGTACTAACCAGGCGCGCATTGTGGCTGAGGCTTCCCATTTGCTGGATAGCGACATCGCTTATCGAAAAATGGCACATGTCGTCACACCTTATGGTGACGGCCATGCGGCGCAGCGCATTGTAACCACGTTGCGTGATGCCCTTTGTTCGTCGGACGTACCGTTAGCTGTTAGCTTCGCATGACTACGACATGGCTCAATAGATGCGAGACAACGGAAGCCTCTGCAATGTCATCGCGCGGAAATTTTGGAAGATGGCAACCGTTGCTCGAAGTTTCTTTGTAGGAACATCGTCAATCGTTCAACCTCCCTGAATTTGCATGTCCACGCCTTTACTGCATGCAGGCTCAAACAGAACGATGATCTAGTGATCTAGGAAATTTTTGTGCACATATTGGCAAATGCCTTTTTGAATTGGTGCACATGTCCTACATAACACCGGCTATCTGTAGTACATGAACGCATATCGCACGATTTTCGTCGCAAATACGTAAGAGAGCTACGATTATCGTAAGAGATCTGAGGTATTCACCGCAGCAGGCAAGGCGTGGGCAACGAACCTAAAAACATCCCCGTACTCAATGGCTTTCGTGGTTTGGCGGTGCTTATCGTCTTCGTCTCGCATGCCTCCAATGTTTACTTTCACGGAAACGTTACGGGCTTAGGTGGAGGACAGCTTGGCGTGATGCTTTTCTTCATGCTTAGTGGCTTCTTGATGGCCCATCTGTATATGTCGCGTGACTCCAGTAAATCAACACAGGTGAAATTTGTTATAAATCGAATCGCGCGCATCTATCCCATGTTCGCCTTCGTTGTGTTCGCCTGCTTTCTTGTCAATTTCTTGGATATTCCGGTCTGGGTATACCAGATCGTGTCATTCAAGGACGTGCTGCTCAACCTGACCTTCATACGAGGCTATGACGTCCTCTGGACGATTGGTCCCGAAGTTATTTTCTATGGAATATTTCTCATTCTATGGAAACTCCGGCGTGGAAGCAGAGCGGTATTTTTCATGGCCGTAGTCCCATTGACCGCCATCGCATGGGTTCCGTTGACGGTTGCTCCCACGAACTCCTTGTTTGCGCTCCATGAAAAGCTTCCGTACTTTCTGGTCGGCTGCATGCTTGGCATGTATTCGGATTCACTAATTGCTAACGATGTATCTACAAAAGCATGGGCTAAGACCGCCTTCGGGTGCTGCGCGGTTATATTTTTCATCAGCATGCCCCAAGTGATTCGTCTGATAGCAGACGTTCCCAAGCGACTTACAGGCGATCCGTGGCCTGACCCCTGGTCGTTCCCGTTTTACTTAGTCATTACGATGGGGCTATTCATCACTTCCATCATCGTAAAGCCCTGGTTGCTAACCAATCGTTTAATGAGCTATTTAGGAAAAATCTCCTTCTCATTCTATTTGCTGCACTTAGCAATTTTGAAGAATATTCAGCCGCTGTTGCCTTTGTATCCTTTGCGCGGAATCATACTGTCTGGGTTCATAGCTCTTGGTCTTTCAAGCATCTGTTACGTGAGTATCGAGGGCCCGGCAAGGACAGTCATTCGTCACTTTGCCAAGAGGCTTTGAGAAGTCATTTTTTACGGTATATATGGTGATCCCGGAGCTAATGTGACCTAATTTTTCCTCTAAGCCCGATGCCATTTAAATTGGTGCAAACGTCCTCTCCACCGCTGGCTACCTGCAGCACATGAGCCTAGACCGCAAAGTTTTATGTTAGATGGGTAGCGGTGTCCTCACCATGAGGGCACCGCGAATAGCGCCGATCTGAGCGTCGTGACGATGGCATAGGAGAAGCTCAGCCATGGACTCACTAGATCACTGACGAAGATTTCCTACTTCGGCGCTGTTCTATTGGTGAGGTCGGGTGTTAAGAGCTCGCAATTTTCTCGTCGGGGCGTGGGATTGAGTCCTACGCTTCTGGTTGAGCGTCAGCGCATTCGCGCCACACAACAATTCAACATTACCCTTCCAAACGAAATGGCAGAGTTGGTAAGGCCGGAGATCGCTGCCGGCGAATACGCTACAGCTATCTCAATCTCGAAAACAGTCAGATTAGACGCTTATGGCTCGATGGTTCCACAATACTTTGGAGCCTCCGACTCAACAGCAGGATCGTTTGCGAGCGGCCGCACTCGGAAGCTGGTACAGAAACGGGATAGCTCGGATGCCTGAATTTCCAGTGGACCGGCATACAGCCGTGGATTGTTTAACTCGTAGATATATAGACCAATGCCATCGATCAAGTCTGGAGGATCTGGCTGCGGGAAACTTCCGGCCGACGGTTCGTAGTAACGGGCTCGCCACTTGCGCGATCTAACACATTTTCTCGGATCACTCGACGTACGTTCGAGAGATTTTCATTAGGGTATTTGTTACCAAAGCTGTCACGCATTGATGGCTAAGATTAGTAAGTGGTGCGGTGCTTTTCATGTGTCGTCAATCCAGGCGGCACTGATGCACAAGATTTCCACAGGTACTTTGGTCGTCGTCGCTGATGGGACTCGTGCCGACCTCTTTCAAATGCCGTCAAACAAGACGCATTTCGCTTGATGCAGGAAGACATCATGAAGTTCAGAAGTCACTGACGAACAGGTGCAAGGTCCCTCGGGTCATCGACCGCTTTTTTGAGCAGGATATTTCGCAAATAGTTCGATAAAGTACAGAGGACTTTTTCTTATGACTGTAATTTTCAACGGCGACGTGGAGGGGCAAGGTAAGCCGCTGCTTCATTTCTGGGAGCATACAGTCGGTAGTGGTCACGCCACGCTTGCGCTTCGGGCAGATTGGCAAGCTCAATTGCGGCAGGCGCATAACGAGCTCGGCATGCAGCACGTACGTTTTCACGGCATTCTTTGCGATGACATGGGTACGCTGATCGACCAGAGCAACGAGTTGCTCTATTCATTCTTCAATGCCGACCAGATTTTTGATTTCCTGCTATCCATTGGCATGAAGCCGTTCGTAGAACTGAGCTTCATGCCTTCGGCGCTTTCTTCCAGTGGCCAGACGATTTTTCACTACCAGGCCAATGTGAGCCCGCCCAAGGATCTTTCGCAATGGTCGGTGCTGATCCACAAGCTGGTCAGCCACTGGGTTGATCGCTATGGTATCGACGAGGTGCGTACCTGGTTTTTCGAAGTGTGGAATGAGCCCAATCTCACGGCATTCGGAAGCGGTAATCAGAGCGACTATTTTTCGATGTACCGATATACGGTCGAAGCAATCAAGGCCGTAGATAGCTCACTCCAGGTCGGTGGACCAGCGACGGCGGATAATGCCTGGGTAGTGGACTTCCTTGATTTCTGCAGCACCAACCAGCTGGCTGTCGATTTCATCAGCACGCATCATTACCCCACCGATTCATTTGGCCAGCCGGGCGATGATACCGAGACAGAATTGGCAGACAGTACGCGCAGCGCATTGCGCGAAGAGGCCCGCACGGTGCGCCATCAGGCCGGCAAGCTCCCTGTGTATTACACCGAATGGTGCACGTCGTCGAATCCACGCGACCCAATGCACGACGATCCCTATGCCGCAGCGTTCATTGTCAAAACCGTGCTGGAGGCCAATGGCCTGGTGCAGGGCTACAGCTATTGGACGTTCTCGGACATTTTCGAAGAGAACTATTTTCCCTCGATGCCATTCCACGGCGGCTTCGGACTGCTAAACATTCATGGCATCGCCAAGCCCTCCTATCGTGCATACGAACTCCTTCACGGTCTCGGGACGCAGCTGATGCCAGTCAAAGGGCAACACGCTACGGTCGATGCGTGGCTGGTTCGTAGTGAGAAATCCGCCGCACTCGTGCTGACCAATTTTGCCTTGCCGCGACACCCGATTCAAACGGAGGCGGTGTCATTTACGGTCAAGGGCGTCAAGGTCAAAGCCAACGGTACCTTGCAACGCATCGATCTTTTCCACGCCAATGCGAAACGGCGCTGGGAACAGATGGGTAAGCCGGAGTATCTAAGCGGCGCGATGGTCGATGAATTGAACGGCGTATCGAAACTGCAAAGCGAAAAGTTGAAATTTGGCGGCAAAGGCAACGCCCGCACCATCGAACTCGACATGCCACCACAATCAGTTGCGGTCATCCATTTTGACTGCTGATCGCCGTGTTTTCGCGTAACGGATAGCCCATCTAGGTACGGATGATCAAAACGCGGTGGCCGTCCGGGTCGACCAATGTCACTGATTGCGGCTCGCCATCGCTTGGCGCAGATGCTGCGCGGGACTGCCAAACCATACGCGTTGCCGCAATGTCGTTATCTCGCACGTTAGAAACATCGAAAGCTGGCGTTGCACGGCGCCGGTAGCACAACAGTTCCAGATGTGGCGCCGTCGCGCCCGCGGACAGCGCCGTCACTGTGACCTGCGGGTTGGATAATCCATCAAGGTGCTCTTGCTCGATTCCTGTATTCACCGAACCGCCTGACACTGACAAGCCGAGTCCGTGGTAGAAGGCGATGCTCCTTTTGGTATCCGTAGTACTGATAGCCGAGTGGTCAATGCCAAGAAAGCGGTTGCCGCCATTCTCATGCTTCCATTGTTCAGGAAGCTTCGCCCGGGGAAATGCCAGCAGTTCAAGTGGATGCCCTTCCGGATCGCGAAACTTGAATGCAGTTACGCCACCGGATTTTTCGGGCAGCTGTTGAGGGCCATCTTCTGAAATGGCCGTCCATCCAGCAACGGCCGAGAGTTGGCCAAACGCCTCGTCCATGTCGGTCACCACGATCGCAACGTGCTGAAATAGCAGATCTGACGACCGGGCGCCTCACGGATATGACTTGCCCGCGCACTTAAACTGCAGCAGCTCAATCCGCTCCTGACCCAATGCCAGAGTAATACTCAGAGCACCGGCATCTACGCCGTTCGCTTTTTGCAATCTGCCGCACCGGAAGGTGCTTCTTCAACACGATGAAATCCCAACGCGCGCTCAAAAAACATTGCCAGTTTCGATGCATCTTGGCTCACGAAGGTTATTCGCAAAAGGCGAGACACGGACAACGATGCAGGCACCATCAGCGTTGTAGTGCGCAGTGTCGGTTGAGAAAGATGAAATACGACGTGTCTGAGCCATCCTCATCCGTCCATGGATACCGGTAAACAACGCGTGGCGCGTCGGACATCAATGCTCTCCTGCACCAGTCGCAGCGACTGGATACATCGCGTAGGGATGAGATGAGTTGAGAGGATGAGATAAAAAGTTGTGCACACCGGAAGCCGTGGCGCCAATTGTTAGCATAAGAAACCCACCGGCCAGAGCAACATTCTTCAAAAAATCCCAAAAGATGTCGCGTCCTTTACTGACACCCTTGAGGCGAAAATCAGGATCTTTCCAGAACTGTTTCCAGAGCAGAGCCGTAGCAACGCAGTAACCAGCAAAGATAAAGGCAGCCAACCGATCCGCGATGCCAGTAAGGATCGCCAGCGACATCACAACCTCGACCGCAAGCCCCGCAAATATGATCATCGAGGCGAGTCTAGTTGAACCGACACCTTGCCGAGCCTGCGCGACTACCGCATGGCGATTGATCACTTTGTCCATTGCGCTGAACGGCAGAAACAACATCACCATCAAGCAGCGCGAAACGAATGCCACGACGATGCTGAGCAAGATGATCTCCAAGTATTCCCGATTCATGGACAGCTAACGCTTACCAGCTTGCGTGCGCCCGGGTGAAAGCTATGTACGTGTGGTCAGGTTTGGCTACATCTCTTGCGCTTGCGACGCCGCGCCTGACGTGATCCTTAAAGGTGCTTCCGCCAATCGCAGGAAGTTTCGCTGCATTTCCCGCAGCGCTCACGCCTGTGCGACGGTGACGAGGCCACAGTTCCAACAGCAATCCTCTTCAATCTATTCAAGGATACTTTTTGTGACCACTACCGCGCGCTCCGAATCCGCTGCACCGCCTGTGATCATCCACAAAGTGCTCGTTGGACAGAAGGCATTGGTGACGGGTGCCAATTCGGGCATTGGTCAGGGTGTGGCTTTGGCTTTGGGCCAAGCCGGCGCGGACGTATGCGTCAATTATGTCGACGGCGACGATGCCGCCCACGCCGTGGTGGACCAGCTACACAGCTTTGGAGTCAACGCATTCGCCTTCAAGGCAGACGTCTCTGATGAGGCTCAGGTGGCAGCGCTTTTCAAGGAAGTCATCGGGCAGTTCAGTACGGTAGACATCGTCGTCGCTAACGCGGGCCTCCAGCGGGACTCGGCATTTCACGAAATGACGCTGGAGCAATGGAACAAGGTTATCGGCGTTAATCTCACCGGCCAGTTTCTTTGTGCACGTGAAGCCGTGCGCGAATTCGTCCGGCGCGGGGTGGTGCCCTCTGTTTCTAGTTCGGCGGGCAAAATCATCTGCATGAGTTCGGTACACCAGGAAATACCATGGGCTGGACACGCCAATTACGCATCGTCCAAGGGCGGCATCAAGATGCTGATGGAGACGCTGGCGCAGGAGCTCGCGCCACAGCGCATACGTGTCAACGCAATTGCGCCCGGTGCGATACGCACGCCGATAAACACGGCCGCATGGAGCACGCCGCAAGCCTACCAACAACTTATGAAGCTAGTACCTTATGGCCGCATCGGTGAGCCGGAAGACATCGCTCGTGCCGCCATTTGGCTGGCATCGGATCAATCTGACTATGTCGTCGGCACTACGCTTTTCGTTGATGGCGGCATGACGTTGTATCCCGGCTTTGCGACCGGCGGCTGATCCTCAGGCATCTCCACCCACACGCTACGGAACAGACCATGGCAGACGCCCATTACGATCTCATCGTCATCGGCAGCGGCCCCGGCGGCGCATCGCTTGCGCACAAGCTGGCGCCAACCGGCAAACGTATCCTGTTGATCGAGCGCGGCGAATATCTGCCGCGTTCTCCAGCCAACTGGGATTCGCAAACAGTCTTCGTCGATGCGGCCTACCAGGCGAAAGAAACCTGGTACGGGAAGGGTGGCGAACCGTTTCATCCCGGCTTGCACTATTACGTTGGAGGCAATTCCAAAGTGTACGGCGCTGCTTTGTTCCGCATGCGCGAACGTGACTTCGGAGAGGTCCAACATAAAGACGGCATTTCACCAGCATGGCCAGTAATGTACGACGCTTTCGAGCCGTATTACGCCGAAGCTGAAAAACTCTTCCATGTGCACGGCCAGCGTGGCGAAGATCCTAACGAGCCACCGTCCAGCGGCCCGTTTCCTTATCCGCCCGTGTCGCACGAGCCGCGTATCCAAGTGTTAAACGAAAGCCTGCGCGATCAGGGGCTGCATCCCTTCCATCTGCCGCTGGGCATATTGCTCGACGAAAAGAATGGCAAGCCCACGCCATCGAGTATCTGTATACGTTGCGACGCTTTTGACGGCTTTCCTTGCTTGTTAAATGGTAAGGCCGATGCACAGGTGATGTGCGTAGATCCTGCGCTAAAAGAGTATGCCAACCTCACCCTTCTGACCGGCGCTTACGTGTCCAGGTTGGAGACCGACGCTAGCGGAAAAACCGTCAAGGCCGTGCATCTCACCCGCGAGGGTCGGGAGGAACATTATTCCGCGGACATTGTGGTAGTAGCTTGCGGGGCACTCTCGTCAGCGCTGCTGCTGTTACGCTCGGCCAGCCCGCAACATCCCAACGGCCTTGCCAACGGTTCGGATCAAGTGGGGCGCAACTACATGCGTCACAATCAGTCGATCCTGATGGCATTGATGCGCGAACCCAATGAAACGGTTTTTCAGAAGACACTTGCCGTCAGCGATTATTACTTCGGCGCCGACGATTGGAACTATCCACTCGGACTGATCCAGATGTGCGCCACCTCGCACGGTGCCCAGATCCGCGGCGAAGCACTTCCGTCGTGGCTGGAGTGGATGCCGAAGATGCCGTTCGAGCAGATGGCACGACACTCGATGGATTTCTGGCTTTCAAGTGAGGACCTGCCGCGTGCTGAAAATCGCGTCCGTTACGATGGCGAGCGCGTCGTGCTAGAGATCATTGAGGGAAACATGGAGGCGCACCATCGCCTAAAGAAAAAACTCAAGAACCTATTGAGTAGGGCAGGCGCGCATCCCGTTTTGCTGGAACGCAGTCTTTATCTGGGAAAAGACATTCCCGTTGGGGGCACAGCACACCAAGCAGGCACGGCAAGGTTCGGTGTTGATTCGGCCAGATCCGTGCTTGATATCCATTGCAAAGCGCATGAGCTCGACAACCTTTACATTACTGATGCGAGCTTTTTTCCGTCTATCGGGGCGGTGAATCCTACTCTCACTATCATTGCGAATGCGCTGCGTGTTGCAGACATACTTCGGTCAAGACTGATGGGAAACTATTGACTCAAATTGATATGGCTTCTTAAAAACTTAAAAGCTTTAGAGAGGTAACTCTCTTTAGATCAGAGCCACGTTAAATTGTTTCATTGAGCAACTGGTAGTGGCGGCAGGATCGAAGCGGGCCATCTTCGACCGAGTGCAGTCAAAGACGCGCAATGAGATTATTGATCAGGCTTATCGACATTTAAAAATTCATGGCATTGGCTTGAGCCTGGTCGGCAGGGAGGCAGCACATTTATCTTCAAAAGAGCGGCTGCTTCGCGATATCGAGATGTTCCATACGCTCAATGACGAGCAATTTTCCCAACTAGCCGGAGCGCTCGTTAGCCAACATTTCTTGGCCGGACAACTCATTTACCAGGTTGACGTCCACTGTCCAGACACGCAAAGGGCGCTTTACATCGTTGCGTCTGGTGTTGCAGCTCTCGAGAGCCCGCGTGGTGACCAGAATATTGAATTGCGCCGACTATCTCCCGGGGACTCCATCGGTCGTGCAGGCATTCTCACTGGTGTCAGCAGCCCGATCACACTGCGCGCAGTGACTAGGGTGTCCATCTTTTTGCTCCATAAAGAGGCTCTGACGCCTATTCTTCAGCAGAATCCTGAGGTCGCCAAGAGCATGCTGGAGTCTCTGATGGCGTACGAAGCGAAAGCGGCTGAATTGCTAAACGAAGTCCCGGTTAACACGGCCACTCGAGGTGATCTCTTTCATCGCTTGCTCTCCGGCATGCGGCGCCTTCATGGAATTTCCCACTAGTCTGGCCTGTCGATTCGTCGAATTCCACTGTGGCAACCAAAAGGGTGGAAGTACGGATGCACATTTAGGGGAGTCGCTGGAACTTTCAAGATGTTAGCTTTCCAGAGCGATTTTCCTTTTCATGAAATCCGAGGACGTCATGATTTAAATTCGTCGTTCCGCAGAGCGTGGCCATGTCAATCACGGCTGGCTTGATTCGTATCACAGCTTTTCATTTGGCGAGTATCACGATAGCAAGCACGTTCAATTCGGATCGCTGCGTGTTATCAATGAAGATCGAATCGTAGAGGGCGCTGGCTTTGGTACCCATACGCACAGCAACATGGAGATCATCAGTTATGTGCTTGAAGGGGCGTTGTCGCACAAGGATTCGATGAACAATGAGACCGTCATAAGACCCGGCGAAGTCCAATGCATGACGGCAGGGTCCGGGATATCGCATTCGGAGCACAATCATGTAGCCCAGACGACGCATTTTTTACAAATCTGGATTGTTCCATCGCGCATTGGGCTCAAACCCTCTTATGAGCAGAGGGAGTATCCAGACAGCGAAAAACGTGTCGCGCTGCGGTTGGTCGTAAGCGAAACCGGTGAATGCAACTCGGTCTCGGTGCATCAAGATGTCCGTATTTACGCGGGCCTTTTTACAGGCGAAGAAAAGGCAAGGCTTGAGCTAGCTCCTGGACGAATTGCTTATGTGCATGTTGTTCGCGGCGCTCTTAGCGTTAATGACACCCGGCTGGTTGCAGGTGACGCGGCAAAATTTACCATCGAGCGAAGCGTGTGTATCGCTTACGGTGCAGATGCGGAAGTGCTGGTTTTTGACTTGTCTCCCCTTAGTTAAGGGCTAAGAATTCTGACCAGAGATCGAGTAGGCCAGTCTTTCAATGAAAGCTCGCGCAAACTACCGCTCTCGGGTCTGTGGCTAGGGAAGGTTTTTCTTTCGCTGAGTAACATCGAGATTATTCGTTTCTATGTTCTCGAATCACTCCCGCCCTGGCCGAAACTTCCGCCAGGACCATTGATACCACTGTGCGTAGTAATTGAGTGGGCGCGCTCAGGGTTGTGAATTTGCATAGAGCGGACTCACCCAATTGTGTGATGTCGCCTGTAGACGTGGCAACTAGAGTATTGGCAAATCAAAAAACCTGACGTCTCCCGTAGCTTCTGACTTCTCAATGCCGTCGCTACTGTCCTCAAACCTGAAGGTAGACGATTTATGACCAATGTTGCCGAACGTATTGTCGAAACGCTCGAACTAGCCGGTGTCAAAAGAATTTACGGTCTCGTTGGGGATTCGCTCAACGCTATTACCGAAGCACTTCGGGTACGAGACAAAATTGAGTGGGTTGCCGTTCGCCATGAGGAAGTCGCAGCCTTTGCAGCCGGTGCCGAAGCCCAACTCACCGGTAAGATCGCCGTTTGCGCGGGAAGCTCTGGTCCAGGGAATCTGCATCTGATAAACGGCCTGTACGACTGCCATCGGAATCGTGTGCCTGTTGTAGTCATTGCCGCTCATATTCCAGCAACGGAGATAGGCTCGAGCTACTTTCAGGAAACGCATCCCCAGGCGTTGTTTAAAGAGTGCAGCCATTTCGTTGAGCTCGTATCGGACCCTGCGCATGTGCCTCGCATCGTTGAGACGGCGATTAGAGAGGCCATCAGCAAACAGGGTGTTGCGGTTGTTGTCATTTCCGGCGACCTGGCTATGAAAGAGGCAGGACCCCAGCGTCCTTCGCCCCGGCCGGTGCCTCGGCTTCCGCGTGTGCTGCCGGCGAGCAAGGACGTTGACGATCTCGTTGCTTTTTTGAATGCGGGCGACCGGACGACCATTCTCTGTGGAGCAGGCTGTGTGGGTGCGCACGACGCAGTGGTTGCTCTTGCCGAGAGATTGAAAGCACCAGTCGTCCACGCGTTACGTGGAAAAGAGCACGTTGAATGGGATAACCCTTATGACGTCGGAATGACCGGCCTTATCGGTTTTTCGTCGGGTTACCACGCGATGGCTGATTGCGACACGTTGCTGATGCTAGGTACCGACTTTCCCTATCGACAGTTCTATCCAGAGCACGCCAGGGTGGCGCAGGTCGATATTCGAGGCGAAAACCTCGGCCGCCGATGCCGCCTTGATCTGGGAGTCATCGGTGAAGTCACTGAAGTCTTGGCAGCCATAGAGGGCCGGGTGCGCTTAAGAGAAGACGACGGGCATCTTCAAAAGGCTCGAGCGCATTATGCGAGTGCGCGCAAAGGTCTCGATGCGCTTGGCGATGAAAATTCAACGCACCGGCCAATCCATCCACAACTTGTCGCAAGGCTCGTCAGCGAGATTGCGGCGGACGACGCGATTTTTACCTGCGACGTGGGTGAACCCACCGTCTGGGCTGCCCGCTATCTAAAAATGAATGGCCGGCGCCGCCTCCTTGGCTCTTTCTTGCACGGAACGATGGCGAACGCAATGCCTCAGGCAATCGGTGCACAAATGAGTCATCCGAAGAGACAGGTAGTGTCATTGTCCGGCGACGGTGGCTTCACGATGCTGATGGGTGACATGTTGACGCTGAAGCAATCGAATCTTCCGGTCAAGGTCGTCATCTTTAGCAATAGTCTGCTGGGCTTTGTCGATATTGAAATGAAGGCCTCGGGCTTCCTGCCCGCGATGACCGGCATGGTCAATCCAGATTTCTCCAAGCTTGCGATGGACGCTGGCATTTACGGGGTAAGGGTTGAAGATCCGTCAAAGCTTCGGGAGGCGCTGACTAAGGCTTTCGAGCACGATGGCCCCGCTATCATTGACGTGGTGACTGATCGTCTGGAACTTGTCATGCCCCCAGCGATTAACCTGGAGCAGGCGAAAGGTTTCAGCATCTGGATGATGAAGGCAGTCCTCAATGGTCAAGCGTCGGAAATCATCGACGTCGCATTAACAGCGGTGCGGCACTGAAGCACTGTTGACTGCTTTAGGACGTCACTGATGAAAGCTCCGAAAACGTTGCCCGGCTGATCACAGATGCAAGCGCAGATGTCAATTTAGCTATCTGGCCAACATCCTGACGGAGAACCGGCACAGGCGCATCATCGGCACGCACGCACGTCCGCCACGCCAACGCCATCGGCAAACGCGACGGTGACGGTGCACTGCATCTTTCGGCGGCGGCGGGCATCTTGCATGAGGCAATATCGATCTTGCGCGCCGAAAGAGACCATGACACGCAAGATTTCGTCGCTGGACTGAAGGCGCGGCGGATCGTGCCGCCTATCGCGCGCAACACTGGCAACAGTCGCCGCAGACCATGGAGCAGGCAGCCGGGGCATCGGCCAAAAGATGCGCTAGCGCTATCGAACAGTGCTTGGCTGGATCAAGATCTTCTACGGGCTACGCAGGCTGCGCTTACCGGTGCGGCTGCGATGCGCGACTTGCTGGCCTGGCCGCTCGCAGCCTAAAACTTGATTCGGCTTGCTGGCATAGGACGGTGTGGACGCCATCGCCGACGTTAACTAGTCGAGGGGAGAGGCGCCCGTAGGGTCGAAGCTTGCATGCTACAACTGGCATTCGACAAAGGATGCACGGACCAAAGCTACGAAGATCGAAGCAGAAACGTATTCTCAACGGCCTACGTGCGCAGGCCAATACCGGCGGCAAGCGCTTTCCGATTCCATAGTGGAGAGGTGTATCGAACTCATGAATACTTCATCGACGGCGTGCGGGTGCGACCTCGCCTTACCGGCGAGGTCGCACCTTCGCTAACTCTTGATGAACTTCAGAATGTCTGCATTGATGACATCCGCATGGGTCGTCATTAACCCATGTGGGAAGCCCGGATAGACCTTGAGCGTGCCATTTTTGAGCAGTTTGGCTTGAAGTAGTGATGCATCTTTGTACGGTACGATTTGGTCATCGTCGCCCTGCATCACAAAGGTTGGAACCGTGATTGCCTTCAGATCGTCCGTTTGATCTGTTTCGGAGAATGCCTTGATGCCTTCGTAATGGGCGAGCGTGCTGCCCATCATTCCCTGGCGCCACCAGTTCCGGATGATTCCCTGCGAGACCGTCGCACCGGATCTGTTGAAACCATAAAACGGGCCAGAAGGTACGTCGAGGAAAAACTGCGCCCGATTAGCTGCCAGTGCCTTTCGAAGGCCGTCGAATACGTCCACAGGAGTGCCGCCCGGGTTGTGCTCGGTTTTGAGCATAAGTGGAGGAACGGAGGCGAGCAGGACTACCTTGGACACCCGTCCCTGAGGCTCGCCGTACTTGGCGACATAGCGCGCAACCTCGCCACCGCCTGTCGAATGGCCGATGTGGATCGCGTTCCTCAGGTCGAGATGCTCGACGACGGCTGAAGCGTCGGAAGCGTAGTGGTCCATATCGTGGCCGGTGTCCACCTGCGAAGAGCGGCCGTGTCCGCGCCTGTCGTGCGCGATGACGCGGTAACCTTGAGCAAAGAAGAACAACATCTGCGTGTCCCAGTCGTCCGCAGACAGCGGCCAGCCATGGTGAAACATGATGGGTTGAGCGTCCTTTGGACCCCAGTCCTTATAGAAAATCTCGACACCATCTTTCGTAACAACTTTATCGCTCATCTGACGGCCTCCATTGGATGAATGCATTGGTTTCCCTGGCGTGGCAGCGTTCGACGCGCCTTTCGACGAGAGCAGGGGTATCGCAACTGCGGCAGCCGCAACAGCGCTCGCCCCAATCATTATCTTTCGACGCGAATTGCTAACGACGTCGACTTTATCTTTGCTATTCATGAAAAATTTCTCCAGTAGGGGGAGCTGGTTGGGCCTGGTCCTCAATGCAATCGAACAAATTAGCCCTTGAGAACATCTGCTGAGCCGATCAACGATGGTCTTACTGCAAAAGGCGCCATCGCCCTAGGTAGTCCTTTGTGTATTGCAAAGGCGTGACTCAGCTCGAGTTGGAGTATGAAGGTCTCCGTCAGACAGGCTCTCTTACTTTCGTCATTATTCTTGAATGAAAGTGATGCTTTGCTGTGAAATATGCTGCTCGCGCATGTGTATTGTTCAGGCTACGTACCCTGAATCATCCATGGCAGTCACCTGTGTGCTCGGAGTCGATCAAAGTGAAAGTGCGGCAATGGCTGAGTCGGCGATCCGCTTCGACAAGGCGCGCCTGCATTAAAAGTAAAGGGCGGACTGGGCAAACTGAACATGGCGGCATGAGTGTCCTTTGCAGGTGAGTGTTTAGAACGTTCGCTGATTAATCCGATTTGACCTGTCCGCAGAGAATGGTTAAACCCACCGCCCTAACAGACACGTTCGAGCCTGCCTTTTTCTCGTTAAGCCAATACCAAATCGGCGCATGTCACTCCCCCAAAATGGTGGATCAACACTCTTACATTTTGGGGTACGAAAATGATGCTGTCTGCATGATGATTAAGCCGTGGCATCCAGAGATGGAGACATAAGCGGCACTGTATTTTTCTATTTTCCGTCTCAAGTCACCGACGCTCTTTTGGAGTACGTTCCATGCATACGAGCACTAACGCGATCCCACGGCTGGTCGATAAGACGGGGGACGTTGCAAGTGAAGTAACGAACAGGGATCAGCGAGTTCGCCCGTTGACCGAAGTCGACTCAAGTGCCTCGGACATCGATCATTTACTGATATTGCTGGAAACAAAAAACGACGCCGATCAGGACGTTGTGAGTAGGGCACTAAAGTTGGTCTTGCGAGCCATGAGCGACTCGAGAGATCAAGTCGCACAGTCTGTCCTGTTTCATTTGAAGCTAGCCGCTGCAGCGCATATACAAACCGGGCGAGAGCCTTCGGCATCACAGAATGCCCTCCGTGGTGGGCTTGCACCGTGGCAGGCAAACTTAGCCAAGCGCATGATGCTTGAGCAGATCGATACGAACATATCTATCAGCTGTCTCGCCAACGCCTGCAGGTTATCCCGCGGACATTTTACGCGCTCATTCAAACTTACAGTCGGCATTCCTCCCCACCGGTGGTTGCAGGCGAAACGTATTGAAGCGGCCAAGGAGTTACTTGCGAGCGATTGCTACGTCCTCGCGGAAGTAGCGGTGAAGTGTGGATTTACAGACCAGGCTCACTTTTCACGAGTATTCAAGACGATGACGACATATACGCCTTTTAGTTGGAGGCGGCTTGCTCGGCCTGCGGTGTACGCGTGAGGTCTCGACAGTATTTAGCAAATAACGCTTCCTAGACATGCACTAAGTCTTACGTGAACTTGATGGTCTTAGATCTTGAATGCAGCTTTTGGACACCTGGGTTTGAACGTTTTCGCGATTGCAGCAGCTTTTAGGGGAAACCGACGATGACCCGTCTCAATTACATTCTTGACAAAGCTCGTAAGGCTGACCCACTTGATCTGTTGATTGGTCCGATCGGAAAGGGCGAGTATGCGACCTTATTTGGCGTCATTCCCGATGAGCTAGCCGTCATGCGCTCTGCCGCAGAAATCGAGCATCGAACCTCCGAACTAAAGACTTGGTACACGACGGTACGAATCAGAGAGCTCGGCGACCTCACGGCGCAGTCACTGGTTACGTTAGGACGTGCAGAGGCAGTAATTCATTTTTTACGTTCGATTCGCGAGCGCGAGCGCGAATGAATGCTGCAAAGCGCAACAGTCATCTATACGAATTTCCTAGCGAGTGTCGTTTATGCCTAGCGAGCTATCTAGCTTTAAACAAATCGGCGGAGAAATCGAGCGTGCGAGGTTGATGCGGGAGCAAGCAATATCAAACGCCTTTCTTGTCTTAATGGCGCAAAAACCTTTGCTTGCAGAGTCTTTGATTGAACACTTGGGCAGCTCTGCGAACGCATCTCGTTGGATGTGCTCGCACCAGCGTGTCTTTGATGGGAAGACAGCTTATGACTTGCTCTCAGAGGGCGGGGACGAGTTAGTTTGGGACCAAATAGGGCGCGCTTTGAGCTAGAGAAGTGATTGGCGATGTGAAGTCCCAACCTACTTTTGGGTGAGCAACAGCTAGCTCTTTTTGGGGTACGAACAGGTCTTTTTAACGAGCAGCATCCGCTTATCAACTTCTTCTTATTTATTGCACTTCCGGCCAATATTCTAGAGGACTGTTAAAGGACGATCTAGCTAATAGGCTCGTCGAGAAGAGCGCCGGGAACAGCCTTGCTGGCTATTCCATAAATATTAAAGACATCTGTGGTCGGAGAAGAGGAATGGCCAAGGCGAAAAAGTGGACATCGGCAGATGTACCCACCCGTTTCGTTGACGGCTCTAATCGAAGGATTGCATATCGTTCGCTGGGAGACGGCCCAACACTCATTTTGTGTACACGCTTCAGAGGTACGCTCGACTCCTGGGACCCTGCATTTATCGATGCCTTGGCGAAACGCTTTCAGGTCGTTACTTTTGACTACGCTGGTCTCGGAAACTCGACGGGTGATGCTAGCTACGACCCCAAATCGCTTGCCCGTGATGTCATCGAATTGGCAGATGGCTTGGGGGTAGAAAAGTTTGTTATCGGGGGATGGTCGCTTGGCGGCTACGCCGCGCAGATAGTGGCAGTCGTTTGGCCGGAACGTGTCACGCAGCTTGTTCTTATAGCGTCGACGCCACCAGGCGATAGCCCTCACGGACCGACTCCCGCTTTTTCTGCCGGTTCGCTTAAGTCCCACGCCACGCTCGATGATGAGACGATGCTTTTTTTTGAGCCCATGTCGGTGGAGAGCAGGGACGCCGCTCGAGCATCCCGGTTACGAATCGGCCTCCGAAAGACCTCTCGAAGTCCCGATGTGCCGGAGCAGCTATATCTTCGCCTGCTCCGGGAGTCTGCTCATGAAGATCGATTTCAGGATGACGGAGGCTACCGGGACTTTCTCGAAGGCTCGGATTTGCCCATATTGGTTGTCTCAGGAGATCACGACATTGGCTTTCCCGTCGAGAATTGGTTTTCCCTGCCTAGAAGATGGCGATCACTCTTTCTGATTGTGCTGCCCCGTTCCGGAAACGCAGTTCATCATCAGTATCCGGAGCTGGTCGCGCACATTGTCATCTGTTTTGTGGAAGCGCAAAGTACACCGGCGGCTTGATTGGCGTGCTACTTGGGGCCGGTCGCGGTCTTTGGAAAAACACCCGACAATTGAACTGGAAAAAGAAAAGAAGACTGCGTGACGCGCGAGGTTAGTTGCACGCTCAAGGGGATGAAGAGTGACGGAAGAATCGCAAAAGCTTCGAATAATTGTAGCTGATGACCATCCGCTTCTTCGCGCTGGGGTGGCCGCAGTGGTCAACGCTCAGCCCGACATGCATGTGGTCGCTCAGGCGAGCGACGGACATGAAGCTATCAGGTTGTATCGATCGCACCGACCAGATCTTGTGCTGATGGATCTGCGCATGCCTGGGTTGGGTGGGGTCGATGCTATTTCAATCATTGTTTCGGAAAACCCCGATGCGCGGATCCTGGTAGTGACCACTTACAAAGGGGACGTGGAAGCGTTGAGAGCGTTAAAAGCTGGTGCTACAGGCTATTTGCTGAAGAGCAGTGTGCTAGATGATCTGACTGTCGCCATCAGACGCGTTGCGAGCGGACGAAAGTTCGTGCCAAGCGAGGTCGCTGCGGGCCTAGCCGACCATGCAGTTGATGAGGAGCTCACCCTTCGGGAAATCGCCGTTTTGAATTCAGTTTCCCACGGGAACTCCAACGCTCTCGTAGCTCGTGAGTTGGCCATTTCAGAAGAAACTGTGAAGAGCCATATGCGAGGGATCATGTCCAAGTTGGATGCACGCGATCGCACCCACGCGGTAAGTATTGGTATTCGGCGGGGAATCATCAGCGGATAAAGTTTGTGCAGGAATGAGGGCTGACCCGAATCACAATAATTTGCTTTCAGTCTTTTCAAACCATGCTATCCCAGTCAGCATCAGCGTCAGCATCAGCATCAGGAGCAAGCGCCTCCTCAATTGTTGCTGCTCATCTGCTATAGGTTGGCCCATGCTTACGGGGGACAACCCCTTGGTGGACCACGACCAGTCCGAGTATCACAAAGAAATACAAGCTTCCTTCAGGGCCAACTGTTCCACCATGCTAGTTTTCAGGAGGTACGATCACTAGCCGCCCGCTTTTCCTTACGCCACTTGCCTATAAGCTGGAATCGCCTCGCTCAGTGTTCCCGTCTTTTGCACAATGAGAGCTTGCAAAATGCCCTCATCGAACAGCGGCGTCAGCCGGTTGAGAAGGTGTGCGTTGTCCACCGCATCCCGCGATCTGAATAGCCTTCCCGTTGACGCGTGAATGATCTAACAAGCAAGACTATGCATGCGCCAATATCGACGATGCATTGACATTTATTAGTGCCGGAAAGCGTGCGCAGGTAGTGTCAGCGGAAAGCCTCTGAGTGGCCTCATCGTTGAAGCCGGGCAGGGCCAGGAATCGGGGTTAAGTCAGAAGGCAATACCTGTTATTTAGGTTGGCAGCCTCGGTTCCCAAGGCGAGATATGGCTCGTCGCTCGATTCCTCTTCTGAAATTAATCGGACCCTCGTCCTCGGCATTCTGATGAGTGCCTTTTTTTTACGTATCCCCAATTTTGGTGTGTCGGTAAGCGGCGTCGACTTGTACCGTTCAAGGTGCATAGGGAGTCTTGTTCAAACCAGCGGGCGATTGGCAAATGCATATCACAGCGCTCTTCATCTCACGTCTGCAATTTGCTTTTACGATTTCGTTTCACATCATTTTTCCGAGTTTCACTATCGGTCTGGCGGCTTGGCTTTGTGTTTTGGAAGCACGCTTCTTGATGACCCATCGCTTGGTTTACCGACGGCTCTTTGATTTCTGGTTACGCGTTTTTGCCATCGCTTTCGGTCTCGGCGTTGTGTCCGGCATCGTCATGGCATTCGAGTTCGGAACTAACTGGAGCGTACTTTCCCGAATGTCTGGCTCGATTCAAGGACCACTTCTTTCCTATGAATCTTTTACGGCTTTTGCGCTCGAAGCCTCGTTCTTTGGCGTTTTGATGTTTGGGCGCGACCGCATAGCGCCGAAGTTTTATTTCATTGCGACGTTGATGGTGGCTTGCGGAACAACGCTGTCGGCGTTTTGGATCATGGTCAATAACACGTGGATGCAGGTGCCCGTGGGTTACCAGTTGGTCAACGGCGTTTTTGAGCCGACGGACTGGGGGAAAATAATCTTCAGTCCGGTTGTGTGGGTGCGCTTTCCGCACGTGCTGCTTGCCTCCTATCTAACGGGTGCGTTTTGCGTGGCGGCTACCGGAGCCTGGTATCGGCTGCGGGGTATACACCATGAAGATGCCCGAGTGATGCTTCGGATGGGGCTTGTTCTCGCAGCCATCCTCATCCCCGTTCAGATATTTTTTGGCCATTTGAATGGTGATTACGTTCACCAGTACCAACCAGCAAAATTCGCCGCCATTGAAGCGCGTTGGCACAATGAAAAGCCTGCAGCTGAGGTGCTCATCGCCATTCCAGACCAAAAGAACGAGACCAATCGTTACCAGTTGGCAATACCAGTTTTAGGGAGTCTGATCGCGACGATGAGGCCCGACTCTGAGGAGGTAGGACTAACCTCTTTTGCTCCAGCGAACCGCCCGCCGGTGGCTATTCCCTTTTTTGCTTTTCGCGTCATGGTTGCGTGCGGCCTATGGATGATGGCTGTCGCGTGGCTTGGATGTCTTTTTTTGTGGCGTCGTCACGAGACTCTCTCCCGATTGTTTCTTCGTCTGACGTTCGCCACCTTTCCACTGCCCTTTGTTGCAACGCTGACCGGCTGGTTCACAGCCGAGGTCGGACGCCAGCCATGGGTCGTCTACGGCGTTTTGCGCACTTCTGAGGCGCTAACGCCTTCCCTAGGCTTGGGCGAAGCGGTGTCGACGCTTTTGCTCTTTTGCGCCATCTATCTAACGATATTTATTGCGGGGACTTACTACATTTATCGCCTGCTACGGAAAGGTCCAGATATATCGTCAGGTGAGATTGGGACGCACGGCAATCCGCAACGACCCTTGGCGTTCGTCCATGGTGGGGTCGACGACAGCTCAACTGTCGATTCGACGGGGAGGTAGTTATGGCGAACTTCTGGATATTCGTACTGATCACGGCCATCTCGCTCTATGTGCTCCTCGACGGTTTTGATCTTGGGGTAGGGATCTTGTTTGGCGGTGTCCGCGACGACGCGCGACGTCACGAGATGCTGCAAGCTATCTCTCCGGTTTGGGACGGCAACGAGACTTGGCTTGTCATGACGGCCGCCGTGCTGTTTGGCGCCTTTCCGACGGTCTACTCAGCCGTTCTTTCTGCTTTTTACTTGCCGATCTGCGTGATGCTTGCTGCGCTCATCATGCGCGGGGTGGCTTTTGAGTATCGGCATCACGCGGTTTACCTCCGTCCACTTTGGGATGCGGGATTCATCATCGGCTCCTTTCTAGTCAGCTTTATTCAGGGCGCAGCTATAGGAGCGCTTTCCAAGGGTCTTCCTATCGTTAATGGGCAATACGCTGGGTCTGCCTTTACATGGCTTAGTCCATTTTCTGCGCTCTGCGGCATAGGGTTGTCTTTTGGGTACGCGCTTCTTGGGGCCGGGTGGTTAATCCACAAATGCGAAGGCGACACCCGGACGTACGCCCGGCGTGTCTTTCCTTATCTACTGGTCTGCACATTTGTGGTGCTTGTCGCCGTCTTCGCCGACGCCGTCATCGAGCACGTAACCATCTTGCAGCGATGGACATCTGTCTCTTGGCGCTATGTGTTTCCCGCCGTTGCGACACTTGCGACAGCCGGACTGCTTTTTATCCGGCGCCGACAGAATGACGCTCGACCGCTTCTACTCACGATGCTTATTTTCCTCTGTGCCTTAGGTGCATTCGTCGCGTCTTTTTGGCCATACATGATTCCTTTCTCGATCACCGTCGCTCAAGCGCAAGCGCCGGCAAAAAGCCTCGGTTTCATGTTTTGGGGCATCGGCATTGTGGTGTTTCCGTTAACCGTCGGATACACCCTGCTCAACTACTTCATTTTTCGCGGAAAGATGAAGTTCGGCACAGGTTATTGATCAGCGTTCTATCAGCGCGAACGTTTCGGATTCAAAAAAACTGTGTGGCGAGGCCTTCCATCGGCGCACTTCCAGAGTAGTTCTTCAGAAACAAGGTGGGAGCGTATCCAGTGGGCATGAGATCAAGAAGCTATTTGCCCAGGCGCGCTACTGTGGGTCTGCTCGTTGTCGTGGCACCTTTCTATTTGAGTGCCTGCAGCGCGTCGCCATCACGCAATATTCTAGGCTCCTATTTCCCTACGTGGATGATTTGTGCGCTCATAGGCTTAGCCGGGACCGCCTTCATCAGAACAGTGTTTATCAGAACCGGTATTGATGGGGAGCTTCCTGCAGCATTCTTGGTTTACCTATGCGTTTTCATCGCCTTGACGTTTGCGGTCTGGCTCGTGTGGCTGGCGTAGGCGATGATGACGACTTCAACATCGACTACCTCTCGACGTGGCAAGGTCGTAGCTTGGCTTGCGTTCTTATTGGCTCTTTCGTTTGTAGTTGGAAGTGTCATCGTCGTAGACCGGCGTCCCCGCACTCACGACGCCTATCTCTTTTCGTACAGCGCTGGCCTCGCACCCGAGGTCAGCGGGCGTATTTTGCAGCTGAAAGTTTCTAACAACCAGCTTGTTAGAAAAGGGCAGCCACTGGTTGAGATTGATCCCGAGCCGTTTACCTTGAAGCTTCACCAGGCGCAGGCACAAGTGGCGGCGCTTCGGGCTGAAATCGATTTAACAACGAGGCAGGTGTCGTCTCAGGGATCAGGGGCCAACGCCGCGGCTAGACAAGTAGATCGCGCCCGTGCACAGCAGGCGTATGCGCAAGCGACCCTTGCACGCATGAGGCCATTGTTAATTAGGGGCTACGTTACGGCGCAACAGATTGACGAAGCGAGTGCCAATGAGCGCTCCGCTGCAGCCAACTTATCCAGCGCGATCCAGCAAGCCGCTCAAGCGCATGAGGCCATTGGCGATGTCGCCAGTCTTAATGCGCAGCTGGTCGGTGCACAGGCGAACGAGGCGCTCGCTGCACGTGATTTGCGTGAAGCGACACTTCGAGCCCCGTTTGATGGACGCATTGTTGGACTGGAACTGGCTGAAGGATCGTTTGCCAACGCAGGTCATCCCCTTTTTACGATTATTAGGGCGAACGACTGGTACGCCATCGCGGATTTTCGCGAAACAGATTTGAAGGGGATCCATGTTGGCGATCACGCCACAGTGTGGGTCATGGGCCACGATAATCTGCCTGTCAAAGGACTCGTAGAGAGCCTTGGTGCCGGAGTGCAGCCGGAGGGAGTGGGTGGTCCTGGGTTACCCAGCGTCGATCGCAACCTTAACTGGGTTGTCGTAGCACAGCGATTTCCCGT
>Ga0302314_10002242_pt1 | contig 35954 bp, 37 predicted proteins | sample III_Palsa_N2_3_FD_200533 | JGI IMG/M metagenome (GOLD analysis project Ga0302314, IMG submission 200533) | Peat permafrost microbial communities from Stordalen Mire near Abisko, Sweden - III_Palsa_N2_3 | ecosystem: Environmental > Terrestrial > Soil > Palsa > Peat permafrost | place: Sweden...
GACCAGAACTTCTTCCATCGAGCCGTTGCAGAACCAGTCGACGATGCGCTTCACCGCCTTCGCCGCCACATTCTGCCGCGCCTCGGTCGCGTGAAAGGTAAAGGTGCGCTGATCGACCGTATGGCTCAAATAGCCCTTGTCCTCCAGCCGGCGCAGCACGGTCCGCACGGTCGATTCCTTGAGCGAGCGCGGCAGGCGCTCCCGCACCGCCTCCGCCGTCATCGGCCCGGTGGCCCAGATCAGCTGCATGGTCTCAAGCTCGAGATCGCCGAGGTCGGGAGGACTGTTGGACATCGTAGCGTTACCTTTCGTAATGCTACGAGTCGTAACACTACAAAAATCGACCGTCAATCACCTCTCTTCGTCATTGTTGTTGGAGGCGAGCTCAAATGCCGGCTGCGGGCGCGCAGCCACCAGCCATAGGGCTCCGGCCAGGCGCCGAAATCCCCGTCGCCCAAGCGCTCGGTGGCATGGGCCGCCCAAAATGGATCGCGCAGAACCTCGCGCGCGACGGCGATCAGATCGGCACTGCCTTCGGCGATGATCTTCTGCGCCTGTTCCGCCTCGGTTATCAGGCCGACGACCTGGGTCAGCGCCCCGGTCGAGCGTCGGATTTCCGCCGCGAGCGGAACATGGTAGCCGGGCGTGCGGGCGAAATCCGACGCGTTCGACGACAATCCCGACAGACCGCCGGAGGAAACGTCGATCACGTCCACGCCGCAACGCGTCAGCTCCGGCACCAGCGCCAGCGTATCCTTCAGATCCCAACCTCCGGGCACGCCGTCGATGGCCGAAATGCGGAAGAACAGCGGCTTGGCCGCCGGCCAGGCGGCGCGCACCCGCGATGCCACCTCCAACGCGAACCGCATGCGGTTCGCCCGGCTGCCGCCGTAGCCGTCGGTGCGGAGATTGGCGAGCGGCGAGAGAAAGGAATGGATCATGTAGCCGTGGCCGCCATGCAGTTCGAGCGCCTCGAACCCGGCCCGGTCGGCCCGCAGCGTCGCGCGAACATAGGCCGCTTCGACTTCCTCGATCATCGCCGGATCCATCTCGATCGGCGTCTGGGCCGACGGCCGGCTCGGCACGGGGCTCGGCCCCCACAATGTCCATGGCGGCTCGCCGCGGGCGGCGTCTGCCGCGGTCAACGGGCGCTTGCCCTCCCAGGGCCGGCTGATGGCGCCACGACGCGCGGCATGGGAAATCTGGATCCCGGGCACCGCCCCCACGGACTTGATGAAACCGGTCAGGCGGCGCAGCGCCACGGCTTGCTCGTCCGACCAGATGCCCATATCGCCATAGGAAATTCGGCCGCGCGGATCTACGGCCATCGCTTCGGTGAAGACGATCCCGGCATTGCCCATGGCGAACTGGCCCAGATGGACCAGGTGCCAGTCGGCGGGCATGCCGTCCTGGCCGGCCATGAATTGCTGCATCGGCGATATGCTGATCCGATTGCGCACAATGACGTCCCTGAGTGCGATCGGCTGAAACAAGCCGGCTTTCCCCACCATGGCCGCTCCCCGATTCTGTTTCCATCGCATTACAGATGGAATATATCAATTATATGATATCAGCGACACCGCACCCGAAGCTGGTCTACTTCGCCGAACGCCATCCAGCCCTCGGTCCGGCGGAATTCGTCGAGCGCTGGCGCCGGCACGGCGCGCTGGGCATGAGCCTGCCGCGCTGGCGCAACATCCTGCGCTACGCCCAATGCGATCCGGTGCCGTTGCCGCGCGCTGGGCTGGAGCCTCTGGCCTGCGACGGCGTGGCGCTGGTGTGGTATCGCAGCGAGGCGACGCGGCAGGCCCATATCGCCGATCGATCGGGCAGCGTCACCAAGGCCGACGAGGCGGAGACCTTCGCCCGCCCGGTCGCACGCTTCGCGCTGCTGACCGACGAAGTCGTGTTCGAACCGGGCGAGCCGCGCCGGCGTAAGCTGTTCATCGCCATCCGTCGCGCCGAGCCCCTGCGGCCAACCGAATTTCTCGATCTCTGGGCGGGCGCCTTCGGACCGCGCTTGGCCGCTGCGATCAGGACGATCGACCCGCGTGGCGGCTATGTTCAGAACCACGCCCGTCCGATCGCCCCGGCCGTCGCGGGTTTTGAAGCCGACTGCATCGATGAGATTTCGGTCAAGGATCCCGGAGCGTTCCTCGATCTCTTTCGGGCGGAACTGGCCCGAGCGCCGCTCACCGCCTCGGTGCGGGCGATCCTGACCGACGAGACCGTGCTCTATCAGGCCGCGGACGATCAGTAGTAATTGTCCATCGCCGACCGGGTGAACGGCAGGATCTCGTCGAACGCACCGCGGCTCGCTTTTTCGACCCAGCGGGGATCGGCCAGGATCGCGCGTCCGACCGCGGCCAGATCGAGATCGCCCCGCGCCAGCGCTTCCTCGACCATGCTCAGGTCGGTGACGTTGGAGGCGACATTGTCGGCGGTCCGGAAGAACTTCGATTGGTGCGGCGCATCGAGACCGATGCTGCCGACCGCAATGACCGGCCGGCCGCTCAATTGGCGCGTCCAGGCGGCCAGCGACCGCGGATCGTCTTCGAAGGCGGCCTGCCAGAAGCGCCGGGTGCTGACGTCGAAAATATCGACGCCGGCGTCGGCCAGCAAACCCAGGAGGATGCCGAGTTCCTCGGGCGTGTCGGCGATCCGAGCGTCATAGTCGGTCGCCTTCCATTGGGAAAAGCGAAACAGGATCGGGAAGCCTGCGCCGACCGCAGCCCGCATGGCGCGCACGACCTCGACCGCGAACCGGGCGCGGTTCTCGATCGTCTCGCCGTAATCGTCGCGGCGATGGTTGTCACCCAGCCAGAAGAACTGGTCCAGCAGATAGCCGTGGCCGCCATGGATCGCGACACCGTCGAAGCCCAACGCGCGGGCATGGGCGGCGCTGCGCGCGTAGGAGCCGGTAATGTCCTGAACGTCCTGCCGGCTCATTTCGATCACGAGCGTCTGGCCGTCCTTATCGATCCGTGACGGGCCATAGCCCGGCAGGCTCGGATCCGGCGGAGCCCCCAGCTTGCGCGTATTCCCGACGTGCCAAAGCTGCGGCACCATCCTCGCACCCTCGCCATGGACGGCGTCCAGCACCCGGCGCCAGCCGGCCAACGCCTCGGCGCCGAAGAAGTGCGGGACGTTCTGATACGCGGGGGCGCCCGGATGATCGATATACGTGGCCTCGCTGACGATCAGGCCGACCCCGGCCGCGGCGCGGCGTCGGTAATAGTCCACCACCGCCGCATCAGGCACGCCACCCGGCGACCGGTAGCGACTCATGGGCGACATGACGATCCGGTTGCGCAAACTCAGGCCGGCCAATATCACCGGATCGAATAAAGCAGAAGTATTAGGCATCGAATACATCTCCATATATTGACTTTATCTTGTATTTATTTGTTGACTACTGTGAAATATTGATCATCATTTGAAGATAAAATCAAAATGTTCGGGAGGAAGTCATGCGTGTTGGATTTGTCGGGCTTGGCCTGATGGGCTTGCCGATGGTGCGGCATCTGATCGCGGCCGGACATGACCTGTATATCGCCAGCAATTCGCCCGCGCCCTTGGCGGATCTGTCGGCGGCGGGCGCCACCATCTGTGCGACGCCGCGCGAGATCGGAGCCCAGGTCGAGGTGTTCTTTTCCTGCCGGGTGACACCCGCGCAATCGCTCGAGACCTTCCTCGGCGCCGATGGGGCGATCCAGGCCGGCAACCGCAATCTTCTGTGCATCGACCTGTCGACGGTCGATCCCGATACGGCGAAGACCATCGGTCGGACGCTGGCCGCCCAGGGCATGGGTTTTCTGGATGCGCCGATCAGCGGCGGACCCAACGGTGCCGAGGCGCGGACGCTCAGCATCATCGCCGGCGGGTCGGACCAGGATATCGAACGTGCCCGTCCGCTGCTCGACCTGCTCGGCAAAAAGGTGTTTCATATGGGGCCGGTCGGCGCTGGCGTTGCCGCCAAGCTGTGCAACAACATGATCACCATCACGACCCACGCCCTGTTGGCCGAGGCCATGGTGCTGGGCGTCAAGGCCGGGATCGACGCCAACCGCCTGTACGAAGTGCTGCACGCCAGTTCCGCCTATAGCCGCTCGCTGGAGCGGGTCGTGCCGAACCATTTTCTGAACCGCAATTTCGAACCCGCCGTGATGATGGCGACGGTCTTGAAGGACCTGGAATGCGCGGTCGATACCGGCCGCAAGCTGGGCGTCCGGCTGCTGCTGCCGAACGTGGCGCTGCAATGTTTCATCGAGGCCGCGGGGCTTGGCCACAGCGGCGATATCGCCTCGGTCATCCTGCCGATGGAGGAAATCGCCGGCGTGCGCGTGGGCCGGGCCCAAGCCGCAGAAACCCAAGGTCTTCCGGCCGTTTCGGGGCCGGCGGACCCGGTGATCCACGAGGAGAGAAATTGACATTATGATATTTCTCTTCATATTCGTGATGGACCCAGTACGATAGCGTCCCAAGAAAAACGCAAGGAATTTTGTCCGTAGGCAAAAATTCCACGCAACCGGGGAGGGGCAAATGCTCGACAGAATGCAGGTCAGCCGACGGCAGGCGCTGGCGCTCGGCCTGGGCGCCGGCGCGTCCATCATGTTGCCCTGCCTGGCTCGGGCCGAAGCGCAGAAGATGGAGATCCTGGTCGCCTACTACGGCGCGCTGATCAACACGGCCGTCGTCGGCGTCGGGCTGGAAAAGGGCTTCTATACGACGCCGCTCGTGCAGGTGACCGACGCGGTCAGTTCGACCGGCGGCGGCACCGCCATCCGCAATATGATCGGCGGCAATGTCGAATATGGCATCGTCGGTACGTCCGCGGCGCTGGCCGGCATGCGCGAGGGCATCGATGTTCGCATCGTCCATGGCGTGATCAGCACCATGGAGGATCTGTTCTGGGTCTCGATGCCCGCGAGCGGCATCAAGTCGATCGAGGATCTGAAGGGCAAGAAGATCGGCTTTACCAAGCCGAAGTCGATCAGCGAGACCATGGTGAAATGGATGCTGCGCAAACATGGCATGGAGGGCCAGGTGCAGCTGATCTCGACCGGATCCGTCGGTTCGGGCCTGTCGGCGCTGGAATCCGGCGGCGTCGATGCGACCTTGATCCTGGAGCCGCTGTGGAGCGCCCGGCAGGGCCGCTACCAGATCGCCTTCACGCTGCACGAGCTTCCCGGCATGACCCAGATGGTTGGCGTTGCCACCGGCAAGATGATGCACGACCAGCCCGAGGTGCTGAGGACGTTAATCAAGGCCTGGGGCGAATCGGTCGATTTCACCTACAAGAACGGCGACGAGGCGGCCGGCTATATGTCGAAGCGCTACGGCGAGCAGAACCTGCCCCTCGACGTCGCCAAGCAGGCGGTCAAGAACCTCCAGAAGATCAACTACTGGAGCCACGGTGAGATCGACACCGTCGGCCTGAATTTCTGGATCCAAGCCATGAGGGAACAGGGCGAGTGGGATGGCGATCCCGACTGGTCGAAGATGATCGACCAATCGTTCCTGCCGGAAAGCCTGCGCCGACAGATATAGGGATCCTTGCCCGATGGCATTGACCAACCGCAGCCCGGTCGCGCCCACCATGGTGGCACCGCCGGAAACGATCAGCGTGTCGCTGGCAGGCGTGACGCGGACCTATGCCGGCAAGATTCATGCGCTGGGCCCCATCGACATCACGCTCAGGCAGAACGAGTTCTTCGCCGTCGTCGGACCGTCCGGCTGCGGGAAATCGACCTTTCTTGACGTGTTGGCCGGACTCAACAACCCGACCGCCGGCGAGATCATGTTCGAAGGCAAGCGCGTCGGCGGCAAGGTCCCGGACGGGGTCGGCGTGGTGTTTCAGGAAGACGCCACATTTCCCTGGCTGACCGTCGCCAGCAACATCGGTTTCGGGCTGCGGCGCAAGGGCGTGCCGGCGGCCGAGATCGCGGACAAGGTTGAACGCGCGCTGAGCTTCATGGGGTTGACGGCCTTCGCCGAAGCCTACCCGAGCCAATTGTCCGGCGGCATGCGGCAGCGCGTCTGCATCGCGCGGACGCTGGTGATGGAGCCGCGGCTCATCCTGCTGGACGAGCCGTTCGGCGCGCTCGACCAGCAGACGCGCCTGCTGATGGGCGACGAGCTGCTGCGGCTGTGGCGCGAGACCGGCGCCACAGTCGTGCTGATCACCCATTCGATCGACGAAGCCGCGATGCTGGCGGATCGCGTCGGCGTCATGTCGTCCCGCCCCGGCCGCTTCATGGAAGTGGTGGAGACCGGCTGGGCGCGCGACCGCGACAGCCGGATCGCGGCGGACCCGGCGTTCGGCCGGGTCACCGCCCGGATCTGGGAATTGCTGCGCGACGAATCCATGAAGGCGATGGCGGCGCAGGGGGGCTTGCGCCCATGAAGCGGACGACCGCGATCCGGGTCGCGATCGTGCTCGCCATCGTGCTGGCGCTGGAACTGGTCGCGCGCCTCGGCTGGGTCCGGACCGGCCTCTTGACGCCGCCGACGGCGATGGTGACCGAACTCTGGTCGCTGATGCAGACCCACGGCTTCTGGCATGATGTCTGGTTCAGCACGCGGGCAACCGTGACAGCCTTCGTGCTGGCGATGGTCGTCGGCTGCATTTTGGGCGTCATGCTGCATGGGCTGCCGCGGCTGCGCGACGCGATCGAACCGCTGGTCGCCTCCTATTACGCGCTGCCGTTCTTCGCGCTCTATCCGTTGTTCGTCGTGCTGATGGGCATGAACCAGTCGCCCATCATCCTGTTGGGCTTTCTCTACGGCGTCATGGCCGTGATTATCGGCACGCTGAGCGGGCTCGACCGGATTCCGAGCGTGCTGCGCCGGACGGGGCGGATCTATCAGCTGTCCGGCTGGCGCCAGGCCATCTTCATCTCGCTGCCGGCCGCCGCCCCCTACGTCTTCACCGGCGCCAAGCTCGCGTTCGGTTATGCCATCACCGGCGTGCTCGGTTCCGAATTCATCCTCGCCGACTCCGGCTTCGGCTATGACATCTCGTACGCCTACAATAATTTCGAAGACCGGAAGATGTACGCCCTGCTGCTGTTTCTGCTGGTCGTCATCTCGATCCTGACCATGGTGATCTATCGGGCCGAAGGGGCGATCCAGCATCGGTCGGGTCCGGCGCGGCCCGCGAGCGAGCGCTATGATGTCTCGAAACTGTCGAAGGCGCTGGCGGCCCTTGGCGTCGCGGCCGTGCTGGTCGTGATCTGGCAAGGCGTGCACGACTATGCCGGGACGGAGGCGCTGGCGCCGCCACTTCAGACCGTCGAACATCTTTGGGCGATGGCCCAGACCGCCGGCTTCTGGGGCCATGTCGGCGAGACGGCGAAGGCGATCGGCCTGGCGCTGCTGCTGTCCTGCGTCGCGGGAGCGCTGGGCGGCGTGCTGCTGGGGGTGAGCCCGCTGGCGAGCGAAGTCGCCTCGCCCATGCTGGTCGCGCTCTATTCCTTGCCCAAGGTGGCGCTCTATCCGCTGGTCCTGCTGTTCTTCGGCATCGGCCTGCCCGCCAAGGTCGTGTTCGGCGCCATGTACGGCATGATCCCGATGATGCTGATCGCCATGAACGCGATCCGCAGCATGAACGGGACCCTGTCCAAGACCGCGCGTGTCATGCAACTGACCAAGGCCCAGACCATCGGCACGATCATCATTCCGGCGATCGTGCCGGAGCTGGTCACCGGCATCCGGGTCAGCTTTTCCATCACGTTCCTGGGCGTGATGATCGGCGAGATGTTCGCGTCGAGCCGCGGGCTCGGGTTCCTGATCATGAACAGTATCGATATCAACGACACGGCCACGATGATGGCAGTGGCGATCCTGATCGCCGGTTTCGCCGTCGCCGTGAATACGGGGCTGATGGCGGCCGAACGGTCGATCAGCAAGGCCTGATTTAGAAAGGACGCTCCATGTCGATCGAGGCAAAGCCCGCCGCCCTGGATGAGACGGAACGGCTGCCGCTGTTCCCGTTCACCCGCGACCGGCAGTTCGCCCTGCCGCCGCAATATGCCGACGCCCATGCGGGCTGCCCGGTCATGCCGGTCCGGCTGTGGAACGACCAGAAGGCGTGGCTGCTGACCAAGCATGCGGACTTCTGTTCGGTGCTGGTCGACCCGCGCTTCAGCGGCGAGTTCGGCCGGCCGGATTTCCCCTGCGTGACCGAAGCCCGCTACGCCATCGACAAGGCCGAGCGCGCCTTCGTCGGCATGGACAATCCGCAGCACGATCACTATCGCCGCATGCTGACGAAGGAATTCACCGCCAAGCGCATGATGGCGCTCACCCCGAAAATCGAGGCGATCACCGACGACCTGCTGGACGCGATCGAGCAGAAGGGACCCCCGACCGATCTCGTGGCCGCTCTCGCCGTCGAGATGCCGGCGCTGGTCATGTGCGCGCTGTTCGGTTCGCCCTACGAGGACCATACCTACATCGCGAAATGCGCCAGCGGCCGGCACGGCCTGTCGCAATCGCCGGAGACGGCGGCGAAATCGGCCGCCGACCTGGTCGCTTATTGCCGGCAGCTGATCGCCGAAAAGGAAGCCGCACCGGCCGACGATATGCTGAGCCGCGTCATCCAGGAACATGTGCTGACCGGCACCTTGAGCCGGGAGGATCTCGCCGACATGTGCTCGATGATCCTGCGCGCCGGCCATGACACGACGACCAACATGATCGGGCTGGGGACGCTCCTGTTGCTGCAGCACCCGGATCAACTGGCGCGGCTCAAAGCCGAGCCGGAGCTGATCGCCGGCGGGGTCGACGAGCTGCTGCGCTATCTGTCGCCGGTGCAATTCGCCCCGCGCCGGGTGGCGCTCGAAGATGCCGAGGTCAATGGCGCCGCCATCCGCAAGGGCGACGGCATCTTCGCGGTAAATGCCGCCGCCAACCGCGACGCCGACGAATTCGCCAATCCCCATGAATTTGACATCGGCCGCGACGCCAGCAACCACCTGGCCTTCGGCTATGGCATCCACCGCTGCCTGGGCCAGGGCCTGGCCCGGATCGAGCTGCAGGTCGTGTTCCCGAAACTGTTCGCCCGCTTCCCGAATCTGCGCCTGGCCGAGCCCCTGGAAGCCGTGCCCTTCAAGTATGATTCCCAGATCTACGGCCTCTATAAGCTGCCGCTGACCTGGTAATATGATTGTATTTATGATATTAAAAATCATAAATACGATTTCATACGGGAGGTCCAATGGGTGCCGATGCCAAGACGCCGAAGGTCGCGATCATTACCGGCGGCCTGCGCGGCATCGGCCTCGCCACCGGGGAGCTACTGCGGGCCGCGGGCTGGCGCGTCGTGCTGGCCGACCGGGACGCGCCCGATGCCCACGACCACGAAGGCTTCGACTGCCGCCAGTTCGACGTGACCGACACGGCGTCGGTCGACCGATTGGTGGCATCGGTTTTGGCGAGCTATGGCCACATCGACGGACTGGTCAATGCCGCCGGCTTCAACAAGCATCAGCGGGTTGAAGAGTTGGAAGACGACACCTGGCAGCGGTTGCTCGACGTCCATCTCGGCGGCGCCATTCGCCTGTGCCGGGCGGCGGCGGTGCCGTTGCGGCAGAGCGGCGGCGCGGTCGTCAATTTCTCCTCGATCAATTCCCGGGTCGGCCGGCCGCGCCGCGCGCCTTATGCGGCCGCCAAAGCCGGCATCGAGGCGTTCACGCGGACGCTCGCGGTCGAATGGGCGCCCCATGTCCGCGTCAATGCAGTCGTGCCGGGCATCGTCAAAACACGGATGGTTCAGCAGAACATCGCCGACGGGCTGGTGCAGATCGACAGCCTGGTCGGCTTCATCCCGTTGAAGCGCATGGCGGAACCCGAGGAACTGGCCGCGGTGGTCGAGTTCCTGCTGTCGTCCAAATCCAGCTACATCACCGGCCAGTCGATCGTCGTCGATGGTGGTGCCACTTCGAACGGCGATTGGTAGAAATCCATGGCTCGAGTCAGGGTCCATATCGATCAGGTCAAATGCGTCGGCGCCGGCCAATGCGTCATGGCCTCGCCCCATGTGTTCGATCAGCGCGAGGAAGATGGCATCGTCATCCTGCTGCTGGACGAGCCGCCCGAGGATCTGACCGCGTCGGTGCGCAAGGCCGCGAAGCTGTGCCCCGCGATCGCGATCACCCTCGACGAACTCTAGCGCACCATGGACCGGGTCGCGATCGTCGGCGCGTCCGCCGCGGGCCTCGCGGTGGCAGAAACCTTGCGGGACGAAGGATTTACCGGTGCGATCGCGTTGGTCGGTGAGGAACCGCGGCACGGCTACGACCGCCCGCCCCTGTCGAAGAAGCTGCATCGCACCGAAAGCGACCTCACCCTGCTGGCCGACCCGGCGCGGCTCGATCGGCTGGGCATCGACTTCAGGCTTGGCATCCGCGCCATCGGCGCCGATGCGACCGAGGGCATCCTGACCCTCGCGACCGGGGATCGGATCGCCTGGGACGCGCTGGTGGTGGCGACCGGGGTCAAGCCGTCGGCGCTGCCCGGCGGCGGTCTGACGCTCCGGACTTTCGACGACGCCGTCCGCCTGGGCGCTGGTCTCGACACGGCGGCGAGCGTGCTGATCGTCGGCGCCGGCATCCTCGGTTGCGAGCTGGCCGCCCTCGTTGCCGACAGCGGTCGGCGCGCGATCATGATCGATCCGCAGCCGGCGCCCATGGTCGATCGCTTTGGCCCGGCGGTCGCCCGGCGTCTGTTCCTGCTGCACGCCGCCCGGGGGGTGGAGATGCATTTCGGTGTGTCCGTCGAACGGGTCCGGCCGGGCGAGGGTATCGACCTGGTCGACGGCCGGCGTTTCGACGCCGATCTGGTGCTCGTCGCGGTCGGGTCACGCCCGGAGACGGGCTGGCTCGACGGCAGCGGCATCCCGCTCGGCAATGGCGTGGTCTGCGACGAATATTGTCGGGCGCTGCCGAACGTCTATGCCGCGGGTGATGTCGCCAACTGGTTCAATCCACGCTTCGGCCGACGCATGCGCATCGAACATCGGATGAACGCCACCGAACAGGGCATGGCGGTCGCGGCCAACATCCTGGGCCGGGGCCAGGTGTTCGACCCGATCCCGTATTTCTGGACAGACCAGTATGATCAGAAGCTCCAGGTCCATGGGCTGATCGGCGGCACTCGCCAGGTCACGGCCTTGATCGGCACGCCCGACGACGACGGCTTCGTACTGGCCTACAGCACCGACGGCATCGTCGAGGGCGTGCTCGGCTGGAACATGGCCGGCGGCGTGCGCAAGGCCAGAGCGCTGGTCGGGAAGTTAGTGCCATGATACCCATTCCAGGCCGCGCGCGCGTGGCAACCCGGTCGAACCAAGAGGACTGAATGCCGCAGGACCAAGCCCGTTCCATCAAGCGCACGCTGGAGGTGCTGGAGTATTTCGACGAGGAGACACCGTCCGCCTCGGTCGGCGGCATCTCCAAGGATCTGGGCTATCCGCAATCGAGCACGTCGATCCTGCTGAAGGGCCTGTTGAACCTCGGCTATCTCGCCTATGACGACAAGACCCGGACCTATAGCCCAACCGCGCGCGTCGCCCTGATCGGCCGCGGCGTCCGCTCGCATCTGTTGAGCGATGGCCATCTGATGGCGGTGCTGGACGAGCTCAGCACCAAGACCGGCGAGCTGATCTTCCTGGTGTCGCAGGCCGGCCTCTCGGTCCATTACATCCATGTCATTCCGGCGACCAACCCGCTGCGCATGCATCTCCGCGCGGGTGCCGTCCGGCCGCTGGCGGGTGCCTCGAGCGGCCATCTGTTCCTGGCCGCCAAGACCGATGCCGAAATCGCGACGATCGTGCAGCGTTGCGGCGATGTGGCCGACCCGGGCAAGGCGCCGGAGCTGGAAGAGGTCATGAAGGAAGTCCGCCGGATCCGGAAACTGGGCTATGTGCTGTCGACCCGCACCGTCACGCCCGGCGGCGGCGTGCTGGGCATGATCCTGCCGCAGCAGTTCGACCATCAGCCGCTCGCGGTCTGCATCGGCGGCGTCGGCTCGGTCATCACGGAGAATGCGGACCGTTTCATCCAGATCATGAACAACGCGATCGCCCGGCACATCGGCAAGCCGACGGCACAGATCGCCTGATCCTCAGGGCGCGTCGGCGATGGTATTGCGCAGCACGCCGATGCCGTCGATCCAGGCGGTCACCGTCTGGCCGACGCGCAAGTAAAATTTCTCCGGCTCCGCCCGGGCAAGCGCCACGCCCGACGGCGTGCCGGTGATGATGATATCGCCCGGATTGAGCCCGACCCGCGACCAATAGCTGATCAGATACGGGACGGAGAAGATCATGTCGGACGTGTTGGCGCGCTGGCGCGGTTCGCCGTCGACCTCCAGGCCGATCTCCAGCGTCTGCGGATCGGGGATCTCGTCGGCGGTCACCATCCACGGCCCCATCGGCGCGAAATTCGGGAAATTCTTGGCCAGCGTGATGCCGATCTGGGCCTCCATTTCCTTGCGCTGGATGCCGCGCGCGCCGACGTCGTTGCAGATCGTATAGCCGGCGACATAGTCGAGGGCGTCGGCCTCGCTGACGTTCAGCGCCCGGGTGCCGATGACGACGGCCAACTCGATCTCATAATCGACGTCATCGACGCCCTCAGGCACCAGGATCGGGCTGTCCGGTCCGCACAGCGAGGTCGCGAATTTCGCGAAGGCCGAGGGGAATTGTGGGATGGTCACGATCTTGCCGCGCTTGGCCCAGATTTCCTGGCCCTCGCGCACATGGTCCATGTAGTTGCGGCCGACGGCGATGATCTTGCCGGGATTGACGACCGGCGGCCCCAGCCGCCAGTCGTTCATGTCCGCCGGCGCCACGCCCTGGGCCAGCGCCGCGTCCTTGAGCGTCGCCAGCATGTCGATGCCGCCCGGCTGCAACCAGTCGGCGGTCTCCGGGAACATCAATTTACTCATCCGCACCGTCTCGCGGCCGCCCGACACCCCGGCGAGCGCGTCGGGAACCGCGATGAAGGCGCCGTCCGGTCCGGCGAAAGCCAAACAGGTCCTGGCCTCGTGCCGGTGCTGCAGCGTGGCGATGCGCATGGTGCCGCCCTACCAGAGATCGAACGGGATGGTTTCCCCTTGTGGGCTCCAGGCAACCGCCAGAAGCTCGGTGCCTTGCTTGGCCAGGAACGCCGGGTGCTCCTCGCCGCTCGGCAGCATGAAATAGGACAGGCCGTCGAATTCCTTGCCGCCGAATTCGACCAGACCGTTCAGCAGGAAGATCGCGACATGGCCGGTTGGGCGCCCCTTGGGCAGCGCCACGCCGGCTTCGAGCTTCGCCATCTTGATGTTCGGGCCGCTCTCGAAGAAATAGGCCAGATGCTTGGTCTTGAGGCCGGCAACCGACTTATGGTCGACCCAGGGATAGCCGGTCGAGCGCATCACGACATAGTTGTTGAGGCGTCCCTTCGGATATTCGACCGGTGCACCGGTCACCTGCTCCAGGATCGCCTCGTAGGCGTCGCGCTTGCGGCCGGTCGGGAAAGTATAGACCCCGTCGTCGAACGTGCCGATCTTGGCCAGATAGCGCTGGGCGCTCACGACCTCGTCCGGGTCCGGATAGGGAATGCCCGACGGACCTTCGAATTGGATATCGGCGAAATGGAGCTGTTCGTCATTCTCCATCGGGATCGGCTTGATCGGGCCGTAGTGCACGCCCTCGGGCAGGTACAGGCAATCGCCGGCGCTGTATTCCTCGCGGTCGTATTTCATCTTCCCCGACAGCACGAAGCGGACCTGCTGGAACGTGTGACGATGCCGCGGCGAATGATAGATCGGTTCGGCATAGAGGCTGCCCAGACGCGCACCGATCCGGCGTTCCTTGTCGAAGAAGCCCTGGTAGCGCTGATTGTAGCCGGGCCTGACGCCGATATCGACCCAAGGAAGATCAGCCTCACGAACCCCTGTCGCAGCGCTCACCGTCATGGCCCATTCCTCCCGCGATCGTCCGCGCGCTCTTGCGCAGCTTCATCATAAATACGATCCAGAAAATCATAAAGTCAATAGGTCGACGCGCCGACAGGCCGGAAGGAGTGCCCGCGCCGCGCCCGAAGCCCGAGCGATCGTGCCGCCTAGTTCTGCAGATCGGCCGGAAGGAACTGGCGGTCGATGATCTTGTCCCAGTCGACCGGACCATCCCACTGGCCCTGGCGGATCAGACCCTTGATCACGTTGTCGACGCTCGGCTGATCGATGTTGCCGCGGCTCCAATATTTCAGACTGGCCAGATGGCGCATGACGCCAGGCGACGTGTTCGGCGGCAGCGTGTCGCCATAGCGCTTGGAGGTGATTTTGGCGGCCTCGTCCAGGTTGGCGTAGATGAAATCCACGGCCTCGCGCCGGCCGGCGATGATGCCGCGCAGCTCCTCCGGATGCTGCTTCATGAAGTCCTCGGTCGCGATGCCGACGTCCTGGGACATGCGCGGCAGACCTTCCTGGGTGAAGACGACGCGATATTTGCCGGCCCGCTCGGTAAAGAGCGGTTCCATGATGAACATCGAGTCGACGCCACCATTCTCCAGCGCCGACAGCCCGGCGCCGATCTGTCCCATCGCGATTAGCTTCATCTTGTCGCCGAGGCCGGCGGTTTCTTCCGCCATCCGCGCCAGCGTCTCGCTGGTCGACCGGGGCGAACTGATGCCGACGCGTTTGCCGGCCAAGTCCTGGATCGTCTTGATGTCGCTGTCGGGCATGGTCACCCAGACGATGTCCTCGCTGGTATTGACGCTGTCATGGACGATGCGCACGTCGATGCCGGCCTTGAAGCCGGCCAATACGCTGGCTGTGCCCATCTCGGCATAGCCCAGGTTGGCGCCGATCATATTGCGCAATCCCGTGCCGCCGCCGACCGAAGTCACGACCCCAGTGACGTCGACGCCGTGCTTGGCATAGAGCCCCAGCTCCAGTGCCACCGCGATCGGCGCCATGGTCGGCAGCGACTTGTAATAGGGCGCCATGATCTCAAGCGAAAAGGCCGCCGAGGCACGGCGGCAGAACATCGCTCCGCCGATCGCACCCAGTCCCATGCCGATGACATGGCGTCGCGTAAGCTCCATCATTTCCTCCCTCGGTCGGCCATGGTTCTGGCCGCGTTATTTTTCGGGGCCCGCCTGACGCTTCGAGGATGGGCGGACCCCGCCATATTGCGCCCATGTCGATGCGACCTGCCATCCGGCGTCCACGATCAGGTTGATGCCGGTAATCGCTGAGGCGCGCTCTGACGCCAGGAATTCGATCGCCTCGGCGACTTCGTTCGGTTCGACCACGCGGCCGAGCGCCGTGAACTCGCCCGGATGGGCGGCATAGCGGCCCGATGCGATCCGTTCCGCCACGCGCGGCACCAGGGTCGATCCGGGCGAGATCGCGTTGACCCGCACGCCCGACCGGCCCCATTCGCCCGCCAGCCCCTGGGTCAGGCTGACCACGGCGGTCTTGCTGGAGGCATAGGCATGGACCGGGAACGAGCCGAGTGCCGCGATCGACGAGATATTGACGATGCTGCCCCAGCCCTGCAGGGCCATGCGCGTGCCGAACGCACGGCACGCCAGATAGGTGCCCGTCAGGTTGATCCGGAGCGTGCGGTCCCAGACCGCCATCGGCAGTTCGGCCGGCGGCAGCACGTCCTGGAACACCGCGGCGGTAACGACGAGAGCGGTGACCGGCCCCAGGGTCCGTTCGATCTCAACCGCGACCGCCTCGACCGCATCGGCGTTGCCGATGTCGAGCGTGAAGCTGCTGCCGTCGACCTGGGCCGCGACACGGCCGGCCGCCTCACCATCCTGGTCGCAGATCGCGAGCCGCCAGCCACGCGCCGCCATCAGCAGCGCCGTGGTTTCGCCGATGCCGTTGCCGCCGCCGATGATGACCGCGAGGCGATCCGGCCGTTCCGTCATGATGGGGCTCCGCTGGTTTTCGTCATTCGGGCCGCGAGCCCTTGACCACGATGCGCATCAGGACGCGCCGGTATTTGCCCATCTCGTAGTTCGCGACGGCGCGGTGCAGCAGGCAGCGATTGTCCCAGAACACCAGATCGCCGGGTTGCCAGGCATGGCTATAGACGAAGCGTTCCGAGGTGGCATGGGCCAGCAGCTCCTCCAGCAACTGCCGGCCCTCGTCCTCGGGCAGGCCTTCGATGTGGGAGCAATACATGCCGATATAGAGGCTCTTGCGGCCGGTTTCCGGGTGGGTGCGCACCAGCGGATGGCTCACCGGCGGGGCGGCGGCGATATCATCCTCGCTCGCCGGGGCGCTGCCGGTATAGCGCCGCATGAATTCCAGGCTCTGGATGCCGCGCAAGCCGTCGAGCCGCTGCTTCATCGCGTCGGGCAGGGCATCATAGGCCCTGGTCATGTCGGCGAACTGCGTATCGCCGCCGCTCGGCGGCAGCTCGACCGCATGCAGCATGGTCAAGAGCGCCGGCTGCGTCAGAAACGATTTGTCGGTGTGCCAGAAATAGGTCGAGCTGAAGAACGGCTTTTCGACCGGGTGGCCGTCTGCGTCCAGATTGGTGATCTGGTGCACCGCGTCCCAGCGCGAGCCGTCGGCCTGCCGGACCTTGTGCTGTTCGACCTCGCCGAAGACGGCAGCGAGATCGTACATGTTCTCCGGGCTCATCCGCTGATCGCGGAAGACGAGCACGTGATGGTCGAGGAAGGCCTGGCGCGTTCGGGCGATCAAGTCCGGTGTCAGCGGTCGCGACAGATCCTCACCGCCGATGGCGGCACCCATGACCGCCGAAACGGGCGATAGGTTCAATCCTGCGGCCGACATGGCTCCTCCCCGAATTGCCTGCTGCGGCCGTTGCATCGGCCGACCTGAAGTACAGGAGCAGCGGGGAAGCCGCGCATAGCACATGTTTACTATCGTCCCAGGCATAAATTGTCTGGGGCAGCGCGGTAGCGGCGGCTGTCAGACATTTTCGACATTGGGTGGTGCCGAACGTGTCCTGGACGGCGCTTTTCGGCTGCCGTTCTATGGGCTTTGCCACCGGCTTCAATCCGGATCGAGCAACAAAACAGCCGATCTCGGCCACGCGCCGACGACGCTCGGGAGGAGTTTGCGAATGGCCGGCATCGCCGCCGCGTCCTGCATCGACGTGCACGCGCATGTCCGCCTGGCCGCCACCGATGGCGCTGCCGGCATCCACGGACCGGAAAACGGCATCGACGAGCAGGGGCGGCCCTGGTACCGGGTCGGCAACTACAAGATCGTCGGCGTCAAACATGCCAACAGCCCCTTCACCGACCCGGTGATCCGGCTGGAGCGGATGGCCAAGGCGCAGATCGATTTTCAGGTCCTGTCGCCTAGCCCGCTGACCTATTTCCACCATATCGACACGACCTCCGCCCTGTCTTTCTGCCGCCGCTACAACGACGGCGTCGCGGCGCTGATGCGGCAATATCCGGATAAGCTCGGCGGTCTCGCCGCCCTGCCGATGCAGGACCCCGTCGCGGCCCAGGAGGAATTGCACCGCGCCGTGACCGATCTGGGGCTCTGGGGGGCGGCCGTCGGCACCGAATATGCGCTGCCGCTGCACAGTGAAAAATTCGATCCGCTCTACGAGGCCTTCGTGACGCTGGACGTGCCGCTATTCCTGCACCCGGCGCCGGCCGGCATCGACGGTCCGCCGGGCGATCCGAGCCTGAAGCGGTTCGACCTCGACGTCGTCGTGGGCTTTGCCGCTCAGGAGACGATCGCGGTCGCGACCTTGATCTTCGGCGGCGTACTCGATCGGCATCCGAAGCTCGACGTCTGGATCAGCCATGGCGGCGGCAACGTCGCGTTCCAGGCCGGACGCCTGGCCTGGGCGAGCCAGAAGCGTCCGTGGGCGACCGAGGCGATGAAGAAGGACGGCGCCTTCGAGCAGGCGCTGACGCGGATCTGGTACGACACGCACCTGAACGACGATCGCGCGCTGGCGCTCTTGACCCAGGTGGTGGGCGAGGATCGGCTGGTCTACGGCACCAATTTCGCCGGCTGGGATCAGCCGGACGACGGCGACCACGGCCCGGTACCGCCGGTCTGGGCGGACAATGCCCGGCGCCTTCTGCGCCAAGGCTCATACGCGCGGCGATGAACCCGCTCTCGCTCTCCTACTACACCGTGCCGGAGCTGGATCCGCCGGCCACGGTCGATGTCGCCGCGGCCTGCGGCTGCGACCATATCGGCCTGCGGTTGCTGGCCGGGCAGCCGGGGAGCGATCTGCTGCCGATCATGACCGACCGGGCGCTGCGCCGGGCGACGCGCCAGCGGCTGGACGATAGCGGCCTGACCGTGCTCGACGCCAATACGGCACGGCTGGTGCCGGCGACGAGCGTGTCGGCGTTCCGTCCGTTCTTCGAGGTTGCGGCCGAGCTGGGCGCGCGCCATGCGCTTGCCACCGCCGACGATGCCGACGGCGATCGCCTGGCCGATCGCCTGGCCGAACTTTGCGATCTGGCGGCGGAATATGACATGACAGTGCAGTTGGAATTCGTGCCCTGGATGCGCGTCGCCAGCCTGGTCGATGCCGGCGGGATGGTGCAGCGGGCGGGACGGCCCAACCTGGGAATCGCGATCGACGCGCTGCATTTCGACCGGTCCCATGGCCGGCTGCAGGATATCGCGGCGCTGCCGGCGGCCTGGTTCGCCTACATGCATCTGTGCGACGCCCCGGCCGGCTGGGCGCCGGACAAGGCGGCGCTGTTGCATACCGCCGTCAAGGAACGACTGTTCCCGGGCGAGGGCGGCATCGATCTGGTTGGGTTGCTGCGGGCCTTGCCGACGAACATTCCGCTGGCGCTCGAAATTCCGACCGAGCGGCTCGCCCGCGCGCTTCCGGCCCGGCAACGGGTCGCGCGCGCGGTCGCCGCGACGAAGCGCGTCGTGGCACGCGCCCATGAGAGGGAGATCTGAACCATGAGCACCGCCGGTTCCCACCCGGTCGAAACCGGCCAGGCCATCCGGGCCTGCGCCACCGCGGTCGTCGAGGCGGTCACCCGCTTCGGCAACGACACGCAGGCGATCGCGGCGGCGATCGATGCGCCGTTCCAGGCGCTGCTGGCGCGGTCCGACCTGCTGACGATCGGCGTGCCGCGCCCCGGCAACCATGTCGCGATGTCCTGGTACCTCTATTACGACGGCGACCTGTCGCTGCTGATCTATCCGTTGGCCAAGGGCAAGGTCATCCCGCCCCATGATCACGGCAATTGGGAAAGCATGTTCGTCTATCGGGGTGCCGTGAAGCACACGGTCTACGAACGGATCGACGACGGTTCCGTACCAGGCCATGCCGATCTGAAGATCGTCGACGACCGGGTCCTGCGGCCCGGCGATTCGGCGGTGATCGCACCGCCGGCCGACATCCACACCTTCCTCGCGACCGAGGACGACACCTACGCGATCACGGTGGCGAGCGGCTTCTACAAGGAAGAGCGCTGCTATTTCCAGCCCGAGGCGAAGACCTTCTTCGTCAAGAATCCGAAAGCCGCATGACGATCCGGGGGCGAGGCGCATGAGCAGGATCGCACTGATCACCGGTGCCGGTAGCGGGCTTGGCGCCGCGATCGCCATCCGCATGGCAGAAGACGGCTGCCGGGTCGTGCTGCTGGACAGCGACGCCGTCACGGTCGAGGCCCAGGCCCGCGCCATTCCGGGGGCGCTCGGCCTCACCGCCGACGTCACCGACGAACGGCAGATCGACGATGCGGTCACCCGGATCATCGAGCGCTTCGGCGCGGCACCGGACATTCTGGTCAATAACGCCGGCATCGTCCGGTTCGGCGACATCCTGGAACAGAGCGTCGAGGATTTCCGCCGGGTGATCGACGTCAACCTCGTCGGCACCTATATCGTCAGCCGCGCGGTCGGGCGCCACATGGTCGCGCGCGGCAGCGGCGTCATCGTCAACATCACCTCGCTGAACGCACTGGCGCCCAGCCCTGATGCCGGCGCCTATCCCTGTTCGAAAGCGGCGGTCGCGGCCCTGACCCAGCATCTGGCCCTGGCGCTCGGCCCGCGCGGCGTGCGGGTCAACGCGGTCGGGCCGGGCTTCATCGATGCCGGCATGTCGGCCCCGATCTATGCCGATCCGGCCGTGCGCGAGACCCGCGGTTCGACGGTGCCGGCCGGCAGCATCGGCACGGCCGAGGACGTGGCGGACGCGGTGCAGTTCCTGGTGTCGGACAAGGCGCGCTATGTCATGGGCCAGCATTTGATGGTCGACGGCGGCGTGTCGTTCAGCCTCAAGCTCCAGATGCCGCGCAAGGCGCCGACGGAGCGGGTCTAGATGGTTCGCAACCTGATCCTGACCGGGGGCATCGGCCATCCCTTCGCCGATGCGTCGGCGGCGCTGGCCGAGATCCTGGCGGCCGAGCGGATCGTCTCAACCATCACGGACGATATCGAGCAAGGCCTGGCCGATCTCGGCGGCTTCGACATGGTCACGGTCTATGCGCTCCGCTGGCGTATGCTGATCGGCGAGAAATACTCACCCCATCGCGACCAATGGGCATTCAGCCTGTCCGACGCCGGACGCCAGGCGTTGGCCGGCTTCGTCGACCGCGGCGGCGGGCTCGTCGCACTCCATACCGCCATGGTCTGTTTCGACGATTGGCCGGATTGGCGCAGGCTGCTCGGCGCCCAATGGATCTGGGGTCGCTCCGCCCATCCGCCCTTCGGCCCGATCGAGGCCACGCCGACCGAGATCGCCCATCCGATCACCGCGGGGACCGTTCCCTTCGCGCTCAAGGACGAGGTCTACGGCGATCTGGAGATGGAGCCGGGGGTCGAGCCGCTGATCATGGGCGATGCGGGGGCGGGCTCCTGGCCTCTGGTCTGGGCGCGATCGGTCGGCCGCGGGCGCGTATTCGTCGATTTGTTGGGCCACGACCGGGCGTCGCTGGAACAGCCGACGCACCGGGAGCTGATCTGCCGCGGCGCGCGCTGGGCAGCCGGCGGGCGCTGAGCGTCAGGTCGCGATCGGCTCGAACGTCGGGTTTTCGGCACAGAGTTCGGCCACCAGGCTCTTCAGCACGGCGGCGACGCCGTTCGCCGCTTCCGGCGGCTCGCCGGTCTTGGGCCGGATCAGGTAGAGCGTGCGCCACAGCGACGGCTCGATGATCCGGCGCATCTTGAGCGTGCCGGCCTCGACCTCGGCCGTGACCGCCGACGGCGGCAGGATGCCGCAGGCGAGCCCGCGAGCGATGATGGCCTTGATCGCCGGCATGGAATTGATCGGAAAACTGATGCGCGGCGACAGGCCGGCCGCCTGCATTGCATCCTCGATCACCCGGCGCAGCACGTCGCCGCCGCTGGGCATGGTCAGTTCGACATCGGCCAGATCGCGCAGGCGGATCGGCGCGCTGAGATCGAACGGCGAGCCCGTGTTCGTGACCAGGTCGAGGATTTCGCGCAGCATCGGCTCTTGGGCGTAGGCGCGGTTCGGCGGCGCGTTGTAGATCAGCGCCAGATCCAGTTCGCCGGCTTCGACCTGCTCGGTCAGCACGTGGCTCAATTCCTCGATCACCGTCAGGGTCACGCGCGGCATGGTCGCCCGCACCCGCTCCAACAGGCGCGTTGCCAGCAGGGTCGACAGGCTGGGCGAAATGCCGAGCGTCAACATCTGCGGCGCGCCCTCGACCTGTTCGCGCAGGGTCCGCTTCAGGTCCTGCAGTCGGCGCAGGATGAATTTCGCTTCGGTAAGAAAGGTGAGGCCCGCCGGCGTCGGCGTGGTGCCCAGGATATTGCGCTCGAGCAACTGCACGCCGAACTCGCGCTCCAATGCCTTGATCTGAATGCCGAGCGCCGGTTGAGCGATGTTGAGGGTCGCCGCGGCCTTGGTAATGCTGCCGAGTTCGCAGACCCGGATAAAGCATTCCAGCTGACGACTGCGCATGCGGCACCGCTCCTCGCGACCGTTTCGGCTCTCGGGCAGGCAAGGCTGCCGAGCCGCGTCGCGCCGGGCAAGCTAAAATTATATTGGGGGGTGCATAACGTGTCCTGGACGCACCGCGGTGCGTCCCCCAGGCTCGTTCGAACCAGACGCCAACCGCGGCAGCAAGCGCGCGGGGCCGGGGGAGGATATGCAAGACATCTTGGCAGCACCGGCGGAAATCCATGCGCGCGTCACGGGCGTGACCCGGGTCTATGACGGCGGCGTCCATGCGCTAGGCCCGATCGATCTGGAGCTGCGGCGCGGCGAGTTCTTCTCGATCGTCGGTCCGTCCGGCTGCGGCAAGTCGACGATGCTCGACGTGCTGGCCGGCCTGGGGCTACCGACCGCGGGCACGATCGAATTCGAGGGCCAGCCGGTGATGGGCATCGTGCCGCATGGCGTCGGCGTCGTGTTCCAGGAAGATAGCTCGTTCCCCTGGTTGACCGTGCGCGACAATATCGGCTTCGGCCTGAAGCGCAGCGGCATGGCCGGGCCCGAGCTCGCGGCCCGGGTCGAGCAGGCGATCGAGTTCATGGGCCTGACGGATTTCGCGGGCGCCTATCCGACCCAGCTGTCGGGCGGCATGCGTCAGCGCGTCTGCATCGCCCGAACCCTGGTGCTGCGCCCGCGCCTCATCCTGCTCGACGAGCCGTTCGGCGCGCTCGACCAGCAGACCCGCCTGTTGATGGGCGACGAACTGCTCCGGCTCTGGCGGGCGACGGGCGCCACCGTGCTGCTGATCACCCATGCGCTGGACGAGGCCGCCATGCTGTCGGACCGGGTCGGCATCATGTCGGCCCGACCCGGCCGCTTCATCGAAATCGTCGAGACCGGGTGGTCGCGCGACCGGACCAGCGAGATCGCGGCCGATCTGGCGTTCGGCCGCGTGACCAGCCATCTCTGGGAACGGCTGCGCGGTGAGTCGATGAAGGCAATGTCGCGGGCGGAAAAAGTCGCGCCATGAGGCGTCCCGCCCTGATCAGGGCCGCCATCGTCGTCGGCTTCGTCCTGTTCTGCGAGCTGGCGACGCGCGCCGGCTGGGTCGGCCGGAACGCCCTGGTGCCGCCGACGGAGATGGTCGCGACCTTGGCGGCGCTGATGCGGACCGAGGAGTTCTGGTCCGAGGCCGCCTTCACCTCCGCCAATATCCTGATCGCGTTCGTGTCGGCGGTGATCGCGGGCTTCGCGATCGGCGTCGTGCTGCATCGGCTGCCGCGCACCCGGCGCGCGCTCGAGCCGATGATCGCCAGCTATTACGCGCTGCCGTTCTTCGTGCTCTATCCGCTGTTCATCGTCATGTTCGGCATGAATGCGGTGCCGATCATCTTCATGGGCTTTCTCTATGCGGTGATGGCGATGATCACCGGCACGTTGACCGGCCTCGACCGGGTGCCGCGCATCTTCATGAAGCTGGCGCAGACCTATCGCATGGGGCGCCTGTCGCAGGCACTGCGCATCCAGCTGCCGGCTGCCGCCCCTTATGTCTTCACCGGGACGAAGCTCGCGTTCGGTTATGCCATCACCGGCGTGATCGGCTCCGAATTCATCCTGTCGAACAATGGCTTGGGCTACGGCATCGCCTTTTCCTACAATAATTTCGACGACCGCACGATGTACGCGCTGCTGGTCTTCGTGCTGACCGTGGTGTCGATGCTGACGCTGGTTTTGCATGCGGCAGAACAGCGACTGCAGTACCGGGCGGGCGCCGGCGCCGGCGCGCGGCCATCGGACGACACGGGCCTGCTCGGCCGCTGGCTGGGTCTCGCCGCCTGCGCGCTGGTCATACTCGTGGTCTGGCAGATCCTTTATTCCCGGGTCGGGCAGGAGGCGATCGCGTCGCCGCTCAGCAGTTTCCAGCGGATCGGCGTGCTCATGCTCCGGGCCGAATTCTGGGCGAATGTGGCGGAGACGATGCGTGCGCTGCTGCTGTCCCTAGGGCTCTCTTGTATCGCGGGGGCGCTGATCGGCGTGCTGCTGGGCGTCAACAAGGTTGCGGCCAAGGTGTTGGCGCCGCTGTTGATCGTGTTTTATGCGATGCCGAAGGTGACGCTCTATCCGGTCATCCTGCTGTTCTTCGGCATCGGCCTCTCGGCCAAGGTCGCGTTCGGCGCGCTCTACGGCATGATCCCGATGATCCTGATCGCGATGAACGCCATCATCGCCATGAACCCGTCGCTGCGCCGGACCAGCCAGGTTTTGCATCTTACCCGGCTGCAATATGTCTGGACGATCGTGCTGCCGGCAACGCTGCCGGAATTGGTTTCGGGCCTGCGGATCAGTTTCTCGATCACGCTCCTCGGCGTGATGATCGGCGAGATGTTCGCCTCCCAGCGCGGGCTCGGCTTCATGATCATGAACAGCATGGGCGTCAACGACACGCCGACCATGATGGCGGTTACGGTGCTGATCAGCATCTTCGCCCTGACCGTGAACGCCGCTCTCATGCTGCTGGACGCGAATTTCCGGCGCAATTGAGGCCGGGAGGGCGAACGCGTGGCTCGGCGCGGAAGTTTGCGGCAGCGGCGCCAACGCCGCGTAGAAAACGCAGCGAGACGGGAACGGGGACACGAAAGATCAATCGGCGTTGAGCCGCGCTGCGATCCACGGCCGGGCCACGTCGTTGAAGATGCGCGCGTCGCTCCATGCCTTCGAGCGGCCCATATGCCCGCCTTCCGGATTCACCCAGGCATATTTCGGGCTACCGGATTGCAGGAGCAGCAAAATGTCCGAGAACGGGTTTTGCGTATCATGTTGGCCGCCGATCACCAGCATCGGCGGCGTGGGCTTGTTCAACATGTCCTTCAGCGACATGGAGGGCATGAAATCAAGCATCGCCTCGACGGACGGTTGGCCGAGGATATAGAGCCGGGAAGGCACGAAATCGAGGAGGTATTCCTGAGTGTGCAGGGCCTGCTCCTGCCAGGTTCGGCTGAAATAGGCATCGACGGGGCCGCTTTGGAAAACCACCCCCTTCAGCCGGCTCGGCTCGGCATAGGCCACGCGGGCCGACCAGTAGCTGCCCCAACTGACCCCGCGCACCACGATGCGGCCGCCATCAAGGTCCTTGCGGGTCAAGAGATAGTCGATCAACGCGGAATAGATCCGCTCCGCCCCCGGGCGCCCGGGCAGCGGCGCGTCGCCGGTCCCCGGCATGTCGACCGCCACATCGGCAATCCCATCCTTGAGGAAACTGCGCCCGTCGGCCGCCACGGCATCCTTCCACTCATCGACGCCGCCGACATCGAGCACCACCGGCGGCTTGGCCACACCGGCGGGCTTCTGCAGGTAGGCCACGATGGTCTTGCCCTCGAACGGAATGCGCAGCACCTCCATCGAGGGGGCAAGCAACCGACCATAGGCGAGGAAGGCTTCCACTGACTTCGCCGCCGAAGCCTGCTTGCCCGGCGAATTGGGCGACGGCCAGCGGCCAAACGCGTAATTCAGCCATGCCTGATAAAAATCGGCGCGGGCCGCCGCCGGATGCCGAACCAGTTCCGCCTCTGCCTGGGCGCGGTAGCGGTCGCCGATCGCCATGAAGGCGGTGGCCCACTGGTCTCGGTCCAGGCTATCGATGTGCGACAGCGCCTCGCGCACGTCCTCCGACTTCAGTCCGGTGGCCGGATAGGCGTTTCGATCGGCGCGGGCCTGGGTCTCTGCCTTCAGCTCAGGCCAGGTTCGGGTCTGCCATGGCTCCGGCGTTGGCGCTTGGGCGCGGGCGTTTGCAACCGCCACCCCCGTGAGCACCGCGATCGCGAGGCGCATCATCCCTATCCGACATCGGGTCAGCATGTTGTGGTCCCTCCCGTTCGGTTTCGTTTGGGCCGCCGGCTAGTCCAATGCCGGGGTCCCCAACGGGACGGCGGGCCCGGCGACAATCGGGGACGGCACCTGCACGCGCCAGAGCGCGCCTGCTTCCGAGCGCGCGACGACCAATGTCGCCACCGCGTTGCCGATGAGATTGGTCAGCGCCCTCGCCTCGGACATGAAGCGTTCGACGCCCAGCAGCAGGGCAAGCCCTTCGATCGGAAGAATGCCGCTCGCCGATACCGCGCCGGCCAGGATGATGAAGCCGGAACCGGTGACGCCGGCGGCGCCCTTCGAGGTCACCATCAGCACGATCAGCAGCTGGGTCAGCTGCCCGAAGCCGAGCGGCACGTCGAACACCTGGGCGATGAACAGCACGCTCAGCGACAGATAGATCGACGTGCCGTCCTGGTTGAAGGAATAGCCGGTCGGCACGACCAGCCCGACCACGGTCTTGGAACAGCCGAGCGCCTCCAGCTTCGCCATGACCTGCGGCAGCACCGTTTCGGTCGAGGAGGTGCCGAGCACCAGCAGCAGCTCCTCCTTGAGGTAGCGCAGCAGCTTGAAGATCGAAAAGCCGATCAGACGCAAGACCGTGCCCAGCACCACGAGCACGAACAGTGCCATGGTCAGGTAGACGCAACTCATGAGCTTGGCGAGCGGGACGAGCGCTTCGAGCCCGTAGCGGCCGATGGTGAAGGCCATGGCGCCGAACGCGCCCAACGGCGCCAGGCGCATGATGATCGCGATGACGCGGAACAGGACGTCGGAGACTTCATTGAGCAGGCTCGCCACATGCCGGCCGCGCTCGCCCAATGCCGACAGGCCGGCACCGAACAGCACGGCGAAGATCAGCACCTGCAGCAGCTCGCCCCTGGCGAAGGCGGCGACGGCATTGTCCGGCACCAGAGACAGAAGGAAGTCCGAGAAGCTGGTCGATACGGGCTTCAGATACGGCTGCAGCTCGGCCGTGCCATGGGTCGCGACCGCGACGCCGGTGCCCGGTTCGACCAGCAGTCCGACCGCCAGGCCGATCAGCAGGCACAGGGTCGTCATGACCTCGAAATAGACCAGCGCCTTGACCCCGATACGCCCGACCCGCCGCATGTCGCCGGCATGGGCGATGCCGGACACCACGGTCAGGAACACGACCGGGCCGATCACCATGCGGATCAGGCGGATGAAGCCGTCGCCCAGCGGCTTCATGGCGACGCCGGTCTCGGGCGCCCAATGCCCGACCGCGACACCGAGCGCAATCGCGGCCAGGACCTGCACGGTCAGGTTCGTATAGAACGGCCGCTTGATGCGGCTCTCGACGCCTTGACTCACGGGCGGTTTCCTCCCCTTGTTTGGACCGGTTCCGGCCCGTTTTTTCGAAACGATCAGCGCATCGGCGGGACCAGCGGCATGGCGAGCAGGATGGTTGCGGGTTCGTTGCCGGGATTGCGCAGCTGCCGGGCCTCGCCCGGCGCGAAGCGGACGGAGTCCCAGATGCCCAGGATCTCCGCCCCCTCCGGGGTCGAGACCTCGACCGCCCCGGCGAGCACGACATAGAGCTTCTCGATCGGCGAGGGCACCAGGTCGGTCCCGCCGCCCGGCAGCAGATGGGAGACGCCGAGCCACAGCTGGTCGGTGGCACCGGCCTCATGGCCCTGCAGCCGGAGGCAGGTCATGCCGCGGTGATCGGGCGGCGCCGAGTAACCGGGCGCGGCGGCGAAGCGGGTGACCTTCATAGCGCCAGCACGACACGCTCGCGCGCCCCGGCAAGCACCGCCTTGTAGGCGCGCTGAGCCTGGTCGAGCGGATAGGTGTTCTCGGCTGCGACCGGGAACGGCTTGAGCGCGCCCCGTTCGAAATCGGCGCTCAGCCCGTCGAGGATCTGCGCGCACGCCGCCCCGTCGAGATCCAGGCTGTCGATGCCGTAGAAGGAATGCTGACCGCGGTAGAAGGCGAAGATGTCGAACGGCACGCTACGCGCGATCGTCGAGATGAAGATCTGGCGGCCGCGGATGGCCAGCGCCTGATTGGCATCCTCGAAATAGGGGCTGCCGACCGTGTTGTAGACGATGTCGGCGCCATGGCCGCCGGTCTCGTCGCGCACGATGGCGGCGATATCGCCCGCAGACGCGTCGATCATGTGAACCGGCCCCGAGGCGTGGCCGCGATAGGCCTCGGCGCTGCGCTCGACCCCGAACACGCGCGCACCCAGCATCGTCGCGATCTGCGTCGTCGCCTGGCCGACTTTGCCATTGCCGCCCATGACCAGCACCACATCGCCCGGCTTCGGCATCCCGGCGCGCCGCAGCCCTTCCCAGGCGGTGATGAAGGGCACGCCGACGGCGCCGGCCTCGGCCAGGCTGACCGTCGACGGCTTCGCCCGTACCGCGGCGCGCGACAGCACGATGTGGCTGGCATGGGTGCCGTCGCGTCGGATGCCGAGCTCGCCGCCGGAGCCCCAGACCTCCTGGCCGACCAGATCGGCGGGGCCTTCGACGACCACGCCCGACCAGTCGCGGCCGGGCGTGCGCGGCCAGACCGCGTGCGGCATGGAGCCCAACGCCGCCTTGACGTCGCTCGGATTGACCCCGGCGAAGCGGACTTCGATCAGGACTTCGTCCGGCCGTGGGGTCAGTTCAGAGGCGGCGAGTTCGAATTCCAGACGATCGACGTCCGAGGCCTTCTGGCGGATGCGGAGCTGGCGCATAGGGTTCTCTCTGGTTGGGGTCAGGCGAGGCCGAGCATCTGGCGGGCTTCGATGGGGCTCGCGGGCTCGGCGCCGAGTTGGGCAAGGATGTCGCGCGCCTTTGCGACCAGGGCGGCGTTGGTGGGGGCCAGCACGCCCTTCGACAGATAGAGATTATCCTCCATGCCGACCCGGACATGGCCGCCCAACAGCCAGCTCTGGGCGACCATCGGGAATTCCATCCGGCCGAGGCCGAAGCCGCTCCAGATGGCACCGGCCGGCAGCAGGTTGCGGGCGTAGAGCATGGTCTCGGGCGAGGAATCGAAGCCGTATTTGACGCCGGTGACGATCGAATAGAGGCCGGGGCCGTCCAGCTCGCCCTCGGCGACGAGATCGCGCGCCAGATGGATATCGCCGCTGTCGAACAGCTCGATCTCGGGCTTGACCCGGGCGGACCGCATCACGCGCGCCATGCGCCGCACGTTGGCCGGCGTGTTGATCACGACCTGGCCGCCCGAGTTCATGGTGTTGAGGTCGAGCGTGCAGATGTCGGGCCGGAGCGCCTCGATATGCTCGACGCGCTTTTCCGGCAGCATCAAGGTCGTGCCCGGGCCGGCGACGCTCGGATCCGCTTCGCTCGGCACGAAGCGGCCGCCGGGACCGGTCGTGAGATTGATCACGAGCGTCGCATGGCGCGCCCGGATCCGCTCCATGACGTCGCGATAGAGCTCGAGCCGCATGGACGGGCGGCCGGTGTCGGGCTCGCGCACGTGGATATGGGCGACGGATGCGCCTTCCTTGGCCGCTTCGAGTGCGGAGGTCGCGATCTGCTCCGGCGTGATCGGCAGGTGCGGGCTCTGTTCCGGCTTGGTGATGTTGCCGGTGATGGCGCAGGTGATGACGATCTTGGGTTTCATCGCTTCATTCCCCCGTCAGAGATGCCGGCCGCCGTCGACCTGCAGGATGCTGCCGGTCGAAAATCCCAAGCTGGTAGCGCAGGCGAGGATGGCGTCCGCCACGTCCTCGGGCGAGGTCAGCCGCTTCAACGGCGTCGAGGCTGCCAGTTTCTCGCTGGCGGCACGGTCGCGGCCCGGCACGAAGTCGGTGTCGACGACGCCCGGCGAGACGGTCATGACCCGGATCGAGGGTGCCAGCGCCCGGGCCAGGCACGCGCCCATCACGTCGAGCCCAGCCTTGGACGCGCAATAGGCGATGGACGATCCGACCGCCGTCGTGGCCGCGATCGAGGAGACATTGACGACGAGCCCGTGGCCGCCGGCGCTGAGGTCGGGCGCGAAGGCCCGGACGGCCGCGAAGGCGCCGCGCGTGTTGACCGTGAGGATCCGGTCGAACGTCGCGTCGTCGAGCGTGTCCAGATCGGCATGGGGCACGGCCCGCGTCGTGCCGCTGGAATTCACCAGGATGTCGGCGGGGCCGAGGTTCTGGCGCACGGCGTCGGCGAGCGCGGCGAGTTCGTCGCTCCGCTCGATCGCCGCCGCGAAGCCGGCATGACCGCCGACGACGGGCGGAAGGGTGGCGGCGAGATCGCGCGCCTTGGCGGCGTCGCGGCTGGCGACGACCGCGACCCGGGCGCCGGCCGCGGCGAAAGCCCTTGCGGTGGCGCTGCCGATGCCGCCGGTGCCGCCGAGGATGACGGCAACCCGTCCGGCGAGGGGGGCGTTGGGCGAAGGATGGTTCATGAGGCTTTCCGGGCTTGAGTTCAACGGATCGGCGGCTTGGGGAAGCGCTGCTCCCCGGGCCGGAGCGTGAAGTCGTAGTCGAGCGAATACCAGGGACCGTCGACCGGTCCGGGCGCCTCGGCCGGATCGTCGTGGCGCACGAAATTGCCGACCAGCGTCTTGACGACGCTGAAGGTCACGTCGTTCTCCAGATATTGGCAATCGTCGAGGAAGACCTGGGTGACGAGCGTCTGATAGCCCGGCGCCGAGACCATGAAATGGACATGGGCGGGTCGATAGGGCTCTCGGCGCTGGGCGCGCAGCAGGTCGCCGACCGGCCCGTGGGTCGGCACCGGATAGCCCGCAGGCTTGACCGAGCGGAAATGCCACCGGCCCGCCGCGTCGGCACGAAACCGGCCGCGCAGATTCATCTCGGCCTGCGCCGGATCCTGGTTCTCGTAGAGGCCGACCGGCGAGGCCTGCCAGATGTCGAGCAACGCGCCCGGGATCGGCCGGCCACCGGCATCGCGCACAGAACCCCGGGCGAACAAGGGAGCGCCAGGTGTCGGTGAGCGGGCGATGGTGTCGCCGAGCGCGCAATCAGGTGCCCCGTCCCGCCAGAAGGGTCCCAGCAGCGCCGCCTCGGTCTCGCCGCCCCAGGACGGATTGTTCAAGAGCCCGACCAGGGTCGAGATGCCGAGCACGTCGGCAATGAGGATGCCTTCGTTGTGCTTGTCGTGGGTCGCCTGACCGATCCGGTTGAGAAAGTCGATCGCCTGTTCAAACTCGACATCGCTCGGCCGGATGTCGCGGACGAAGGCGTGCAGATGCTGAACCAGGGACGCCATGACCTCGCGCAGGCGTCGGTCGGGCGTGTCCGCCATGGCCGCGGCGACCGCCGCCGTCACCATTTCCTCTCCTTGGATGATCATGTCATCGACCCTTGCAAACGTTTGCAAGGAAACTGAGATTGCATTGAGGCCGAGTCAACAGGTATTTTCGACGATACGATCGACGGAGCGGTCTCGATCGCCGGCAGCGTCTTGCAAAGGATTGCAGATTCAATGCGTTATCAGGGCCAGCGTGTGACAGCCAGCGACGTTGCGAAGCAGGTCGGTGTTCACGTCTCGACCGTGTCGCGCGCGATGAATCCTCAGACGCGGGACCTTGTCGCCGACGATGTGGCGAAACGGGTGCTCGCTGCCGCCCTATCGCTGGGATATTCGCCGAATTCGCTCGCCGCCGGGCTTCGCACGCGCCGCTCTTTCACCATTGGGGTCGTCCTGCCGGACATCACGAACCCGGTCTTCCCGCCGATTCTCGGCGGCATTCAGGATGTTCTCGAGGCCGAGGGTTATGTGCCGATCGTGGCCGACGCCGGCCGGGAAGCGGCGCGGCGCGAGACCGTGATCGAAAGAATGATCGCCCGGCAGGTGGATGGACTGATCCTGGCAACGTCGCTGCGCTCGGACCCGGTGCTCGCCCTCTGTCGCGCCCGCGGCATAAGCCTGGTGCTGGTCAATCGCGTCGCAGAGAATTCGGGGTTCTCCGCCGTCGTCAGCGACGATCATCGGGGGATGAAGCTTGCCGTCGATCATCTGGTCGCCCTGGGACACCGCGCGATCGGTCACATCAGCGGTCCGTTGGAGCTCTCGACAGGCTATGGCCGCCTGCAGGGCTTTCGCCAAGCGATGTCGGCCCATGGCTTGACCGTCCCGCCCGAGGCCGTCGTCACCGCCAGCGCTTACGCACGAGATGCCGGCCGCGAGGCGGCCGGTACCCTCGTTTCCCAGGCATCCGGGCTTACCGCCATCGCCGCGGCAAACGATCTCCTGGCGCTCGGCTGCTACGATGCGCTTCGTGCGCGCGGCCTGCGCTGTCCTGACGATCTGTCGATCGTCGGGCATAACGACATGCCGCTCGTCGACATGGTCGATCCGCCGCTGACCACCGTGCGCATCCGTCATCACGAGATGGGCGCCGAGGCTGCCCGATTGCTGCTGCGGCAAATTGCCGGCGCCGCCGAGGGCTTCGACGTCATCCTGCGGCCGGATCTCGTTGTCAGAGCGTCGACGGCAGCGCCTCGATAGGCTCCTACCGAACGCGACCCCAGCCATGCGGGCTCCGCGCTCGACGGTGGCGGGGCTTCATCCCATGATCGGCAAAATCCTGGGAGGACGTGGGCCCCGAATGAGTGCGCTCAAATCGCCGATACCGACCCCGAGCGTGGCGCCGCCGCCGGCCCCGGGGCTCCCCCGCTTTCAATCGATCGTCATGCTGGCCGGCCTGGTGCTGGTCGGGCTCAACCTGCGTCCGGCCCTATCGGGCGTGGCGCCGCTGCTGCGTGAAATCCGCGGGCAATTGGACCTGTCGACCGCCTATGGCGGGCTGCTGACCACGGCGCCGGTCTTGTGCCTGGGCCTGTTCGGCCCGCTCGCCCCGCGCCTCGCCCGCCGCTTCGGCATCGAGACGACGGTGTTCGCGGTCATGATCCTGCTGGCGTTCGGCACGGTGCTGCGCAGCCTGGGCGGCGCCCCGCTCTTGTTCCTGGGCGTCATCGTCTGCGGCGCCTCGATCGGCATCATCGGCGTGCTGCTGCCGGGCCTGGTCAAGCGCGACTTTCCGCACCGCATGGGGTTGGCGACCGGCGCCTATACCATGGCGCTGTGCTTTGGCGCCGCCGCCGCCGCCGGCCTGACCGCGCCGGCCGAACAATGGCTGGCCGGGCTGGGCGTGCCCGGCGACTGGCGCCCGGCGCTCGCGATCTGGGCGGTGCCGGCGCTGATCGCGACGCTGGTCTGGTCGCCGCAACTGGCCCGCGCACGGCGCGCCTCGGTCGCATCCGCCCGCCCGCCGGTGCGCGGCTTGTGGCGCCAGCCGCTCGCCTGGCAGGTCACGCTGTTCATGGGCCTGCAGAGTTCGCTGTCCTATTGCGTGTTCGGCTGGCTCGCCCCGATTCTGCAGGACCGTGGCTTGTCGGTGGTGCAGAGCGGCTTCGTCGTCTCGGTCTCGGCCCTGCTGCAGGTCGGCAGCGCCATGGTCGCCCCCATACTGACCAGCAAGGGTCCGGACCAGCGCTGGCTGGTCTGCCTGACCCTGGGCCTGGTCATCGTCGGGCTGATGGGCGCAGTCGCGGCGCCGCTCTCGACCCTGTGGTTCTGGGCGGTGATCCTGGGCCTGGGCCAGGGCTCGGTCTTCGCCGTGGCCTTGATGCTGATCGTGCTCAGGAGCCCGTCGCCCGAGGCGGCCGCCGCCCTCTCGGGCATGGCCCAGAGCGTCGGCTATACGCTGGCCGCCATGGGCCCGTTCGCGGTCGGCGTGATCAAGGACCGGACCGGCAGCTGGGACGCGGTGCAGATCCTGTTCCTGATCCTGGCCGCCCTCTGCCTGACCGCTGGCCTGGGCGCGGGCCGCAACCGGACGGTCAACGTCGGATGAGCCCGCGCGCCCAATGCGAATGGGGCCTGGCCGGCATCGAGGCGCTGCGGGACCAGGTCGCGGTGCTGGTGATCGTCGACGTGCTGTCGTTTTCGACGGCGGTCGATGTCGCCGTCGGGCGCGGCGCCGTCATCCTGCCGTTTCCGCTGGGCGATCAGGCGGCGGCCGAGATTGCCGCCCGGGATGGCAACGCGCTGCTCGCGACCCATCGGCGGGCAAAGGGCGGGCAATATAGCCTGTCGCCGGCGAGCCTGCTCACCATCGCGGCGGGCACGCGCCTGATGTTGCCGTCGCCCAACGGCTCGCGCCTATCGCTCGCCGGCGGCGCCACGCCGGTGCTGGCCGGCTGCCTGCGCAATGCCGCGGCGGTCGCGGCCAAGGCGCGCGAGATTGCAGGCGACGGTGCCGTCGGCGTTATTCCGGCCGGCGAGCGCTGGCCCGACGACAGCCTGCGGCCGGCGATCGAGGATTGGCTGGGCGCCGGCGCCATTCTGGATGCGCTGGACGGTCCCCTGTCGGCCGAGGCCCGCGTGGCGCGCGACGCCTATCGCTCCGCCGGCCCGGAGCTGGCCGCCCTCATCCGGGCGAGCCAATCCGGCCGCGAGCTGACCCTCGACGGCTTTCCGGACGATGTCGAGATCGCGCTGGCGCTGGGCGCCAGCCGGACGGCGCCCCGGCTCAGCCAGGGCGCCTACCAGTAACGGTCAATGCGGCACGAGCTTGCGGTAGAGGTGCCAGGTCGCATGGCCCAGCACCGGCATGACCACGATCAGACCGACGAAGGCCGGGATCGAGCCCAGCACCAGTCCAGCCGTCACCATCATGCCCCAGAGCGCCATTGGCCAGGGGTTGGTCAGCACGCAGCGGACCGAGGTCCAGATCGCCGTATCGACGCCGACATGGCGGTCGAGCAGCAGCGGAAAGGCGATGGCGCCCATGGCCAGCGCCACGACCGCGAACAGGAACCCGACCGCGATGCCGGAGCCAATCATGGTCCAGCCGGCGCCGGTGGTCAGCGCCGCGCGGGCGAAGGCCTCGACCGAGACCGGCGGTTCCGGCCCGAGCGTCACCATGTAGATCGTCTCGGCCGCGACCAGCCAGGCGACATAGAGCGCCATCAGCATGCAGCCGAGGGCCGCGATGGCGCCCCAGGACGGCGAGCGGAACGCGCCCAGCGCGTCGGACCAGCTGACCGGCGCGCCCTGCTCGCGCTTGCGGCTCAATTCATAAAGCCCGATGCCGGCGAACGGGCCGATCAGCGCGAAGCCGGCGGCGAGCGGGAACAACAGCGGCACCAGGTCATGGCCGAAAGCCGCCTGGGCCAGCACGATGCCGATCAGCGGATAGACCAGCGAAACGAAGATCACGTCGGTGCGATAGGCCCGGAAATCGGCGAAGCCCTGGACGATCGAGGCCCAGAGATCGTTGGCCGTGATGTGGCGCACGTCGGGTGCGAGCGCGTTCAGATCTTCCTTCGGATGATAGACGGCCTGACTGGCGTGGCCGACGATCGCCGCCGCCTGTCTCACGGCCGAAATGCCCCACTCGACGGGGTTTTGGATGGTCATGCGACTTCCTCCCGAACCGGTTCGTTCGAGGGGTCGCGGGTGGGCCGCGTCTGGATCGTTTGTAGGATCTGGGGACGATCCGGCCGCCGGTCGCTGAAGCACCGCAACCCGACGGAAGAATCATACGCCGACCGCATCCCGCGTCAATGAGGACGGGATGCGGTCGCCTTTTTGCCTTTAAGCCGGTCCGCGCCGCCCGACCGTGAACATCAGCTTCGGAATCGCCTCGCGCAAGGCGGCGCGCAGCGCCGGTTCGTCGGCCGCCGCCGCTTCCGCCAGCACCCGGCGCGGCGCGCGCTGGACGATGCGGGCACGGGCGCGGCCATCGGGGCCGGCGACGATCTCGGCAAAGATCTCCGACGGCTTGGCGCCGCGCACCGCGCGCTGGAACTGCACCTGGCCGACGCCATCGTCCAGATCATAGATCGGCAGCTGCGGGCCCTTGGTGCCGCTATCGGCCTGCTCGGCCGGCAGCTCCTGCTCATGCGCCACGATCGCGCGATGGCGGCTCAAGGTCAGCGACAGCAGCTTTTCAGGGGCGAGGTCGGTCTGGAACTGGATCTCCCAGGTCTCGCCGGCCGACGACAGTTCGGCGATCAGCGCGAACATGTCGTCGCAATCGGCCTCATGGGAGCAGGTGACGAAGCCCAGCCGGCCGTCCTGATCGACGACCCGGTCGTCCTCTTCCGGGAAACCCAGCGTGTCCAGCGCATTGGACATGGCGCGGATCGAGGCGACGAGGACCGAGGTCACATGCAGCGGAGCCGGCGAGGCATCGGCCCCGGTCGAGCTTTGGTCGGAATCGCCGTTTGCCATTGTTCTTCATCTCA
>Ga0302314_10002245_pt1 | contig 35939 bp, 36 predicted proteins | sample III_Palsa_N2_3_FD_200533 | JGI IMG/M metagenome (GOLD analysis project Ga0302314, IMG submission 200533) | Peat permafrost microbial communities from Stordalen Mire near Abisko, Sweden - III_Palsa_N2_3 | ecosystem: Environmental > Terrestrial > Soil > Palsa > Peat permafrost | place: Sweden...
TCCTCCGTTGGAGGATGCTGGGTGTGGTGTGGTGTGGTGGTTGGGCTCCTCCCCTGTCGGGGAGTTGATTGGTTGTTAGGTGATGGGTGATCATGCGGTGCCGTTGGCACCGCTGTGGGTATGTGTGGGGCCGTCCCCTTCGGGAACGGCTCGGGGTGTTGCTGGATTCAGGTGTTTCCTGTCGGAGGGCGTGCTACCTCTACGGCCCCGTTGGGGCCGCAAGTGAAGGTAGTCGTTACAACAACTTGAACGTGACAGTGGCCGTTACATCACTCTGTCACGGGGGCGGGTGGCTGAACTCCTAGCTCCTGGAGCCATGCGCGTTGGGCGGGGTGGAGGGTGTCCCATGCCTTGAGTTGTTTGCGGAGCCAGGAGCCGATGCCGAAGTCGGCGTGCTCGGTGCGGGCGGTGATCTTTTGGGTGTCCTTGCCGCTGGCGGCGTAGCTCTCCAAGTGGCGGGCTCCCTTCTGCCAGGGCAGGGGCCAGCGCCACAGGGGATCGAGTGCGTCCAGGGTGGCTGCGTGTTGGGGATCGAGGGTGCCCTGCTTGGCCTTTTGCCGCTTGGCTGCCAGGCGCAGCGCGAGTGGGTAGGTTCCGTCGGTGTCGTCTGCCTCGTGCAGGAGGTTGCCCCGGCGCTTGGCCCACGCCTGCGCGTGTCCGCGCAGGACTTGCCAGGCGTGATCGTGCTCGTTCCAGATCATGCCGAAGGCCTCGAGCTCCTGAACCAGAACCGCATCGAGGAGGCCGTCGCGCTTACGCTGGCGGCAGTAGTCGAGCCAGTCCCGCAGGGTGGTACCGAAGGGGCTGGCGTCCCGGGTGTAGTCGGCAGGGACGTCGAGGTGGTGATAGGCGGTGTGAAACCGCTCGACGGCCTCCAGCCACCGGCGCCAGTCGCGGGTGCGCGGGTTGAGGATCTGCAGGCGCAGCGCCCGGTTGATCTTGCGGCTGAGTGTGCCCTGGGCGCTTTGGACGACGCGGATCCACCGGCCGGTGTCAATGACGTGCTCGGGCTCCATCTTCAGGGGCCGCTTGCCGGGGCTCGACGCGGCGAAATCCCTGGGGAACAGGGGGATCCTCGCGCCGTGGGCGACGAGCGCGTCCAGGGTACGCGCCACCCTGCGGTAGGAGCTGCGCTCCAGGACCAGCTCCCAGTCCTGGGTGTCGACACCGCCCTGGGCGCCGTCTTCGCGGTCGGTCACCGGCAGGTACACCGGCAACACGACCCAGGACCGCTTCTCGCGCCCGGCCGGCTTGCGGGTGCTGCGGCCGACTGCCTGGGTCACGTCGGTCACCGAGGAGCGGTGGTCCGCGAACACGATGCAGTCGACGTCGTCGATCGAGACGCCCTCGGCCAGGACCTTCGCGTTGCAGATGATCGCGGCCTCGGTCCCGAGCGGTGGATCGGTGAAGGTGGCCAGGGCTGTACGGCGCTCTCTGGTGGTCTCCCGGCCCGAGATGGCTTCGATCCACACCTTGGGGCGGGCCCGGGCAGGGAGCAGCGCCATGGTGTTGGGGAACTCGTCGGCGAAGGCCTTGGCTGCGTCGACCGAGTTGAAGTACACGATCACACGCCGTACCCCGAGCTCCTTGATGGCGCGGGCGACTGCCACCTGCGTGGCCACCATGCGCGGTCCAAGGTGGGGGTTGTCGACGCGTCGGGCCCAGGTGGCGGGATCGGTGCCCAGGATGGTGTGCAGATCGGCTCGGGTGACGGCGGACACTGCCACGTCGAAGTGTGCGACCAGGCCTTTGTCGGCTGCCTCGGCGTGATCCAGGCGGTAGACGATCGGACCGAAGATCTCCTCGTTGTCCATGCTGATGATGGTCTTGGCGCCCGGCTTGGCGGTGGAGTCGAGGATTTTGGGTGTGGCCGTCAGGTAGAGCCGGCGCAGGGCCGGAATCACGGCGTCACGGTGGACCTGCATCCAGGCCTTCTCCTCGCCCCGCCGCGTGGCACCGGTAACCCGGTGGGCCTCGTCCACCACGATCAGGTCCCACCGGGCAAGATCAAAGTCTTGATGGGCGCGGGCGATCTTCCACAGCGACTGGTAGGTACAGAACACCGTGACGGCTCCGTGCCGACGCGCGAGAGCCACCTCCTGGGCGAAGAGCTGGATGTCCTGGACCACCAGTGAGCCGGTGATGCCGTCCCCCAGGTTGTGGATCTCCTCCAGCGCGTCGTCCGCCGAGCACAGGGCGATCATCACGCCGGTGCGCCGGCCGACTCCGCTCCACATCTGGGCCGTCTGCTCCAGCAGCGCCAGCGTCGGGACCAACACGAGCACCACACCCTCGGGTGCCACCCGGCGGGCCACCTCGGCCTGTACCCGGGTCTTGCCGGTACTACAGGCCATGACCACCGACACCCTGCCGGTCTCGATGATCAAGCGCACGGCGGCCGTCACAGCCGCCCTCTGATGGGCCCACAGCCGCTGGGGCCGGGGCGAAGAGGTCACCACGGACATACTCCTACCGCATGCACGAGGGCCGTGCGGACGCACTCCCCCGAACCAGTACGCACCACGCGATCGCCACGGCTGCGGCCCTCATCGCCTCTCACGCGCCTCACTCGTTCCACTCAGGGCGACCGCTCCACTGCCTCGTGGTCTGGCCGATCCCCGCACAGGCAGGGCCAACGGCCAGGCAGCGGCGGGTCCGACGCGTCACATGGACGGATCCCCGCGCGGCGGAATGGATATGGCATGACCCCTGCTCCAACATCGTCACTCGCGCTCGACCCTATCGACAGCCGCGGCCCACCCGGAGCCGGATGCCGCGCTCTGCCCCTGCTGGACGGCCGCTCCTCCTGCCCCGGCACGCAGTGGGCACGTTCCGGGGCGGCAGCACGCGGTCGCGGACGCGGCGCAGCCCGGGCGCCGCAAAGATCGTTGCGGCGGGTTCCCGGGGCGCCGTCCGAGAGCAGCACATCCCGTGCGGTCTGGTCCTGAACCGGGTGTGCGCCGTCGGCTCCGGGCGGCAGGGTCGAACTTATGATCTTGCGGTGCCCGACGACACCCGGCGTACCCTCGCGGACCTGTACCGGCTCCAGAGCGCCGGGAACACGGCCCGCGCCCGGGCCTCGCGCTACCGCGTCGGTCGCGGCCGGACGCAAGCCGCCTGGGGCCGCTCTGTCGGCGGCCGGGGCCGGCTGGGACACTGGGGCCGGGCCGTCCCCGGTCAACAACCCGGTCGAGGGGTCGGGGACGGCCCGTCCCCCTCGTACCCCGGCCGACGGCGCCGCCGCGCTGCAGGTGGTCACCGCGCGCTGAGGTTCCGCTCCTGTGCCGGAGCCCGGAAACCGCGCGCCACCGCGTGCCCGAGCAGGGCGTCCATGGCGGCCTGCAGGCGGCGGCCGTCCTCGGTGTCGGGCAGCGCGGGGCGCCCTGCCGCGACGGTGACGATGGCATCCTGGTCCACGCTCACCTCGTCCGGCCCGGCATCGACCCTGTCCACCAGGCGCAGCAGGACGTGCGCGACGTCCTTCGGCAGTTCGTCCCGGCGCTCGAGGCAGGGGCGGGACGCGGCGACGAGTTCGGCGGTGATCTCCCCGGCGGGCCGGCCGGCGAACGCCCACGCGTGGTGGTAGGGCGGCGGGGGCAGGTCGCGCAGGCGCGCGTGGGTCGGGTCGATGCGGAAGCGGACCTCGCTGCCCACCGTCCCCAGGTCCCGCTCCACGATGTCGGCGAAGGGGCCGAGGAGGTAGTTGCCGCGCATCACCATGGTGACGTCCGCGCCGAGGCTGGCGAGCAGTTCCCCCTCGTCGGGCGCAAACGCGTCGTCGGCGTCCGCGCCCGCGGCGGGGTCCGCCGTGTCCACGACCGCGAGCACCGCCACGCGGTGGGACCGGGCGAGTTGGGTCAGCTCCCGCACGGCCGCCGCCACGGCCTCGAGTCCCGACATCGCTGCCCCGGGCTTGCGGGCCATCCGCAGCCGGTCGACGACGACCAGGGCCAGCCCGGGCAGGTCCTGGGCCAGGTCCGCCAGCGCGGCCGCGTCCAGGCCGCAGCCGTCGACGATGTGGAGCAGCGCGGCACCGGGATGCCCGCCCAAGTCCGCGGCTGCGGCGAGGCCCTGGGCGGTCAGGGCGCCGGCGCGCAGGGCCTGGTAGTCCAGGTTCAGGTGCGCGGCGGTGATCCTCGCGGCCAGGTCCGCCGGGGAGGGCCCCGACACCCTGTACAGCACGGTGCGCTGCTGCTCGAACGCGGTCACCCGGGCGGCCCCCGCCGCCAGCAGGCTCGCTCCCCCGTCCGGGCCGTCGGCGACCAGGTAGAGCCGCCCCGGCTCCAGGCCGCCGCCGAGCGCCGCGTCCATGGACCGCAGGCCGGTCGATACCCGCTCCGGCGGCGCATCGGCCTGCTTCACCCCTTGGGCGAACCGGACCGGCCGGCGTGGAACCGAGCCGTGGGGCTGCGGTGGACCGGCGGCGGGCGTCCCGTGCTCCCCGGATGCCTCCGGGGCGCTGCCGGGAGCGGACGCTGTCATCTCCTTGCCTCGATTCGCGGTCGGGCGCAGCGGGCGGGGGCGAAGCGGCGGGGACGCCGTCTCGCCCCCGGTGTCCGCTTGGGAGGGCTCGGACATCCGGTTCGGGGTCACCCCTCCCCCAGGCGCGCGCAGCACTTCTTGTACTTGCTCGTCGATCCGCACCAGCACGCAGCGTTGCGCGCAGGCGGCCAGGCAACGGTCCGGTCGGCGGCGCCGGTGTAGAGCGACTGCGCGTAGGAGGCGCGCGTCGCCGCGACGGCGGGGTCGAGCCGGTGGCTGTTCGCGAACCGCAGGAACGCGTCGAGCGTCGTGGGGACCAGGCGCACCCGAGCGGCGCCGGCGTCGCTGTAGCGGCGGGCGCTGCGTTCGACCGAGTCCCGGTAGTCCTGGTAAGTGGCCCCGTAGTTGTCGGGCCAGCGTGCCAGGACGTCGGCGAAGTCGGCTTCGCTCCACAGCAGGACGAGCCCGTCGAAGGCACTGCCGTCGTCGGGGACGCGCAGGCCGCGCTGCCGCAGGCGCAGGGGGCCCGCCGGGTTTTCCAGGAGCCCGGCCAGGTCGTGGGCGAAGTGCTCGGCCTCGGTTTCGAGTTGCCGCAGCAGTTCTTCGGCGTGCCGGTCCAGCTCGTCCGGGGGCAGGCCCAGTCCCTCGCGGGTGCCCAGCCGGTCGATCAGGAGCGTGCCGAGTTCCCGCGGTGGGGCGCTGGAGCCGGCAAGGAGGCGGTCGTACCAGGTCAGGGCGAAGCGCAGGTCGCCCAGCTCGTCCAGGCTCTCGGCGATCTGGTGCAGGAGCTCGGTATCCGGAGGGCCTGCGGCCACCTGGTCGGCCAGGGCGAGGAACGCCTCCTGGGCTCCCAAGGCGTCGCCGAGCCGGTGCAGCTGATGGGCGATGCCCGCGCGGGCATAGGCAAGCGTCCCGTCCGAGGCCGCCCCGCACACCAGCTCCTCGGCCCGGCGGAAGGCCGCCAGAGCGTCCGCATGGGCCCCCGCCCGGTCCGCCTGCCAGCCCTTGACCAGCAGCCCGGCGGGGGTCAGCTCCCCCGTGGAAGCGGTTCCAGTCACCTCGTCGCCCTCCATGCAGTCGGCAGCCCACTGCTCGCCGCAAGCCGCGTGCGCCCCGGCAACGGCAGCAGCCTTCCCGCAGCTCGGCCGCCCACCGACTCACCCCGAACCCACCACCACGCGCTGCGGCTATCCATGCCGCCAGTCTTCCCCGTACCGGTCTCCATTCGACCGGAAAACACCGAATCGTGTGGACCTCGGCCAACTCGGCGCCTTCCCGCAGGGAATGAGCTATAAGGCAGTACCTGTGGGGAGCAGCCGGGCCCGGGGGACGGGTCCGAACGGGCGGCACCTCCGGAGCAGGAGCAGGTCAATTCCCGGCGTCCAGCCATCGGTCAGCCTGGATCCAGGGCGCGGCGGGGAGTGCCAGGTAGTTCTGTAGAACGCTCGGCGCATCGGTTACGGCCGGGCGCTCGCCGGGCGCGCGGATGTACGTGATCAGGGAGCTGGGGTCGGGGCCCTGGGCGACATGTTCTTCGAGCAGGGCATACTCGGCGGCCTCGGCTACACAAACCTGTCCCGCACGGTGCCCGGTGACCAAGCGCGGGCATACATGCAGCGCGTAGGCCGCGCAGTCGGCGTGCAGGGGCGGCTCGCTCACCGGCTGAGCGGGTCCGTCGGGGCGGCCAGCGACGAACACGGCCAACTGGTCGCGCCGGATGGCCCGGCCGCACATCTGGCAGCGGCGCCGCTTCATGCAAATGCGCTGCCGTACGACGCACAGCTGACCGAGGATCGGCCGACCACGTCCGGGCCAACACGAGCAACCCACCTCCCGCCCCGGACCGGCGGCGGACGGCCACGCCACTCGCTCCTCGCGGCCGGACTCCCACAGCGCCGCCCACAAGATCGGAAACCCCCGCACGTCGCGTGGCAGAGCCGCGACAGCTGGCGGCATTACTACCGTTTGCCACGACCGCCCCGAACTCCCCATGCACGCATCATCCCATCCCGACCCGCCAAGCAGCACAGATACTTGACCAGCCCGAGTACGGCCCCGCCCGCCCGGTCCCGGTCAGCCTACGGCGGCCTCGGTCGGCGGGACGAGGCCAGCGGCCGCGCGGGCCCGGCCGAACAGGGTGCCCAGGAGGGCAGGGCTGGTGGCCACCGCACCGTCTCGCCGCAACGGCGCCCTCACGTCCTGCCCCGCCACGCGAATTAGGATCAACGCCCATGGGACGCGACAAGGCCAACAAGCCGCGCAAGCACAGCCCGTCGCCGATGGACCGCGCACAGACGGTGGACCGCAATCGGCGCCCCCTGTGCGGGGTCTGCGGCGGCAGCGTGGTCCGCTACACCGATGCCGCCACCCCCTCGCAGCTGGCCGTCGTCCACGCCGACCGCGCCCGCGACCAGAGCCACCCCGCCGAGCTGGTGTGGGTGTGGGACGAGGTGCAGTGCGACTTCTGCGGCGGCAACGGCGCGGTGTGGTCCTACCAGGTCGCCCCGCTCAACACCCTCAGCAGCGGCGCCTTCGGCCCCGCAGTGACCGCCACCGACCTCAACGACACCCCGTGGACCGCCTGCCAGGGCTGCGCGGACCTGATCGAAGCCCAGGCGTGGGACGGGCTGCTGCAGCGCTTCGCCGACCGGATCACCGAGGAAAACGGGATCCGGCCGACCCCGGTCCAACTGGCCCCCCTCGCCGGAGCCCAGCAGCAATTCGCGCGAATGCGCACCGGCAACCGCCTGCCGTACAACGCCACGGCGTAGCACCTGCGCCGTCACCAGCCGCCCGGCAGCTCACGCGTCCAGCGCCGAGCCCGCGAACCGCCCCCTCGCCCCCACCGCACACGTCAGCAGATGGCCGGCGGTGGGGTGAGCGGCTGCGGAGCGGACACAGCCGATGACGGGACGGCGGATGCGGATGTGGGCCGTACTGGAACAGGAGGTCGCCCGACCAGGTGGGCGGAGTTGGTCCTTCCAGGGGCGCCGTACCGGCACCATAGAGGGGCAACGACCCGGCTTCCGGAGGACAGCAAGAGCGATGGACACCCCCGCACCCCCACCCGACCAGGCCCCCATCACCGCGCAGGTCACCGTCACCGGGGCCGAGGCGGCGCTGCTGCGCGACCTGGCCGCGGTCACCGGCCGCTCCCCGCAGGACCTGGCCCTGCAGTACGCGGCGGGCGCGCTGGTGCTGCCGCCGGCGGATCGCGCCCCGGTGGAGTGGGCGGTCTTCGACGACGGTCCCGCCGACCTGGCCGGGCGCAGCGAGGAGCTGCTGCACGGTCTGGGCGGGGCGGCGTGACGGCGTCCGGGCCCGGGTTCCCGGCGGTGGCGGTGGTGGACACCTCGGTGCTGGTGGGGGCGTTCTCGCGGCGCGATGACCTGCACGAGGCGGCGGTGGCGGCGCTGAACGCGCCGCGGGTGCTGGTGCTGTCCCCGCTGGTGATGGCCGAGGTCGACTACCTGCTGCACACCCAGGCCGGCGAGGCGGTCGCGGTCGACGCGCTGACCCGGCTCAACGCCCTGGCCGGGCAGGGCATCGTCAGCTACGCCGCCGTCGACCGGGCCCTGTACGGGGAGGCGGAGCAGTTGCTGCGCCGGTACAAGGGCATGCGGCTGGGGCTGGCGGACGCGGTCAACGCGGCCCTGGCGCAGCGCCTGGCGGTCCCCGCGATCCTCTCGTTCGACGCCCACTACCTGAGCATCGGCCCGCGCACCGAGCGCGGACCCGCGCTGCGGGTCCACCCGGGCCCGGTCGGTGCGGGCGGACCGGCGAAGGCGCGGCAGGGCGGGGAGGGCCGGGGGCGTGGACAGGGCTGAGCAGGTGGCGTTCCTGCGGACGGTGGACGCCGTCGCCGGGCTGCTCGGTGTTCCGGCCGGCAGCACGCCCGCCGGGCGCCTGGTCGTGACCCGGCTGCTGACGTCGATGTTCGCGCTGCTGGTGAACGACGCCGCCGAGGAGGAGCAGCGGCAGGCCGAGCGCTGCGTGGCCGCTCTCACGCCGCGGGAGGTGTCCGGCGAGGCCGCGGTGCGGCGGTGGCTGACGTCCGCGTGCCGCCGGCGCGCGGAGGTGTACGACTGGGAGTGCGACGAGGAGTGGCAGCGGATCGGTCCGGGCCACGACGCGTGGGCGCTGCTGGAGTTGGGGCCGCTGGCCCGGCGGATCCGGCTGTGGACCGCGACCGCGCGGATCAGCGCCGTGGCGCTGGGCGCGGCGATGGGGGTCGGGGCGCACCAGATCCGGCACTGGGCGTACGGGCGCTCGGTGCCCGGCGGCGAGGACCGCGAGGCGCTGGCCGCGGCGATGGGCGTGCATCCGCGGTGGCTGGCGGCCGAGCGCGACCACAGTGCCGACAGCGACCTGTACCTGTACGGGCGCTGCCCGTGCGAGAGCGGCGCCGGGTACGCCTTCGGGGCGGTCGCCGCGGCCGGCGCCGAGCTGGTCGTGCGCTGGTGCCGGGCTTGTGCGCAGCCACTGCTGTCCGCGGGCGACGCCGGTCTGGTGCCGCTGCCGCCGCAGGAAGGCGACGACCTCCCCGAGGACTACACCGACTTCACTGCGGTGTACAGCGACGGGAACATGGAGTGGTCCGGGCCCTGGCCGCACGGCCTGTGGTGCCCGGGGACGGACAACCGCCAGCGCGGCCCGGTCCGCCTGCCGCCCCTGCTGGCGCGTCCGCCGCTCACCGCGCCGCGCCCGGCCGAACCCGCGCCGCCCGCCGCCGCGGCCATGCCTGCACGGCGGACAACCGGGCCCGCCGGGCCGGTCCCGGCCCCGGGCGTGGACCGGGACGGCGTGCAGAAGATCCAGGCGTTCCTGGAGTGGGTCGGGGGCGGACGGCGGCTGACCGGGAAGGGCCAGTTGAAGCTGGCGGACGCCCGCATGCTGGTCGAGAACCTGCCGAGCGGCGACGTGTGGGACCAGGACGAGTTCGGCCACCAGTACCCCACGCGCTCCAGCTACGAACTGTCCCACCTGCAGCGGCTGCTGCGATGGACTACCCGGGGCTGGCTGCTGGAGGTCGACGGCGACGTGCTGGTCCCGCTACCCGGCACAGCGGACCTGGTCCAGGACCTCCCCGAGCTGGTGGGGGTGCTGACGCGGGCGCTGCCCGAGGTGGCGGGCGAGGACCGGGCCGGGTTCTGGGCCGAGCCGCGGGACCTGGATCTGGCGCTGGCCACGGTGTGGCAAGTGCTGGGCGCGCCCGACGGCCCGGTCGGGCAGCGGGCCGTCTGCGGCGCGGTGTGGGACGAGCTCACCGACTACGGCGAGGACCCCTTCCAGGATCCGGCCGGGGCCGAGGACGCGCTGCGGCGCGCCACGGGCCGGCTGATCGTGCTCTGCGAGGACCTCGGCCTGGTGCATCGGCCGGGCGAGGACCTGTTGGAACTGACCGAAGCCGGACGCCGCGCACCCTGGGCCCAGGACGGGAACTGGTCCCAGGACCGGGGGTAGGTACGTCAGCCGAGCACGTCCGCTGCCTGTTGGGCGATCACCACCTCGGCAAGGGCTTCGGCCACCTGCTCGTGGACCGAGACCACCGGTTGGTGCAGCGCTGGTGCGTCATCGGCGTGCAGTGCCAGGGCGTGCCGGTAGGCGAAGGCCAAGTCGCAGGCCGCAGCGCCGATCGCGGGCGGAACCGGGCGGACGCCGTGGTCGGCGATCTGCGTCATGTGCGCGTCCGTGCGGTCCAGCAGGTACTGACTGGTCTGGGCCAGCAACCATTCCCAGTCCTGGCGGTGCATCAGGGCGCTGAGGTCGACCGGGCCCAGGACGCCGTACTGCGGCGGGACGGTGGCGGGCAGGAGTTCGCCCGCGACGGAGCGCGAGGGCCTGTACGGGCCCTCTTCCGCGTCGTCCTGGGGCCACAGGTCCAGGTACCAGTCGCCGATCCAGGGCGCGTCGCGGTGGGCGTCCTGCCACACCGGCACGGCGCTCATCCGGTACGCGTCCCAGGTCACCCGCCGGGCCTGGTCCTGGCAGTCGCACGACGGCGGTACTTCCGCCAGCGGGCGCGGGGCCGCGGTCGCCGGTGGGGCAGAGCGGCGGGCGCCGCGCCGCTCGGGCGGCCCGGTGACCGCCAGGATCCGGGCGAACTCCTGCTCGCCGAAGCCGTAGGCGGCGCACAGCGCCGGCCAGTCCTGACGGTGCGGGATGCTTTGGCCGGACTCCCAGTGGCCCACTGTCGAGACGGTCGTGCCAGTGGAGCGGGCAATGTCGGCGCGGGTCCGTGCGGCCTGTTCGCGCCGCACGACCATCTCCCGTACCAGCGGGGGGGCGTCCACTGCCCACTGCAGCACCTCGCGGGCCGCCGCCAGGTGCTCCGCGTCGGCCCCGAGGAACTTCAGGACCGCGTGCGTCAGCCGGGCGACCAGGCGCCGCGGCGAGGCGTCGCCGATCGGGGCCTGCGTGTAGGCCCCGCGCCGCCGCTCCGGCGTCTGGTAGTGCGCGCCGTCCACGAGCAGGTCGCCGTCGAACACCTCGTCGGTGCGCTTCGGGCCGCGCCGGGCGATCTCCCCCGTGTTGACCAGGCTGTACAGGTCCAGGCAGGCCCTGATCTCGCCGGGCCGCTCCGGAGCCGGGGCGCCGGGCCCGCTGTGCGGCAGGCACAGGGTCACCAGGTCGGCTACGCGGGCCAGGAACGCCTCGTCGTCGCCCGGCGCCGTGGGCCGGTGCTGCAGGGCCCTCTCCATCGCGGCGAGGACCGGTGCGCGGCGTCGGCAGAGGTCGGGGTGCAACGTGGGCGCGGTCGTGGTCTTGGCGCAGCCCGCTGGACGGGCACCGATCTCAGTCACGGCATCCAGCTTGACGAGTCCGCAGGTCGCCGGGCAAGCAGTACGAAAAACGTTGGCGTCGGGCATATAGGACATCGCAGGCAACTGCACAACGGCGGGCCGAACTCGGGGGCCCGAAGGAAGGTCTACCGGCACCAGCCAACCCCCTGCTGTCCTGCTGTCGGCGGCGGCCGGGCACCGCGCCGCCGCGCACCGCGGGCGACGGCCTGACACTGCCGTGGACCGTACGGAGCGCGGCAGCAGGTGGACGTGCAGGTGCGGCACCGTCTGGGTGGCGAGGGCGCCGACGGAGGTGATCAGGTTCAGGTCCCCTCCGAGCTCGGCGCCCAGTTGCGCGGCCCGCGCCATCGTCGCGCCGGTCACCACCGGGTCCTGCAGGGCGTCGACGACATGGCCACGCGGCAGGACCAGCAGGTGCCCGGCCCGCACTCCCCCGCGCGGGGTGATCGCCAGCGCCTCGGGCCACCGGCGCACCACCACGGCCGCCGCCCGGCCCACCGCGATCTCGCAGAAGACGCAGTCCGCAGGTGAATCGGTCAAGGCCATGGGACCAGCCTGCCCAGCGCGCGACGGCTCCCGCTGGGGCTTCGCGGTCTTGCCTGTTGCGTCTTTCACCGCCGCCGCTGAAGAGGTGCTGGGCGCAGCGGGCGGGTCGGTGGCGGTACGCGGATAGCCTGGCCCTGGGACGCGCAGCATGAACAGGGATAGGGGGCGCCCGGTGGCTCTGCTGGATGCGGCGAACAGGATCTGCGGCTTGCTGCCGGGCAGGGTCCGGGGTGAGGACGTCGACCTGCGCATCGTGTACGAGGTGCGGGGGCCCAACGGCAACAGACTGCCGGGGCGGATCCTGGAGACGCACCGGCTGTGGGAGCTTCCGTGGTCCGGCGGAGTCCCCTGCATCTCCGACAGTCCTCGGCCCCTGCGGGAGCGGACCCGGGTGGTCGGGTTCCTCGCCATCGCCGACTACACGGTGGGTGCCGGGAGCGAGGAGCACCTGCAACTCCTTCGCGACGCGCCGACGCTGGTCCTGGTCGACGACCCGGACCAGGCGCGGGCGGGGCTGGAGGCCTACAGCGAGGAGATGTCCAGGCTCGGCGAACCCGACCACCTCGGCGGGTGGACGGTCCAGGCCCGGACATTCATTCGGCGGGTGACGGTGGTCGACCCGTACGCGATCCGACCCCTTCGGTGACGGCGAGCCGTTCCCCGGGAACCGCAGGCCGCGAGGCAGTCGTCACCGTCATCCCCGATCTGTCCCAGGGCCCGTGACAACCCCTCACTTCCGGGTACCGCCTCAGCCAGGAGCAGCGGGGCGACCGCCGCCGCCACGGGTCTCCAGTGGGTGGGCGCATGCATGCTCTAGCGTGGGGCGACTGGGCACTCCCGAGCCAGGAAAGCGACGAGGAGAAGGCGGCCCCTGCCACCAGCGCCGACCAGCGCCCGGGCGGGGCCAGCTGTCAAGCGGCCTGGCGCAGCGGGTGGTCCCGGTGACCGGCCCAGGGCTGGGCCAGCTCGGCCAGGGCAGCGGTGTACCGAGACACCGCGACCTGGTCGCCGACCGCCAGCGCCTGGTCCAACTCCGCGTTCAGGTCACGGGCCTGGCTCAGATGGTCCACGTAAGTCCCGGACGGCTGCGGTGCCGTCGGCCGGGTACTGCTCGCGCATCTGCTCGTCGAGGCGGTCCGCGAGGAACCGGTAGCACGCAGTGCCCAGAGCAACCACGGTTCACCCCCTTCTGTTCGGCTGCCGCCGCCGCGGCCCATGCCGCTGCGGCATCGGGACAACGGTATCCGGGCGGCAGGGCAGAGGGCAGCGAGTCGGTGCCGTCAGCTGTCGGCCGGGTCGGTGAGCAGCACGATGCGCGCGCCGGGCGGCGCGGCGGCGGCCAGGGCCCGGTACGCCTCGCGGGTGCCGACCACGATGGTGAGGCTGCGGGATCCGCAGGCTGCCAGCACGAGGACAGGACGAGTGTGCGGATTGTGCCCGCTCTCACCCAGGACGCCCTGGACAACCGGCTGCCCTCCCTTCGGTAAGGGCAGTTCGACTGCGGGCATACTCGTCCGGTGCTTCGTGAACCCGTAGGACTGACGATCGAGGACGGCGGACAAGTCACCATCCCATAGGCCTGCTGGCTGAGGCCGGTCTCAACGAGGGCAGTCACGTCACGGCCTACAGCGCCGGTGACGGCCGCATCGTGCTCCGCCGGGTGACCTGGCAGCGTTCGCGTAAGCGGTCGCGGTCTGTGAAGGCGATGCGCAGGTCCACTGTGTGCTCTTCAGTGCGGCTCGTCGGTGACGGTCAGGTTCAGTCCGCTGATCAGGGCCTGGGCGAGTTCGGCTTCCTGGAGCGGGGAGATGATCGTGCGCGTGAGGTTCCCGGCGCCCCGGAGGGTGCTCAGGTCGCAGCCGCGCAGATCCGTGTCACGGTAGGTGCCGGGGCCGAACTCGGTCTGTCGTAGCGTGCAGCCGTCCAGGACGACCTCGGTCAGGTCGTTGCCGGTGAACTCGGCTTCGGCCAGCATGCACTTGGTGAAGCTGACCGGGCCGATCGCCCTGATCTTGGTGAAGGTGGCGTAGTCCAGGCGGCAGTTCTCGAACAGGACGTTGTCCAGGGTCGTCTTCTCGAAGGCGGAGCCGAGGAGCTTGCAGTCGCGGAAGTGGACGCGGTTGAGCTTGCTGTTCGCGCAGCGCAGTGCGCCCAGTTCGCAGTCGGTGATCTCGACGGAGTGGAGCTGGGTCTGCTCCAGCAGGATGCGGTCGGCCTGCAGGTCGGTGATGCGGCCGGTGATCAGGCGGGTGCCGGTGAGGTCCAGGTCGCGGATCCGCTCGCCGGTGTACTGGAAGTCCTCGACGCTGCCCCGGCCGGTGTCCAGGGTGGTGACGTTGTTGAGGTACATGCCGGGGCCGTCCAGGCCGGGCAGGGTCAGTTCGATGCGTCCGAAGCGGCGACTGTCCATGATCGGGTCCTTCGTCGTGGCTGGGGCGGCGGGTCCGAGGCCAGGCGCCCCGGACCCGATGAGCGGTGTGCTAGTTCGACTTGCTCCAGTTGTCCCAGGTGGGCTGGTTGTTCCACGGAGACGGGGTGCTGTTGGACCAGTTGTCCCAGGTGGGGCGGTTGTCCCACTTGGCCTCCGTGGTGCCGCTGCTGGTGGCGACCAGGTCGGCGATGACCGGGGCGTCGGCGGTGGCCAGCAATTCGATCAGCTGCATGATGTGTGCTCCTCTCGGACGGTATCGGACAGCCCGGTGACAAGGGCTTGCCTTGTGGACCGGCAGTAGTGCGTTTCAGCGACGTCCAGGCGGCCGTACTCGAAGAACCGGTTGCCTGCTTGGGCGCCACGGCAGAAGGACCAGAACTGGCAGCTCGCCTCGCAGGCGTCCAGCGCGCTCAGGAACTCTCCGACGTAGCGGAGCCGGTGGGCGCCGGCCAGGATCTCGGCCAGGGGCTGGTCGAGGATGTTGCCGGAGCGGAAGTCGTCGTAGCCGGGCGCGGGGGTGCCGGCGAGCTCCGGCGACAGCAGCGTGACATTCCCGTCCCACGTCACGGTAGGTATCGGGTCCAGGAGCCCGACCGCACGGAGGCTGTCCGCTGGGTGGCGCAGGTCGCGCAGGAAGTCACCGAGACGGGCGAGTTCCCGGATACGGACACCGCGGTGGAGGCGGCTCCACTCGATGGCGGCCTGCCAGAAGGCGCGGGCCTGATCAACGGTCGGGGGCCGACGGGTGGTGTTGACGCCTTCGCTCTCCTCAATGTTCAGGCCGATGGAGGTCGCGCCGAGCGAGGACAGGAATTCCAGCAGCTCGACAGGGTGCTCGACGCTCTCAGCGGTGACCACCGCGATGACGGAGAACGTGATGCGGTGCTCGCGGAGCTGGCCGATGCCCCGCATGATCCGGTCGAACGCGGGCCGGCCGCGCTGGTCCACGCGCTGGGCATTGAGGGCCGCGGGGCCGTCGATGCTCACCCCGACCGCGAAGTCGTACTCGGTGAGGAAGTCGCACCAGGCAGCGGTGACCATCGTCGCGTTGGTCTGGACGTAGTGCCTGATCCGGCCCTGCTCGCGCAGTTCCTCGAAGGGCTCCAGCAGCCGGGCGAAGCGGGCACGGCCGATACCCAGCGGCTCACCGGCGTGCCAGACCACCTCCACCGGGCGGCCGTCGCCGGGCAGCTCGGCGAGCGAGCGGGCGAGGGCGGTGGCGACCTCCGCGCTCATCAGGAACTTCTTGTGCCGGTCCGGCAGGTAGCAGTAAGTACACCGCAGACCGCACCAGCTCCCGCACTGGGCGACCACCATCTGCGGGTTTGCTGCGATGCGTCGTTCGTACCTGGCCCGGGTCATCGGTCCTTCCCTCGCACTTGCCCTCCCGAAGGTCGGCTGTTCGCGGTCGGACGACCACCCCTTGAGCACACCATCACCGCAGGCCGGGAGGTGATCGACTTTCAGGCTGCGCGTCCCGCTTGCAGAATCCGCACACGCTATCGACGCAAGGGAGTCAACCGGCTACCGTCGGTAGGCTCTGTCTGTGGCCGGCCCAAGGCTTTGAGGAGGCGGCGTGCACGCCGAAGATCCCCGCTGGCGCAGCGGGCAGGCCCGAGCTTTGATCGAACGACACGACGCCGGCGGACTACTGCGCTTAGCACGGCAGCAGCGCGGTCTTCGCCAGAGCGATCTGGCTCGACGGCTCAGCTGCTCAGCATCGACCCTCTCCCGCCTGGAGAGCAGGGCAGCACCCCGTGATCTCGGACTTCTCCGGGCCGTGGGCCGGGAGCTGGAAATCCCCGACGCTGTGTTAGCCGAAACACTGGGGATCGTCACGGAACGGAACGCTACAGTTACCGATGACCCTAGGAGCTCACCGGCCACAGAGGACCCGATGCAACGTCGCTCACTCCTGACCGCCACCACAGTCGGCCTCGCCGGCTCGACCGGGCTGCTGGCGGCCGTGTCCGGGATGCTCACCCAGATCCCCGACCCCGTTTCTCCCACCGGCCTCTCTGTAGATCAACGCCTCTCCGGCGCGCGGGCCCTGTTCGACGCGGGCCACCACCAGGAACTCCTGGCAGAGGTCCCCGACCTCCTCACCTACGCCCATCAGGCCGCGCGCAGCCACCGCGAGATCGACCAGGCCCGCCTTTCCGCCGCCTACGCCCTGACGGCCGGCCTACTCGGCAAACTGGGGCACTACGACCAGGCCCGGACCTCGGCAGATCGCGCTGTGGTCTACGCCGAGGTCTCCGGCTCTGCCCTCGCGGGAGCCGCGGCGGCCCGCGAACTGAGCATTGTGCTGCGCCACCACGGAGAGGACGAGGCCGCGCAGCGCATCAGCGCCTCGGCGCTCGTCCAGGTCGAGGCGACCGGGCTGCTCACCGGAGCCCAGCAGGCCGCATTCGCCCAGATGTTGTGCACCACCGCCTACACCCACGCCAGGGCTGGTGACCGGAGTGAGGCCCTGGAGCTGATGAGAGGCGCCGCCCGCGCAGCCCGCGACCTGCCGCAGCACGTGCCCCCGGGGCGCCTGTTCGCGATCACCCCGGCCGCCGTCCAGCTGTACGGGGTAGGAGTTCACTGGGCCCTCGGCGACGCGGGCGCGGCCTTGGAGGCAGGCAACACCCTGCACGAGTCGCAGTTCGCAACCGCTGAGCGCAAGGGCCGCATGCACACAGACCTCGCCCGCGCCTGGTGGCAGTGGGACAAGCCCCAGCAGACGGCCGACGCTCTCTTGGGCGCCCTGCGCGTCTCCCCCGCCGAGGTCCGCGATCGGCCCGCCATCAGGAAGATCGTCACCGACCTTGCCGCCCGTCACCCCCACACCAGCGGAGTCGACTCCCTACGCGCCGCTCTGCGGCAACGGGGCTCACTTCGGACCGCGTAGCGTCACCGACAATGCCTGCCTCATTGCCTACGATGCACCTTCGGCGCCCCTTCTTCGACCTCATGGCCTCGGGGGGTGAAGACAGTCGAGGTGCGCGTCGCCTACCCCAAGCACCGTGATCTGGAGGCCGGTGGCCTGGTCCGGTTCGAGTCCGACGGCGATCACCTCACGGTCGAGCTGGTCAGGGTGAGCCGCAGTGCGGCGTTGTAGTAGGCCTCCGGCCACAGGTCGTCGGCCAGCAGGAGCGTGGCGGCCTTGAGCTTGCTCGCGGCGTTCTCGCAGGCCGCGCCCACCACCCGGATCAGCTCCTGGTCGCCCGGTAGCTTCTGGAACTTCGTCTTTCCCGTGGGCAACCTTCGCACCGCAAAAGCTGGGAGGCCGCCTACCAGCGCGCGGACGGAACCGCGCAGCAGTACCTGACGCTGGTCTGCGGCACCGTCGCTCCTGAGCAGACCGCACTCTGCCGTGTGGGCGAGCAGCGCGTTCATCGCTGCTTGGGTCGCTGCCGGTCGGCTCGCGGCCGATACATCCCGCTCGCGGTCGCTCGCGCCCGGTGGTTCTACTCTGCGGCGGCCAGAGCGACTGGGTCCAGTCCGGCGAAGCGGTAGTTGAGGAAAGCGAGCAGGAGGGACAGGACCGCCGCGCGTCGTCCGGGAGGGGCCTGGCGCACCGTCTCCCAGGCGCGGGACGGCTCACCGCGCACGCTCATCTGGATGACGTCCCGGGCCAGCAGCATCATCGGATCCCCGGATGCGGTCCCGAGGGGGACGACCAACCCGTCCGGGCGCGCGCCGCCAGCCAGCGCCCGGCCGACGATCTCGAACGCGGCGCACTCGTACGCCGGGTCGCCCAGGATCAGGTCCACCAGCAGTAGCGTGTTGGCCTCGCGCGCGGTCACCGGGTCCGCCGCCGCCATCCAACACAGCACAGGGACCAGGAGGCGCTGCGAGGGCAGCAGCGCGGCGTCGTTGAGGGCAGCGACCAGTTCGCCAGCCTGGCGCTCGTTCAGGTCGGGCATGCTGCACAGCGTAGGCCGGATCCGGCCCAAACCCAGCGGCGCCCGGGGAGCTCACTTGCACGAGCGATGCGGGCGGCGGCGACCGCGCCAGCGACGGCCGGATGCCGAGCGGCCGGTCCGCGGCCCAGCAGTTCGGGCAACCCTTCCGGCGTGCCGGGACTGCCCGCGGCCTGAGCGCCACTACTGGAACGGCAGCTTGGACCGCTTGTTCAGGGTCCAGGTCAAGGCGACAGCCACTGAACGACTGGTCCAGCGCCAGCACCGCGGGCTGCACCATCCGCGCCGCCCGACCCGCGATCGCCGTCGGCGCCGAGCGGCGCGGATGGGCCGAGGCAACCGCAGTGGTCCACCGGTGCTACCGGGCGCCCGAGCCCAGTCCCTGAAGCGAACCTCTGCCGGGGCCCGTCCGCGATAGGATCGACTGAACGCACTTCACCGTGACGTGCCTTGCCTGGACCCACCTCCGGGCTGTGGTGAATCCAGCTGCCGCTGGAGGGTGATGCAGTGGCGATGCCCGGCACTTCCGACATCCTTTGACCGCCCTGTGTGCACTCCGGCGTGTGTCGTGGTGGGACGGCATGACCCGGAGCGCGCAGGAGCCCTCGTGTCGCCGAAGTACAGCACGCACCCCAACAATCGCCAGCAGATCGCCAGACTGCTGAACAAGGCGACCGGCTGCGGGTACCATCGAGCCCTGACCCGCGTGGTCGACGCCGCTGAAGCAGGCCTTCTCCCCACCGTGCTGGACGCGGCCGGCCGGGCAGAGGCCGTCCGGATCCTCTGCGCCCCGACCGGCCCCCAGCCGGCCACCCGCACAGCCGCTCCCATCACTGAGGGGATCGGCAAGGCCGACCCCCTCGCTTCACCGGCGCTCCCGCTCTGGGATGGAGCAGCGGTGACGTGGCCGGATGCCGGGACTCTGGGCAGCACCGCTGCGGTCAACCACTTCGTGGCCGCGGTCCGCGGCCGGCTGCGTCAGGACATGGCGACGTTTCTGATCGAGCGCGCCGGGGCCCGGCGTGCCGATGCGGATCACTGCTGGGAGCTCGGTCACTGGATCCCGTCGGACCACGCCGCGCACGCCGTCCGCCAGGCCCAGCAGTACCTCGGCGACAGGGGCCGGACGCAGGTCCGCATCCTGTGGGCCAGGCCCGGTGCGCTGTTCGCCGAGCCCGAGTGGATCAACGTCGACGTCACCAGCGTGCACCCGCGCAGCGCCGGCCCGCGGGACGTGCCCTGGCTGAGCGTGTACGCCGGCCGTGACCACTTCGCGGTGATGCTGCCCGACATCGCCGCCCTCAGCCTGGCCCGTGAGGACGACGAGACCGCCGCCGTCGATCCCGACGAGGGGGCGAAGGCCCTGGCCGCCGGCGTGCAGAACCCCGACCTCGAACGGGTCGACGGTGCCCGGCGCGCTGCCCTCTACCAGGCCCGGAAGGACGAGGAGGAGCTGCTGCGCGCCTCGGCGCACCCCGACCGGCCCGCGCTGGTGCCGCTCGGCGGCATCGGGACGGGGGGCGGCGAGGTGTCCGTCGACCTCGACGCCCTGTTCCTGGGCCGTGCGACCCGGCAGACCCGGGACCTCCTCAAGCGCGCCGGGACCTGGGGCCTGACCCCGCGCGAGGTCCGCGAGCACCTCGCGCTGGACGCTCCCCAGGCTGCGGCCTACCTCGACGCGATGGCCGGCGAGGGGCTGCTGACCGCACCCGCACCCGGTGCCGTCGCCGACCGGGACGGTGGACGCTGGAAGATCACTGCAGAGGGTGTGCGGCTCGGCCGCGCCACCGGCCGCAAAGCGGTCAGCCGCGCCAGGGCCGACACCCTGGCCGCCAAGGTCGTCACCGCGGCCAAGGACATCAACGCCGACCCCGACTCGCTGTGGTGGGTCAAGGAGATCCGCTCTGTCGGCCCCTACGCGGATCCCGGCCGTGAGCAGCTCCTGCACGTCGACCTCGCCGTCCAGTTGTCTCCGCGCCTGTCGGACCAGACCGAGCAGGCCAAGGCCGAGGCCCGGATGGAGGACGACGCCCGGGACGCGGGCATGACCGGCCTGGTGCGCGACATGGTCGGCTACGGCCACTGGCGCACCAGGATCGCCCTGGCCGGCAAGGGCACCACCGTGCGGCTGTTCATGCTCCACCCCTACGCGCAGGAGGGAACGGTCCTGTTCCGGGAGGAACGCGACCTGACCGTCAGCCGCACCACGCCGCAGTACCGCAAGCCAGAACCCGCCGCCGTCGGCCACTGCTCCTGGTGCCGCCGCCAGCTGCCGGCCACCCGGATCTCGCGGCCCGGCGAGCCGCGCAGGTCCTCGCCGATCGCCCTGTGCGAGGACTGCCGGGGCCTGGGCGGGGTGTCCGGCCGCGCCGACGACTACCAGGAGGTGTACCCCCACGCGAGCTACAAGGCGCTGAAGGAACTGCAGGAAGCAGGTGCGTTCCACGACACGGGGTGCGCACTGTGCGGACGCCCGCCCGGTGAGGAGCAGCGGTGGTGGGAGCAGTGGAGCGAGAGCGAAGCACCCGATGCCGTCCTGGCGTTGTGCCAGATCTGCGCGGGGCTGCTGGGTGTGGACGACCGGCCGGGCCGCGGGCCGGAGTGGAGGGAGCTCCACCAATCCGCCTGCCTGACAGGGATGCACGCGATCTTGCGCGAAGAGGCGGGGCTCGACCCTTTCGCGGCGCCGGCGAAGAAGCGCAGGCTCCCGCGCCTGACCGAGTTCCACCAGCAGATCCTGGACGCCATCACCGTCAACGGCGTCGTCTCGGCAGCCGACATGAACCGCATCGACCAGGCGCAGGAGATCTACCGGCCGCGTGAATGGTGGCAGTCGCGCATGGGGCATCTGCTGCAGCACGACCTCGTCACCCCCGTCGCAGACGAGTGGAGGCGCCCGTGGTCGCGGATGCGCGCCATGGACGAGGAGGAACGCGACCTGCGCCGCAAGATTCGGGACCTGCACGTCCCGGGCCCGGTCTGGAACGGGACAGCCGTCATCGAACCCCAGCCGCCCGCGCACTGGGTCACCCTCGCGGACCGGCTCAAGACGCTGGCCGACAAGCGCGACCGCCTGGCAATGGACCTGCGGAACGCAGCGCAGGGGGCGTCGCCTCTGATCTGATCCCGGTCCCCGGCACGCGCCTGACCCCCGTGAGCAGTCGCACTGCGCGTGGCGCAGGCCCCCCGGGGCCTTCCGGGGCCGCCCGCCTGCGGCAGGCGGGGGCGGCCCCGGGAAGGCCCGGACTCGGCCGGCAGGAGGCCGACGCGCCGTGCTGCCAAGTCCGGTGCCGCGCTCAGAGCCCGGGTCCGGGCAGTGAGTCGGCACACCCGGCCGAGGCGTCGGTGACATGCCCGTGGATCTGGTCCCGGTTTCGTCACTGCCGCTTTTGGGCGAGGGGGATGCGAATCCAGCTCGTCAGACCCTGTGCCATGGCAGGTTCGAAACTCGCGACGTTGGCGACGGGGCCGGTGACCATGACGACGTCACCGGTAGCGGCGACATCAGAGCGCCACCGCGCGGTGGTGGGCATCGTGCCGTCGTAGAAGACAGTGCCATCCGGGTAGTGGATGAGCAGATCGTCGGTCCGCAGTCTCAGCTGTGCCTTCCAGCCACGCGCGCGCCGGGGACCAAACACCACAGGGAAGCGCAACTGTTGGCCGCCGGCCTCGCGAACGGCCTTCTCGACGGCGTCGCCCACCACCAGCTCCCCCTGCCGACCGAACACGCTCAGGGTGCTGGGCTGGACCATGAAGATCACCGGATCCGGTTCCAGATGCCCGGCCTGCGCATCCATCCGCATCACGGGCCCGACGGTGCCGACCCCATCTGGCGCGGGCTCCTGCGCCCCCCGGCGTCGCGCGCCATCAACAGCACCCCTTCGCATGCGGTTCGAAGGGCTGGTTGTGCGGCACCTCAACCCGGGTCTTCGCCTCACCACCGCGCACGAAGTGTGCTGGATCCATTGCGTTCAGGGCCGCGACGGGTCGGGCGAGGCGCTGATGGGCGGCCTGTTTGCTGACACCGAGCGCAGTGCCGATCTGGGTCCAGGAATTGTGTCGCTGCTGGGCCGCGGCGGCTGCCCGGATGCTCGCCGCCTGTCCGGTTGCCTCCAGGCGGGCGACGGCGGAAAGCGTGGCGAGCGGGCGCTGGTCGGCAAGTCCGCTCAGTCGGGTGCGGAGCGTATCGAGCAGTTCGGTGACGTCGCCTGGCACGGTGGTGTTCTCATCCGGGTCGACGTGCCGGGTCTTCCACTCCCAGTACGGGCTGGGGTCCTCGCCTACGCCCTCGGTCGCTTCCTGGTCGCCGAACACGGCGCTGAAGACCATGGCGCCCCGCCATTCCTTCGTCCGGTGGCCGCTGTCGTCGTGGCAGTCGCATCCGGCGCGCACGCCGACGGCGAGCGGTCGACCGTCAGCGCCGTCGTAGTAGTCCCAGGCACGTTCATCCCTGGGAGTGTCACGTCCGTTGGCGAGGACAGCGACAAGGTAGCCCTTGTGCCGTTGGTCCTCGTTCACCCAGTCCATGGGAGTGCTCTCCAATCTCACCGGCATTCGTCAAGGCCCCTTGACGACGCTATGGATGATTCCACGATGCCCGCCGCCGCGTCAAGACATCTTGACGGTATCGGGTGGCGATCCGGCTCGGTTGCAGCAGGACAGCCGCCCCAGGTCGCCGGGTGAACCGCGGCGGGCAAGGCTGGGCCCATGGAGCAGCGGGGCACGGTGGTGCTGCGGCCTCCGGTGGAGATGCTGCGGCCGCGTGCCGCCGGCGTGCTCCCCGAGGGCGAGAAGTGCGCCGGACCCTTTGGAGCCGGCACCGAGACCATAAGCACCCCGGTGGCATAATCCACACGGAGCAACTGCGCCACCTCGCCACCCTGGCCGCCAGCCCGTCCCTGCGGGTCCGCGTCCTGCCCAACCGCCTCGGCAAGCCGATCCTGGTCGACCGGACCGAGTTACGGCTCGGTCCCACCGTCGTGACGCTCACCCCGGCACCCCGCGCGGTCAGCTACGAGGCGATGACGGACAGCCGGATGACGGCCTTACGGAAGATGGCGCTGCCCGTCCCGGAGAGCCTGAGCCTGCTGCACGCCGCGCTCAACGGCACCCTGGAGCGACCGTGGTAGCCCAACCGGCATCCCCACGGTCGGCCGCTCGGCCGCCGGCCACACCCCCGCGCAGACCCGGGCCACCTCCGCTCCCGCCGATCACCCGGCGACGAGGAGGCTGCTGATGCCCCGGCAGCCACGCCCCGAAAGCGTCGTCATGGTGATCTCCGAGCAGGCCGAGAAGCACCAGAGCACCGACGTCCAGGATCCGGCACCACAGCGCCACGCCGCACTGACCCAAGCCCTGGCAGGCGCAGTCGGCCGCCCGCTGACCCGCTGCACCGGACTACCGGGAACCGCCGGAGTCACCGAGATCCGCAGGGCGATCACGACCGCGCGAGACACGCTGATCACCTACACCGCCGGCGGGATCCTCCGCACCGAGGCTGGCCACCTCGCCCTCCGGAGTAGCACAGAGTTGGCCAAGCCAGCTCAGACGCTGAGGCTGAACGGACTCGCCGAGGCGGTCAACCAAGCCACCGCACTCCGCAAGCTCCAGATACACGACCTCCGCGCCGGACCCGACCTCTGGTCCTCCGTTGCAGAGGAGCCGGAGTTCCTCGGGCTGTCGGGCCCGAGCACCGCGGTGATCGGCCACCTCCGAGTAGCCAACCACGAAGGGCACAGCATCACCCACAGCCATACCTGGACGGAGTTGCTCACCTGCATCCTACGAGACGGCGTCCGGGGCACCGGGCCAGAGATGACGCTTGAGGCCCTCGCCAAGTCGTTCCCCCAAGTGCGCAGCCTGAGCTCAGACCATTCGCAAATCAGAGTGCGTTCTGGAAAAAACTGGCTGCCGATGGCTAATCGCGCATCAGTGACGAGCAGGAGCCTATCCGGAACCCCTCGGAGCAATTTCCAGCCACAGAGCCCTGATTAATAGATCTTGACCACACCGGGTGACTTTTCTTAATAATTAGCCTATTCTCGATTCATGACGCAGCCTGACGGTACGAAAGAGTCGGCAAGTCACCTCCTTCCGACACAGATGAGTCGATTGGACATACCGAACGTGCGCAACTTCCGGGATGCCGGAATCCATCCTATGCGGCCTGGAGTTATTTACCGGTCCGGCTCGCTGAACAAGCTGACAGACGTAGGCTCCAGACGCCTCGGAGAGCTGGGCGTTCGCACAGTGATCGACCTACGCAGCGGGGTCGAGACCTACGTCTGGCCGGGGCAGATGCATGGACTCGCGATCGAGTGGGTTGCACTCCCGGCGCTCCCGGACCTGGAAGCACTGAAGGCGGCGGGAGTCACCGACTTCTCAGGATTCGAAGGCAAGCCGTGGCCGGTCGATCCGGCCGCGCTCTACCCCTTCATGGCCATCTACGCGGCTCCGGCCATCGCTACGCTGATCAAGCGACTGACCGACCCCCGGGTGCTGCCGGCCGTCGTGCAGTGCGCGGTCGGGAAGGACCGCACAGGGCTCGTGACGGCAGTGATCCATTCACTGCTGGGCGTGCCGTGGGATGAGATCGTCCGGGACTTCGTACGGTCGAACGTCGAGCTGGAGCTGACGGCGGGCCCGACGTCCTTCCTGGACGAGGCAGGAGATACCCGCTACTCGCACCCGGTCAACGAGGCCCTGCTGACCTCGGCGATGAACACGATCGAGGCCGAATTCGGCTCCATCCCCGCATACCTGGAGCCCCACGGGGTCACCGCGGGTGACCTGGAGGGCCTTCGCTCCAACCTGCTCGCCTGAACCGACTGTCCCAGTTGCGCCCGCGCCCCCGGATCGCGGGCGCAACGGCGTGCGCACCTCGACCACTGCGGATGCCCTTGTCGACGGCCCATCATCCGATCGGGTGACTTTCACTACGCGAGGCCGCCTGGCAACACTGCACCACTCGTGGTGACGGTCAGTGTCAGCGCATGCCAAACGGGTGCGCTTTGATCAATTACACGATGCCATTGCTCGAATTCGATCTTGAAAGCGCCGAACTTTACACGCGGCGGGGCAAGTTGGGCACCCTGTGGGCGCCGTGCCGGGCGACTCGTATAACATCTCTTGGGTCGCAAGGCGAGCTCTGGTGCCCCAGCATGGAAATGTGCTGCTGGTGGACCCGTGGGCCGATTCGGGATCTAGGTATGGGAGCGGCTGCAATGGCTGATGGGCCTGGTGGTGCGATCACGCTGTCTGGCGGGCGGATGACCGATGGTGTCGTCCGGGTCGATGATTCCGTTCGCAGGCCGTCTTCAGATTCCTCGGAATTCGTCGCCGCTCTCCTCAAGGTTTTCGAGCAGCGTGAATTCTTCGGCGCGCCCAGGTATCTCGGGCAAGCCGACGGAATGGATATTCTCAGCTTTCTCCCGGGTGAGGTCCCAGCGCGCTTCCAGGTATGGGAGGACAACCAGGTAGCGGCCGCCGGCGCGCTGTTGCGTGCTATGCACGATGCGACGCGGGGCAGTGAACTGGCTGGCCGCTCCCCGATTGTGTGCCACCACGATGTCGGCCCGAACAACGCGGTTTTCGTCGACGGCTTGCCCAGCGCGTGGATCGACTTCGACACCGCGGCACCAGGTTCGCCGCTGGAGGATCTCGGCTACGCGGCGTGGACGTGGTGCATCGCCTCCAAGTGCACCGTTCCGGTGGAACGGCAGGCGGAGCAGGTGAAGATCCTCGCCGACTCCTATGGCCTCCAGGGGCCGGAGCGTGGCGCGGTGGTCGACGCCATCCTCGAGCGGCAGGCGCGAAATGCGCGGTTCTGGGCCGAGCTCATGGCTTCGCCCGAGACCGCGCCCGCCGGACCCGCGGTGCTGGCTTCGCGGATCGAGTGGAGCCGCCGGGAGTTCGCGTTCACGGCTGCGAACCGGGCGGTCTTCGAGGATGCGCTGGCCTGATAGAGCCGTTCGTGCTTCAGGCGGTGGACGGGGCCGGTTCCGGAGCGGGGGGCAGCCCGAACATCATCCCGCTGGTCCGCGCCAGCGTCGCAATGTCCACCGCACCGCCCGTGTAGGGGATGACGTTCTGGTCCAGCCTGGGGTTGACCAGGAGGAGCGTGGTGATGCGCCGCTCCAGCTGGTGGTTGCGGACCTGGTGGTAGAGCGGCGGGATCTGGCTGGCGGTCATCGCGGTCAGGGTGCTGCCGGGCATGACGAGCAGGCGGCCGTCGCCGACCGCCGCCTGCCGCATCTGGCCGTCGGTCTCGATCTCCAGGCCGGGGCCGTCGGAGGTGGCGAGGGTGAAGAGGTGGCCGTCCTCGTGGCGGTCCTGGACCGGCCGCCGAGGTGGCGGCGGCCTGTGGCGCGGTGACCAGCCGCCAGTCCAGGGCCGCGGCCGCCGCAGCGTCCACCAGATCGGGCGTGCCCGGGAGTCCGAAGCGGGCCTGGGCTGCGGCGCCGAATTCCAAGGCCGGCTGGTTGCGCGGACCGGGCACGCCGGTGAGCGCGATGCCGTCCAGGCCGAGAGCGCCAGCCCGCTCGGCCAGCTCCCGCAGGACGCACCACTCGAGGTTGCGTCCCAGTGCGCGGCAGCTGACGAAGAAATCCTTCACCCGCAGCGCCCGGCCGTCGGCCTCGGCCGACACGAAGCCGACGAGCCCGTAGTCGCCGAAGCGGTCGCGCACCCGGACCGAGAGCGCCACCCCGGCACCGGCGAGGACCTGACGGACCGTTCCGGGCGTATGACGGCGCAGCGTCAGGTTGAACTGGGTGGTGCGGGCCGCGAGCTGCGCGATTCGCTCCGCCTCCTTCTCCTGCGCGGGGAGGACCTCCACCCGCAGGTCCAGCTGCTCCAGGTACTCAGCGGTCGTCGTCGCCTGCGCGGCAGTCCGCCGGCGCCGGGCCTCCACCGCGATCAGGGCACTCCGGGCGCGGTCCTCCGCGGTCCCGCTGCCCTCCAGCGCCAGCTGCCACGTCCCGCGCAGCGCAGCGGTGAACGCCTCCGGGCGGGCCGGCAGGTCGACGACCGTGATCCCCGGGTGAGCGAGGGCCACCTCGGCCCGCTCCGCGGCGCTGTCGTCGACGAAGACCAGCGACTCCACCGCGAAGCCGAGCTCCTCGGCGATCTCGTCGACGGCGACGGACTTCGCCCCCCAGCCCGCCCGAACCACCGTGAAGTCGCCCAGGGCCAGTGGCATATCCGGGTGGGCGGCGAACACCGCACCGCACCGCGCGACCCCGACCGCGCTGAAGGCCCCACGAAAGGCCGGTGACACCGTGAAACGCCGCCGCTTCATGATCACAGCCGCCGCGAGCGGCATGGCCCTCGCCCTCGTTCCCGTCGCCCCCGCCACAGCCAATACCGGCCGACGAGTCGGCGACGGTCTCGCCGCCCTCCATGAACAGCGGCTGATCGCCCTACGGCACCTCGACGACAAGGTCGGTTCGGGCCATGTCTACACCTCTGCCGTCACCGAGTTCGACATGATCGCGGGAGCGCTGGGCACCTCGTCCTACAGCGAGGCGACCGGTCGGCGTCTGCTCGCCGCCGCGGCTGATGCCCAGCGGGCGGCCGGCTGGACCGCGTACGACAGCGGACATCCGGACCTCGCTGAGGGGCACTTCGCGGACGCGGCCGAGGACGCGCTCGAATCCCAGGATCCGGAAGTCCTCGCAACTACCCTTTCCTTCTGGGCCATCAAGCTGTACTCGACCGGTGAACCCCAGGCAGCCGCTTCGCTGGTGGAGGCGGCGAAGGTTCACGGCCGGGCCACCGGATCCGCCCGGATGCTCGCGATGCTCCACGCCCGGGCCTGTCGGGCGCACGCGCGCGCGGGCGACCAGCGGGCATCGGACCGAGAAGCGAACGCGGCACTGGACGCCTACGGCCACGCCACACCACTCGCCGACGACCTTCCTTCCTTGTACTGGGTCAACCTCGGAGAGATATATCAGCTGCTCGGCAGCTCAGCGCTCAATCTTGGGCACCCTGCAAGGGCACTGGACCATTTCCAGCATGCCGCCACCGCCGGCCTGGCCGAGCTCCAGGAGGGCTACGATGGCGACTCCTTCCCCCGCGGGGCCGCCATCTACGAGGCTCGCACCGCCGAAGCGCACCTCAAGCTCGACGCCATCGAGCAAGCCGTAGCCATGGCTCACCTCGCCGTCGAACACATGGGCGGAGTGAACTCCGCCCGCGGCAGCACCGCGTTGGCCGATCTCCGAACGCAGCTTCGGGCGCACCGAGGCGTCCCCGAAGTCAGAGACTTCCTCGAATTCACCGAGTGAGGCCGTGAAGTGTTATGCCATTCCGGGCTGAGGTGCCGGTAGCCCCGGTATCCTCATGGCCTGCGCCGCTGGCGAGCCATCTTGCCGCCTGGGGCAGCCGGTGGAGGTTCGACGGGACCAGCGCCGGATCGGTGGGGTCCTCAAGCGCCGGCACCAAGATCCCTGTCAGGGAAGGGTCGGTGTAGTCCCGAGCGGCGAGATGTGTACCGCACCTCGCGCAGAACGCCCTGGCGGTCTCCCCAACGTAGGTGTCGAACCAGGTGAGTAGCTCTTCCCCCGCTGTCCACGTCAGGTCTTCGGTGGGAAAGGCGACCCACCATTGGAACAGGGCCCCGGAGCGCGTCGCACAGTGCGCGCACCCGCAGACATGGGGATCGTGGGGGTCTCCAACGACCGTGAAAGCAACCCGCCCACACAGGCAACTGCCCGAGCGAACGGAACCGGCGGAGTCGGGCACGACGGCACTCCCTTGGCTGGCGGGACCTGACGGCTCTGCAGTTTCCCACCTGAGGCAAGGTCAACAGTGCCCCGCTGCCGACCTGCGGCCACTTTGGGCGGACCGGTTCGCTCGAACGAGTGAACCTCCGCCTCTCTCGACGGAAACGAGCGCCGCTGCAACACCGCCCCGAAGCTCAGTGCCTTCCCTTGCCTTGCCGACGGCCCGACCTGCAGCGGCAGGGGATTGTCAGGCCGACCCTGCATCATCAACCCGGGTCGTCGGGCACTCTCGGTGACCAGAAGATCACAAATGGCGAGGAGTCGTAAGTGAAGGCACCCGTGGTGGAACTGACGGCCAGCACGTACCTGCTGCGCCGCGAGGGCGGCTCGTGGGCGATCGGCCTGATCTGGCACGAGCGCCTGGCAGGCCGACTGCCCTCCGGAGGTCACGTCGAGCTCGGGGAGAGTCTGGCCGAGGCCGCCGTGCGCGAGGTTCTGGAGGAGACGGGCCTGCGAGCGCTCCTGATCCCCGGGCCGAGCGCGCCGGTGCCTGCTGGCTTCCCATACGCCTCCGTGCCGGCGCCGTGGTGGACGTGCAACGGTCGGACCTCCGTCGACAGCCACACTGCCGCTGAGCACGTCCACGTCGACCACATCTTCCTCGCTCTGGTCGACCCAGCCGCACCGCGGCCGGAGAGGCGCCTGCGCGCCGAACGGGCGGAACATGTGGTCGTCCACACTGCGCACCCGCACCCCAGTCGGCCCCCGACACGCGGCGAGGTGAACGGCGAGCCCCGCCGGGAGCAGTCGGCCGAGCCGCGCTGCCCCCATGAGCACGGCCGCCGGACAGGCGGCCGTCCACGCCGGGCGGCACCCGACCCGCCCGGCCAGTACTACCCCGACGACACCCGCGGCTGGGGGCACCACCTCACCCTCGGTGAGATCCGGCAACAGGATGTTACGGAGCAGGGTGTCCGGTCTGAGGACGGGCTCACGGTCGAGTCCTCGATGTCGTAGCGGCCGCCGAGGTGGCGTCGGTGGCGCCGTTCTTCCAGTTCTGGTGGGACAGTTGGTGCCATAGTCGTCGTATGACCACAGTCAACCCCCTGGACTTGCCCTCGCGCCGTCGGCGGCACGCATGCTTGATCGCCACCCTCGCCGCGATGGTCGGCGACTGCGCCTCTGCCGCGACCGCGGTCTACGGCCCGATCGCCCTGGCTGCGCCCGAGCAGACGGACGTGGCCGTGAACCTCTGGCTCGTAGCCGGTCTGCGCTTGTCCGCGGGCGAGCGGCTGGACAGGGCCCGTGCCGAGGACGCAGCGCGCTGGCCGGCCTCCGCCGCCACAGAGCAGACGCAGGCCGAGCGGACCTTCGCGGCACGTTGCGCTGCGGCCGAGGCGGAACGGATCCTCACCGAGTCAGCCGTCGACCCCTCGGCTGGCCCCGGAGCCATCGCGCTGCCCACTGCGGCGCAGTCGGCGGCCATCGATCTCGTCGGTGCCGGCGCTGACCTCCTCGCGCTCTTCGTGGATGACCCCGTTCAGGCGATCGAGCATCTCCAGGCTCTGGTGGCGTCGGGAGAGTTCACCGCGGACCAGATCCTCGACGAGGCGTGCGCAACCGCCGCGCTGACCGGGCTCATGGTATTGCAGCAGGCACAGCGCGAAAGTGATCCGAGTACTGCGGCAGAAGCCTGCCTCAGCGCCAGCCGCTACTTCTCGCTCGCCGTTGCGGTGGCGTCCACCGACGCGGTGTGGACGGTCACGCCCTGACCATGACGTCCCGGCCGTCCGGTTCAGGCGGAAGGCAGGATGTTCAGCACGTGCGATGTCCCTGGCTGCGCGCCGACGCTCCGTGACACACCCTGCCCCTCGCTGCGTCCCTGTGACCCACGACGCACAATCGAGAGGTGTCCGAACCCAGTCTCCATGCAACGTCGGTGGACCGGCCCCGCGCCGCCGGTCTCTCACGCCGCCAGGTCCACATGCTCGCGGGCGCCGCGCGCGGCCAGACCAACGAGCAGATCGCCACGGCCCTGGGGATCAAGCGGGCCACCGTCTCCAGCACCCTGCTGCGGACTGGTCGGACCCTGGGCACCGGAAGCCGGGCCGGCATGGTCCACCGCGCCTACCAGTGCGGCATCATGGCCGGACTCACCCCCGAAAACCGCCCCCCACTGTGCCTGCCGCCCGCTCAACACGCAGTCCTGCGCCACTTGGCCGACGGATATTCGGCCCGCGATATCGCCCACACACTGGCCGTGAGCGAGAACACCGTCAAGACCCACCTGCGCAAGATCTTCGCCGCGCTCGGCGCGGCCAGCCGCTCCCACGCCGTCGCCCTGGCCTGGCAACACGGCCTCCTACCCTGAACAACCACCGCCCCCCGCAGCTGGGTAAGACCGTTCAGGCCGCCCCGTGGGCCGCAGCGCTGGGCGGTCCCAGACGCCCGCCCGCGTGTTGCAGCTTCTCACCGACAGCATCGGTGCCAGCTCGGTCACCAGCGCTACAGACCCGATGCCGCCGCCGGGCGACCGTTTCCCCGGCGGCGGGGCCGCGGCTGTATCCGGACGCCGGCGGCCCCGGGACGGCCGCTCGAGCAGATCCCGGTCCCCGGCTCACAGAGGCACCGATCAGTTGCCGCTGGCCCGGCGGCGGTGGTCAGGTGTTGGGCAGATCGACGAGCCGGTGGTAGTGGGGCTCGAAGCGGACAGTCGCGGTGGCGGTTCCCGGCCACCCGGCCGCCGGGATGAGGTCGACCTCATCCCGGCGGCCGAGAACATCACCGTCACGGTCCGGGCGGTGGACCAAGACCACCGCGGCCGCATCGGTGCTGGCCAGCATCCCGCGCAGCTCCCTCAGGGCGGCAGAGGTGTCTCCCGCCCGGAACCGGGACTTGAGGTGCACACTCGCCACCACCGCGATGTCCAGCTCACGGGCAAAGCCCTCCAGGTCGTGCAGGAGGTCGGCCTCAGGTCCGGAGCCCAACAGCCTCACCCCGTCGACCAGGAGCAACCCCCTCCTTACCTGGTCCGCAGGGCAGGCCAAGATCTTCCGGATAGCCGGACACCTTGCCTCCCATAGCCCTGATGCCAACCACAGCGGCCGGTCGCGCAGGGCATCGGCAGCCGCTCCGATCCGCAGGATCCGGCCGGGACCCAGCGTGGCGGGCCTGTCGATGTTGACCCCGGCCACAGCGGCAAGGAACTTGTCCTGGACGGAGGCAGCGGAGTCCTGGCCGCTGAGGAAAACAGTGGGCCGGTCCTGGAGGGCGTTGTGGGTGGCCATGGTGAACAACAACGCGCTGGTACCAGCCGATCGCTCACCAGCCAGGACCGTCAGCCGACCTGACGGGACGCCACCGACGCCAATGTCGTCCAGGGTGGCCAGACCTGTAGGGATCGCGGTCGTCGGGACAAGGGGCGTAACTGCGGCAGAGAGCACGGTGATCCTGTGGTGAGATGCAGTCAAAGGGCATCACTCGCCCCGGTGGCACCACAGTAGGACAGGGCTCGTGAACTGCCGCCTCGATCCGTCACGACGGCATGCGGATTCACTCTTGAGGGGACGTGGTCGTGTGCTCCTCCCTTCTTGACCGCCCCACAGCCCTGCATCCCTGAACGGCGACCTCACCTCTTCGACGTGGGCGCCGGGTAGGTGAGGGCCGCGCCCGAGACGGCCTACCGACTCGCCACTGCCATGGACCCCAGCTGCGTTTACCGCGCGCATCGCAGGCCCCAGCCCAGTGCCGCACCAGCCAGCTGAGGCCGAGCTGGCCAAGGCAGGCTGGCCAGCCTCGCTCCTGGCCGCTCAGCTGAGCGTCAGCGCCCCTACGGTTGCCGCTGGCGGATGGTGGAGGGCAGCGCGCCTGCCCGTGGGGAGAGCCGATCAGGCTCTCGTCGGTGGTCAGCTGCGCGCCGAGTGCGCAGTGGTCAAAGGTTGGCCAGCCATGGGTGTTCCGGATGGTATCGGGTGAGGAGACTGCGTAGGATCGCTTGCCGGCCGGGGTCAAGCAGGGGGAGCGTGGCGGTGAAGTCCTTCTGGTCCTTCGGCCGGGCGGCTTTGGCCTTGAAGAGCAGGACCAGTTCGGGGGCCAGGTAGGGGATGCCGTCCGCTGTATGCCCGATGGCCTGGGAGTAGGGCAGACGCAGGTCTTGGTGACGCCGGTAGATCCACGTCTGATCTTGGTGGGGGTTGCGCATGACGTCGATCAAGTAGTGGTCTGTCACGGGATCACGAATCCATGTCTGCCAGGTGGCGGCCATCACCTCCTTTGATGGGTCGGTCCACACAAGGCCGCTGCCTACCGCGTCGAACTCGAAGTCCGAGAAGGCCGCCCTGATCTGCGGGAAGAACGGGGCTGGGACGACGATCTCGATGTCTTCGTGGTCCCGGGACTGCTCGCCCCTGAACAGATCGAGGGCCCAGCCGCCGACGACCCACCACGGGACACCGACGTTGACCAGGCGGTCGGCTACCTGCGGTGGAGTCCACGCGTTCGTCCACCGGGCGTCGAGTTCTTCGTCCGGGACAGCGATCCCGCCGGGGGGAGGCTGTTCGTCTGTCTCGCTCATGATTTCTCCCGGTCCTAGGTCTCGGCGCCGTGCAGGGAGTGAAGGCCGGTGGCGTCGGCGAACGCTTCCAGTGCTCTGCACAGGTCTGCGTCGGTCCACTGCGCGCCGAGGAAGTTGACATGCCGAAGGTATCCGCGTCGGATCCAAGCCGGGGGCAGAACGGGAACGATGTCACCCGCGAGGTACACGAGAGTGATGAGGTCGGGCAGCCCCGTGAGGTCCGGCCGCAGGGTTTCTGCGTCGATCAGCGCCAGGCGTCCGTCCTCGCGGTGGCGCGTGTGGTCGGACTTGAGATCGAGATGACCCAGCGGGATGTGCTCCGGGCCGTGCGCGCCGGCAACGAGGTTCATGAGCCTTCCCCACGCCTCGGGGCTCTTTATCCACTGCGGGGTCGGCGCGTTCACCAACGCTTCGACGCGCCAGGCGGACATGATCTCGGCCAGGGCGGGGGGCCATCTGGCGGGCGCTGTGTGGATCGCGGCGACGAGACGGATCAGCTCATCGAACACGCTGGGCACAGAGAGGTCGGCCTGCCGGTCGAGGAAGTCGACCACCAGTGTCTGCGTGGGGTCGGAATGGCTGCGCAGCGTCGGGAGCACGTCTTCCTCGGTGAGGAGCTGGTAGGCCAGCGTCTCCCCGAGGTAGGCGGCTTCGTCGGCGTGGCGCTTGAGGAGCCGGGTAGGCGGGTCCCCCAGGGCGAAGACCGCGGTGCGGTGGCCGGCGGTGAGGCATCGCAGAGGGCCGGGGGCCTGGGGATGGTGAACGTGGATCAGATGGCGTGCCTGGGCTTCCGCGTGCGCGCGGTTGGTGGTGAGAAGGATAGGGAGCCGCCCGGCTGTGTGTGGCCGGGTGGCTCCGTCCAAGGGCCCTTCTTGACTCAAGGGATCGCCTGCTGACGGGCAGCGACGGCTTCGAGGCTGCGGGCGTAGCAGCGGGCCGCCAGGTCGGGGCGTTGGTGTTCTCCGTAGATCGCGAACAGCGCGTACACGGGTGAGTCGAGGTTCTCCCCGATGTGCCAGCCTTGGTAGGAGCCCCCGGCGACATCCCAGATCTGCGCCTTCCCCGCGAAGAGGGCCGCGAAGTCCTGGAAGTGGACTTCAATCCCGAACGGGTAGGTCCCCATGGCCTCCTCTCGGCTGGTGGTCGGCACCGCGTCCCAGAGGGGCCCGGTGACATTCCAGGCGTAGGTTTCGACGGCTCCGGGCCGCCCCGGAGGGTCGAGGAGCCGAAGAACAGCGCGGTGGGCGCCGAGGGGACCGCTGAGGTAGTCGTGGATGCTGGTTGCCAGTGCACCGGTTCGTGTGGCGATCAGCTCGCGGGCCAGGCGGGGAAGTTCGGCGTCGACCAGTGTCCGGGCGTGCTCCCATTCCGGTTCGGTCAGCGCGGGCGTGATCGGGGTGGGAGCCACTTCCCGCGGCTGGGCCAGGAACTCGCGCTGTTGAGCGAGTGCCTGCATCTCCTTCTCACTGTCGGGCCTGACCCATGGAACGCGGGACACGGCGATCGGGGCGTCGTCGGCCGGGACCGTGAGGCGGTACCCGGGCCGCGGTCCATGCACCCGAAAGAGGTGCTGGAGGGTGTTGGCTGCCTCCGCCAAGGCGGCGTGGTCGGCGTAGAGGAACGGGCCGTGCGGGCTGCGGGGGGCGGTGAATCCGTTGCCGCACAGCGCGACGTCCGGCACGTCCCCCAGCGGCCTGAGGTAGTCGATGAGCAGGCTGTGCAGGATCTCGATGCCGGTCTTGCGGTTCCGGGGGCCGTCCAAGCCGGGAAGCAGGTTGTTGTCCGCGCCCAGGGCGCCGAAGGGGACGGTCTGGGCGTTGTTGGAGACGACCGCCAGGCGCGGCGCCTCAAGGGTGCCGTTCGACAGCTCCTCGAGGTACAGATCGGAGACATCCGCGTCCACCCCGATGAAGATGTCGCTCCCGCTGGTGCCGACGATCCGCACCAGCGGCTGCGCGACCCGCTTCTCCCAGAAGAGGGTGCGGGCGCCTGCGGGGTACAGCCGGAACTCGATGCCGCCCACGGTGATCGGCGTGGTGTGGTCCGCCCGGTGCACGGTGAAGCCCAAGGCGGTGATGGCGTCGGTGACGGCTGCGGGCGTGGTGCGGCCCGTGTAGAACGGGACCGTCCTCGGGAGCAGGTCCAGGGACGGGATGTGGAAGTGGTCCAGGTGCTCATGGCTCAGGATGACGGCGTCCGGGGCGGGCATTTCCCGGTGGTTCACCGAACGGGGCGGCCAGATGGTGAACTCCAGATCCCCCGCTCCGAACGCGTCGGCGATGATCGGGTCCAACAGGATGACGGACTGCCCGTCACTGATGTGCCACGTCTGGTGGCCCAGGAACGTCAGGTGCAGCTCTGCGGACGAAGACATGATTCCCTCCCTCGCTCAAGGCCAAGGCCGGCGGGGGCCGCGACCCGCGCCGCCCCCCCCCGCCGACGCAATAACCGGGGTTGGGAGTCCGG